>Ga0116231_10014376_pt1 | contig 10668 bp, 9 predicted proteins | sample S1TSphgellanicum_2_FD_89695 | JGI IMG/M metagenome (GOLD analysis project Ga0116231, IMG submission 89695) | Host-associated microbial communities from peat moss isolated from Minnesota, USA - S1T2_Fd - Sphagnum magellanicum MG | ecosystem: Host-associated > Plants > Peat moss > Unclassified... | reverse complement strand
TCCCGCCGCCGCCGCCATCCGCCTCCGGCAGCATGATGCCGAACAGCCCGGCCTCGGACATGGCCTTGGCGACATCCCAGGGGAAGCGCTCGTCATGCGCCCGGGCGACGGCACCGGAGGCCAGCGCGCGGGACGCGAACCCGCGCACGCTGTCCTGGAAGGCGATCTGTTCCTCGCTCAGAGTGAAGTCCATCCTGGTTCCTCCCGCTGGATCGCGCCCCGTCATTGCGGGGCGGATGGCCCGTTCGAGCCGTCTTGCTTCCAGACTCCCGCCGCGAGAGATGGAAATCAAGCCATCATTCCGTTGAACGGAATAACCGCTTCGATTGTTGGAATTCCGCCGGCGGAGTTGCTAGGGTTGGCCGGCAACGACCGGCCGCAGAGCCGTCGCAGGGGAGACTCCGGGATGCGGCTTTCATCTGACATCGGCACGATGACCGAGAGCATCGCGGCACGGCTGGACGGGGCCGCGATCTCCGGCTTCCACCGCCGCCTGCTGTTCATCATCGGCGCCGGCATGTTCTTCGACAGCTTCGACCTGTATCTCGCGGGCTCGGTGCTTGGCACGCTGGTGCATGACGGGTTCTCGACGCTGCCGGAGAACGCGCGGTTCGTGTCCTCGACCTTCGTCGGCATGGTGATCGGCGCGCTCGGCGCGGGGTTCCTCGGCGACCGCTTCGGCCGGCGCTTCACCTATCAGTTCAATCTCGCGATTTTCGGGATCTTCTCCCTGGCCGCCGCCGCGGCCCCGAGCATGACATGGCTGATCGCGGCCCGGCTGATGATGGGTGTGGGTCTCGGGGCGGAGATCGTGATTGGCTACGCGACGATGATCGAGTTCACGCCGGCCGCCCAACGCGGTCGCTGGGCGGCGCTGCTGTCGCTGATCACCAATCTGGGCCTGGTGGGCTCGACGCTGCTGGGCTGGCTGATCATCCCGAATTTCGGCTGGCGCTGGATGTTCGTGTTCGCCGGCGTGGGCGCGCTGTTCGTGCTGTGGCTGCGCAAGGCGATGCCGGAGAGCCCGCGCTGGCTGGATGCGCTGGGGCGCACCGCCGAGGCGGAGGCGATCGTCGCGCGGATCGAGGCGGACGCGCCGGCCGGGCTGCCGCATCCGCCGCCGCCGGCCGCCTTCACGGCCTCCCTGGCGCGCGCCGCATCCGCGCCGCTGCCGCGCGCCCAACTGGTCCGGCGCATGCTCCTGGGCAGCCTGCTGCAAGTGATCGCGGGGATCGCGGCCTACGGCTTCGTTGTCTGGGTGCCGACCTTCCTGGTGCAGCGCGGGGTGAACATCACGAGTTCGCTCGGCCAGACGCTGCTGATGTCCATGGGCGGGCCGGCCGGATCGTTCCTGGGGTTCCTGCTGAGCGACCGCGTCGGCCGGCGGCCGCTCATCATCGCCGGCTCGCTGCTCGCGGCTGTCTTCGGCATGGCATTCGCCACGACGACGACGGCGGCCACCGCCGTGCCGATCGGGTTCGCGATGTTCGCGCTGGTGTTCTTTCTGGTCGCGATCAACGTCGCCGGCTACGTGCCGGAACTGTTTCCCACGCCGATCCGGATGCGCGCCAACGGCGTCTGCTCGACCATCGGCCGCCTCGCCACCATCGGGATTCCGTTCGCCGTGGTCTGGCTGTTTCAGGAGGGCGGCGTGATCGCCGTGCTCGGCGCCGTCACCGTCGCGATGCTGGTGCAGGCGGCGGCGGTGGGTGTGTGGGGTCCCGAAACGTCCCGCCACGGGCTGGACGAAGTCGCCGTCGATGTCGTGGGCGGGAGGGCCGGCCGCCCGCATGCGTAGGCGGCCGGAGACTGACGGCCTCGCCGACCGCGACGACCTGTCCAAATCCGTGCTTGCCCGCGGCTTCGAGATCCTGCGCGCGTTCCGCCCAGGCGAGGGAAAGCTGGCCAACGGGAAGATCGCGGCGGCGACCGGCCTGCCGCGCGCGACGGTCAGCCGGCTCACGCGGCAACTGACCGCGCTGGGCTATCTCGTCCACGATCCACACAGCGGAACCTACGAGCCGAGCGCGTCGATCCTGGCGCTCGGCTATTGCGTGATCGCGAATCTGCGGGTGCGGCAACTGGCGCGGGGGCAGATGCAGAAACTGGCCCTGGAGGAGGACGTGAACGTCGCGCTCGCCAGCCGCGACCGGCTGCAGATGATCTTCGTCGATACCTGCGACGGCGCCAGCATCACCACGCTGCGGCTGGAGATCGGCCAGCGCGTCAGCCTGCCGCACACGGCGATCGGCCGCGCCTTCCTGGCCGGGATTTCCGAGCGGGAGAGAGAGTATCTGTTCGGACATCTGGCGCGGCTGCACGGGGAGGACTGGCCCGGCCTGCGCCGCCTGGTCATGCAGGGGATCGAACAGGTCGCGGCGCGCGGCTTCTGCCTGGTGCGCGACGAATGGCACCGCGACACCGTCGCGGTGGCGGCGCCGCTGGTCTCGATCGATGGGCGGACGGTGATGGCCATGAACTGCGGCGCGCCATCGTTCATGACGGACCCCGAGCGTCTCGAACACGCGCTGGGGCCGCGCCTCGCGCATATCTGCCGGGGCCTCGCGCCGCTGGTCGGGTCGTAGGCTGTCGCGCGCGGGGTTGGTTGCGTAGTTTCCGACCCTGCCCCGGCGCCGCATCGGTCCTCACCTGTGGTCGCAATGGCCCCGGCGTATGCGAATGCGGCGGCAGGTCAGCGAACCCAAAGGACCACGCCATGACCGACTCAGTCGTCGCCGTCTTCGCCAGCCACGCCGATGCGGATTCGGCGGTGCGAAAGCTCGCCTCCGAGGGTTTCGCGATGAAGGCGCTCAGCGTCGTCGGCAAGGGCTACCATTCGGAGGAGAAGGCCGTTGGGTTCTACAACATGGGCGATCGGGTCAAATTCTGGGGCAGCCGCGGCGCGCTCTGGGGCGGTTTGTGGGGCCTGTTCTTCGGCGGCCTGTTCCTGACGATCCCGGTGGTCGGTCACGTCGTCGTGCTGGGCTATCTCGCGGCGACAGCGGTTTCGGTGGCGGAGAGCGCCGTGGTGGTCGGCGGGCTGAGCGCCATTGGCGCCGCGTTCGCCAGCATGGGCATCCCGAAGGACAGCGTGATCAGCTACGAGACGGCGATCAAGGCCGACAGCTTCGTGGTCATGGCGCACGGCACGGCGCAGGAGATGGCGCGGGCCAAGGCGAGCCTCGCGGGTGCGAACCCGACGCGGCTTGACATGCATTCCGACCTCGCCGCCCCCGTACCGGGCGAGCCCGTCCTCGTCACCGGGTAATTTCAGCCCGGATCATCAGGTTAGAGGGCGGCGCCATCACAGGCGCTGCTCCCGCATGGGGTGCAGGGTGGGAGCGATGTCCTCGCCCTGCATCTCACTCGCGAACATGACGAGCTTACCGCACGCCAACGTCGTCACGTGACAGCCGCTCCCGTCCCATTCGGTGAGCCGCTGAAGCAAAAATGCCTCGTAGCCTGCCTCGGGCACGCGAAGCTCCACGAGATAATCGCTCGCCGCGACGATGACGTTGGCTTTCTCGAGAGAACAAATCGTGTGCGTGATCGTCTGAGTGCTGTCCAGCCAAAACAAACCGACATAGGCCGTCGGTCGAGGGGCGTCGGTCATAAGCGGGTTCCGTCAATCATTCGTGGGCAGACGCCCGGCCCTCCAATTCATTCCTCGGATAGATTGCGCTATGTGAAATTCAGTATGGGGTATATCAAATATATCAATGATATGACGAATACTTGCCCGGGTGGCCGATCCGGCTCCCGGCAGGTGGGCCCGGCTCGTGGTCCGGGCGCGTCGACCGGACAACGGCGGCGAGCCGCCAGCTAGGGTCGCTGCGTGACCAGCCCGGTGCGCGCCTGTGCGCCCCAGCCGCGATGCCCCTTCAGGAACGACACCCAGCCGAGCGCGGCTCCGCCATGGCGGAGGATCTGGAAGCTGAATGGCTCGATGACGGCCGCGACAATGGCCCAGCCGAGATGAACCCTCGCCCGGTCGCCAAGCCAGCGCCGGTAGAGCAGCAGCGACCAGAGGTAGAACGACAGATCGAGCGCGATCTTGGCCGAGATCACCCCGGCCACCGGCCGCGCCACGATGAAATCCCCGGTCAACAGACTCACGAGCAACAGGGCGATGCTGGTCAGTCCGAAGATCGGCTGCATCGTGTCCAGCGCCTTCACCGGCAGCATGCGCGTGCCAAGGCGGCCGTAGCGCGGATTGCCGATCATGTGCCGGTACCACAGCTGGGTCTGAAGAAATCCACCGAACCAGCGCCGCCGCTGGCGCAGGAACGCGGGCAGGGTGCCCGGCGCATCGGTGCGCGCGCGCGCGCCGCCGACCACGTCGGTACGCCAGATTTGTCCCGACCGCACCGCGTGGTCGCGGAGGCGGTGCGTCAGTTCGTAATCCTCGACCAGGCAGTCCGGGTCGAAGCCGCCCACGTCCAGCACGGCCTGCCGTCGATAGGCCGCGAATGCGCCCGAGATCAGCAGCAGACCGTCCTGCCGGCCCCAGGCGTAGCGCGAGAGGAAATTGCGCATGTATTCATAGGTCTGGAACCACTGGAAAAACCGGCCGCTCGCGGTCGGCCCGCATACCGGGAACAAGACCCCGGTGGCCGCGACGAGCGCCGGATCGCGCGCGAAGGCATCCCGCATCGCGCCCACGGCATCGGGCTCCAGCTTCGTGTCCGCGTCCACGGTCATCACGATCTCGGTGTCCAGCGCCGCCATTGCCGCGTTCAGCGCGCGCGCCTTCCCGCCATGCGGCAGGCGCAGCCAGCGTAGCCCTGGATGGGTCGCGGATGGAGCGCTCATCTGGCCCAACGGGGGCGCGGCCAGTCCGTATTGCTCCGTCAGAAGCGCCGCCGTCCCATCCTCCGAGCCATCATCGGCGATCACCACGGATTCGGGCGGGCGGTCCTGGGCGAACAGGCCGGCGAGCGTGATCGGCAACACCGCCGCCTCGCTGCGTGACGCGACGATCACCCCGAGATGCGGTTGGGCCGCCGGCACGGGCTTCGGGCGGGGGCGCAGCAGGGCCAGCGTCGCCACGAAGACGAACACGAGCAGCACGGTGTCGTAGCCGACATAGGCCAGCCCGATGGACCACGCGAACACGCCGCCGGCCCCGAAGGCGCGAGCGAACAGCAGGACCCAGAGCAGCATCGCCCCGCCATGGATCAGCACGGCGCGGAGCGGCGTCGGCGGCGGCGCATATCGGGGCGAAATCGTATGCCGCCTGAGGTCGAGCGGTGCGGTGAGGCGGGTCATGACAGGAATTACGGTCTCGCTGCTGGCCGGATGCGCCCACGCGGACGCGCGGGCCCGCTTGCAAATGGGACGGAGCCGCGAATATCCAGCGCATGACACACTTCGTCGCGGAGCAGGGTGAACGCTACACGCGGGTCGCGGCCGTGCTGCACTGGCTGGTGGCGGCGCTGATCGTCGTCAACGTGGTGCTCGCGTTGACCGCGGAGTCCTTCCCCGATGACTGGATCCGTCCGGCCATCGACCTGCACAAATCGATCGGGCTGACCGTCCTGGGCCTGGTTCTGCTGCGCATCCTGTGGCGGCTCTCCCATCCCGCGCCGAAGTTGCCGGGCTCCTATCCGAGGCTGGAGCGCGTCGGGGCGCACGCGGCGCATCTCGCGCTGTATGTGCTGATCCTCGCTCTGCCGGTGTCAGGCTGGCTGCATGATTCGGCGTTCAAGGATGCCGCCGCCCATCCGCTGCGGATCTTCTGGGTGATCCCCTGGTTCCGCATCGCCGCGATCGCCAATCTCGATCCGGCGGCCAAGGAGGTGTTCCACGACCAGCTCTACGCCGTTCATAAATGGTCGGCCTACCTGCTCTATGGGCTGGTGGCGCTGCATGTTCTGGGCGCGCTGAAGCACCAGTTCCTCGACGGCGAGCCGGAATTGCAGCGCATGCGCGTGGGGCGCGCTGACTGAGGTGTGCTAAGACACCAAGCTTGGTGGCTCGTACCCTCGATAGCTTGCGATTCCAGCTTGCGGCGCAGGAACCGGAGCTTCGGCGCCGTGACGTGCGTCACCTTGGTGTGTTCGGTTCCGTCGCCCGCGGCGAGGACAGTGAAGGCAGCGACGTTGACGTCGCCGTGGAAATTGAGGACGGCCGGGCCTTTTCCCTGATACGCATGGAGGAGGCTCGTCTCCTGTTGCAAGATGCAATCGGCCGCAAGGTGGACATCGGCGAGATTGACAGTTTCCGCCCGCAGGTCCGGGCTGCCTTCGAGCGAGACAGAATCCCGATTTTCTGATGGCCCGTTCCGATTCGGCTACGAAGCCTCAACCGGCTTCGCCAGCACGCGTCGATCCGCCACGCGGCGGGTGAAGCGGATCGCGTCGAGATGTTCGAGCAGCGGCACGCAGTATTTCCGGGAAATCCCCAGCGCGGTTCCCGCCTCGCCGACCAGCACGCCCGGGCCGTCGGCGAGCAGCGGCGTGAGGCGGCGCTTGGCGGCCTCGACCGCCTCGTGATGGAACAGGATCTCGCGCTTCTGCACCTTGTCCACCGCGCGGATCAGAATCCCCTCGCGGATCAGCCGTTCCACCAGCTTGCGCGTCTGCGGGCCCGGCGCGACGGCGGTGGGGTCGGGCGGGGTGAGCCCGCCGCGCAGCAGCGCGTCCGCTAATCGCGCCGCGCTGGCCGATTCCTCGTTCGCGCGGTCGCGGTCGCGCTGCGGCGCGTGCAGCCGCAGCCCGCCGCCGGAGCGAACGACGAGCCCTCGGCGGACGAGATCCACGACGGCATCCTCCAGCACCTCCCGCCCCGCCCAAGGCAGCAGCGCGGCGAGGCGGTCGGCGGGAAGGTCCTGATCCAGCGGCGCGAGGGCGGCGGGCACGGCGGCGAGGATGCGGTCGAACGCCCCACGCGAGATCGCAACCTTGCCGCGCCCCAGCACCGCCGGCAGCGCCGCGAGCAGTTCCGCCGTGCGCGCCTCGGAGAGGCCCGCGACCTGCGCGAGGCGGGCGAGCGGCACGCCCGATGGTCCCGCCGTCTCGACCTCAAGGCGCACGATGTCGCCAGGCGCGGCCTCGCGAAGCGCCGCCAATCGAGCCAGCATGACCGGGGCATGCCGCCGGAGCCGGAAGGCGGCCGGATCGATCACCTGGCCGCCGGCCACTGTGAGAGCCGGCGAGGGGCGGCGCAGGATGAACCGCTCCCGCGCCGGCACCGAGACGGAGACGGCGCAGCGAAGTTGCGCCAGCGCGGCGGCGCCGGATTGCAACTCGTCGCAATCGAGCAGCCGCAGCCGCGCCTCGACCTCCTCGGTGCCGAACAGCAGCACCAGCACCGATCCGGTCGCCACCGGCGGGGCGGTTTCCACCGCCCGCAGCGCGACGGTGAGCCAGCGCGATGGCGGCAGCAGCCCCGCCGAGGTCAGAGCCGCGCCGCGCGCGATCTGGTCCGGCGCCACGTCGCGCAGATTGGCGGCGACGCGCTGACCAGGCTGGGCCGAGGTGACGCGCGCGCCATGGACCTGGAGGCCGCGCAGCCGCACGGGACGCGCGGCGGGCACGATGGAAAGTTCGTCGCTGATCGCGAGCGGGCCGCGCCGCAGCGTGCCGGTCACCACCGTGCCATGTCCGGCCACGCTGAACACGCGATCCACGGGCAGATAGGCGAAGCCGTCGCCCGCGCCATCCGGGCGTTCCGGGGCCGCCGCGAGCAGCGCGGCGCGCAGCGCGTCGAGCCCGCGCGCCGCGTTCGCCGAGGTCAGCACGACGCCGCGAACCTCCAGCCCCACGCGCCGCGCCAGCGCGGCGGCTTCGGCTCCCGCAGCCTCGGCTTGGGCGGGATCGACCAGATCCAGCTTGCTGACCGCCACCACCACGCGCCGCAGGCCGAGGAGGGCCGCGATGTCGAGATGCTCGACGGTCTGTGGCTTGATGCCCTCGTTCGCGGCCACCACCAGCATCGCCGCGTCCACGCCGGTGGCGCCGGAGACCATGGTGCGGATGAAGCGCTCATGGCCGGGCATGTCGATCAGGTCGATCACCGTGCCCTGGATCGTCATGTGCGCGAAGCCGAGCGCGATCGAGATGCCGCGCCGCTTCTCCTCCGCCAGACGATCGGTCTCCATCCCGGTGAGGGCGCGGACCAGCGCGGTCTTGCCGTGATCCACATGCCCGATGACGCCGACGACCAGCCTCATCCGCCCAGCGCCTCGCGCGCCGCGCGGGCCAGAATCTCGATGTCGTCGTCGTCCACGGTGAGCATGTCCAGCAGAACGGCGCCGTCCGCGATGCGGGCGATCACCGGGGGCCGTCCGGCGCGCAGCAGGGCCTTCAGCCCCTCGGGCGGCGGGGTTTCGCTGTGCAGGGTGACGCCGAGGCTGGGGATCCCGGCATCGGGCAGCGTGCCGCCGCCAGCGAAGCCGGTGGCCGGCACGATGCGGGCGGAGGGCCCCACGAGGGCGGCGAGGCGTTCGGCCCGCGTCCGCAGCGTGGCCTCGCTCTGCCCCATCTCGCGCAGCGCCGGCACCGCATCGCGCCCGCCGTCCAGATGCAGGCGCAGGGTCGCTTCCAGGGCTGCCAGGGTCAGCTTGTCAAGGCGCAGCGCGCGCAGCAGCGGGTGGCGCCGCAGCCGGTCGATGGCGCCCGCGCGTCCCGCCAGAATGCCGGATTGCGGGCCACCGAGCAGCTTGTCGCCGCTGAACGCGACGACATCCACGCCCGATGCGATCGATTCCGGAACCGTCGTCTCGGCGGGCAATCCGATGCCCCGCAGATCCACCAACGTGCCGCTGCCGAGGTCATGCACCACCAGCAGCCCGCGCGCCTGGGCAAGGGCGGCGAGTTCGCTCAGTGGCGTTTCCTCGGTGAAGCCGGTGATGCGGAAATTGCTTTGATGGACCTTGAGCAGCACGCGGGTGGCCGGGGTGATGGCGCGTTCGTAATCGGCGAGGCGGGTCTTGTTGGTGGTGCCCACCTCGATCAGCCGCGCGCCGCCCTGCTGGATCACGTCGGGGATGCGGAAGCCGCCGCCGATCTCGACCAGTTCGCCGCGCGACACCACCACCTCCCCGCCCCCCGCGAGGCCGCTGAGCGCCAGCAGCACGGCGGCGGCGTTGTTGTTGACCGCCAGCGACGCCTCGGCGCCGGTGAGTTGGCGGATCAGCGGTTCGATGCCCTGGGTGCGGCTGCCGCGTTCGCCGGTGGCGAGGTCGAACTCCAGATTGCAGTAACCGGCGGCCTCGACGGCGGCGGCGATGGCCTCGGGGGCCAGCGGGGCGCGGCCGAGATTGGTGTGCAGCACGATGCCCGTGGCGTTGATGACGCGGGCGAGGCGCGGGCGACGCGCCGCCTCCAGCGCCGATCTGGCCTCACGAAGCAGCGTCTCCGTATCTGGCAGGAGGGCGCCCGGGTCGTCGCGGCGCAGGGCGATCCTTGCCTCGTCGAGCAGGGTCCGGAGGGCGGCGACCACCGCCGCGCGCGAAAATGCGGCGACCAGGCTTTGCCCTTGCGGGTGGTCCAGCAGCTTCTGGACCTGCGGCAGGGCGCGTAGCCTTGCGTCGGGCAACCCGTCCATAACTTCAGCCCTTGCGGAACATCGGAGCGAGTCCTTGGACCATATCGAGACGCGGCTGACGTCCCTCGCCCATGGCGGCGGCTGCGGCTGCAAGCTGTCGCCGGCCGTGCTGCGGGAACTGCTTTCCACCATGCCGCAAACCGCCCTGTTTCCCAACCTGCTGGTCGGCGCCGAGACGGCCGATGACGCGGCGGTCTATCGGCTGAGCGACAGCCTCGCGCTGGTCGCGACGACGGATTTCTTCATGCCGGTGGTGGACGACCCCTACGAGTTCGGCCGCATCGCCGCCACCAATGCGCTGTCCGACATTTACGCGATGGGCGGTACGCCGATCCTGGCGCTCGCCGTGCTGGGGATGCCGCTGGGCCGCATCGCGACGGAGAGCGTGCAGCGCATCCTGCTCGGCGGGGCGGCGGTGTGCGCGGTGGCGGGCATCCCGGTGGCCGGCGGGCATTCCATCGACAGCCTGGAGCCGATCTACGGGCTGGTGGCGATCGGGACGGTGCATCCCGACCGGGTGATGAAGAACTCCGGGGCGCGAGACGGGGATTTGCTGGTGCTGACCAAGGGCCTGGGCATCGGCATCTTCAGCGCCGCGCTGAAACAGCAGCGCCTGTCGGCGGCGGATTACGCCACGATGATCGCCTCGACCACCCGGCTGAACGATGTGGGGCGCGATCTGGGCGCCATGCCGGGCATCCATGCGGTCACCGACGTCACGGGGTTCGGGCTGCTCGGGCATGCGCTGGAGATGGCGCGCGGCTCCGGGCTGGGAGCGCTGATCCGGCTGCCTGACGTGCCGATCCTGCCAGGCGCCGCCGCTCTGGCGGAGGCCGGGCTGGGCACCGGGGCCGCGGCGCGCAACTGGGCGAGCTACGGCGCGGAGGTGACGCTGCCGGATGGATTGGCCGATTGGCGACGCGACCTGCTGTGCGATCCGCAGACCAGCGGCGGATTGCTGATCGCTGCCGCGCCGGAGGCGGTGAACGACTTGCTGCATCATCTGCACGCGGCCGGGTTCGCGCAGGCGGCGGCGATCGGGACGATGCGGTCAGGCGAAACGGGGATCGAGATCATCCATTCATGATGCCGTGCCGTTACGAAAATGAGTCCTGGACC
>Ga0116231_10014375_pt1 | contig 10669 bp, 4 predicted proteins | sample S1TSphgellanicum_2_FD_89695 | JGI IMG/M metagenome (GOLD analysis project Ga0116231, IMG submission 89695) | Host-associated microbial communities from peat moss isolated from Minnesota, USA - S1T2_Fd - Sphagnum magellanicum MG | ecosystem: Host-associated > Plants > Peat moss > Unclassified... | reverse complement strand
TTTTATTGCAAAATTTTCATCCAAGAATGTCACAAAATAGGGCAAAAGAAAACCCATAGTTGACACTTTAAAAACAAGGGCTTTTTTGTTATTGCAAAATTTTCATCCAAGAATGTCACAAAAGAGGGCAAAAGAAAAACCCATAGTTGACACTTTAAAACAAGGGCTTTTTTTGTTAATGCAAATTTTCATCCAAGAATGTCACAAAATAGTGCAAAATTCGCCATACAAAAAAAAAAATCATTCATCATAATAATTGCTATACGACACACCCAAAAATTAGCCTCATTAATGGTCTGTGTGCAGGTGACTACATATTTAAAATAAATGAAAGTACATGTTTGGGTGGTGGCATGGGTAATATGACAACAACATTTAATCATTTTTTTAAAATGAAAATTAATGACAAATGATACCATGGTGTAGGGTGGGTGGGATGACACTTGACACTGGGTAGTTTGGTGGATAATCAAGGCAAGGGAATTTGCAGCACAAACTTATACTTTAAATATTTTATTTTATTTTTAAAAATATGTATACTTAATTTTATTTTTTATTTTTTGAAAATTATACTTTTATTTTTATTTTATTTTTTAAAAAATAATAATACTTTATTTTGTTTAGTTGGAAAGAGGTGGAAGAGAAGGGGGCAGTGAGTCAGTGTGCAGCAGAGGGGGTGGTGGGTCATGGGTTGTCTAGAAACTTTGTAGTTTGGTGTAAATTGTCACCAAAGAGGCCTTTTTTTTAAGGCCCAAAAATGGCCTGAGGGCTGCTACCAAAAATTGAATCCAATGTAGACACCAGTGTTTTTGTTTGTTTGTTTGTCTGTTTGTTGGTTTGTTTTGTTGAGATTTTGATATTTCAAATGCCTTAGTGAAATTTTGTTATTGCAAAATGGGAGTAATTTTTTGGTATACAAGCATGGGAGCTTCATGAGTCAAAAACCAATTCTACATGATTTTGAGAACCGTCGGTCACGGCTCAAGATTGATTTCTTGGATTTTTTTTGAGAACCGTTGGTCAAGGGTTGCCCATATATATATATATATATATATATATATATATATATATATATATATACCCTACCCCTTCCCCACCGGTTCTTTCTTTGATTTTCCAAAGAGAGAACCATCCAACACTAGTATTTTCTATTCAAAGCAAGCTTCATTTTCCACTTAAGTGTTGATGTGTTTGACGGATTGAATATTATCAAACCTTGGAGGTGTTGGATGAAAAGTGTTTTTTTTGAAGAGAAAAACTATGGAGTTATGTGGATGGGATTGATAGTTTGGTAATCAATTATCATACTCGTGCAAACCAACCCAATTGAAAAGATGCAACGGAAACAACACATTTTCTTTGCACTAAAAAATCAATTAATTTACATTATGTCCCTTGATATGTCTAAGAGCAATCCAACGAATGCATTGTATTTGAGATAGTATGGATTTTAACACATCCAAATTTAGTGTTTTCATGCTTACCCATCCCTCACCTATAAACACTAAATATTGCACAATATTCCCTTGAGGGAGTATTTATCAATGTTGGGCGGGTATCACATTGCCCTTCAAATTGGGTTGGTTATCAATTGGTTCTCTCAATAAGAACCAGGCAGGTATCATATAGGGTACCACTCGAAGCAATATTCATGAAGCGGATCTTGTGTTTCATGGGCACTAGTGCTGCTCATGCTTATTTTTGGCTAATTGTGGGCTTTTAGTGTTGTTAATCATGTGTGTTGTTGATGCTACTTAAGCACTTCCAAGGTTTGTTCATGTGTTGGAGGCACTATTCATGTGTGTTATAAGTGGTGTTCAAACATTTTAAACATTGTTATGTGTATTGCAAATGCTACTTGGGCATTATGGATGTTTTTTTTTGAGGTGAGCTACAAGTGTTGGTGTTGTTCAGGTGCCACCAAAAAATTTCAAAATGTTGTTAGGTGTTGTTGGTGTTTTTTTGTGTGTTGCCAATGTGGTTTGTGGTGTTGTCAATGTTTGCAAATGTTATCAAGTGTTATTTGAATGTCGTGCAAGGTGTTTTTCTCAAGTACCACCACTACCAACCCCTTCTTTATTTTTGCTTGTGGTGTTGTTAGTGCTTTTCATGGTATTTTCCCAAATACGTGACATGTTTTTTTATTTCTTATTTTTGAATGAATATGAATTTTTGAAAGTGTATACATCCTTCGTAGATTTTGTATTGAGTTTTTAAAATATAACAATTTCAAATCATAATCATTATTTTATTTTAATTTTTGTATAATAAGCTTTAATTCTTTTCAACAAATTGTGTACATTACACCCCATTGATAAGCAGTAAAAGACTTTTGAACTTTTCAAATTTTGAATCAATTTAGAATTTTTTTGATTTTTTGAATTTTTAGATTAATTTCACATTTTCAAAGGTATGATTTTTTTGAATGTGGTTAATAGGTTTTTGTCATCTTAATTTGATTCTCATCCCAAAAAAATTTATTATCTCAATCCTTTTGATAGGCCTTTACAAAATTGACTCTTTCTAACACAATAGGTGTTCATTTTCAAATGTTTTAAATCAAAATGTAAACTTAAAATTTTATTGAATGGATTTTTTATTTGAATTCCTAAACAAGCACCCCATTACCTTTATTTATTGTTGTTTATTACCCTACTTGTAATCACTTAAGGACCCCTTGCCTCTACCTCTTATTGTTCATCATCCTAGACACGATCTTAAGAACCTCGCACTCCTTTTTCTTGCTTGTTGTTTGTTGTCCTAATTAGGGTTTTTCAAAAACCATGGACACCTCCTTTTTGTTGGTCATTGTCTTATTTGTGGTTTCTCAAGAACCCTCGAACCTCCTTGTTGTCCATCATCATGGTTGTGGTCTTAAGAATCCCCCCTTCCCTTTTGCTTGTTATTCATCATCTTGATCATGTTTTCTAATTAAAAATCCATAGCCCCTCCCTCTTGTTGATCATCATCCTAGTTGTGGTTTAAAAAACCCTCACCCCTCTTTCTTGCTTGTTGTTTGTCATCTTGATCGTGGTGTTTCAAGAAGGGAATAGCCCCTCCTTTTTGTTTATTGTTTGTTATTTTGGTCATGGTTTCACAAAAATTCACGAGCCCCTCGTTACTATTCGTACATCTACTCATGGTCTCTCAAAAACTCATGGGCTTCCCTCATTGTTGTCCATCATCTTGTTTCTCCAATCTCTTTTGAACCTCCACCCCCTTAAGAGTAAACACAATAAAAGGAGCCATAATGTGTGTAAATATTTCTTTAAATTATAATTTTATATCTTCAAAAAATCACAAGGGGAGTGTAATAAATTGGATTGTCAATTTCTTTTCCTTTTTAAATTCCATTCCTTGCAAAGTTTCAATGTTCAAAATTTGATTCAAACTGATGTCTCAAAAGTCTTTTTGCAAACTTGGGCTTTGCACTACTACCCACTACCGAAGACAATGAAATGACAAAAAAGAAATAAGGGTTTACATTTGAAAGCTATGTTATTTTCAGATATATATAGGATTCAAATTGTACAAAATACTACCCAATTATCATCCAAGGGGAAATTCCACCCTTATTTTTAATTCATTGAAATTTTGGAAGTAATTAGGGTGGATAAACATTAAATTAGATAAGCAAGTGGGGATTAAATCCTTGAATTAGGTATTTAAGGGAGAAGTTTTTATTGGAAACTAGCTTAATTTCAAAAAAATAAAAATAAAATGTCAATCTCTTGAAATAATCTTCATCATATTCAAATGAAATAACACATATGCACATTTGTATGAAATTACATGTAAACATGTGTATGAAATTGGAAAGACACAAAGATTCTTTTTTTTTTTTTAAAGAGACAAAGATTCCAAAAAACATTGAAAAAAATAAAAAGATTTGTTTCTCTTTCGATATCTTAAGATTCATAAAGACATTTTGAAACATTACAACTTGTAAGTTTAAAATTTCCAATTTGGAATTGACCTCTAATAAATTTGCAATTTGGAATTGTCTTTTTGTACAACCTACAACTATATCCCATCCCACCTAAACAAGCTCCAATGAAATCATTGTCACTAAAATTAAAAGCATATGTGAACAAAAAAAAATTCTTTATCAAATGTGCACCAACTGGAGAGAATATTAGCATTGACGATGTAAAAAGAAAAAAAATTAAAATTAATGAAATCTTTTTTACAACATATTTTTAAACCACTAGTTCAAATTTGCTTTTGGCCCTAAAAATTATGAAATTTGAAAATGTGTGTAAAGAACATGATGCACAATATATATGATGTAAAATAAAAACATAATCAAAAAATACTTATATTGATCTAACACATTGTTGAAAATTATGTATGAAAAATGAATTTTTTAAAATAATAGACCAACACATGAATGCCAATGTTTACACCCCTTCCTTATTGTTCATTGTCATGGTCATGGTTTTCTCGAACCCTTCTCCTTACTTCATGTTGTTCATCACTTTAATCATGGTATTTTATTAACCCCCACCCCCCTTCTCTCTTGTTGTTTGTTGTCGTATTCCTAGTCTCTCTTCAAGCCCCACCCTGAGCCCTCTTATTATTTGTCATCCTACTTTTATTTTCACAAAAAACCTATCCTTTACCTCTTGTTTGTCATTGTGCTTGTGTTTTTTCAATAACATCACCCCCATCTAGTTGGTTGTCAACTAAAATTCACCATCATTCCCACCTTTTTCTTTTTCTATTGTTAGTTATTCAACAAAGGTATAATGTTGTAGGCTTGTTGCAACATGGTCCCTTGGACACATCCAAATCCTTGCCCTTGTTTTGGCCTCTCTTTGGGCTTTAGTTGTAATGTAAAGTTCACACTTGTGTCACCAATTTGATCAACTCTATAATCAACTTAATTGTTGTCATAAAGTCATTCTCCTACTTCCATGATTGTGGTTGTAACCCAACCTTAGTTTGAAAGTTTCTCTTGGCCATCTTTCAACCTATCTTTTGGTTGTTTGTTGTGTTGTATATTAAATGATTTTGCCATTCACCTTGCCTTTTTTTCTTTTCTTTCTTTCTTTTCACCTCCTTAATTTGTTTTGTAGCTTCTTTCTCCACAACCTTTTGTTGTAAAATCTTCAAATATTTGTTGGATGTCAAGTGAAATCACATTAAGGCCCTCAAAAATTGTATTTACAAATTAATCTTTCTACAATTAATTTTTTGTGTGACATATGGAGATCACATCAAATCAATTTATTTTTGTGTGTGTTAAATATATTTTAGTATGTATAACTAGTACTATGTATTATGCTACTACTTATACATCACCTTTTTTTGGGGTTTTCATCCTTAATTTGGTTTCACTTTGTTACAACATGGGACATACTATAATTAACTAATGGTTTTATCCTTTTTATTTTCCCTATAAGCAAGCTTGGTAACAATAACAAATGGGCTAGATGAAATGATTCTAGAATATATTTTTTTGAATTTAAATTTTCAACTTGAGGTTCCTAGATAAAATTAGCTAGATTTGCAACTAGGTCATTGCCTCCATATTATGTTGTCTTAGCTTCTAGAATGACAACTTCATTCATAGGTTGTTCCACATAATATCTAGATGCAAATGAATGCAAATGAGCCAAAATCCTCAATGCTCATCAACACATCAATTTTTTTGCAATTCTTGTTACATATCCCTATGTGATGCCAATTTAATGGCATGTTAATCATAAAAATTTGTGCTTTCAAAATAATATGGATATTGAAAAATCTAAAATGAGTCATGAAATCTTGCAATATCAACATTTGGTTTTAACAAAGGATGTTTGACAACTTCATTGAATAACATTATATTCACAAAGGGCCCCTTAGTTTTCATAATACAATTTCTTTGTAGTAATAAGGTACTATTAAACAAATCTAAAAATCACTTAGATTTTCATATTTTTCAATTTTTTATTAATCAAAATTTAAGGTTTGTTTAAAGTTTAGGAATCCTTTATGACATGTAAATGTGATGCAATGTAAATGTTGTTTAAAAAAAAGTTGTAGCTTATAATATAAGAAATTAAATTTGAAAATGTAATATCTTTTGGTATGATTTGAAATTGTGATAATTTTCAAGACAAAATACAAAATCTAGCAAAATTTATACATTTTTAAAATTTCATTTTTATTCAAATTTGATTTTAAAAAATCATATGACATATTGGGGAAAATCTAAATACAATAAATAAGAAGTTTCAAAATATTTCATTTGAAAATTCATCTTAATGAAAAATGTTTTTTTGGCAAAAGGACCCCAAAAAAAAAAATAGTCCTAAATGCAAAGTAAACACATTGGCTTGTTAAATGTTGTTTGGACCCACCTTAATCCATGTAACTCAAAATCATCAAAATTATCTTCTCCTTCACCATGTTCAAACTCATAAATCCCATATTTATTAATTTAATAATGTTCAATCCTCCCTTCATTGTGGACTAACATTTGATGCATCATTTGAATTCCCACACGCCTCATTCAATTTTCAAATGTTTGGTTTTGTTATATACACATCACTAGACCTAGTCCTAGAATCCATGGCCATTGGATTAAATGGCCAAATCCATGTTGCCTTAAACTCATTCTTTATGTTTTGTTTGGATAGTCATTGGTTCAAGGTTTTATCCACCTAGTTGGCTATCATGTTGGTTTGTCTAGTTCACTATGATTGGTTCTAATCATGTTGCTATCATTTTTATTCTTGAAGGCAAATTTGAATGGCTTGAAGCAATTCATATCTAGAGGTTGTATGCATGAAAGGTGTGTGAAGGTAAGATGATCCTGTCCAAGCCAAATTGTCATGCTTGTTCTATTGCTTTTAGAATTACATGTGAACCATGTTCATCTAAGGTTACTAGATGACAATTGGATTGAAACATGCCACCAAGGACTAAATTCATAAAAATGAAAAAAAATCCTTAAATAAAAAACATGTCATCCATATTCTTTTCTACATTGCCATGAATGTTTTTGGTTTATTATCTTTGATGTAATCATCTTTAATTCTTTCACCTCTGAAAATGTAAAATGGATTGACAGAAAACCTTTTATAACACTTATTGGATAATTAGTAGTTAACCATTCCCTAAAATTGTGAATGGTGTTGTACACTTGTTGTGAACCTTTCTTGGCCAACATTCATGCTTTTGATTATCACTTAACCTAGATGTTTGTCTTGATTGCAAAATAGTTATGTTAATTCACTACTACAAAATGTGGGTGTAGTTCATTAGTCCCCCGTTCACTGGACCAATGAATTCACTACTTCTTCACTGGTCCCCATTCATTACAACCAGTGAATTCACTAAAAATCCAGTGAAATCACTTGGCGTACAAGGACACCTTTTGTTGTAATGATTGTTCAATGCTTATAGATTTTAATGTAATAAATCACATGTTTCATCAATAAGTCCTTGTGCCTTACAAACCTCAAGTTCCTTTGCAAGTTTGATGGTTAATTATAATGTCTAGTTTAAACCAATACCACCATGAATTTCTAGATATTCCATCTTTGAATGATGTAGGGTGGGTTTGGGTAAGTTTTGCTATCAAGTAAAAAATGGTAAAGGAGACACAAAAAGTGAATGTCTTTAGTTTTAACTTGTATTGGTGCATATAAACCCAAAAAATAGCATAAAAATGGGTGGAAATATAATTGAATTTACCTTCTTGCACTTCTATTACTACTATAAAAATTTACTTCCAAATTATTTGGAGCAAATGTTTTTTTTAAGTAAATCAAAAATATCGCCATCTACTAGGTGGTAAATTTTGTAAATGGGGATATAAATATCATGATATTCTTGAAATGGCTTTTAATAGAAATATATTTATTTATTTATTTGTTAAAGCCTACTTACCACATATTTTACAAGAAATAAAATAGGTTTTAAAAATACGAAAATAGATTTCAAAATTACTTGCATTTCAAAGAAGTAGACAAAAAACTAATTGAAATGATTTGAAAGTTGAAGATTAATGCACAACAATAAATAACTATGTTTCTTTGATCATTCAATTAAAAACATTCAATGTACAACAATTTTTTGATAGGTTTTATTGTAGAACTAGCTAGGCTTTGTCAATGATGCAACTCCTCTTTTTACTATGTATCCATAGCCTCTTCTCAAGCATCTATTGTCCACTTGGCTTTTGTACTTGTAATTGGGCTCCCATTTAGCCTTGTTGACTTTTGGCCCTTATTTTGTGCAAATGGTGGTGGTACATTTTCCTTGTTAGTAGCTAGTTGGTCCACCATGCCACTTCTCTTATCAAGCACATTGAACATCATGGTTGGTATTGATCCTCTTGACTTAAGCTTCCACTAGATTGGGGGTTCACATATGGCCCTTAATAAAAGAATATAGTACCATTGTTCTTCTTAAATTTAGACTAGGGCTACAAAAGTTTAATCAAGGTAGGATACATTTCAAAAGCATGCAATTTTGTCTTCCAACTTTTAAAAACAAGGTTCAAAATTCTCGCACACTAAATTCATGTCTATGGTTATTGTGTGGGCTATTGGTGTGAATCTCAATTTGCAATTCACTTGAGCCAATAAAAACTTGCAAGATGTCACTTTTCTAAAACTTGTTCTTGCATATCTATGGTAGCAATGTTAGGTCTTCTTGGTCTTCTAATTTCACCTTTATGATATTTTATACTTTTTCTCTTTTTATTACTATAGTAGATTGGTCCTTTAGTTTTATCATTATGTTTTTTTCTACTTTTGATCCTAACAATATTGGACTAGGTTCAACTTGATTGTCTACTTCATCTTTTTGTTTTTTTTAACTTTTGATCTTTACGTATTGAACTAGGTTCAAAATGATTCTATCTTCACCTTTTTGCTTTCTTCTAATACTTTTGATCCTAACAATATTACGCTAGGTTCAAATTGATCCTTTATTTTCACATTTTTGCTCTCTTATACTTTGATTCTCACAATGTTATACTTGGTTCAAATTGATCCTCTATCTTTACCTTTTTGTTCTCTTCTACTTTTGATTTTATCACTATTATACTAGGCACTAAGAGTTTAAAATCCATTGGAGTTCTTTTTCAACATATTCTAAAAGCTCAGACATGTTTTCTATTTGGAAAATGACCAAAACTTGTTAAATGTAAATGGATTGAAGCATTTTGGAATTGAGATTCCAATGTTCAATTTTTGGAGGGAAAGGTAATTTTGAAATAAGGATAATTTTTTTGTCTAAGTCCTCTATTGTTTTAACTTACATTATAGGCTAGGTATCCCAACCTTATTCATGTTCTTTGATTTTTACCTTTAATGTTCACAAGGTTCATAAATCACCCCATCACTAGGAATAACTTTGATCTCATAATGGGGGTTGTGCCCAAATATGTAGGTCTGCTTAAGATGATTCCTTTAACCAAACTTTTAAAGTCCTATGCATATAGATATGAAGAGATTTCATCACATCTTTTGTGTGTTCTATGAGTTCCCTAATCACCTATAATCAAACATTGACCTTCTAAAATGAACATTTGTGTGTATCAAATTGAACACCTTTTTCCCATGTCACCAATCATTTTTTTTAAAATAAAAAAATATTTTTTTCAAAATGGATCAAAGGTCACACCCATTTCCAAACACAACTACTCCACTACTAGTGTAGTGGTTTTTTCAATTGGTAAAAGACCAATTTTTTTAAAGATTGGTATAATTCACACCCATTTCCAAACACAACCACTCAAATATGGATGTGGTGTTTTTTTAATATAATAACAATTTTTTTCAAGATGGGTATAGCAAACATAACAACTTCAATACTAGTTTAAAAAATGGAAGAAGCCAAACACATTTTTTAGGGTTTGAAAATCGATGATAGGGCTAACTATAAATGGTGCAAGGCGTTGATTTGATTTGATCATGAACAATTTTTTAATCTAAATTTGTGTTTGGTTATGGGCAGGCGTTTGGTGATGGGGGGTTCTACTCTATTACATTTAACTAGGACATTTTATTGTTATTGCTGGAGATGATCTTAAGCTATCAAGATCAATCTAAAGCATTAGTTTAGACATGAAATTCTTACAAATTGAAGATGATTAGATTTGATGCAATTTAATTGATTTAACCAAATCTTGGATGAGGCCATTTGCTATAATGGCTTAAAGGTATGTCAAGCAAATGCAACAAGAACATTATTAAGATCAATAGCCCAAATCATATGTTCATTAGTAATGTCAATGATGGAAGCCTTGAACCTTTTATTTGGGTGTAATCACATTAACATGAACCAAAAGTAGTCATAACCACTATTTGATTTTGTATCTTTTACATCAAAATTTTCTTTTTAAAATTTTAACTTGAAAATAAATTTTAAAAAATTCACATTATCAAATCTAATATTTTATTCTACAAATTTTCAAACTATGAAATTATTTCATTAATATTTGGATCTTCAACAATAATGTAATATCCATGTAACCATTGTTTTTAAGCAATAAAAGGACTTGAATATTCCTAAAACTTTTTTTGAAAATATTCCAAGAATATTCCTCACCTAAGTGGGTAGCAATGGTTCCTATTAGCATGACTACACCCATTTATACAAGGAAACAAGATGGTTGAAAAATGCATCTAGAAGGGGGGTGGGGGGGAAATCTCCACTTTTTTACATT
>Ga0116231_10014374_pt1 | contig 10669 bp, 3 predicted proteins | sample S1TSphgellanicum_2_FD_89695 | JGI IMG/M metagenome (GOLD analysis project Ga0116231, IMG submission 89695) | Host-associated microbial communities from peat moss isolated from Minnesota, USA - S1T2_Fd - Sphagnum magellanicum MG | ecosystem: Host-associated > Plants > Peat moss > Unclassified... | reverse complement strand
ACTTCAAGTCTGAAAATTAGTAATTGAGTCTAAAAATGGACATTTCAATTTTGAATATTGTTATTTGAATATGAAAATTAACATTTCAATTCTGAAAATTGTTATTTAAATTCAAAAAACTTAATTGATTTAAAAACTGATATTTGAATTCTAAATTATTATTTTCGAATTTTAAAATTATTATTTCAATTAAATTTTTTTATTGAATCTAAAAATCAGCAACTTGATTTTAAATATTTTTAATTGAACTTGAAATTTGATATTTGAATTCTGAAGTTTAAAATTTAGATTTTAAGAAATTATTTGACTTGAAAGTTGAAATTTGAATTCCAAATGATTATTTGGATTCTCAAAATTAATATTCCAATTCAGAAAATTATTAATTGTGTTTTAAAATGGAAATTTTAATTTTGAATATTATTATTTGAATCTGAAAATTAACATTTCAATTCTGAAATTTGATATTTAACTTTAAAAAAATTATTTGATCTAAAAATTGATTTTTTAATTCTGAATTACTATTTTGGAATCTTAAATTTATATTTTAATTCAAAAAATTATTGATTGAGTTTCAATTGTTTTTTCTACTAGTGTTATCCATAATAAATCACTTTGATAAATAATTATAAATGATTATGTTTATTAAATTTAAGTGACACTAAATGATTATTGTTATAACATAGATTTGTATATTATATAATTTATATTAATATATTAGAAGAAATTAATTAATTAAATTAATGTGACATTACTTTAAAATCATTGTAATTACTTTAGATAAGAATTAAGTAATATGTGCATAATTATTTTCTAATTGAACATAATTATTCACACTCTTTAATTTATAACTTCAAACCTGAATTAAAAATTTGGAAATTATAGTGTAGTTAAAATAATTATTTTACTGATTTTAATTTCACGATTTATTATATAATAATATTATGTTTAAAAAATCTATGATGAATCATCTATGATAAATATTTTATAATAATTTCATAGTAATTATGAAAATTAATGTTACGTTTAACAAATTATTTTATTTATAATTAATAATTACCAAGAGAAAAAAAATACTTGACCTATAATAATTTTTACAACAATAAATGTTATTATATAGTAAGAAATGTAATTAGTTGAATAATAATTTAAGAAAAATTTGTGTAAGAATTTACTTTCTAATAAAAAAATTTAATTCATTATTTATAATTTTAAAATATTAATTTAAAATTATAGTCATTAAATTTGTTTCACATTAATTATATTATATATAATTTGATCAGATTCTGAAAAATAATATTTTTAAATATTTTATTATTTATGAGTTATGTATTAATAACTTGTGAGTAACTAGATAGCTAGTTTGTTAAATATTAAGAAGTTATTACTTATTTGAGTAATTGTTAATGAATACTGAATATTTGGAATGTATAGTTTATAATTTAAATATATGTAAATTTCATCATTATTAATTATCTTGTATTTGAATTGTTTAAAAATCTAAAAACTAAGAAAGTAAGGCATGAAAAAAATTTTGGAAGTACAATTTAGTTTATAAGGAAGTTGCAACTTCAAAACTTATCCCATATTGTTTGTTGTTCATTCCTGTTTTGAACATTATATAAACAAGGGGGATGTGCCCATCTAATTTCACATTGAGAAATTTGTGCACATGGGATGAGTTAATCAAAAGGCTTAACCCAAAACAAAAAACAAATAATGCACAATTCTAAGGTACTTACCTCCCCAACCTATTTATCTATCTAGTTAGGTAGGTATCTAGTTTGACCTACCCATCTAGGTTGGCCTATGTACCTACCTACTTAAGTACCTACTTATATGAGTAGGTATTTAGCCTAGGAAAGTAGAACCTACCTGCTTACTTTTTCACCTAGGTAGGTAAGTAGGTAGGTAGGTAGGTAAGGATTATAGGCACTTATTTATGTACCTACCTAGGTATCTACCAACTTAATATTAATATTTTATTAAAATTTTAATGCCACATGGCATATTTACATTGGGCCACGTGTCATAATATAAGATCATCCAAGTATTTGAATTAAACGTTTTAGATTATTTCAAAATAATAATAATAATAATATAAATAATCATATATTAAAACACGTGGCAGCACATGATTTGTTTTCAATTGTGACCAAAATAGTTGCATTTTAGTCACATGTGACAATACGTATACAATGGAGTCAAAGGATGAAATGTATTTGTTGACTTTTTCTTTCATACAATACCCTTTGTCATTTGTGACTAGTTTATCACATGCGACTTGTCTTAGGTGATTAAAAGGATTTTAGTTGCAAAATGTCTCTTGCGACTAAAATTTAGTCGCAAAGAGTAGTCGAAAATACATGTTTTTCTTCTAGTGTTATTTTCCATGTTGCCCAACACCATGACCATGCAGAACTTGCCAAACTTAATCCATTAGAAAAACAATTCTTCAATATTCCATTAAATCCAAGTCTTTCCCACACATGCACATTGGGTTACAATCATGAGGAGGTGCCATTGCATCTTGGCCATGATTTTGTGTTGTCAACTTGAAAAAATGAAATTGTTGGTCAAGAAGAATAATGTTTAATAAAGTTCCAACAATTGTGCTAGGGTTTACTATGGCCTTGTAAAGTGGGCTTGAATAATTGCCATGTGCTTAAGAAACACTACCTTTGCTTTTGGAACAAACCAATATTGTGGATAAATTACATTAGTAACATTCAATAATTCTTGTGTTGGAAAGCATTTCTCCAATTTTGTTATTAGACTAGTAACAATTGAAGAGTATTGGGCCTTCATAGATCTATTATTTTAGCCCAAATATCTTTAGTTCCCATGCTCATAACACCAATGGTTGAATTGGTGGCATGGAACATATAAAGTTTACAGCCAAAATAAAAAACAACATATTCAATCTTTGATGCAAGCTAAATCCATTAGGTCAAACACAAAACATCATTACAATAGTCAACTAGTTCAAGGAAAGATGTGGTGTGTAGGGAAGAACCTTTTTTCAACTTTACTATACATAGTAAAAACAAAGTCACAAATGAAAGTTTGTTGCCTTTATGCAAACTTGGACAAACCTTGCATTGATTATAGCAAGGGCATGATGCAAGAGAGATCTAGTATGTCTCCACATCACATCAAAATTTGTAATTAGCCTTGGAAGTTTCATTGTGAGACCTATCTTTGGCCATCTTTACAACCAAAGTTTAGTACTTAACTAATACTCTTTTGGATGGTGACAATTTTGAAATCCATTTTGTTTTGACATTTTTTGGAATCTTGTTGGCTTTGCCTTCTAGCGATTTAGCAAGTTTAATCACTTCAAGATGCTATTTAGGCTTAGGAGAAAAATAATTGTACGTCTAGATGAGAACATGGATTTAATATTGGTTACCAAACTTGGGCCACTCAAGGTTTAAATAACCATGTTTGTATGGTGCACCATGCAATGCACACCATTGACATATGATGTTTTTGCATCAACTAAATGGTGACACCATTCCTCACACCTTGAAGAATAGTAATCCCATTTGCCTCAAAACAAAATAATTTGTTGACAATGTCTATTTCACTTAAACCCCCAAAATCAACAAGATTTTACACAATCAAGTTGGTTATAATATTTTTGGAAGTGGTTCCATCTACTACCTTTTGCAAATTGATCACAATTGAAATCCTCTTCCATTCATTTGTCACATACACATGGACAAAAAGCTAGCTTTGATTATCAATTGTGGTGACTTTGTCATAATTTGTTGAAATGAATGTTGACTTTTGGACTACAACTTTGATTGCTTGTAACAATGTAATGCATTACCTTTGCCATTATCTAGTAGTAGAATATGACTAATGCTTTTGAAGGAAATTCTCAACAATTAGAAATTTGAATAGTTTTTTGAAGGCTTCAAAATTAGTCGTGGGCATGTCTTTGAACAAATACCAAATTGTAATAAATTGGCATATTTCTTCTTTTGTTCAACCTTTCCTACATTTGCAACTTGAGTAATAATTGTATCTTGCCGTGTGGATGCACAACTTCTCATTCTTCACATGGGCATTAGTAGGGTTAGAAAAATATGCACCAATTGCAACTCCAAGCTTGGCCATCATAGTACACTTCTTCACCCTTGAATGTTTGATTAAAAAGTAAAGTTTAAACATTACTAACTTCTTTATGCCTTCAATTTTGGAGCAAACCTTACATCCCACCATCTTCATCTTGCCACGATAAACAAGCTCAAACTAGGAAAATTTGGTAGTGCATTGTCTTGGTAAACCTTATTCATTTCCCATTCTAACTTTTACTTCTTTTTTGGTTCATTACCAATGGGATCTTTTGAAAGGATTCAATGACTTCCTGATTGATTTTGTTATTTTCTTTCAACTTATGGTTTAAGTGAATTGGTTTTGTTTTTCCAAATTTTTATGGCATGAAAAGATAAACTTTTTGAAAGTGGGGTGGGGTGGGGGGAGGGGGGAAATTGAGGGTATGGGCATTCTTGATTTTGGAGTGGAAGAGGTAAATTGGTTTGTAAAATGATTTGTAGTGGAAAGAAATGGTGTTGGAAAATTTGTTTTATAATGGGTTTTTGACAAGGATTATTTTCTTGAAACATTATGAATAAAAAGGTGTTTTGCAATTGGCCTTATAACTCGTTGTATTTCTACATTGTGAGTGTTATTTGACAAGTTGCATGAGTTGCAAGAGTTGTAACTCACTATATATACAATGCAATTTGATTGCAACTTTGTCAAAACAACTCATTTTCAACTACTATGCAACTCCATTACAACTACAACCATAATGTCATGCTGATGTTATTAATTTTCATCCATCCATTAAAATTTGACACATGGCATTATGAAAATTTTTGGATTTAAAAACTATTATTTTTGAAATATTGGTATGAGATTATGACACATGGCACAATGAAAAAATATTAATTAAAATTTGAAAAAATTATAATAAATATGTGTTTTAATATTTAAGTAGGTCGGTACATAGCCCTAGGTAGGTAGGTTGGTAGGTCCTAGGACCTACATACCTACCTAGCCACATAGGTAGGTAGAAAAATAGGACCTATTTATTTATGTAGGTAGGCAAATAGGTAGGAAAGTACAAGACTTGGTGAATTAAAAAATAGTCATGTAAATATTTTTATTTTGTTTTATGATTTACTTTTAAGGTTAAGTTTTTTTGAGCTAATCCCAAATGGCACATGTATTTAATGTGAGAACATAAGAGAAAACACCTTTTTTATATAGTTTATGACATGGGAATCAAAGACAAAACATGGGTTAAATCCCTTGGTTGTTTTTTAGTTGCAAATTGAGTTGTAATTGTAAAAAGATTTCTTCACATACTTTGTGTTTATTTTCATTATATAAGTCATACAATTAAATTAGAAATTATTTAATATTTATATATGTGAATTAATTATTTAATATTTAATTATCTGAAGTAGTGATTTAAGTTAAATAATTTAGTTCAGATAATTAATTATTTTGATTGATTATTTGAATTAATTAAGTAATGAGCTAGTAAATTAAATTAATTAATAAAATTAAAATTATTAATTATTTAATAAATTTAGAAAATTAATTATTTTAATTAACTAAATAAAAAATTATTTGAAATAATCAAACCAATTCATCTAATTTGTTAGTTGTTACTTTGAATAATTAACTATTTTATTTTAGATATTTTATTATTGGATTATTACTTATCTAGATTCATATAATTCGTTAATTATTATCTGATTTTTAAAAAATTTTAATTATTTGAATTAACTAAAAAATTAATAATTTGAATAAATTTATAATTCATATTAATAGTTATTTATTCAATTTAATTAATTATTTTAGAATAATTATTTAAATTAAATTTTAATTAATAAAGTATTGACAAATAATTCATTATTAAACATTACAAATTAAATATGAATTTGGGTAGAAAACATCAAGGTATAACTAGACATATCCATAGTACATTCAAGTTCAATTTTTAATAAAATATACACATTATTTTTAATTCACATTTAAATTAATTATATGTATCCAAATATGTAGTTTGTTAGTGAATTCAACTTAAAATTAGTTATATGAATCATAGTTATTTATTCAACCTCTGAAAAGGTCAAACATGGTTGATTATGGATGTATGTATGGTGTGCACAAATTACCGTATAAAAGACCCATTTTCAATTCACTTGCAACTATAATGCAATTAACTAATTTTCTGATGTGACAATTTATTTATTAATTCCCCATATTTCTAAGGGGATAGTTGCACAATAGTTATATATGAGTTGTTTTTTGAGTTTTAGTTACAAAGTAGTGTGGTTTTGATAAACATAATTTCTCATAGTGAAATAAGGTGTAATTTTCTTGGTTTTTAAAATGACATGCCTTTTACTAGTCATCTCATGAAAATTGTTGGTTTTTTAATGTTTTTAAAATACTTGTAATTAATAGCTTTTTAATTTTTTTTCTTTCAAAAATCAAAACTAGTTGTTCTTTGATTAAAATTTTTTAAAGAATAAAAAATGTCGATTATTTTCAAAATCAAATAATTGCACAACATTAAATTTTGCTTCCATGAAATCATTAGAACTTTACAATCATGGTGATAGATTAGAAGAAGTAGATGGAAAGGGTCATTTACTTCATTTGTAGAAATGCAGATCACATTGTTAGAATTAACATCTATTGGTGCAAAGGTGTAAAAAATAGTTAGAACCTAAAGTTTGTTAGTGGTTTTAAAGGCACCATAATTGAGATTAAATAGTTTGGAAAAGAAAAAAATGCAATGAAATCATTGGTTCGACAAACACATGGGTGATGAACACAAAGAATAAAAGCAATAACATAAAAAACATTGAGATGTTTAAAAAAAGCTTGAAGATCAATGATGAACATAGGAGCAATGAACACACACAAGATACCATAAGACCTACAAAACATTGAAACCTTTTGAACTTTGAAAAAAACTTGAAGATGAACAACAAACATAGGGGTGACAAGCTACACACAAATTATGAGGTTGTAAGAGCTCGTAAGCAAAACACAAAAACCTCAAGGTTCATTGAACACATGGGCGACCAACCTAAAAAAAAGTGCAAAACACCAAAACCTCCAATACCTTGAAGAAAACTTGAAGATGGACAACAAACATAGGGGTGACAAGCTACACACAAATTAAGAGGTTGTAAGAGCTTGTAAGTAAAACACGAAAACCTCAAGGTTCATTGAACACATGGGTGACTAACATAAAAAAGAATGAAAAACACCAATACCTCCAATACTTTGAAGAAAACTTGAAGATGAACAACAAACATAGGGGTGATAAGCTACACACAAATTAAGAGGTTGTAACAACTTGTAAGCAAAACACAAAAACCTCAAGGTTCATTGAACACATCGGCAACCAACATAAAAAAGAATGCAAAACACCAAGACTTCCAATACCTTGAAGAAAACTTGAAGTTCAATAGCAATAAGTTTGGAATGATAAACACGCAAAAGAGACCATGAAAATTTTAAAACACTGAGATTGAGATCATAAGAGCCTTTAAAAAGCTTGAAGATTGATAACAACAGGTTTGGAGCTTGAATATAGGGGTGATGAATACATAAAAGCACAATGGACACACCAACACTAAAAACAAAGGTAATGACAAAAAGGTGACAAACTTCAACAACTTTTGACTGTCATATCCATTACCAAAAACAACTTCAACACATTCTTTTGCAAAATTAAACACAAAAAATGATCAATGAAAGAATAAGGAATCAAAAGCTTAGGAAACTTCAAAATGACAATGATCAATTCCATTTCCATTTTCAACCTTGAAAGTTTGTACTTTCAAAAACAACAAATATATTTTACCACCCCATCATTGTGTGCTTCCAAAAATTCAAAAAATACGAACCACAAATTTAATGCAATGTTATAAATTAGATCAACAATGACAAATATTAGATCAACAATGCAATAGGAAAACCAATTCAAAACAACCTAGATGATCATGAAGGTGAGTGTGTACCTTGAAGTTAAACCCGTTTTGTTCCCATTACAAACTTCTCACACCATTTGATGTAATGATGTTCTTTTGTTGTATCATTAATGAATACAAATTCGGATTCAAACAAATGCAACTACAAAATGGAATGGAGGAGCCTCTAGTAGATCAAATGCAAGTAGTAGAATCTTTGCACCTAACATTTGTTGTAAAGGATGCTTTAACGTCTGCAATGTCATTGCAGAATTGAAAAACCCCACTTAATGTCCCATATCACTATAGGTGGTGAGTTTAAATGGTGAGCTTTCATGGTTATCAACTACCTTTTAAGTTGATCGTTCATGATTGTTGGTGATGGAAGCAAGTAGTAGGGGGAATGGGGTGGCAATGGAAACCTTACATAGATGCAACATTTGGCATCCAATGAAGCCACTCAATTGCATTGGGTGGTGCTTGATCCTAATTGTCCAGGAAGATGGGTTTAACCCCCTTTCTTCTTGTTGAATCTTAACAAGTTTTCTAAATCCAATAGCCAAATTTCCTTAAGGCCATTTGCCATGCCTTTTTTTTTGTTGCCACATGGTGAAAATTTGCCACAATAAAAAACCTCAAGTGGAGATCTTACAAATTTAATACTTTTCAATTCACATATATAGATAAATTATGATTTAAAAATATTTAAAAATTATACCAAGTAGAAAAAATAATTTATACATATAAGGTATAAAAAATAATATATATATTGTTATGAAAAATGTTTAAGTAATACATTGATGATATGTTAGATGTTGTGATATACAAATACATTAATATTTTTATGATATTGGAACAAAATCCCATCATTTGCTAAAAAATTCCATTGTAAAAGGATACACCTTGAATTTGTAATAATAATTGCTAAACTAATTGATATGTTCATATTTATGTTTTGTTATTTTTTTGGTAAAATTGTATGTATATGATTTTTTTGTTACGTTGCAAAATTCACGTATTCATCACATTGTTTTCGTGATATTGCAATTTCATAGTTAACAAAAACTTAAATTGAATTCATTTATTCATGTAAAATTTTAATGAGTCAAAATAAAATATATCTTAGTATTATGTATTGAATATTCTAGAAAAGAGGGAAAAGAAATGGACACATAACTTGTGGCCACCAAAATATAAAAAAGTATCTAAGTAAATTTTACTTCAAGTAAAATGATATAAACAATGTTTATTATATTTATTTTTCATACTAGGTTTGTTCCTACAATCCAAGAGACAATCAAAATTAATCAACACCTTTGTCGTCATGTTTACCATTACATGGTTGTTTTATGATTAAGCAAGCCATTAAAGCTGCTTAATTAGTGATGTCATATGTTGAATGAAACTTTTAGTCATAACATTGTTCTTTTTGCTAATGAAAATAATGAACAACCTTATGACTAGAAGTTTTGAAAAATTCAAAATTAAAAGTTAATTGATCATTTAGAAGTTAGAAACTCGAAGAGAAACTTTGATTTGAAGCCACCAAATGATGCAACAATAGATATTAATAATGTTTTGCTTGTGTAGATGATCAAACAAATGGATGTTAACAATATTTTTTCTCAAATTTAGTAGAAAATGTATCTCAACCACTAGGTTAAAAAAGGTTCAAAACTAACAATTTAGTCTAGAATTCAGCAAATACATATATTCCTTATCACAAACAATTAGGCTATCATCAAGAATATTCAATATTGTGACCATGGGTATTTCAGATTACCAATTTAAAAATAATGTCATATTGTTGGATGACCACCTCCGTTATAGTCTAGGTAAATGGCCATTGAGTTCATGCCACATTAACACTTGGAGATAATTATTGATGAATAAAAGCTATATTCATAGATGAAGTTTTTAGAATCCTTTTTTATTTTGGTTATTTGGAACCTATTCCAGAAATCTGGTGAATATTCTAGAAAAGAGTTTTTCAAAATCTGGTGAAGTAGGACCCATTTTTCACAAAAATCAGTTGTATGATGTGTCAAAATCATACTTTTCAGGTTGGAAAAAATTGCAAAAATCCTTCCCCAAAAAATGAAAAAATATTGAGAGTAGTATGGTATACCTATGGCCTTGGGTTTGAAATGATTGCCAAGTGAAGTGTAAGGTGATCCAGCAAAGGTCACCAAAGTATACAAGTTTAAAGAAATATTGGCCCTGGGTTTTTTGTCTGGCTAAATTTGACCAGTTGGCAAAAGGCTTCTTTTTTTTTTCCCCCCAAAATGGCTAAATATGTTTTTTTTGTTTTTGGGTTGCATAGTCACCAAATTTTGATTTGATTTGATTTTGGTGGGGAAAAACCACCCAGTTTCTCTATTGAGTTTTAGCAAGTATCAAAAATGTGAAGGATGCTTAAACTTTTTTATTTTCATATCTTGATTATAGCCAAATTTGGCTAAACTTTCTTATGGATGATTGCCACTGACTACATGAAAAAAATGGAATTATTTTTTGGATAACTCCAAAGAGATGTTTTCTTTTGGTTTTTGGTTTTTTTTTTTTTTTTTCTTTCTTTTTGTAGTTACTCCGAAATGTTGTTGAGGGGTATTTTGGCCATTAAAAAAAAAGATAAAAAGGTACAATTTTTAATTTGTTTT
>Ga0116231_10014373_pt1 | contig 10670 bp, 10 predicted proteins | sample S1TSphgellanicum_2_FD_89695 | JGI IMG/M metagenome (GOLD analysis project Ga0116231, IMG submission 89695) | Host-associated microbial communities from peat moss isolated from Minnesota, USA - S1T2_Fd - Sphagnum magellanicum MG | ecosystem: Host-associated > Plants > Peat moss > Unclassified... | reverse complement strand
TCGATGGGCACGTGTTCGATGTCGCTGAGCCAGCCGATCGTCGGGTGATGATACGGCAGAGCCACGTACGCGGCGGCCGTCACGCTTTCGATGAGCAGATTGTCGGGATCGTTCTTGCCGCGCTCGTATTCATTGCGTACCACGGTCATCTCCGCCTGACGATCGCTCTCGCGCAGCAGCAGCCGACGCATGCGATCCGCCTCGATGGCGATATAGCCCTCGAGGTTGTCGCGGCCGACGGTCGCGAAATAATTGGTCCGGTCGACCGACGTGCTCGCGTTGTACTGTCCGCCGACGCGCTCGAGAAACTGTTTGACGCTGTTGCCCTTGGGGTCGTTGTAGCCCTCGCTGCCCTTGAACATCATATGCTCGAGGATATGCGTCGCCCCGGTGGTGCCCGTGACTTCGTTGCGCGAGCCGACTCGATACGTGACCTGGAACGTCACGACCGGCGCCGAATGCTCCGGTGCGAGCAGAATGTCGAGTCCGTTCGAGGTCAGCGTGTATTCGTCGATGCCGCCGAGGGACTTTACGAAGGCGACGCCGTCGACGACCGCGGGTGAGCCGGTTGCCACCGCGGCCAGCGCGAGCGGACCTGTGAGGGCGACGAGTGCACGCAACCAGCGCTTGCGAACTCTCGAATGCATGGGCTCTCCTGCCGATTTTAGATGCGCGAAAGTACCACAGAGACCCTCAGAACGCTGCAGTTTCCTGAGCAAAGGTCCAGACCTTGAACCCCGTCAACTGGTTCGGTCCGAAGGTCATCGTGATCGCCACGTCGACCGCGTCTCGGCCGCGCGCAATCAAGACGCGACCGATGCGGCGCTGGTTGTTGCGCGGATCGAAAGTGTGCCATTCGCCGCCGAGATAGGCTTCGAACCAGCCGGCAAAGTCCATCGGCGCATCCATCGGCGGGACGCCGATGTCGCCGAGATACCCCGTGCAATACCGCGCCGGAATGTTCAGGCAGCGGCACAACGAGATCGCGAGATGCGCGTAATCGCGGCACACGCCGCGCCCTTCCAAGTACACTTCCCACGCCGTTTTCGTGGGCCGTGCGGCCTGATAATCGAACGCGATATGCTGGTGTACGTAATCGCAAATCGCCTGCACGCGGGGCCATCCGGGCGCCGTGCCGCCGAACAGATTCCAGGCGATCGGGGTCAGGTGTTCGGTCTCGCAGTAACGGCTCGCGAGCAAGTATACGAGCGTATCGTCGGGCAGCTCGGGGACCGGATGTTCAGGAGCATGGGGAAACGCCGGTTCGGCGAGACCGGAATCCGCGATGATCGCATCGCTGCTGATATGGAAGCTTCCGGGCGGAGCCACGAGGCGCGTGCACCAGTTGCCGGTTCCGTCGCGGTACATCGACAGGGGCACGGCCGGCTGTGTAGCGATATGGTCGGGCTGGATCAGATCCCCACTGCGTGAATAGTGCACGTTCAGTGTCAGAATCATGGGCGTGGCTTGAGGCAACTGGTAGACCAGTTCGTAACCGATTCTGATGAACATGGGTGACTATGCCCTGTCTCGCGGTTTTCTCCCAGTGGCGCATGGAGCCGGGCTGCCGTAGGGAAAGTCCTACATGTTCGAGCCTTCGCGCAGCGATGATTTGTTACTCTCTCGGCCCATGACCGAAATCCAGCCGCCGCAGCTCGCGGTCTTCGACCTCGACGGCACACTGACCTGGGCCGACACGCTGTTGCCGTTTCTCTTGGGCTTCCTGCGCCGCCACCCGGCGCGGCTCGCGCGCTTGTGGCGTCTGCCGGCCGCGCTCGTTGCGTTTGCGCTCGCGGGCCGTGATCGTGGCCGACTCAAGGCCCGACTGATCCGGATGGCCATGGGCGGTGTGAGCCGGCAGCAGATCGAACTTTATGCCGACGAATTCGTTGCTTCTCTGCCTGCGCGCCGTGCATTCCGGCCGGCCGCGCTCGGCATTCTCGCGGCGCATCGGCGCGCCGGCGATCGGCTCGTCCTGTTGTCCGCGAGCCCCGATCTTTACGTGCCGCGCATTGCGGCGCTGCTCGGCTTCGATGAATGCATCTGCACCGAAGTGGTTTGGCATGGTGACCGGCTCGACGGCGCGCTGAAAAGCGCCAATCGGCGCGGCGAAGAAAAACTGCGCTGTCTCGGGGAATTGCGTGCGGCACACGCCGGGCTCAGTATCGCCGCATACGGCAACAGCGGCTCGGATCTGCCGCATCTAGCACAGGCGGATCGACCCCTGCTCGTCAACGCGAACGCTGCCGCCCGGCGGCGCGCGGCCGTGCTCGGCGTGCCGCAGGGCGAGTGGCGCTAGTCGCGCGCGTCAGCGCTGCAGTGTGCGCAGCGTCTCGTCGAGGCGCAGCAGCAAGGATTCGGTCGTCTGCCAGTCGATGCAGGGGTCCGTGATCGATACGCCGTACTCCAGCGTCGCGAGATCCTTCGGGATCGGTTGATTGCCGCTTCGCAGGTGGCTCTCGAGCATGAGTCCCACGATCGAGCGGTTGCCGTCTTTGATCTGCGCGACGCAATTCTCGGCGACCATGGGCTGCAGGTTCGGATCCTTGTTGGAATTGCCGTGACTGCAGTCGACGACGATGTTCGATTGCAGGCCGGCGGCTTGAAGTTCGCGTTCCGCGACGGCGATGCTGACGGCATCGTAATTGGAGCGGCCGCCGCCGCCGCGCAGCACGAGATGCGCATGCGAATTGCCGCGCGTGTGGAACACGGCCGATTGTCCCTGCTGCGTGATGCCGAGGAAGTGATGCGGCCGCCGCACCGACTGCAGGGCGTTGATCGAGGTCGCGAGGCCGCCATCGGTGCCGTTCTTGAATCCGACCGGGCTCGACAGACCGCTGGCCATCTCGCGATGGGTCTGGGACTCCGTGGTACGCGCGCCGATGGCCGTCCACGTGATGAGTTCCGACAGGTACTGCGGCATGATTGGATCGAGTGCCTCGGTGCCGGTCGGCAAGCCCAATTCGGCGATATAGAGCAGCAGTTCGCGCGCCATGACGATGCCCTTCTCGACATGAAACGAATCGTCCATGTCGGGATCGTTGATGAGGCCCTTCCAGCCGACCGTCGTGCGGGGCTTCTCGAAATAGACGCGCATGATCGGAAAAATCGTCGACTCGATGCGCTCCGCGAGCTGCCGCAGGCGCCCCGCGTACTCGCGCGCGGCCGCCACGTCGTGGATCGAGCAAGGGCCGACCACGACGAACAAACGCGGGTCACTGCGCTCGAGGATCGCGCGTACGACCTGGCGTGACTTGAAAACGGTGTTTGCCGCGCGCTGCGTGAGCGGCAGGCGGCGTTTGATCTCATCGGGCGTGGCGAGCAGGTCGCTCGACACGACGTTGACGTTCTGCAGCTGATCTTGAAGGTTTACCACGGGTACCGCCTACATCGACGTGCGAATCGTCCAAAGTTCCGGAAAGAACTTCAGATCGAGCGCCTTCGTCAGATACGTGACCCCGCCGGTGCCGCCCGTGCCGCGTTTGAAACCGATGATACGCTCCACGGTCTTCACGTGCGCGAAGCGCCAGAGCTGGAACTTGTAGTCGAGGTCGACGAGATGCTCGGCGAGCCGGTACAGGTCCCATTCCTTTTCGGCGTTGTGATAAACGCTGAGCCACGCCGCGGCAACCTGCTTGCTCGCCGTGTAGGGCCGCGAGAAATCGCGATCGACGACCTCGGCGGGCAGCGAAAATCCGCGCCGATCCAGCAGCAGCAACACCTCATCGTAGAGGCTCGGCGCCCGCAGCGCGCGCTCGAGGTTCGCATGGGCTTCCGGGTCGCTCTCGAACACCTTGATCATCGCGGAATTCTTGTTGCCGATCAAGAATTCGAGCATCCGATACTGCGCCGACTGGAAGCCCGAGGATTTGCCTAGCGCATTGCGGAACGCCGAATAGTCGGACGGCGTGATCGTGGCGAGCACGTCCCAGGATTGCAGCAGCTGCTGTTGGATCGTCGAAACTCGCGACAGCATCTTGAACGTCGGCCCCAGATCGTCGCGCCGCACGCAGGCGATCGTCGCACCGAGCTCATGCAGGCAGAGCTTCATCCAGAGCTCGGATACCTGATGGATCATGATGAACAGCATTTCGTCGTGGTGGTAGGCCAAGGGCTGCTGCGCGCCCAGGAGCTTGTCGAGATGCAGATACTGCGCATAGCTCAGCGCATGGGTCAGATCCCAATGAACATCCTCGTCACCGAGATCGACGAACGGCGAGAAGCGCGGCGTCGGCTCGCTCATGCTCAGATCTTGAAGACCCATTCCGGCACGGTGCGCCAGCCCGCCAGCAGTTCACGATCGAGCCGCTGGTAGTCCGGCTCGAGCTTCTCGACCAAGGCCCAAAACTTCGGCGAATGATTCATGCACTTCAGATGTGCGAGTTCGTGCACGTACAGATAACGCACCACCTCGGCGCGCTGGAACAGCAGCGAGCAATTCAAGCTCACCGTGCCGCGCGTCGAGCAGCTGCCCCAGCGCGTGCGCTGACAGCGGATGGAAACGCGGGCGACCGGCAATGCGTGCGCGCGGGACAGCGCCTGAAGGCCGGGCACGAGCCTCGCCGCCGCGGCGGTCTTGAGCCAGCGGCGCAGCAAAACACGCGCCTCCCGGTCATCGGGCGCCTCGAGCGCGATGTGCGTCCCTCGCTCCCGCAGCGAGCGCCGCGGTCCGACCTTCCAATCCACCTCGAAACGCTCGTCCGTGGCGAGAAATTCGACGCTGCGCGGCACCGGATCGGCTGCGGGCACGACGCATTGCATGGCCGCGACTTTGCGATCGATCCAGGGGGTGAAGCGCTGCACGAAGTCGCGCACGGATTTCGGGGTCACGCCCTCCGGCACGACGATTTCCACGCGGCCGCCGACGTGCACGCGTGCCGTGAGCCGCCGCGCACGCGCGCTCACGCGCACCGCGAAGCTGTCGCTGAGGGTGCGCGTTTCGAACAGAGAGAGTTGTGTGCCGTGGATCTTCACGAGCAGGAATAATACCAGGTTCGCACGCGGCAACATGCCGCCCGCGCGTGCGTGCGCGCGGGCGACGAGATTATGTGCACATCAGCGGTGGACGAGCGCGGCGAGTTCGCGCTGCGCGGCGCGATAGTCGGGTGCCGCGATCAGCGCCTTTTCGATCCAATTGCGCGCCGCGAGGATGTCGCCGCGATGTGCATACTGGCGTCCCAGCGCGAGATAGGCGTCCGCATGGCCCCAGCCAGGAGCATCGATGCTCGTTGCCGAACTCTCCTCGAAGCGGGCCGCCGCCTGTTGCAGCTCCGCGAAACCACGCATGCTCGCGGGCGATCCCTCCTTGGCGTGCTCCAAGTCGTTTTCAGCGCGCAACAGCAGCACGCGCGGATTGGTGGGTGCCAGCTTGTAGGCCGCGGCGAGCCGATCCGCGGCCTGCGTACGCAGCAGCACCCCCTCCACTTTGCGATGAGCCGCGAGCTCGGCGAGACACTGCGATTCGAGGACCAGGGCTTCGACGGACGATGGATCCTTGTCGATGATCGCCTTCGTGTTATGGACGCAATCCGCGAGCGCATCCTCGGCCGCTCCCGGTTTCTTCACGGCGACGATCTCGGCGTAGCGGAGGTCCGCATGCGCCAAATGATAGTGCAGCGCCAAGTCCCCGGCGTCGTCATGCACCTCGGTGCTCAGGGTCTGGCGCAGGTCGGCGAGCTGGTTCACGTCCTCGGTCTGATAGCCATACAGGATCTGCGCCTGCAGGTCGCCGCCGAATTGCGCCCAACACGTGCCCGCCAAACTCGAGCCCAGCAACAGCCCGAGAATCGACCGTTTGCCAACCGCCTCCACGATGCCCCCACGTGTCCGTTTACAATGCCGCCAATGACCATAGCACAAACGAGTTGCAATTCTTGAGTCCGGGCTTCATCGACATCGGCTCGAACTTGACGCACGAAAGCTTCGACGCCGACCGTGCCGAGGTTATGTCGCGTGCGCTCCGCGCCGGCGTCGAGCATCAGGTCGTCACGGGAGCCACGGTCGCCGGTTCGCGCGCGGCGCTCGAGCTCGCGCGCGCGCACCCGACGATGCTGTCGGCGACCGCGGGCGTGCACCCGCACCACGAGGCCGGTTTCGTCGCGTCCAGCCGCGATGATTTGCGCGCGCTGCTGGTCGACCCGTTGGCGGTCGCGGTCGGCGAATGCGGTCTCGATTACTTTCGCGATCTCTCACCGCGCGAGGCACAACGGACCGCCTTCATCGCGCAGCTGGAACTCGCCGTCGAGAGCCGCAAGCCCGTGTTCCTGCATCAGCGCGACGCGCATGCGGATTTCTTGAGCATACTCAACGACTATGCGGCTTCTCTGAGCGGCGGCGTCGCGCACTGTTTCACGGGCGGCGCGCCGGAGCTCGAGGCCTATCTCGCGCTCGGACTCTCGGTCGGCATCACGGGCTGGATTTGCGACGAGCGTCGCGGCTCCGGCGTGCGCGCGGTCGTCGCGCAAATTCCGGCGGAGCGGCTCATGATCGAGACCGATGCGCCTTATCTTCTGCCGCGTGACCTCGAGCCGAAGCCCGCCTCGCGGCGCAATGAGCCCGCGTTCCTGCCCCATATCGGCCGCGTCGTCGCGACGCTGCGCGGCGTGGACGTGCAAGAAATCGCCGCCGTGACGAGTGCGAACGCGCGCCGCTTCTTCGGACTCTAAAGACTCGTGAAGCTGTGCGGGCTCGGCCGCAGCTGCGACTCGAGGCGCTGCCAGATCTCCATCTGCCCGGGATAACCCGGCTGATTCTTCATCTCCGCCGTGACGACCGGAAATTCCACCTCGATGCTGTCCAGCATGAGCACCCACTTCGGAATGCCCTTCGTGAACTTGCCGACATTGGAAAACAGTAGACGGCCTTCGACGGGCAGTTCGCCGACGATCGCCTTGACCGCCGCGATCCGGTCATAAAGCGCGGGTTGCGGATTCTCGAACGTGAAGCGTCGGCCGCGCGCCATCACGGTCCACTCGCTCATTTGATCGCCGCCGAAGATCAGTCCCGGCACGCGGCGCGTATCGAGGATCAGCACGCCGCGCGGCGTCAGCAGCAGATGATCGACATGAAAGTAGCCACCCATGCCATCCGGCACCTGCGTGTGATGCACGGCCCGCAAGGCCACCCGCTCGAGGCGCGCGAGCAAGGCACGGCGGCGCGAGCGACGCCGATAGATGCGCGCGCCGGCCGTCGCGCCGGCGACCAGCGCGGCTCCCGCCGCAAGCGCCCAAACCCATCGCGCATCGATCGGAAGCGCCGCCATCTAGAGCGCCGCGGCCAGAGCCTGCAGCGTGGGCGCAGAGTCGATGCGTTGGCTCGGCAGCTCGAGCAGACGGGCGAGGCTCTCGGGCACGGCCACGGGCCTACCCGTCAGGGGTTCGACGATCTCGTTGAATTTCGCCGGATGGGCCGTCGCCACGAGGACCCAGGGCCGATCCTGGCGTTCGGCGCGCGGCAAGCGTTCGTAGACCTCCGCCGCGGTCGCCGTGTGTGGACACCACTCCCGACCGTAGCGGTCGAAGTCGCTGCGGATTCGCGCGGCAATCGCCGCATCGTCGACACTGTGGGCGGACAGCCGCGAGCGCAGTACGTCCCACTCCGGGTACAGCGCGCGCAGCCGTTCCATGTTGCTCGGATTGCCGACGTCCATCGCCGAGGCCAGCGTCGGCACGCTTGGGCGCGGATGCCAGACTCCGTTCGTGAAATAATCGGGCACGGTACGATTCCTGTTGTGCGCGAGCACGATCCGGTCGATCGGCAGGCCGAGCTCGCGCGCCCAAACCGCGGCGAACGCGTTGCCGAGGTTGCCGGCCGGAATGATGTAGGACGCGGCACGCCCCGTGCGCCGCTGCACCTCGAGGCTCGAGGCCACGTAATAGCTCATCTGCGGGAGCAGACGCCCGATGTTGATGCTGTTCGCGGAACTCAAGCGATGGCGACGGTTGAGCTCCGCATCGACGAACGCCTCTTTGACGATGCGCTGGCAGTCGTCGAAGCTGCCGTCGATGCGTACCGAGATCACGTTGTCGCCCCAGCAGGTGAGCTGCTGTTCCTGACGCGGGCTCACGAGTCCTTTTGGGTACAGGATCACGATGCGAACCCAGGGCCGCCGGTGGAATGCCGCCGCGACCGCACCGCCCGTGTCCCCCGACGTCGCGACGAGGATCGTCAGCGGTCGTGCCGCGTCGGCCTCGAGCCGCTGCAGACTCTCGGCAAGAAAACGCGCTCCGAAGTCCTTGAATGCGGCGGTCGGACCGTGGAACAGTTCGAGCGCGAATAGGGGATCCGGGCAGCCATCGACGACCGTCGTGGGCGCCGCCACGTCGAGTGCCGCGCCGACGATCGCGGGGAGCTCGGCTTGCAATCGGTCCGCCGCGAAAAACCCACGCAGGCTCACGGCGGCGAGATCGGACAGCCGCGACAAACCGTCCAACTCCCGCACATCCAGTGTCGGCAAGGCCTTCGGCACGTACAAGCCGCCGTCGGGCGCCAGCCCACGCGCGATCGCTTCGCTCAAATGGACGGCGCCCGCCGGGCCGCGCGTGCTCACGAACAGCGGGTTCGCCGACATCAGGCTTTCACCACGCGCGCGCCGAAATTCTCGATCGTCGAAATCCAGTGATCCGATTCGAGGCCGTGGCGGGCGAATGAGGCCGCCATCGCGCCGCGTACCGCCTCCGCGTACTGAATCTCCGACCAGGCGAAGACGGCCGGTCCCGCGCCCGAGATCGAGCAGCCGAGCGCGCCGGCCGACATCGCGGCGCGCTTGACGTCCTTGAAGCCGGGAATCAACTGCTGTCGTTGCGGTTCGATGATCACGTCATCGAAGGACTCGCGGATCATGTCGAGATCGTTCGAGTAGCAGCCGCTGATGAAGCCCGCGAGGTTCGCGGTCTGCCAGACGAAATCGGAGCGCGTGACGTCCGTTTTCAGGATCGCGCGTGCTTCGCGCGTGGCCAGGTGCATGTGCGGATGGATCAGAACACAGCGCAGCATCGGAGGCACCGGAATCTGCTTCACACGCGGGTGATCGATGCCGACCGTGAGAACCAGGCCGCCGAACAGACTCGGCGCGATGTTGTCGAGATGCGCCGAACCACTGGCCACGATCTCGCCTTCCATCGCGAACTTGAGCAGCTGTAGTCGGGTGAGCGGCTCTTCGAGCAGCGCATTGGCCGCCACCACGGCCGCGACGGCCGACGCCGCGGATCCGCCCATCCCCGAGGACAAGGGGATGCCCTTGTCGATCTCGAGTTCGAAGCCGTAGCCGAGCCCGAGCGCCGCACGCAGCGCCTGGACCGCGCGGCCGGCCGTGTTTTTCGGCGGATCGACGGGCAGGTCACCCGCGACGCCGGTGATTGCGAGGATACGGACCTCGGGGGCTTCGATGCGGCGCACGCGCACGCGATCGCCGACCGCCTCGACGGTGTGGCCGAGAATGTCGAAGCCGATGGCGACGTTCGCGACGGTGGCGGGCGCAAAGGCAGTCACGTCGGTCAACACGTCATGCACCTCTATTAAAGATGGGCGCCGAGATACGCCGCTAGGCGCAGCAGATCGGCGAACACGCCGCCCGCGGTCACCTCGGGCCCCGCACCGGGACCCTGTACGATCAGCGGATTGTCACAATACCGGCGCGTCGCGAAGCGCACGATGTTGTCGGTCAAGGCGATGTTACCAAACGCGTGCGTCGCAGGGACGCGCGTGAGCCCGACGGTGGCGCGGCCGCGTGCATCGACGCGGCCCACGTAGCGCAGCACCTGACCCTCGGCGCGCGCGGCCGCGAGCGTTGCCGCCATCGCGCCGTCGAACTCGGAAAGCCGAGCCATGAATTCGTCGCTGCCGCAGTTCGCGAGCGCCGCGGGCACGAGACCTTCGACCGTGACATCGGCGAGCTCGAGCGTCAAACCCATTTCCCGGCCGACGATGATGAGTTTGCGCGCCACGTCGATGCCCGACAGATCGTCGCGCGGATCCGGCTCGGTATAGCCCTTCTGCTTCGCGGTCCGCACGATCGAGGAGAACGGCTCGCGGCCGTCGAACACATTGAACAGGTACGAGAGCGTGCCCGAGAAAATACCTTCGATGCTCGTGATTTCGTCGCCCGTCTCGCGCAGATCGCGCAAGGTCTGGATGATCGGCAGACCCGCGCCGACCGTGGCCTCGTACAGATAATGAGTGCCTTCGGCGCGACCCGCTTCCTGCAGTGTTCGATAGTACGGCAAAGGTCCGCTATTGGCCTTCTTGTTGGGTGTTACGACGTGCAGACCTCCGCTGAGCCACTTGCCGTAGCGTGCGGCCACGCCCTCGCTCGCGGTGCAATCAATGATGACCGAATGCGGGATGTAGTCCGACTGCACGTGATTCGCGAACTTATCGAGGTCGAGCGGCTCGCCGTCGCGCGCGAGTTTCGCGGCCCAGTCGGCGAGGTCGATTTCGCCGTCGGCGAGCAGCATGCGCTTCGAAGTCGCGATCGCGCGCACGCGCATGTCCACATTGAGCCCGCGAAGGCGGCCGATCTGACCGGCCATCTGATCGAGCAGCACCCGGCCGACGGTGCCCGGACCGATGAGCCCGATCGACAAAGTGTGCGGTGACAGATAAAAGCCCGCATGCACGGCGCGCAGCGCCTTCGCGCCGACCTTGCCGTCGACGACGACGGAAATGTTGCG
>Ga0116231_10014372_pt1 | contig 10670 bp, 9 predicted proteins | sample S1TSphgellanicum_2_FD_89695 | JGI IMG/M metagenome (GOLD analysis project Ga0116231, IMG submission 89695) | Host-associated microbial communities from peat moss isolated from Minnesota, USA - S1T2_Fd - Sphagnum magellanicum MG | ecosystem: Host-associated > Plants > Peat moss > Unclassified... | reverse complement strand
GCCCCCGCCGACAGCGCCTGGACCATCCTGTGCGCCCTGATCACCACACTGCTGCTGCTGGGGGAAGTGGGCGTAGCCCGTTCCCGCGCGGTTCTGGCGATCGCGGTTGGCTATATGCTGGTCGCGCTGTCGGCGATCCTTCAGTTCCTCATCGCCGCCGCCAACAACTCGCCGTTACAGCTGGATGGGAGTGGGACGGGCGCCGCCGCCTTGGCGAACCTTATCCGGGACGCCGTTCTCCCCATATCCATCATCATCTATGCGCGCGTTCAGAGCGCGAGCGCCGAGACCGAGGGCGAGCGGCCCCAACCCCATTCCGGGTCGCATGTCCGCAGGTCCGTCATACTTGCGGTCGCCGCGGTGATCGTCTTGGGGTGGGGCGCTCTTCCCCTCATCGCCATGGGCTGGGGGTCCATATGGACCTTGGTCGCCGGCGCCGCCCGCCAGGGGTGGGTCTGGAAAGCCTTCCACCAATTGAACGCCATTCTGGGTGTCGTGGCCATGGGCGCCATGATGGAGCGTCGATTCCAGACCCGTTTTGATCTCTGGCTCTTCGTCACGCTGCTAGCCCAGGTCTGCCAAGTCATCCTGTCTGGCCTGTTGAGCGGCGCGGCCTATGATCTGGCTTGGTACGGCGGCCTGGCGTTCGGCGCCGTGGCCTCGGGCTCACTGATGGTGGCGCTTCTGCACGAGAGCGCCAACCACTTCGAGCAGCTTGCGGATATGCACGCAGCGCTCCTGGCCTCGAACAGATCCCTTGAACATCTGTCCTTACATGACGCTTTGACGGGTCTCGCGAACCGTCGGCACTTTGACACCTACCTGGCCCAGCAGGTGACCCTTATGCGCCGACACCGTCGGCCCCTGGCCCTCGTCCTGTGCGACCTCGATAATTTCAAGGCGTTCAACGATCTCTACGGGCATCAGGCTGGCGACGACTGCCTGGCCAGGATCGCCGTGGCGCTTCAGGCTTGCTGCCGCCGCCCCGCGGATATGGCGGCGCGATACGGCGGCGAGGAATTCGCCCTGGTCCTGCCGGAGACGGACCTCGCCGGCGCGGTCCGCATCGCCGAAGCCGCGCGCGAAGCGGTAAGTCGTCTACAAATCGCCCATGCGCGTGATCGGCAGGCCCGCGGTAACATCAGGTCGGTAATGACTCTCAGCGGGGGCGTCGCCGTGGTCGACGGGCATGGGAACGGCTCCCTGGATTCCCTGGTGGGAGCCGCGGACGCGGCGCTTTTCGAGGCCAAGAGACAGGGTCGTGACCGGATCGTCTCGTCGAAGCGGGAGTTTGCCGGCCTGTGAATCAGGCCCGCGAGAAGTGGCTGCGCGCGCTCAGGCCGCCTGCGCGTCGTGAGTTTGGGCGTAACCGCCGCGCGAAAGCCGATCAGCGGCGTCTTCGACCGAGAGAGCCTTATCGAAATAGTATCCCTGCGCCTCACCGCAGCCCCAATCGAGGAGGCGTTCGAGCTGCGCTTGCGTCTCCACGCCCTCGGCGATGACGCTCATGCCCAGATCCCGCGCCAAGCCAATCGTCGCCTTGATGATCGCCGCATCCCCGGGACTTGTGTCAAGATGGCGCACAAAGGTCTGAGCGATCTTGATGCGGTGCGCGGGAAGGCGGCGCAGATAGTCGAGGGATGAATAGCCGGTTCCGAAATCATCGATGGCGATCCTGAAGCCCGCGTGCTGGAGACGGCTGAGAATATCCCCGGCCTCGGAAGCCGCGATCAGGGCCGATTCGGTAAGTTCCAGTTCCAGCCGCCAGGGGGGCAGGCCGGCGGCTTCAAGGGCGGTCTCGATATCGGTTTGCAGCACCTCCTGCGACTTGAACTGCAGCGCCGATACATTCACCCCCATGCGAATTTTCGGCAGACCCTGATCATCCCAGGCGCGAAGCTGGCGCGCCGCTTCATGAAGAACCCATCGCCCCAAACTGCGGATAAGGCCCATGCGCTCGGCGACGGGTATGAACAGATCGGGGCCGAGCACTCCATGCCGGGGGTGGCGCCAGCGCACCAGCGCCTCCATGCCGACGATGGCGCCCGTCGCAAGCGACACGGCGGGCTGATAGACAAGAAAAAGCTGACCCGTCTCAATGGCTTCGCGCAATTCCGCGGCCAGAGTGACACGGGTGCGGACATCGGTCTGCATCGCGTTGGAGAAGAAGCGATAAGAGCCAGCGCCGCTGGACTTGGCCTGATAGAGCGCCATGTCGGCGTGCGACAGAAGGGTTGCCGCATCCTCCGCGTCGGCGCCGAACAGCTCGATACCCACACAGACATTGGTATGGATCGAGTCCGCGCCGATTTGATAGGGCGCGCCGACGACCCGGATCAAGGTTTCGGCCAAGACAGCAGCTTGGGCGGGACCGTCGGGATCCGCGACGAGAATGGCGAATTCGTCGGCGCCGAGGCGGGCGACGGCATGACCGCCATGAAAATGGGCGCGAAGGCGTTGGGCCACCGCCACGAGTAGTTGATCGCCCACCCCATGACCCAAAGTGTCATTGACGTCCTTGAAGTCATCAAGATCGAGATAGAACAGGGCGAAGTTTTCCCCGTGGCGACGGGCGCGGCCGACGGACCGGTCGAGGGCCTCGATCAGAACCGCCCGGTTCGAGAGACCTGTCAGAGCGTCGAAGCGGGCCATGCGCACGGCCTGCGCCAGGGCATGCTTGTGTTCGGTCACATCGCGCAGGAACCAGGCGCGCCCAAGATAGGATTGGTCCGGCGCGCGCACCGGGACGGTGTAGCGATCAATCCACCGTCCATCGGCGGTCTCGACCTCATCCCAGGCAGGCTGATCGCTCAGCCCGCCAAGCTGACCGGGCGCCGCGCGCGCGTCGTTCAGGATGGCGCCGGCTTCGCCGAGCGCCAGGGTGGAGTCGGCCCGCTCGAGAGTCTCCGGCGACAGGTTCCACATATCCGCGAAGGTCTGATTGAAAGAGGTCACCCGACCGTCATTGTCGACCATGACAATGCCGCTTGGCGACGCGTCCATAATCACATTGAGGAGGATGTTGGCGCGTTCCAGGTTGGCCTCGGCCGTTCTATGGCGGGTGACGTCACGCGCGACATCCGTGGCGCCGAGGGGCTGGCCCGTGGCGTGATCGATCACGGGGATGATCCGCGACTCCAGCCAAATCGTCCGCCCATCCTTGTGACGCGCCTTGTATTGCACAGGTCGCTGACCGCCCCCGGGATTGGCCAGCGCCGCCACGAAGGCGATGCCGACGGCGCGGGCCGCGTCTTCATCCAGGATATCGGCGATCAATTGTCCGGTGAGCTCGAGGGGCGTGAACCCCGCCACCTTCTCCACCGAAGGAGAGATATAGGTAATGCGGCCGACGGAGTCGGTCCGGATGATGATGTCATTGCCTTCCTCGGCGAGGGTGCGGCAAATTTCGAGTTCGGTGACGTCCATGACCACGCCATGCACGGCGGTCACCACGCCCGCGCTATCTGTCTGGGCCGCGGCGTGGTTCGAGATCATCCGCCAGGACCCGTCGCGGCTCTTCATGCGCAAGGCTTGGGCGCAAGCTTCGCCGGTGCTGGCCGCGCGCAGAATGAACGCCTGGAAGCCCGCGCGGTCTGCGGGGTGAATGGCCTCCCAGATGTCGGCCTGGTCTGCCTCGAGACTTATGGGGCGACCGCCGGGAAAGCGGCTGTCCGCCCAGCTGAAAAGCCCGGATGTCACATCGTAACGCCAGAAACCGTGTTCGACGAAGACCTTGGCATTGGGGGAGACTTCGCCATCCGTCGGGCAGGCCGCGGTCAAGGCGTGATCGGGCGACTCGAACCGCAGGTCTTCGAGATCTCCGGTTTCGAAAGGCGATGTGTCGTCAGCCATTCACCCCCTCCTCCGGATCAGACCGGTGGCGCGGTCGCTACGTCCATGCTCACGCCGACGATGGCGCACCGACCACGGGCGGAGCGCAAGACCGTTAGAGCCCCGCGAAGTTCAAGGTCATCAAAAGTTAACAGTACTATGTTCGCCTCCATATAAGACGCTTTCGCAAAATTCTAAAAGCTTCAAATCAAAATTTTGTGAGACGATCAGATCAAAGTTCGGTTAAAATTTTATTCACTTAATATCTTCATTAGTTGTCAAATCGAACATTAAGATCAGCTTGGGATCGACAATTGTCTTGATCACAATAACCATGAGAGGCAATAAAGCAGCGGCACGGGAATGCGCTCCCGTGAGTCATCACACTTCATCTAGGGGTTTAAAATGCAAAATCTGAATAATCTCGCGATCCGCGCTCTCGTCAAGGCGACCACGGGCGTGCAAAAGTTCCAGGCCGACAAGAAGGGCGTCACCGCCATCGAGTATGGCCTGATCGCCGGCATCATCGCCGTGGGCATCGTCGCCACCCTGACGACTCTGAAGGGCAACCTGACGACGCTCTTCACGTCGATCAGCACCAGCCTGCAGTCCGCTTAATTTCGTCGCGAAGGAACCGCCCGAAAGGCGGTTCCTCCCAGACATCGATCTTGGGGGCGGCAAAGATAAGATCATCTTTGTCGCCCTTTTGATTTGCGATATTTCGCGTCGGTCGGGATGCGACGAGTGAATTTGCTCTGTGTCTCGAAGCAACTCTCCGAACACGGCCGCGAAATCGCGGCGCTCAATCCAAGGGGTTTCCAATGAAGAATATTTCTCGAATGGTCCGGACGAAAGATCTTGTCCAATCCCTGCTGGCTGACCGTAAGGGCGTCACGGCGATCGAATACGGACTGATCGCCGGCATCATCGCCGTGGGCATTGTCACCGTCCTCGGCGCGGTCAGCAACAATCTGATTGGTCTGTTCCAGACAATTGCGGGGGCTCTGACTTCGGCTGCCTGATCTGACTGATGTGGCCAGGGAGATGTTTGATACTCCCCCCGGGATTCCGCTGGCCCATCAATGAAGGAGTTTTGACCGAAGCCAGCCTCGACCGCTTGAAAGAGCTTGAGGCTGGCTTTGGAGACTTCGCCAGGCGCCGCCCATGATTGAGTTGAGAAGGGTTAAGGGCCGGTTCCTGGAGACGGATTTTACAGCGTCTTCTGATCCAAAGGGCTCCGGCAAGCGTAACGCTTTTGATTTACGGTCTTGGAATTGGCAGGATCGACAGAGGGGCGTTTCAGTCAGGCCCAACGTCGAAGCGTTGCATTTGGCCTACTCACAGTCAATCGGTTCATGAAATGAAAAATAACATGCTTTCGGTCCCATTGCGTCTGGTGCTTGATACAATTTCGCGGTTTTCCAGCGAAAATCACGGGACGACGGCCATTGAGTACGGCCTGCTCGCGGGGATCATAGCGTTGGGGATCGTGAACATGCTTTATATCACGCGATCTTCGCTTCAGTATCCCTTGCTGTCTGTTTACAGCAGCATCAACAGCGCCATCCAAGGCGCGGTCTAGAAATCCGGTCGTATTGTCATTGTGGTAATCGACCAAATGTAAGTCGTGGAAGTGGGAGCGGCGTCGCCATTGGGGCTTTCGTCGCCCCTGATGACGGACCTCAAGGCCATGATGGCTGACCTGCTATGGTGACGCTGGCCAATGTCGCGCTTGGCGCGTCGCTGAGCGCCGTCGCCGTTGCGATCATCTGGAGCGCGGTCAGTGATGTTCGCGCCTATATCATCCCCAATTGGACCTCCCTCGTCATCGGGGTCGGCTTTCTGGTGGCAGCGTTGCTGACTCCTTATTCGCCCCTGATCCCAGGCCTTCTCACAGGTGGCGGGGTTCTGCTCGCGGGCCTGGGAATGTTTGCCCTGGGATGGATGGGCGGGGGGGACGTCAAACTCTTTTCGGCCCTGGCCCTGTGGTGTGGCCCCTCGCGCCTGGCCTCCTTCACCCTGGTGACATCCCTGGCCGGTGTCGCCCTGGCTCTCTTCATGCTCTCGCCGCTTCGTCGCCTGGCGCCTTCGGCGCCGGAGGCGGCCCGTGCGGCCGCGCGACAACCCATGCCCTACGGCGTCGCCATCGCCGCGGGCGGGGTGTGGCTCCTCGCGCAATATCTCCGGCTCCTCGGCTTCGCCTGAAGGACGCCTGATCAATGTCCCGGCGAACGCTTCTCATCATCCTGGCCCTGTTTCTCTCCGTCAGCGCGATTTTCCTGACGCCCCTTCTGCTGCGCGGTCCTGGCGTCAGCCACGGCGTCAAACCGAATGCGCCCGCGCGTCCGACCGTGCAGGTGCTCGTGGCCAAGTCCGATCTCTACATCGGCGACACCGTGAAACCCGCCGACCTGGCTTGGCAGGTCTGGCCCGATGAACCCCTGCCGCCGACCTATATCGTGCTGGGCAAGGCGCGGTTGCAGGATGTGGCGGGGACGCTGGTCACCAGCAAAATCGCGGCGGGCGATCCGATCACCCTCGGTCACCTCACGCGGCCCACGGACAAGGGTGAGCTTGCGGCGATTCTCCGACCCGGCGACCGCGCCGTCACGGTGAATGTCACACCCAGCACCGGCATGGCGGGCTTTCTCGCGCCCGGGGATCGGGTCGACGTCATTCTGACCCACACGGTGGGGGGCTCGGGCCCCGGCGCCGTCAGCCGCCACGTCAGCGAAACCCTCCTGCGCGGCGTCCGCGTCGTCGCGCTCGATCAAACCCTCACCGACAAGAAGGACGACAAGAAGGAGCCGGTCATACCCAAGACCGCAACCCTGGAGGTGACGCCCAAGGGGGCGGAGATCATCGCGGTGGCGGGCGACATGGGCGTCCTGTCTCTGGCGCTCGATAGCCTTGCCGGCGCGCACGATGAGGATGACACCCGGCGCGTCACCAAGACATGGGATAGCGAGGCGACCCAGATCGCCACGGCCGCCGCGCCGTCGGCGGCCCTTCCCGTCACCGCCAGCGAGGCGGGAGGCCCGGGTGCGCCCGCCACCTCGGGCTGGACCGTGGAGGTCGTGCGCGGGGGGACAAAGTCGCTGATGCAATTTCCCCTCGGCCGGCGCGCGCCGGCAGGGCCAGGCTCATGAACCGCTCCCTCCGCCTCGTGGGACTTGTGTCGGGTCTGTGCCTCTTGGCGGGCGCCGCCGCGGCCGCGCCAACGGATCTCGGTCCCGCGACCTCAAGCCTCGATCTGGAAGTCGGTCAGGGGCGATTGATCCGCCTGGGCGCCGCGGCCAAGAGCGTCTTCCTCGCTGATCCCAAGGTGGCTGATCTGGATGTGCGGTCGCCCACTCTGATCTATGTCACCGCCAAGGTCCCGGGCTCGACCAATCTCATCGCCGTGGACGCCCTGGACGAGGTCGAGGCCAATATCGAGATCATGGCCCACTATGACGAGGCGGGGCTTTTGGCCGAGCTGAAACGCCTCGTTCCGGGCGCTCATGTGAGGGTCGGAACGGCCGAGAAGTCCCTGGTTCTATCGGGGGCGGCCGACTCCGCCGCCGACGCCGAGTCGGCCAGGACCATAGCGCTAAAATATGTGCCGGACGCCGATCACCTGATCAATTCCATCGCGGTTGACGCGCCCAATCAGGTCAATCTGCGCGTGCGCGTGGCCGAGGTGGATCGCGAGGTGGTGAAACAGTTTGGATTCAGTTGGGGAAGCGTGGGGGGAAAGGGTCAGTTCGGATTTGGCGTCCAGACGGGCAACGCCTCGACGACCTTTAATCAGACATCATCGGGCACCACGGGAACGGCGGCGAACACCTTCGTGTCCGGGGCGAACAATCTCTTGCTCGGCTACAATTCAGCTCTGGTCGACATCAATCTGCTTATTGACGCGCTGGAGACCGAGGGGCTGGTGACCGTCCTCGCCGAGCCGAACCTCACCGCCATATCCGGGGCCCCGGCGAGCTTCCTGGCTGGCGGCGAATATCCCATTCCCGTCCCCCAATCCCTGGGCGTCACCACCATCGAATTCAAAGACTATGGTGTCAGCCTGAACTTCGTGGCGACGATCGTCGATGGCGGCCGCATAAATCTGAAGGTCGAGCCGGAGGTCAGCGAGCTCAGCTCCCAGGGCTCCATCACCCTCAATGGCCAGACCATCCCCGCCCTGACGACACGCCGGGCCCAGACCACGGTCGATCTGGCCAGCGGCCAGAGCTTGGCGCTCGCCGGGCTTATTCAGAACAATTACAATCAGTCGATTTCAAAGTTCCCGGGCCTCGGAAATGTCCCCTATCTTGGCGCCCTGTTCCGATCCGACAGCTTTCAGCACGACGAGACCGAACTGGTGATCATCGTGACGCCCTATATCGTTCGCCCCACGTCCGGACGGCTATCCGCGCCCACCGACGGCTATATCCCGCCGACGGACGCCGCCCGCCTTGTGTATGGCGATGACTATACCGCTCACCCCCAAGCCGGTCATGCGCCTCAGGCCTTGTCGGGTCGCGCCCTGATCGGGCCTTCCGGATTCGAACTCGAATGACCGCGCCCGCGTCTCCCTCGCTTAAGCCGCGTTCACGCCCCTGGGCGGGGCTTTGCATCCTGGCTTTGGGAGCCAGCCTGCAGGCCTGTGCGGACCGTCCCAACTTGCCGGGGCCGGATTTCGCCTCCGGAACCGCCAATCCCATCCAGATCTCACGGACCCAGATCGCCCACGCGGTCTCATTCCCCGCGGCGGGCTCCGAGCCCGAGGCCGCACAGTTGTCGGCCATGTTCGCCTTCATCGCCGCCAACAGCGTCGGTCCCAAAGATACAGTCTTGATCCAACACGGCGGCGCCTTGAGCGACCAGGCCCATGCCGAGACCCTTGCCAGCCGCCTGACCTCCGTGGGGCTCCGTCCCACGGTCGTCGCCAGCGCGAACGTTCCCGCGGGCGTAGCCCGGGTCGTGGTGGAACGTTATGAGGCCATTGCCCCCGATTGCCCGGACTGGTCCCACAAGCCCAGCCCCAACTATCAGAACTACAATCAACGCAACTTCGGGTGCGCCGACGCCGCCAATCTCGCAGCCATGGTCGCTGACCCAAAAGACCTCGCGATGGGCGCGACGATGGGGCCTCAGGTCGGCGATCCGGTTACAAAGCCCATTTCGGACTATCGCGCCGGGACACCGGGTGGACTTAAGGCTGGCAGCCTGCCGACATCGGGCGGGGCGTCAGCCAGTGGAGGGGGCGCTTCCTCAGGCGGCGCTGGAGCTGGGCCAGGATCCAGCGCTCCCAGCGCGTCGGGGCCTTGAGCGGGCCATGGCCGCCGCGAAAAACAAGATGAGCGGCGCGATCATGCCCCTCGAAACGCCTCTCCTGGCGCTGATCGCCGATGACACCACGCGCGAGACCCTGCGCGGGGTGGTGCGACAGCTGGGCCTGAACGGCGCCCTGGTGGGTGAAGGCGGCGCGGCCGCGGCGCGCACCCTGTTGACCACAACCAAGCCACCCGGCCTGTTGATCGTGGATATCACCGGCAGCGAGGATCCCGTTCAGGACATCGAGGGTCTGGCGGCCCTCTGTCAGAACGCCACCGCGATCATCGCCGTGGGCTTGCTCAACGATGTCAGGCTCTATCGTCGTCTCAGAGAGGCCGGCGCGGAAGACTATCTTGTCAAGCCCGTCACCGGGGAGATGCTCACCGCCGCCCTGACTTCGGCCCTGACGCCCAAGGCGAGCGTCGCGGCCACGCAAGCCTCGCCCCACGGCGCCCGCCGGATCGCGCTCATCGGCTCGCGGGGCGGCACCGGAACCACCACCCTCGCGGTTTCCGTGGCCTGGGACCTCGCCAAGAGCCGCCGCAAGGTCATCTTGCTGGACCTGGATCTCCACTTCGGCAGCACGGCCCTGAGCTTGGATATCGAACCGGGACGGGGGCTGCGTGATTTGTTGACCCATCCTGATCGGATCGACACTCTGCTCATCGACGCGGCCTCGGGACGAGCCGGGGACCATCTTCGCATTCTGAGCGCCGAGGAGCCCTTGGAAGACTCTTTTGAACTCAGTCGCGAGGGACTGATGACAGTCCTGGATACCGTGTCGACCAGCTCTGAATTCGTGGTCATCGACGTTCCGCGGGTCTTGGGCCCCCTCAGTCGCCAGATTCTGGCCACGGCCGATGTCATCGGCGTCGTCACCGACCTGTCGCTGCCGGCGATGCGCGACACCCAGCGCCTCGTCAGCCTGATCAAGAACGAGCGTGGCGACGCGGAGACCCTGATCATCGCCAATCGTGTCGGCGGCGTCGCCGGCGAGATCGGACTCGCCGACTTTGAACGCGCCATCGGCGGCAAGGTCGATCACAGCATTCGCTTCGACAAGGTCGCGGCGGTCGCCGCCGCCGAATCCGCGAAACCGCTCGCCGAGGTCGCCAAGACCCCGCAGACACAGAAATCCCTGCGAGAGCTCACCGACGCGCTGTCGGGCGTGGCGTCCGGCGAAAAAACCAAGTCCGCCTCGCTCTTCAAGGGGCTCTTCGGCGGATGAGCACGACCGACTCCCGCGGGCCCGTGGAACGCCTCCAGCAACGCATCGACGCCGTGGCGGCGCGGCGCGCCCCGGCGCTGCCCCCCCCCGCGGCCGCGAACAGCACCGCGCCAATCCCTCTGCGTCCAGCCTCGCCGCCGCCGACGCCGGCCATGGCCGCGGCCTTCGAAGCCGCCAAGGAGCGCCTCGCCGGCGTCATCGCCTCGCGCACGGCAAGCGACGGCGCGACGCCCCGCACGCGGGGGGAAATCGCCGGGATCATCGAGCGAACCATCGCCGAACAGGCGCCAGACCTGAT
>Ga0116231_10014371_pt1 | contig 10671 bp, 12 predicted proteins | sample S1TSphgellanicum_2_FD_89695 | JGI IMG/M metagenome (GOLD analysis project Ga0116231, IMG submission 89695) | Host-associated microbial communities from peat moss isolated from Minnesota, USA - S1T2_Fd - Sphagnum magellanicum MG | ecosystem: Host-associated > Plants > Peat moss > Unclassified... | reverse complement strand
TGCTTGCCCCCATTCTGACATACAATCTATCGCTCTCAACGACTGACCTAGGGTATATTACTAACCGAATCACCGCCATCGAGCAAGCGGCCATTGCGATCTCAAACCTATATTCGGTTGTATTCCAGCCGGTTTCCGTGCTATCTTCGGGTAAGCCGGTTGTTGCGGATCCGCAATTGGTCGAATTTCTGATGCAGTTTTCTTACGAGACGCCGCCCAATATTTTCGGTGGTGATTTTACTGATGACTTTAGCGACGATTTCGATATAACATTTAGCTCTACTTCCCCCACGGATTTCCAACAAGCAGCACTTGCGCAGGCAACGGCTTGGCAGAATTGCGTGATGGCTATTGAAACGCAAGGCGTGAATGCGGGCCAGACTTTGGACGCAGCGCAGAGACAGGCGTTGTTTTCGCTACAGGTGTATAATGCAATCGCCAATATTACTATAGCCAATGAAGCCAGTCCTGTCACACCTACTATGAATTGGAATTTGCTGGTTTCCATGCCGAACCTATGCCGTATCGGGGATGCTTATATTTCGGACCCTACGACATCAAGTAACCAGCAAACCAATATTGCGCGTCTTGTTACTATGCAGTCGCTCGATCAATTCAACATCCTGATTTCCAACCTTGACGAGTCCCTGCCTACCAACGTGCGAACCGTTAATGTCCAGAATAATGATACTTTGGTCAAAATCGCGGCTAGGGAGTTGGGTAATTTTGAATTGTGGCCTTCCCTGGCAGCGCTCAATGGTCTCAACCCGCCTTACATCGCCGCTGTGGCCTCCTCTGGCGTTACCGCACCAGGGCAAACCTTGTTTATCCCCACGGGTCAGGTAAGCGCCTCTACCATCTACCAGCCCGTTAATATGCAGTTGTCTTATGAGTTGGATTATCTGGGCACGGATATTTACCTTGGTCCTTTGTCACAGTCCACAATGTCTGCCTGGACAGGTGATTTCGGCACTATATCGGGCTACAACAACCTCGCCAATGCGCTTGATCGTCGCTTAATTACACCTATAACGAGTTTGATATACCATCCAGAATACGGATCCAGACTTCCGGGCGAAGTCGGTATGGTGGAAACCTCCCTTGTGGCTGGCTACTTTGGTTCCTTTGCCGAGAGTGCGGTCATGACGGATCCGCGTGTTGCCTCGGTGTCTAATATAAAAGTTACGTTTCCGCAATTTGGTGTTTCCCAGATTTCCCTGGATGCTACCCCTAACGGAAATTCCTCAAGTAGCGTTAGTATTAGTAGCCTAATTGCCCCGCCACAACCGGCTGCGGCTTGATACTGTAAGCATAACGTGGTATAATGCGCTAATGTCCGCCACAATTACCGTAACGTCCCCGCCTACTACAGCCGAATCCGCCGCGATCATGATGGCATTCATGCAGGCGCAGAGCGGCGTTGTCACTGACTACAACAAAGGCTCGCAAATCCGGACGTTCGGTGAGGCGGTTGGTGAGATCAACGAAGAGCAGGGTATTATCAACCAAGCTCTGGCGTATCAAGCGGTCATCTACTCTGCCTACGCGGCGTTTGGAATTGTGCCCTTGGGTGCTAATCAGGCTACCGGCACGGTTACGTTCACAACGCAGGCCAGTTCTCCTGCCACGCAAGCCGTTCCGATACCGGCAGGTACCATCGTTCAAACCACTTCCGGCACGCAGTATACCACGTCTTCAACGGTTACTCTGGCGCTCGGTGCCACATCTATTTCAGCCCCGATTATTGCGGTTGTGGCGGGCTCTACCGGGAATGTCTCTGCGGGTTCCATCAATACGATTATCTCGGGGCTACCGTATTTTCTCACGGTAACAAATGCCTCGGCGCTTACGAACGGATCCAACGCCGAGACCCCCGCACAGACTTTTGCTCGGTTTACGGCGGCTGTGGCGGCACTTGGGCAGGCGTCTCCCATCTCGATTGCCAATGCTTGTATCGGGGTCACGAACGGCACGGAAATCGTTCAGTTTTCCACCTGTTACGAGCCCTGGGTCACAAGCAGTGCCACACCCCTACCGGTTGGATATCAGGTCTATATTGATAACGGTTCGGGAACTGCATCCAGCGCGTTGATTGCGAATGTGCTAGCTGTGCTGATGGGCAACGTGGCGCTTAATGAGCCCGGTTACCATCCCGCAGGTGTGCCGTTCACGGTTGCTGCTGGTACGCCCGTCGTCAGTTCGGTTGTCATCACCGCGACCATCACAAATACCTCGCTCACCTCACTGCTGGAAACCAACATTAATACAGCGGTGCAGGCATACTACGGCACTCTCGGCTTTGCGGGCTTGTGCGAATTGACCCAGATCACCGCAGCGGTAGGTAATGCACTGTCGGGTTACGTTACATCGCTAGCAGTGCAATTGTTGAATTCATCGTCTACTTCGGTAAATACCATCACAGCAGCTTATAATCAGCGCGTCATTTTGTCTAGTTTGACTGCTACATTGACTGGCTCATAATGAAATACGCTGATGTCATTGCGCGCCTAGAAAATCTACCAAATAGTTTTCGTCGCCAAGGTCTAACTTACCAACAATTGGAGAACGCTTTTGCCGCTGCGTTGACGCGCTACACCGATTCTATGGATGGGTTAACCGCGCAAGAGACTGTGACGAGTGCCGCATTTGAATGGCTGAACATGCAAGGTGATCTTTACGGAATCCCACGGTTTTCGTATGAGTCTGCGGCTACGTATCTGGCCCGGATACAGGCAACGCTAAAAGCACCTAAAGGTACTCCCGTAGCCATCGAAAGTTACATGAGGCTCATCACCGGTCAGGTCATCACGGTTACAGAACAAACATCGGTACCTAATTATTTCTTGACGGTATCGGGCAATGCATCAACTACAGTCATAAATCAGTTAAATGGCAACATCAACTTCGTTCGCCCGGCTGGTGTTCCGTTTTACTACAGTCTCCCAACTGGGGGCCTTTATGCAAGCACCGTGAACTATGCCGGGCGCGGTAGAATGACAGGATCGTATTTGGTTGCGGCTACCACTACCGAACCCCCGACGATTAGCGGTACCCAGAACAGCGCACTCCCGCTGTTACCGTCCGACTACCTTACAGACCCCACGATTAATCCAAGTTTAGCAGCATAATTAGGTAATACACAGATGCAGCAAGGTGTTTTTTCGGACGCAGAATTTCTTGGCTCAACCCAACTTAACAACGCTGCCAGTGTAACGACTGCGGGTGTTGAACAGGATATCTCAGTCACGCATTCTGCCGGGCTGATCGCGCCTTCTGGTGTGGTTGTTACCGCAAGCACGCTGACTTATACTTTTACGATCGCATCTACTTTTGCCGTCGTGTTTGCTAATGGGTTCATTGGTTACGCGCTGGGCAATACGGCGGGATCAACGTCGAACGTCTATACTGTCAACCTGTCATCTTTTGTGCCTACATCAGGTAGTCAGCTAGTTTATATCGTCGCGACCGCTGCTACTGTTCAACAGAGTCCGTTTGTCGTTGCGGGACCGCCAAGTGGGCATCCGGACTTCAACCCCACGTTTGCACCTTATACGGCGTATGCGTCAACCGCGAATACGTTGGTTATATCGGCTACTACCACGGCTCCGGATAATGCGGTTTATATAGAGCTTGGCCGAGTTACGCTGACGGCGGGGCAGACTTCGGTTACCCCTACGCAATTCGTCACGACGTATCAGGTTATTGCCGGGTCAGTTTTGGCTAATACCGGTGTCACGGCGGCCAACTATAACAATATTGGTTCATTAGTGGTCGGCGCAGATGGGCGTATTTCTTCTATAGCAGAAGTTGCCCAAACGCAATCTGTATTTTTAGAGTCTACAACTTGGACCTGTCCGGCCAATATATTTTGGGTAAAAGTGCGTTGTTGGGGTGCAGGCGGTTCGGGGGCTAGCACTACAAATTTGGAATACCCAGGAGGGTCAGGAGGAGGAGGGGGCTATGGCGAGGGTATATATCCCGTCGTTCCCGGGGACGTTTACTTCGTAACGGTTGGTGCGCCCACTTCCGGTACAGGCGGATCATCCTCCTTTGCTAATCCTGCGGGTGATAATTTTATTATATCCACAGGGGGATCAGGAGGCAGCGTCGGTACGTCATCAGGCGCCGGAGCCCCCGGAGCAGGGGGCAGTTCAACCGGAGGAAGTTTTTCATCGCCCGGCGTTACAGGTACGTCTGTCGCTATAGGTTCGATTCTCTGGTTGTCTATCGCAGGTGGAGCGTTCGGGTTGTCTTTGCAAATTGCCGCAGGTGCCCCCGGATCTGTGACGCCCGGTGGAAGCGGTCAAACACCCGGAGGCGGAAGTACGGGCTCTACTGGACCTTTAGGAACAGCGGGTTCGGGCTGCGTAATTTTAGAATATTAATATTTTTATAACACCATGACAATTTTTGGAATTAATCTATGAATAAAACAACTCTCTTTGCGGCGTTTGCATTTGTGCTGGCACCAGTTACCGCTTTTGCCCAGGCTATTGGAACAGTTTCTTTGCCACTGGGGTAGGTGTTAATACGCCGTCTTCGGTAAGCACTGCCGTCAACAATGCCCTTACACACAAAGTAGATACGGTAAACGGAACCCTCACTAATCCCGTGATAAACGGTAGTCAGGTCACAGCTACTATACCCCAAGCGGCTATTAACGCGGCTTGGGGAGGAACCGGTTTCGGTTATACTGTTGCGCCCACGATCACACAGGTGCTTACATCTCTTTCCAATCAGACCACCAACAATCCCAGCATCCCGGCATGCCCTGTCGCCAATTGTCCCACGCCGTTCACGGTCAATCTGACCGGATTTATTTTGCAAGGTAAGACGGCGCTTGGCGCGTCCTACGCTGAAAGCGAGGCGGTGTTTGGCCTGTATGTCAACACTGGGCAGCCGGACGGTCAAAAGCCAGCGGTTTATATTGGTGCAGTACAAGGGCCTCTGGGCGGAAGCACATGGTCGTTGAACACGGATGTGGTGCGCGGCGGCGTGCCAAGCGGCACGGGCGGCCCAGGTGGCATTGGGTCTTCCGCGCCGGAGTCGACACCCGGTTCAATACCCGCTGCAAACAGCACCATCGGCTATGAACTTGATTACACAAACTGGGACCAAGACAGCGGCGAAGCAGGAAGCGGCGGCCCATTCACACCCGGCATGTATATTCATAACCAGTCGTTGTATCCGAGCACAGCCGCGATCTACATGGATAGCAACCCCGAAAATGTTGGCAACAACAATTACGGATGGCATTACGGTGTGTTTATCAACGATACTTATACCGTGCAGGACGCAGGATTTTTTGAAGCAACGCATTCGACGCAGGGCTTCCAAGCCAATGGCACGCATGCAGGGGCGGATTTCAATTCCAATGGCACTTCAAGCTACGGTTTTTATTCGAACGGCTCTGACACGACGGCTGCAGGGTTTTTTGGAGGCACGGCCCCGATCGGCATGGACCTCGTTGGTACTAATGCCACCGAAACGCTCAACATCGGCACTAGTAGCCCGCTTGCTATCAACATTTCAGGCGCTCATAGCAACGAGGACATCAACGACGGCGGGACCGGCCCTGCTGGCTTGGCGCTCAACTCCACGCACACGCTTGCGGATATTTACATTGGCAGCGCTAGCACGAACGGCATCGACATTTTCGGCAGCCACGCCGGGCAAGACATCCAGGACGCCTCGTCGAGCGCTCTGGTGATGGGCATCTCCGGCACGCATACGGTGGGCAGCATCTATGACACCTCGACCACGCCGACCGCCATCACGCTGAGCGGCACCTACGGCACCGCTGCAATCAACACGTCAGGAGCTACCACCAGCATCGGCCTGGAGACTGGCGCGGGCCAATCCGTGTTTGCGGGTGGCACCGTCAAGACTGTTGTCACCACCGTCTCCGCATTGAACAGCAGCTATCCTTGCGGCTCAACGCTGAAAGGCGCCCGAGCGCTCGTCACTGACGCCACGTCGCCTACTTTTCTCGGCACGCTCACCGGGGGCGGCAGTGTCGTCGTCCCCACCGTCTGCAACGGCACATCCTGGATTCCCGGTTAATACAATGTTGAAAGATTTGATCATGTTCCGATACATCCTACCCCTCCTCCTGCTCGCAACTCCCGCACTCGCGCAGCAAGCTCCTCCGCTGACGGCTGACCAGTGGAAGGCTGCCGCGCAAACCTATCGGTCTGAGCTTCTGACAACTCAGACCCAGCTAGACGATGCGACGGCGCAGGTAAGCGTCGATACTCAGCAGATAGCGACGCTGCAAGCAGAATTGGCCGCCGCCAAGAACATCTCTGGACCCCAAAAGAAAAAGTAATGTAGTCGCTAACTTGTTATATCCTATTATTAGGAGTAAATAGCCTTCCGTGTTATAATATAACCCCTTACTGTGCAAAGATTTGACTGGGATAATACTTTAAATGGACGTTTCAACCCTCTTCACTGCACTTGGTTTTCTTCTAGCACTTATCATGTGCATTACCGGTGGAGTTGCATGGACAAACTCGCAGTTAGACAAAGTTAGAGAACAACAAATAGAAGACGATAAAGAGGTGAGGAAAGAATTAACCGAGTATGTTGACAGGCTAAAAGCCGAACGGGATCGTACTGTTGATGGTTTGGCCCTGACCGTGGCGAGTATTAAGGATAGTGCCGCCACCCGCCAGGAGATGAATTTGACTGAGAACAGGCTTACCACCGCGATTAGTGACCTTAAGATAGACAATAGGACACAATTTGGTCGTATTGATGATAAACTTAATCAACTAGTTGAGATGCGGGGCACTATAGAAGCGGTAAGCAAAATGCTCCGCAGCAGCTTAAATGCTAAGGGGCAGGATTAACTACCGACTCACTTCGTCTTCGGCGGTAGTGCGGTAATCGGAGAGTTGTAAATACGCATCTGCCCCCGCGCAAATAGACCACCAAGGGTAATCCGCGCTGCCTGCCCGGTTGAACCCTGGGTTCCAAGTGCTTGTGTTGCTTGTTCAGCGGTTTTCTCAGACCACGGCAGGACCACATAAACCGGCGCAATCGTGTTCTTAGGCAAAATCCAGAAATACAGAAATTTAGGCTCATCCGAACGCATGGCTAGTAGTTTAGCGTCCTTCGTATGTTCAAGCCAAAGTGGTGCCGGGGTGCCAAGAGACCTACCCACGATAAGCATTACCAGCCCCAATGACGCAAAGAACGTCAACACGGCAAACCATGACGGGCGGCGCAGGGTGTTAAGGCCGATTACTACCGTCAGCAGAGTATACAACATTATTCGTGGCCTCCCGCTGGAAAATAGAGTTGCTTTGGCAAGGTGTTTATATCCGTAACATGCCCGTGCTTATCCAACGTGAAGCGTATTATTGTGGCTTCCTGGCCGTTGTAGGTAAGCAGCGCGTCCGCTTGTAACAACACTGTATCATAGTTACCGTAGTTTACAATTACATGCACCGGCACAGGGAAATGCATATCGTGTGAGTTGTACATGACAGCATTTATGACATACTCGCCTGCAGGTGAATCGCGCGATACTTGCATTTCCATATTTCGGCTAAGCGGATCGCCACTCAGGCCCAGGTCATCGCGCACAAGGTCAAAATGCAACCCATGTGACCGCGAAAAACCTACTGGGTCATCACCCGGCGCGGAAGTCCACAAGTCAATATCGTCATCATAAGCAAGTGGCCATTCAAGTGTTACCACAAGCATGTTGTTATTCTTAGGTGACGGAGGCGTTGGGGTATCCGAGGTAGGCATAGACAGGACAAGAAACGTTACGGTCAGGGATAGCAACAAATCTACAATTGCAAAACCCCAAGAAGTCTTAGATTTCCCCATCCTTGCGTAATCCTCCGAGTCCCCATACAAGACTTTCAAGGCATACCATACCAAGCACGCCAGCAACATTTAGCCCGATAGCCTCGATCACTGCCCGCGCGAAGTCACTTTTACCCGAAGAACTAGAAAGGTCCGCATGCATACCAAGCACGACAATAGAAGTTCCGAACAGCACCAGAGCTACTTTCGGCATGAACTGGGCAATAATTTCTGCGGTATCAAGTTTGCCAAGTGTTATGGCCACCTGCCCGAGAAGGAAAATGACGCCCAATAGATATAGCATCGGCAATTCGGCAGGGCGGGCATTGAGAAAAGGATCTAGGATATCGAATTTCCAAGCCGCGCCTAACAGAGCAACCCACATGGTATTAATTACGATGATCCGCTGATACACGAACTTAGACCTTATGGTATAAAAGTTTCGGTCTTGGCTGCGGCGGCTTCACCCTGAATACCGGCGGTAATCGAAGGGTTAAGAGTAAAGAAATTGCAAGCACCCTTCGTAGCGCCAGTAGCCATGCCCGTTTCAATGGCCTCTGCAAAATCAGCGTAGAAATTCATATCCGTATTACTTACCGCAAATTGCGTTGCACCCTTGTTCAAAAGGTTCTTGGCATCGGGATCTGAGATAACGCCGCAAGCATCTGCAGTCTCGATAAGGGTAACGGAACTAAAAAACTCCGTCGCCGGGTCACTCTTGTAAAGCGCTTCGTAAGCACCCGGCACAGCCTGATCGAGTTGCACCGGAGTACCGGAAACTTTTGCGTGGTGTGTATGTGCAAAAGCAGGTGCGGCGGTCAGGGCCAAAGCGGCAGTAGTGGCAATAAAACGACGCGACATATGATAACTCCTTGTTTGTGTTACGGTTGGAAGACACTATAGGGCCGCATAGCAGGGGTGTAAAGCAAAAAGGTTAGCCTTTTTGGGAAGTTTTTAGACGCCTCATACTGCAGGGTATTGCGCAAGAGTTTTAACGTCTCGATCTGTATCGTTAAAACATCTAACATAAAGCCTACCGGGTCAGTATTTAGCACCGGAACCGTATAAAACTTATCGTCAATTATGAATGTGACATGCGCTTTAGTCTATACTATTACTATCTTCGTCTCTATTACGGAAGTAACGGTCTATAGCATTGCGCAAATCTGGCTTATTTCCTGTTAGTTCCCATACAGACCAAACATTTCTTTTCAGATCGGTAGCCGGGTCGAAAGCGTATTTGGTCAGTATATCCCAACGACTCACGTAGAATCTCCGGGCCTTTTTTCCATGCCACTTATGTTCTATAGTGCCGGGAACGTAAGAGATATTCCCGTTGATGTGGGGCATAACCCTCGCTTGCCACTGCTGCAGGGGCCGTTTATAGCCTTCCGTGCAGTTACCGGGGATGCTATCGTTTACCCGCCCAATGAGCGCCATAGCCATGTGATGGTCAGCAGCCCCTAGAATAGCGGTGTCCGGAATACCACCCGCGATTTCTAAAGCATATCGCGTAGAAGCCCAAGCAAAGCCAGGGTGCGCAAATTGGTAAGCGGAGCTACCGGCATTTGGCCCCTGCATAATAGGTTTTCGTTCGTGCCAAATCTTGCAAAAGGAGGTGTGGACTGCAAGGTGCTCATCATTGGGGCCAAGATCGTAGCACGTCGCCCAAGGCTGCACGAAATCATACTGCTGCAAAGCATGTACGGTATCAGCCGCCCAGTTAGAATTTCTAAAGAAAACATCGCTATCAATCCAAGCAACATACTTCCAATCCTGCGGAAGCCGTGAGACCGCGATGTTTATTAGATTTTCCTTAACCCAAATCAGCGTCTTGTCCCGAACTCCAATATGGGACGCAATACCGGGTGTGTCGTTTACAAACGGGCGGTCACCGACTTGGCATTCAATGACATGCACCTGAACTCCCGATGCAAGCATGTGCTGTACCCATTCCTGAAAAATCTTCTCAGGTGTCGAATAACGAACGGGATTGAAACGGGGAGCGATTACATGAAGTAAGCTCGGGTGCATGGCAGGGTGAGGTTCCGATGGGGTTGATAACTTCTGCTATTATAGCATTTTAAAAGTGGTAGGCATAGTAATTTTGCAGCGTATCATTTATTTAATGCGTCCGTTGAGAATCGCCCATCGCTCTATCCAATATCCTAATGTAAGCCCATCTACCGTGCTAGACCAATAAGTTTGAGGCAGGGGTTCATGGAGGATTGTGATAAACCACAATAGAAACTCTTCCCTCCACTTTTTATGTGCCGTTAACCAAGACAGTTCACTAAATGTATCGCGCCGCACTGCGTAGGCGGTCAGTAGTGCGCGCTCCTTACGAAGTCCTTTGCATTGGTCGCAGCCGCAGATGATATCGTGTTCTGCCGGGATCGTTGGTTCAAGCGCTTTTACTACGGCAACTTGGGCTTCTAGATCTCGGCATAGGAAGCAATTGCAACCGTCCTCCTGTAAAGCGTCGTAATTTGAGTGCTCTACGGGAGGATTTGGGCCACTAGCGGGCTTATTTGGTCGCGGTAGTAATAGCCTCTTAGACACTTTCGGTAGTATCCTCGTTGGGCACTATTTCCTCGGGGGGCATAAGCGCAGTCATGAAACTAGCCCACGATTGCCGCCACGCATGGATATCGACATAGCCGTAAGGACTGCCTTGCGCGTCAATAAGGGCTTGACATTCAGCCGCGTCTTCTGGGGCGTCCGCGATTGGCGCAAGGTATTCAGTCCTTGTCGGCAGGTAAGAAACTTTTATACCGCTGTTATGGATTCGCGCCAAAGAACCTAGGATATCGCTATTCCCTTCACCAAGTCCTGCCAGCACGATATGGT
>Ga0116231_10014370_pt1 | contig 10671 bp, 7 predicted proteins | sample S1TSphgellanicum_2_FD_89695 | JGI IMG/M metagenome (GOLD analysis project Ga0116231, IMG submission 89695) | Host-associated microbial communities from peat moss isolated from Minnesota, USA - S1T2_Fd - Sphagnum magellanicum MG | ecosystem: Host-associated > Plants > Peat moss > Unclassified... | reverse complement strand
CGACTCGCTCGAACAGCAGATCGAGCCGCCGCGCGCCTTGCCCCGCCCGCTCCAGCGCGGCGCAGATCTCGGCCACCAAATCCGCGATCACGGCGGCGAAAGACTCGGCGGTCAGCAGCGGCTCGACGAAGACGCGGCGGGCGCTGACGATATCGGGCGGGAACACCGGCGCGATGGGCTCGAACACGCGCCCCATCGCCTGATCCAGACGCAGCCCCGGCAGGGGGCCGAAACGGCGCGCGAGCGCGGCGCGGGGGGCGGCTTCCAGCGCCGCCACATGCCCGAGGCCGAGGCGACGCAGGGCGGCCTCCATCCCGGCCTCCAGCCGCAGCGACGCCACCGGCAGATCGGCCAGCGCGGCGGCATGCGCGCCCGGCGGCACGATCGCGGCGGCTTCGGTTCCATGACGCGCGCCGTGGCGAGCCATCGCGTGGGCCGCGCCCGGCGTGTCGGCCATCGCCGCGCGGCAGGCGATGCCGTCCTCGGCGAGGCGGTCGATCAGATGTTCCAGCAACTCGGCCTCCCCGCCATGCAGATGCGCGGCGCCGGTCGCGTCGATCCAGATCCCGTCGGGCGGATCGGGCGCGGTGAGCGGGGCGATGCGCAGGCACCAGGCGGCGAGCGCCTCCAGCGCCGCGCGATCCGCCTCCGGCGCGGCGGGCAGCACCGTCAGCCCCGGCACGCGCGCCTGGGCCTGCGCCAGTGGCAGGCCGGGCGCGAGGCCGAGGGCCAGCGCGGCGCGGTCGGCGGCGGCGACCACCATGCGGCGGCCGTCGCTGGCCGAAAGCACCAGCGGCGTCTCAGCCGGCGGCGCGCCTGCCGTCATACACCGCGTTCGGCGCACCCGGTCGGTCGGCCATGTCGGCAGCCAAAGCGAGATGACCCTGCGCATCGCATGCCTCCACCACCCATGAGAACGCCTCGCCGCCACGGCAGCGCACCAGATCGAGCCGCCAGCGCGCCCGCCCCAACCCCGGTACGCGAGGGGCGTGCGCCAGCGGCGGCGCGGATGGCAGGGCGGACACACGCCACCGCGTGACCGCAGCCGTGGGTTCCGACAAGGCGGGATCGTCATGGCGGCGGCTACGGCGCAGGGCGAACGCGGTGACGCCGGAGGTCTCGGCGGCCAGTTGCAGCCGCCGCGAGGCGGTCAGTGTCAGCCGCCCGCTGAGTTCGCCCACCACGGCGGCGAGGCCGCGATGCCGCAGCCCCTCCTCCATCACCAGCAGGATGCCGGACGCGGAGCGCCCGGTTTCGGCGAACACCACGCGGTCCGGATGCAGCCCGACGCCATCGAGCGCTGGAGAGAACAGATCCCGCCGCTCGACCGCCCACAGCACGCGGCCATGGGCGCGGGCCAGCACGCCGCCGATCAGCAGCGCCGCCGCCGCGCCATGCTCGATATCCGGGCCGCCGCCGGCGATTTCATGCAGCGATCCGGTTGCCAGCCCGCCGCCCGGCAGACGGGCATCGATCCCATCGATGCCAAAGGCAAGCACGGGCCCGGAGGCAAGCGTGGGCGGGGAAACGGCGGTGGAATGGCGCTCCATGCGCGCCATCCGCCGCCGCAAATCCTCCAGAACGGCGTTCATCACGATGCTCCCCTCGGCGGCCGAGAGAGAACATAATAAGAACATGCGACTGTAGGAAGCCGTTTTCGGTCCTAATGCCGATCACGGAATCGGGTAGCGAATGGAGTCAACAGGTTAAAATACTTCGGTGATGCGGCGTGCGCGGAACGCCGCCTATCCGATTTTCAGCCTCGCCCCATCAGCCCCCGCAGCCCCGGCAGCTTCGCCCGCCAGCCGCCGTGCAGCACCGCGACCAGGCCGGCCATGCGTCCGGCATCGGCGGATTGTTTTGGATCGAGATGCGGGCGCAGCGATCCGCGGCGCGCGCTGATGGCGCGGATCCTCGTCATCGCCAGCAATCCCTCCGCGCCGCGCGTCACGCCGAAGCCGCTGGCGCCGTGCCCGCCGAAGGGCAGGCGCGGGTCGGCGGTCGGCACGATCAGGTCGTTCACGCAGACCGATCCGGCCGGCACCGAGGTCGCCAGCGCATGCGCCGCCGCCGCCGGGCCGAACACCGAGGCGCCGAGCGCGTAGGGGCACAGCGCGGCGGCGGACACCGCCTCCGCCATGTCATCGACCGCGACCAAGGCGAGCCAGGGCGCGAACACATCCTCCCGCAGCAGCCGCATCGCGGGCGTGGCATCGGCCAGAACCACGACCGAGCCGGACAGGCGGCGCGCGCCCATCGCCACCGCCTCCGCCGCCAGCGCCTCCAGCCGCGCGGCGATGGCGGGCGGAACCGACGGCGGCGGCAGCGTCGCCAGCGCCGGGATCAGGCGCGCCTCCAGTTCCGCCGCCATGGCGCGCGGGGCGAAGACGCGGCGCGGGGCGATGCAGGTGGCGCCGTGGTTGAGCCGCATGCCGTAGGCCAGACACGCCACCACCAGCGCCAGATCCGCCCCCGGCATCACGAACACCGCGTCATTGCCGGAGAGTTCCACCGTCGCGGGCGTCAGCGTGGCCGCCGCCGCCGCCAGCACCGCGCGGCCGGTCTCGGCCGAACCGGTCAGGACGACATGGTCGAACCCCGCGCGGCTGGCGGCCAACCCGGTCTCCAGCGTGTCGTCGAGCACACGCAGCACGCCGTCGGGCAGACCGGCCTCGCGCAACAGGGCGGCCAGGGCCAGCATCGGCGCGGCGCATCCGGACGCCGGTTTGACGCACACCGCGTTGCCCGCCGCGAGCGCCTGGAGGAGCTGCGCGCCAGGCAGGAACAGCGGATAGTTCGAGGGAGCGAGGATCAGCACCGCGCCCAGCGGATCGCGGCGGATTTCCGCCGCCACGCCGGCCAGCCAGAGCGGCCGGCCGGCCCATCCCAGCCGCCGCGGCGTCAGGATCCGCGCCGCCCTCCGTTCGAGGAAGCGCGCCGCCTCGGCCAGCGGCAGCACCTCGGCCGCCAGGGTGTCGGCGAGCGGCCGGCGGTCGCCCACGGCGGAGGCCAACGCCGCGGCCCGCGCTCCGATCAGGCGCCGCGCGCGGCCGATCACAGCGAGGCGGGCGCCGACCGCCATGCGCCCCCACCCGGCCGCCGCCGCCCGCGACGCCGCGACGGCATCGTTCACCGCGTCTTGCGGCCCCATGACAACCACGCCCATACCCCTACCTACACTCATACCTCGGCATGTCGCGCTGCGGCATGGCCAGACGACCGCTCGACAGCCAGATGCTCGCCCGACGCCCACGCCCTCGAAGGATGCACGCGATTGCCGCCGCACCGCCTTTCCCCCGCCCCGCCAGCCGCCCCATGAAAAAATCGGTCGCTATCATCGGCGCCGGTCCGGGAGGACTGGCCGCCGCCATGCTGCTCGCCCATGCGGGCGCCGACGTCACCGTTCATGAACGGCTGAACCGCATCGGCGGACGCTCCGCCACGCTGGACGCGCCCACGCCGCACGGCACGTTCCATTTCGATATGGGGCCAACCTTCTTCCTCTATCCGCGCATCCTGGAAGACATCTTCACCACCTGCGGCCGCAGGCTGGAGGACGAGATCGAGCTGATCCGCCTCGATCCGCAATACCACATCGTGTTCGAGGGAGGCGGCGACATCCAGGCGACGCCCGACCCCGCGCGGCTCGCCGCCGAGGTGGCGCGCATCTCGCCGCATGACGCGGCTAACGTCGCGCGCTTCATGGCCGACAACCGGGCCAAATTCGCCGCCTTCAAGCCGGTGCTGGAGCAACCCTTCAACAGCGCGCGCGATCTCGCCCGCCCCTCGATGCTGCGTTCACTGCGCCTGATGCGCCCACATCGCAGCGTGGATCAGGATCTCGGCCGCTGGTTTAGCGATCCGCGCATCCGCCTCGCCTTCTCGTTCCAGAGCAAATATCTCGGCATGTCGCCGTTCCGCTGCCCCAGCTTGTTCACCATCCTCGCCTTCATGGAATACGAATACGGCGTGTTCCATCCGCGCGGCGGATGCGGCGCGGTGATGGCGGCGATGGCCCGCGTGGCGCGCGACCTCGGCGCGAAAATCAAGCTCGGCAGCGCGGTCGACGAGATCCTGTTCGAGGGCAAGCGCGCCGTGGGCATCCGCACCGCCGCCGGAGAACAACGTCATGACGCGGTGGTGGTGAACGCCGATTTCGGCCACGCCATGCGCCATTTGGTGCCGGATCGCCTACGCACCCGCTGGACCGACGCGCGCATCGCCCGCAAAAAATTCTCCTGCTCCACCTTCATGCTGTATCTCGGCATCGAAGGCACGGTCGAGAATCTTTCGCACCACACCATCTATCTATCGAAAGACTATCGCCGGAACATCGACGACATCGAGCGCGGCCATGCCCCGCCGGGCGAGCCGTCCTTCTACGTGCAGAACGCCTGCGTCACCGACCCCGCGCTCGCGCCGCCCGGCCATTCCACGCTCTATATTCTGGTCCCGGTCGGCAATTTGAGCGGCGGGGTCGATTGGGAGGCGGAGCGCGCCCGCTACCGCGAGGTCGCCATCGCGCAGCTGAAGAAGATCGGCATCCACGACATCGAACGGCGCATCCGCTTCGAGAAGATTCTCACGCCAAACGACTGGCAGGAGCAGCTGCAAATCCATCAGGGCGCGACCTTCAACCTCGCCCATTCGCTCGGCCAGATGCTGCATTGGCGCCCGCGCAACCGCTTCGAGGATCTAGACGGCGTGTATCTCGTCGGCGGCGGCACGCATCCGGGCAGCGGATTGCCGGTGATCTTCGAGGGCGCGCGCATCACCACGCGGCTGATGGCCCAGGATCTCGGCCTCGACATGACCGGGATGGGCACCGCGCTCTCCGCCCCGCCCCGCCTCGAACCCGCCATGATGGAGTCGCTATGACCGCGCTGACCCGCACCGGAGCCCCGATCGGCGTGATCGGCGGCGGACTGGGCGGCCTCGCCGCCGCCTGCACGCTCGCCGCGCGCGGCCACAAGGTGGTGCTGTTCGAGAAGAACGACTGGCTGGGCGGCAAGGCGGCCGAGTTCACCGAGGACGGGTACCGTTTCGATATGGGCCCGACCATCCTCACCGTGCCCGCCGTGCTGGGCCGCATCTTCGCCGAGGCCGGCCGCCGCATGGAGGATGCGCTCGATCTGCGCCGGCTGGATCCGCAATGGCGGTGTTTCTTCGAGGATGGCTCTGTTCTCGACCTGCAGGAAAATGTCGCCGCCATGGCCGGCGACATCGCGAAATATGCGCCGGGCAGCGAGGACGGGTTTCGCCGCTTCATGCAAATGTCCGACAAGCTGCACGAGGTCAGTCAGAAATTCTTCTTCTGGCGCTCGGTGGAGGACATCCGAGACACACTCGACCTCAAGAAGAACATGGATCTCGCTACCCTGCGCGACATCCTCGCCCTGCGCATGGGGAGCACCGTCGCGGGCACCATCCGCAAGCACGTGCCCGATGCCCGCGTCTCGCAGATGCTCGACCATTTCGTGCAATATGTCGGCTCCTCGCCCTATGGCTCGCCCGCCGTGCTGTGCTCGATCGCGCATATGCAGACCGAGGACGGCGTGTGGTATCCGATCGGCGGCACACGCGCCGTGCCGCGCGCTTTGCAGGCACTGGCCGACGATCTCGGCGTCGAGACGCGGATGGGCGTCGGCATCAAACGCATCCTGTCCGAACGCGGCCAAGCCTCGGGCGTGGAGACCGACAGCGGCGAGATCGTGCCGCTGACCGCCGTGGTGTCCAACATGGACAGCGTGCGGACCTATCGGGAACTGGTCGGCGGCGCGCCGGCGGCGAGTTTCGCGAAGCGCTGGAAGCGCGAGCCGGCCTGTTCGGGCGTGGTGCTGTATCTCGGGCTCGACCGCGCCTACGAGCATCTGCTTCATCACAGCTTCGTCTTCTCCCGCGACCCTGAGGAGGAGTTCGACTGGATCTACAACAAGGGCGAACCGGCGCCGGACCCCACCTGCTATGTCGCCGCCCCGGCCCGCACCGAACCCGGCGTGGCTCCGCCGGGCGGCGAGGCGCTGTATGTGCTGGTGCATACGCCCTATCTCCGACCGCACCATGACTGGGCCGAGATGCTGCCGAAATACCGGCGCGTGATCATCGACAAGCTGGAGCGCACCGCCGGGCTGAAAGGCCTGGAGGATCGCATCCGCGTGGAACGCACGCTCACGCCGCGGGATATTCATGAGCGGTATCGCGTGCTGAACGGCGCGATTTATGGCCTGGCGAGTCACGGCCGCTTCTTCGGCGCATTCAAGCCGGGCAACCGCTCGCGCGATCTCGCCGGGCTGTATCTGGCCGGAGGAGCCGCGCATCCGGGGCCGGGGATGCCGATGGTGATGATGTCGGGCTGGATCGCCGCGGATTCGCTGGACCGCGATCTGACGTCGAACGCGGCGCCGTTGCGGGCGTGACGCGCGAGCGGCACATCGATCCGCTGAAGGCCCGGTCAGCCACATTGTTCTGGCTGTTCGGCTGGTATCTCCGCTTTCTGTTCTGGCGGAAATTTGACGCCGTGCGCGTCTCGCGCGCGGGCGAGCCGCCGACGGCGATCACCGCGGGGCTGAGCGGGCCGGTGATCGTCTACAGCAACCACCCGTCCTGGTGGGATCCGACTCTATATATGCTGCTCGCCGCCATCGCGTTTCGGCGTTACGCGAGCTTTGGCCCGATGCAAATGGCGGCACTCGGCAAATACGCGTTCTTCCGCAAGCTCGGCGTGTTTCCGATCGACCCGACGACGCGGGCCGGGGCGGCGGAGTTCCTCACCGTGGCGAACCGCGTGCTCGCCTCGCCGCGCGGAATGCTGTGGGTGACGGCGGAAGGCGCGTTTGTCGATCCGCGCGTTCGGCCGGTGCGGCTGCGGCCAGGGATCGCGCATCTCGCGCGGCGTATCCCGAACGCGGTCATGCTGCCGCTCGCCATCGAATACGGGTTCTGGAACGAAAGCCGCCCCGGCGTGTTCCTCCGCTTCGGCACACCGATCCAGACCGGCCGGCATCAGGACGTGGCCGCGTGGCACGCACAACTCGAACAGGAACTCGCGACGACGATGGACGCGCTGGCGCAGGAGACGATGGCACGCGAGCCCGCCGCCTTCCGCTCCTTGCTACGGGGGGGCGCGGGCATGGGCGGCCTTTATGACTGGTATCGGCGCGGAAAGTGGCTGCTGCGGGGACGCTGGTTCGACACCAGCCATCAGGGCTCGGGCCGATGATCCTCGCCCTGCTCTGCCTCGTCCTCGCCGTGCCGCCGGTGGCGATGATCCTGGCCAATCTCTCGCTGTATCGGCGCCCAGACCGCGCCGGCGCGCCAGCCTCGGTCTCGGTGCTGATCCCGGCCCGCGACGAGGAGGCGAACATCGCCGACGCGGTGGCCGGGGTGCTGGCATCGACCGGCGTGGAATTGGAACTCATCGTGCTCGACGACGGCTCGACGGACCGCACGCCGGAGATATTGCGCGGGATTGGCGATCCGCGCCTGCGCGTGGCGGTATCTCCGCCATTGCCGCCCGGATGGTCGGGCAAGCAGCATGCGTGCCTGCAACTCTCGCGGCTGGCGACGCACGCGTTGATGGTGTTCGTCGACGCCGATGTGCGGCTCGCGCCCGATGCGCTGTCGCGCATGGTCGGGTTCATGCAGCGCCACCCCAATGTGGGCCTGGCCAGCGGGTTTCCGCGCCAGATCACGCGCACATGGTCCGAGCTGCTGTTGCTGCCGCTGATCATGTTCCTACTGCTGGGCTTCCTGCCGATCGGGGCGATGCGACGGAGCCTCTCGCCGCGTTTCGGCGCGGGGTGCGGGCAACTGTTCATCGCGCGACGGGATGCCTACGCAAGCGCCGGCGGCCACGGCGCCATCCGCGCCTCCTTGCATGACGGTTTGACCCTGCCGCGCGCCTTCCGCGCCGCCGGCTGGATGACCGATCTGTTCGACGCCAGCGGCTTGGCGACCTGCCGGATGTATGCCTCCGCCGCGCAGGTGTGGGAGGGGCTGACCAAGAACGCGACCGAGGGCATGGCGACATGGCGGGCGCTGCCGGTGTGGACGCTGATCTTGGGCGGCGGGCAGGTGCTGCCGGTGGCGTTGCTGTTCACGCCCTGGTTCCGCATCGCGGCACTAGCGCTGATGCTGTCCTTCGCGGCGCGGATGATTCTGGCGGCGTGGTTCCGTCAGGATGCGCGGAGCGTGGCGCTGCATCCGTTCGGCGTGGCGGCGTTACTGGCGCTGCAATGGGTGGCGCTGCTGCGCGCCGCGCGCGGCGGGCGGGCGACGTGGCGGGGGCGGAGTTATCAGGTTTGAGAGTGGTTCGTTTCGTGACCGCGCCATGTTGCCCTGGCACCCCTCCCCCGGCCCCTCCCGCAAGGGGAGGGGAGAAAATACGTCTCCCCTCCCCTTGCGGGAGGGGCCGGGGGAGGGGTGCGAGCGGCACGTTGGTCAGTAATTAAGCGTATCGTTCTAATTCCCCAACTTATCGCCCGCGCGCTCGATGGGGCCCGCAACGAACTCAGGGTCGCCAACACGCTCGGCGAGGCGCCGGAACAACGGCACGGCGGCGGTGAGATCGGCCAGGCTCACGCTCTCGCCCGGCGTGTGGGCCTCGCGCATGTCGCCCGGACCCAGCACGAGGCAGGGCGCGAGCGCCTGCAACTGCGAGGCGTCCGTGCCGTAGGGCGCGGTGCGCGCCGGCAACCCGGTGAGGTCCACGGCCATGGCCACGAGCGGATGGCTGGCGGACAGTTCCGGCGGAAACCCCTCGCGCGCCTCTTCCAGCGTCATCCCGCATTTCGCCGCCGCGTCGCGCACCGCCGTCAGCACCGGGGTGGGGTCGACATTGGCGCTGTAGCGGTATTTCACCCGCACCGTGGCCTTCGGCACCGTGACGTTGATGGCGGCGCCGTGGTTGTCGATGATCGGGTTGAAGTCGCTGAAGGGCGGATCGTAGGCGGGATCTTGCAAGGCGGGATCATCGCGCAGGCGCTCGAACACGGCGCGCATTTCCACCAGGAACGGCACCAGATCCCAGTTCGCGTTGCGGCCGCGCCCCGAACTGCTATGCGCCTGCACGCCGGTGGCGACGGCGGTAAAGGCGATGTGGCTTCGGTGCCCGCGCACCGGCGCGAGGCCGGTGGGTTCCGCCACCAGAATCGCCGTCGGCCGCGCGCGGCGCGCCAGGTCCGATCGCGTGGCGATGAGCATCGCCCCCTGCTTGGTGGTTTCCTCGTCCGTGGTGATCAGCAGCGTCGCCGGCACGCCATCTGGCAGGCCGCGCGCGGCGACGATGCAGGCGGCGAGCGGGCCTTTCATGTCCGTGCTGCCCAGGCCGTGCAGGCGCCCCTCCGCGATCCGGCCCGACCAGGGATCGTCCCGCCAGCCGGTTTCAGGCACCGTGTCCATATGCCCGGAGAAGGCGAGGCCGCCTTGCGGGCCACGATGCGCGACCAGGGCCCGCTTGGCGGTACCCGCCGCGTCGAGATAGTCCAGCCGCTCGATCTCGAACCCCTCCAGCGCGCGCTCGATCCGCTCGGCGATGGCGATGTTGGAGACGGCGCTGCGGCTGTCGATCCGGACGAGATCGGCGGCGAGGTCGATGAGGCTATCGGTCATGCGGCTTGGTCCCAGGGCGGGTGCATGACATCACATGGTTGATGCCGGTCGGTCCAGGGACGCTCGTGAGCCACGGCGGTCCTTCCTGGCATGGCCGTTCGCCTCGATGCTCACCGGTATGTACCATGCGCGGGGAAGCGTCAGTGGCATCGAGACCGCGACCCTCCTCCCGCAACCACCCCCTCACAGACCCGACCCCCGCGAAACACACCAGCGGTAGCGATCCGAACCAGACCACCCTGCCTCCGGTCGCGACATCCCCGATCCGATCAATCCGCGTTCCGCCACCAAGCCTGCCACCCTTGGCCAACCGGAGGACCTCGAAAACTTTCGGAAGATCCTACGACAAAAGTTTCGCACGACCAAGCTGTTGCGATTTCATAACAAATATTGAGCGCGACGCGACGCGAAGGCTGGCGCGCCGGTCCATCGCATGATGGTATGCCCTGGCCGCCAAGCATGAGTCGTCCGCATGACCGTTGCCTATCTCGACCCGCGCAGCGGCGAGACGTTCCCGCTGGACACGCCGATCTGGTGCAACGAGCACGCGGACGGCACGCGCGCGCCGCTGCTGCTCACGCCGCTCGCCGGTCTGACCCGCGACCGGATCGAGACCACCACGCGCAGCTTGTGGCGCTACCGCGCGGCGCTGCCGTTCGATGTGGCGGACCCGATCACCATGGGCGAGGGCTGCACGCCGCTGGTGCGCCGGCGCCTGCACGGGGCGGAGGTGCTGCTGAAATGCGAATGGTTCATGCCGACCTGCAGCTTCAAGGATCGCGGCGCGAGCGTGATGCTCTCGCTGCTGCGCGCCCAGGGCATCGGCGCGGTGCTGGAGGACAGTTCCGGCAATGGCGGCGCGGCGGTCTCGGCCTATGCGGCCGCCGGCGGAATGGCGGCGACGATTATGACGCCCGCCGCCACCAGCCCCGCGAAAACGGTGCAGATGCGGGCGCATGGCGCGACCGTCGAACTGATCCCGGGCAACCGGCAGGCGACGTCGGACGCCGCCGAGGCCCGCGCCTCCAGCATCTTCTACGCGAGCCACAACTGGCACCCGTT
>Ga0116231_10014369_pt1 | contig 10671 bp, 7 predicted proteins | sample S1TSphgellanicum_2_FD_89695 | JGI IMG/M metagenome (GOLD analysis project Ga0116231, IMG submission 89695) | Host-associated microbial communities from peat moss isolated from Minnesota, USA - S1T2_Fd - Sphagnum magellanicum MG | ecosystem: Host-associated > Plants > Peat moss > Unclassified... | reverse complement strand
TGATTGAAATTCATGCAGAACTGCAGAGATTGTCAGGGCTCATGCATGACGCTGGGTATGTGCCTTGTACAAAATCTATTTTGCATGATGTGGAAGAAGAAGAAAAGGTATTTCATTTGTGTCATCATTGTGTGAAACTGGCTGTTGCGGTTGGTTTCATCAACACCGCTCCTGGTACTCCTCTTCGAATAAGAAAAAATCTGTGGGTTTGCAAAGATTGTCACACTTCCAGAAAGTTCATCTCAAAAATAGTTGGGAGAGTCATCGTGGTGAGGGATTCCAATCACTTTCATCACTTTGAAGATGGTGTTTGTTCTTGCATGGCCTATTGGTGATGCCCATACTCTGGCTTGTCAATCACTACATCAAGTTCATTTTGTTTACAGTAGCATCTCTAGTGGTCTCTTAACATGCTCAAAGTTCAACAGCATTCTGAGATATGGTACTAGTGAAAAGGTGCCATGGAGTGGGAGTTTTGGTTTCGTGGCTCTGCCATTTGTAGCGCTTAAGGTCTGGTGCCTCTTTGTCATCTATGTATGGAGTTATTTTGAAATTGAGTGTTGATACTATTCAAAATTGAGAATCAGTTTTAACACTTCTTTGTTTTGCGACCAGAACCCCTGTTTCTTTACAGATTCTTGGAAGTGTCCTTGGTGGCTGCTGTGTGGCTCAGCCAGCAGATCAAGTGGGTAAAACAGCACTTGGGTGAACCAGCTTTTACACTGGTAGTCCGTTCCAATGATGTGAAGCCCCAAAAAATTTCTTGTCGCTTCAAAACATTATAAATCTACCTTTAGCAGATGGTTATAAATTGATTTTAATAAGTGTAATAATCCTAAATCAGGGTTTTTGAGTACAAAGTTAACATTTTATGGGGTAAGTATAGCCACTAAGAGAGGCTTCACTCAGGAATGGGAAGGCAGCAGTGTAGGTTCTGGTTTACCTTCCCTGCTAAAAACACATGCCAGGATACCTATATTGGTGGCTACACACAAAGCAGCGTTACAATATGTGGCCCTCCCACAATGCAGCTTGGCTATGAAGGTAATGTCTTCTCCAGGGGTGGGGCTTTTGGAGCTCAAAAAGTCAAATTTTGTGTGTAATGGTCACTTGATGCAGAGTATGGTGAGATTTTCACCAAGAAATGATGCACCAACCAAGAACCCAACTTTTATGTTTGTGTGATGACATGCAAATTGTGAATTAAAATTGGGTGGTGTCTCGTCAGGTTATATAGTCAAAATTGAGGATGACCAAAGAACTCATGTTCAATTTGTAACAATACATGCTCTGACAATGGAAGGTGCAAATTTTGACTCTTTGGAATCTTTGAATTCCAATGAGGAGTATCAGACAAATTTATAACCCTAGATCATGTTATTGATTTATGAACAAACTATGGAAAATTGTAAGGTCCTTGTTATCTTAGAAGGTAACCCTAAGTAGTATTTCATGAGAACTAGGATAAATTCTATGAAAGTAATGTGTTAAGCAAAAAGATAATTGCATGTGATTGAAAATGTATTTAACATAATCAAAGGGTGAATTCTTTTTGGAAGCATTGACTTTCAATAATACTTTGATAAACTCAAATACTTGACAAGCCAAATTATTAGTGGCATTGTGAACTGTGAAATTTGAAATGGTTTTTGCCAAGTTCATTTCAAGAAATGAGTTTTATGTGAGTCCTAATTTAACTAAAATGCGAAAATAAATCAAAAATCAATATTTAAATCCTAACCTTAGGTCTGAAATTGAAATTTGAGTTTTTATTCATTTTCCAATGATAAAAAGAAACTCGATTTATGGCTCTTGCACCTTAGGTCTAAAAATTACAAAATTAGCTCCATGAAATCCCACTCATTGGAACACTTTATGCAAACAACACCAAAAGTATGTCCCAATTTCCCTAACAACATTCATACAATTTTATTGAATTTTCAATGACAAAATTGTTCAATATTCAATAACTCCAGCACCTTAGTAGGTCTAAAACTATGAGCAGGACCTTGGTGCTCATCAAGGCTTCTAATTATATCAATAGCACAATTTTAGGCATCATCATTTGAGAGATCTCAACATGGAAAATAAAACAAAATAAAGTGTAAAATACACGAGGGCCATGCCATGATCTTTGCATGAAAGTATTTAAACTAAAAGTGTAAGCATATATATCACAATCTAAGCATCTAAACCTTGGATTAGAGTAAAAGAAATGAAACGCGGAAAATCATTAGGTAATTCAAATATAATGCATATAAGTCTATCAAATATGTAATCTCTTGGTAATCACTTTTAATTTTGTTAATCCATATATATATATATATATAGCCCATTCATGAATCATGAATCCTAAACCATCACTTTAAAACTAAAGATCATGAAAGGTCTTTTACAAAAAAATGACACTTGTTACTAAATTTGTCAAAAAAATCATCCAAAATATAAATTTACTAAAATTCTAAAATAATTAAGCTTTATCTTACTGAAATTAATTTCCAAGTATTATTTAAAATAAAATAAAATTTCACAACTTAATTTTTTTAATATGAAATAATTAACCAAAAAATCATTAAAAACCACAAATAATACTCCAAAATTTCACCAAAATCCTCAGGATAATAGGTCAGTAAAAATCACCAAAATAATGGAACAAAAATCTTATTATTCTTTTTTTTTTTTGCAATGAGCCTTTTTGACTGGCCCATCACCAAAATAAGTTCTCAAACTTAAGAGATTATAAAGGTTTGGATTCCCAAGAGAAAACTTCAATTTCCTATTTGTTTATCTATCTAGAGTACAACTTTGGGCAAAGGATATGGGTTTAAGCATGGTGCTACAAAGAACACCCTTTGCAGATAGGGAACACCAAATTGAAGTCAATCTCATCTCTTCCTTTTATCCTTTCCTTTTGATCTATTGGTACTTTTCATAAGTATCTTGTTGAATGTACTTTCACAATCTTGAAGCATCATCTATTTTTTTCCATAAGGGGCAAGATACTTGTAGCCCATTAAAGTATTATACACTCAAATGAATGTGTAATTCTTGCCTAAAGGCATCGCCCAACAAACCAACTACTTAATGGATAAATTCCATAATGAGGTTGGGTGAAACACATAATTGGGTGCCCCAAAGTATTGTCCCAAATGGTTGTTTCCATATTGTCCTTAACAAAATGTTTGACACCAAGATGATGTAAGAACCTAATGAAATTTTAAAAATAAAATCACAATTTACACATGAAAGCAACTTTGTAAATCTTAGTTCTATTTTAGATTAGGTTATGATCATTTTGCATTCAAGGATTATACTTTGTCATTGTCAATGAATTTCCAAGGGAACACCTTAACACATTATGTACATAGTGTTAGTACTATCAAACTTTGATGTTTTGCACAAAGAAAAAATTGTCATTATTCAAGACTTCCTTAATTATTCAAGCATGTATAAATGGTTGTTCCCCAATCTTCTATTCATTTGGGATAATTGTAACAAAAAAAATCAAAGGAGTACATAAAAAATGAATATCGTAATACCTTGGCCATTTCAACAAATGGAATATTCTTAAATATCCACTTTCCTTCACAATATTTTTTGATTTGAAAAATAAAATTTGAAAATTTCAACATTTCTGAAAATATAATTAGTGTAGAAATGGCCAAGGTACTAGGGTATTTTGAACTAGATGTTTGAAAATGAAATGTCCCTACAATTATGATTTAGGGCATCATGTTGTTGGATTTTGGAAATGTCAAATGCATTACTTGCAATGAATATTTTCAATTCAAACATATAATGGGCTAATTATTAAAAAAGTTTCATGTGTCTTGACACTTACACCAAGGTAGCCCGATTGTTGGCATACATTTAGATCATGCTATTAAGAAATAATGTGAAAAAAAAGCTTGTATTCATTAAGATACATAAATACAATAAACAATTTAGCAACTTAAAAAGTTTATAACGAACTTGGTTGAGAGTTTCAAATTGAGTACACATTTAACTAGATGAAAATTTCATTGTAAATTGATGTCAATATGGTAATAAAATTTGAGCCTAATCCCTTCCACACCCTTTTGACATCCTAATTATTCAATTAAAACCTTTTAAACATCAATGTTTAGAAGGTCCTTCACTAATTGATAAACTTTACACACTTGCAATTGTAAATAAACTAGCTCGTTTGTCATATATCTTTCTTTATGTAACGAATCTCACAAAATGTATGAGCCTTGCCATATGATAGATCTATTCAATTTACTAGATTATGATGGACAATTAACATTATATAATATTATAAATACTATTTTAATGGAATCAAATTGGTAACAAATATCTTGAATTAGATTTCCATTCATGCTTATGACATTCTAATGCTTTTGGTACTACTGAGGTCTAAATATCTTTAAAGATAAGACATAAAGTTTTTTGAATCATTGTTGAATTTTCATATGCTTAAGCAAATATTTTATTGCATGAAACAAAGAATCTTTCATGCCAATATGAAATTCCTTTTGAGGACATTGCTACATTCACCTGTTCCTTACAAAACTTAACATTGACAAGATACAACTTCTTTCTTCATGCCTCTTGTTGAATATCATTTGGAATAATTTTAATTTTAATTGCATTTGTTGAATATCTTCCCCTATAGTATTTTCCATAAATTTTTTTGACACCTAAACAAAGATTTGGAAATTAATCATATCATATAAAAGGATGAAAACATTAGCCTCTTATTCTCAACCAACATATTTTAATTTGGCTAATTTTCGCCATTTTGCAAAGACAAATGCGCCAATAACATCAACAAAAAAAATTTCTGAAAAAAAAGACCCAAATTTGCCATATTTCAATTTTTAAAAATCGACATATTTCTAGGTCATAGCATCCAGCAAGTAGCCATGGTATAGAATCGTGTTTGCAAAAATCCTCTATGGGATCTCCTGTGTAACCAACTATGGAAAAATCTTGTTATAAATTATTATCAAGCTAACAACAATTAAAATTTATAAACAAAAGACACTGTTCAAGACAATCCTTAAATCATATTGATATTTGATACTATGAAATTCTTTATATATATATAATTTTACTAATAAAAATTTGAAGTTTTTTTATGCTTCATCAAAGGTTAAGGCTTTCACATCATATATTGGTTTGATTATTGATGGAACATCAAGAATATTTTTGCAATTTCTTGTGAAGGGATTGCAAATGAAAATATTTATTAAGCTGGTGATTAAATGACTATTTTCTGCATATGGTTGAGCCCACCAAGCACAATAATTCTCCCTCTTATGTGACCAACTTTCACACAAGTCTAATGTACATAATGTGCTTTCACCCTTATAATGCCTATGAATTAGAGATGATGTTTTCATACATGTGTGGATAGATCCAACATAAAATGAATATTGTTTTATATTGAAATGGACTTTTAAAAGGACCCATGTATTTAACACCAACGCGAAAGGGGAAAAAAACCCAAATTCAATTGAAAACAACCTATAGTTGAAACATGAACATTGCAAAATCCTTAAAACTTGATTTTATTGATATATTTTGTAATTAAAATGGAGTCCTTAACACTTCTAATACCAATCATGGAGCCATAATTTTGTTATCAAGCACAATCACAATAAAATGACCCACTCCAATTTGCTAGTTTGAATTTACTTAATAGTATTGGGTTAGACAATCAAAATGATGTGACAAAATTGGATTAGTTTTTCATAGAAAACATATTTAGAACCATTTTTATAATTTGACAAAAAAAAGGACATAATTTAAGATTGTGCAATTTACTATTATTTAAAGGTATGCATTAATTTTTTTCCATAAATATGTCATTTTCAAATCGTTTCACGTAGGCCTTTTATGAATTTTAATTTTATGAATTGTAATTTTTTATGTTTGAAATTGTACATGCATCCCCAAATGACTTTGTCACCTATCCATAACTTACCCATATATATATACTCCAAAAATGATTGAGGCATTCATCATATACAAAAATTCATACAATTCTTTCAAAAATGTGACAAAAATATGTGATTGGAAACATTCAAATTTGCATGTCATGAAAAGTTTTTTTGTGTGTGTGTGTGTGAAAACTTGCAAAAATACGAAAAATAAATATGAAAAGGGAATATTCAATAGCATGTTTTATTTACCAATTTATCATAACAATATTCATTGTCAATATTACATAAATGGCAGGGCCATTGTGTGTAGCACACCTTGTTGTTTTCTTTAAACACAAAAGGGTTGTATTTGCTCCAATGTTGGCAGCGTCTACAACCATGGCTGTCAACACACCTAATACAAATAACAATAAAGGTGCATTCACACTTGGTGTTCGGGACTCTAGGGTTGAGTCTGGTCACACCATGCTAGCCATTTAGGACTTAAACCTAGTTGCCATGAAAGTATTATGTTAAGCTAGCATTCACTTAACTTTGAGGTATGGTCCATTTAACATTGGGTGCCACCTAGGATGCCACCTAGATTTTTATTTAACACTCATTTAAAATCAAGTGTGGATGCACCAGAATCCTCATAAACAAACTAGTGCATGACATCCAAACCCTTGTTGGCTTCAATGATCTTCTTGGGTCATGTCTAACGCTATGAAGCGATCTTTTGCGACACCTTTGCACAACTTAATGCACAACCTAATGCCTTCTTTTCCACTAGGTGACGCACTGAGCTTTTTGATCACATCGACGATTTTACAATGGTGTGTTAGGTTTTCATTCACACAGACCATTTTGGGGTCACCCATCATCTCATGAAGGTAACCTCAGATCATTCTTCTGAGGTTCCTCCATGGGGGAGACCTCTGGATGGATACCTTTGTTTGTGTCCAGATAATGCACTTCATTTTCCCCCAATGCTGACATACTTGCCTGTGACATTAAAGGAATCAACACCGGAACCAGAGAGGAAGACGTTGTCAGTACCGGTGAATAAACCGTCCTTCTCCATAGAAATGTATCGGTCACCGTCTTCGTAATAAGTGGGTTCCCCTATCATCTCATTGCAAAAATCAATCTGGCTAGACCAATCGGCAGGAAACCACCCAAGTGCACCCCCGTGAGGAAGATGCTCCTTTTGTAAGATTCAAACAGCGTTAGGAATGCAATAACAACCATTATGAGGACCAGGAAGGCATAGATTTTAAAAACCAACACATAAAACATGTTGGTCACTTGGCAGTTGCTAGACTGCGAGGTGAAAGTGACGTCAAGATAGTTGAAATAATTGGAATTGCCAAAAGTGTTGTTAAACTCTTTTACAACGATGGTGTTGTAGGTGGTTTGGTTTGCCCTGTAATATGTCGGTATTGGACGGAGACTGACATGCCCTCCTATAGTCCAATTGACATAAACATCGTTCACCAAGCTTGAATAAGTCAAGGGCAATTCTATGATGCCGACATTGGCCCCTTGCTCTAAAATCTCAACCTGTGAGAAAGCACGACCAGCAAGGTATATTTGATCGAAACTAACTGTTGTGCTGACCTATTTTGTGTCGCAACAGCAGCGTTCGTAAAATTCCCAAAAAGTTGACAAACATACATTTGTTGCGTCGTGTTAGTTATCGTGCCCGGCCTCCTGAACGAGCAATGCAATTCAACGCCTGCTTTTGTAGCACTGTAAACCGTGTTATACCCCATGCTAAACGCGTACAGAACAGAAATGAAAAGGTAGAAGAAGCACCTCATGGTGAATGACTACAGTTGCTTATGTATACATGGAGAGAGAGATATGAAGAGAAAGAGAAAGTAAGTAAAAAGAGAGAGGGGGGCTCTCTGTCGTGGAAAACCAGAGATCTTTTTTTTTTCAAGCTTCACTCCACACCCCAGGGGTTCGCCCGTGTTTGAGGTTCAATCCGTCGAGGGGTGATAAACCAAAAACAGACCAAGCTCGTCCCTCCCTTTAACTTCGACCCCCGAGCTAAAACAGAAACCTTCACAAAAAGACTCAAAACACGCGACACGACGCTGAACACAAAATCCAGTGCAAAAAAACCAAAATAAATCTAGTTCTTGCACAACCAAACTAGACTAGAGTCTTCTGGATTTTAAAAGATTCTACTCACCTACAAACGACCCGCTAACCTGCAAAGTCTACAGGAATCCAAGCTTTCACACAAACTTGCAAATACAAAAATCAAAATAAACACATAAGCTTGCAAAGCAAAAACCGGTTCCAAATCTACTTACCTTAAATTACCTACAATAACCAAGATAAAAACTTGTAACTATAGTAAAGCACCTGACAAGGCATTAATTGCTCCACCATGAATTACGAAACTGACGTATCCACCTCGAATGCCTTGTGGTAGAATCACACAATTGCCATCTATGGATACCTACGTCGTATTGAACTGGTACTGCCAGAGAACTACGCCGGATGTGGCATCCGGTGCGTAAAGTAGCCGTGGAGCGGGCTCTGCTGAATGGTGAAGAGGTCCCTGTTTTTGCAATGCTCACTGCCCCTATTGGAAATTCCACGTTGATGATGTTTGTGTACACTCAATGGCCGCCTGTCGCAGAGCCATGTGATGCTCCCCCCAATATATCCGCCGGGTCCAGAAACCTATAACAACAGCGAGGCCAAGCAAGATAGTATGATCTCAATTAATGTCAATCCATTTTGCCACCAAGATTGTTAAGATCTTAAATGCCTGCACAACAAGCATTGTTCCACCCAAAGAAGAGGTGTAATTTCACAACAAACGTTTTGTAGGATTCCATGTGGGAACATCAAGGGAAAAGAAAAAGGGAGGCTGCAAAGGGTTTTTTTTTGGGGAAAAAAGGGGCCCAAGTCGCCACATCACAAGGGAAAAAAATGAGAAATCGTCAAATTTAGACACTAGGCCGAAACATACCCCTAGTTTACAGGGGGGATTCTAACTTTTGCTACTTCCCTCTTTTACCTCTCGCCAAATTTAACGAAGTCCTCATTGGGAAGATCCCCAACCCACCTACTTCACAAATTTGAAAAAAAAATCTCTGTTCTGCACCCTCCTTTTCTTTTCTCGCAAAGTTACAAAAATTCTCTCACAAAATAAAACAATGGCACAAGACCCCCCACAAAACACACTTTTGTCCTTCTTTTTTTGGGGTCAAATGCACCTTGATAGGACAAGTCAAAAAGCATGGCTACAAAGTACACTCTATTACTTTTTTTGTTATTAATAAAAAATTATCCTATATACACAAAAAGCACAAGTAAGTTAATGTGCCAGAACCTTGTCTCTTCACCTTGAGTTGAATTCCTAACCAAAACTAGAGAATGATGTGCAAGAGTTTCCATGATTTTTTTTGACATGCAAGCATAAGTTGCATGACGTTTGCATGCAACATGTAAGTCCTAATTCACACCTGGGGCAATATGACCCCCACATTGAGACCATGGTAAAACTCACAAAACCCATTTAAATTGCTTATAAATTTCGTAAATATTTATAAATATCATCCCCATAGACTAAATGAGGGTCCCTGAGTCCAAATCTATATTTTTGAGGCTTAACATGGTCATTTAAATGGGTTTGGGATTTTTACCATGATCCCAATGTGGGACATTTTGCCTTGGCCCTTTGAGTCTAAACTCAAAACCAATGTTGTCAAGTTCTCCAATCAGGTTTAACTCCTAGAAGCCTAAATCCCTTATACAATATAAAAAATGTGCATTTTTCACATTTACATATTGAGATTTTAAAGATAGGATGGATGTCAAATTTGGTAAGTAACCATATGGATGAAATGAATATTAAGTCATATTAATCATGGTGATACTTTAAAACTTTAAGCCTCATCTGAGTAGATGGTTACACGTCACTAATGCATCTATACTCCTAGTGACTTGAATTCAAAGGTGCCTGCACCCTCTGCAAAAAAAAATTGTGAGTCAAAATGCAAATGGAATAACCTTCAATACATGACAACCAAAAGTTATATTGTACATACATAAGTTATGCATCATTTCAGAAAACAATTTTTATATTTCCCCTTTACCATTACTCTACACACCACTTGCAATTCACATGGCATCACCGAAATTATATATACAAGGTGAATTTTCTAAAAAATATGTTAAAAAACCCATAAAAGCGTATGCCAAATTTGAATGATAAATATGTATAACTACATGGAAGAAACATGCTCAATTTTTTAAAATTTATTTGAAACCAATTCACATAACATCAATTGACTTTATTCATAAACCCTACAAGTTGACAAAAAAGAAAGAAAATGAAAAACCACCTTCTTGAACCCAAATGTGATATTTAAAATCTTCCTTAGAAATAGTAGATTTTATTATTTAATGCCAAATTTTTTACACAAAGTAGTTTGCGAGAAGAAAAAAATGTCATGTTCTAATTTTAGTTGTGAAAATTGAATCCACCACTAGCATGTAGGTAGAATCTGGTACTACCCCTAGCCTACTTTCTTGCAGTTTGAAAAAACCATATTGAATTCGGATTTAGGGTTTACTTTTTCGACGCCCATCCACCACCGCACACCTTTCACGCTACTGAGAACCCCTGAAAGATCGACGGTGGGTGTTAAATTTCCTATATCTAACAGTGGTATGGAGTCTGGACACTGGAGATGCTAGCTGGTTAGCTCCATCCTGCGCATTCATGACAATTCCT
>Ga0116231_10014368_pt1 | contig 10671 bp, 16 predicted proteins | sample S1TSphgellanicum_2_FD_89695 | JGI IMG/M metagenome (GOLD analysis project Ga0116231, IMG submission 89695) | Host-associated microbial communities from peat moss isolated from Minnesota, USA - S1T2_Fd - Sphagnum magellanicum MG | ecosystem: Host-associated > Plants > Peat moss > Unclassified... | reverse complement strand
TTTGATGAATGTTTAACACATTCATCAACATTGGGAATTAGAAACGAATAGTATTTCTAACACTCCCACTCTATGAAGTTTTTAATCCAAACATGTTTATCAACTTATGATGTCATTTTTTCGATAATGCCTTCATAAGAAAATCCGCCACCATGTGTTCCGTTGGACAATATTCAAATCAAACTTCTCCATTTTCAACTCTTTCTCGAACAAAATGATGTTGTACATCAATGTGTTTTGTTCGTGCTTGGTGAGTGGGATTCTTGGTCAATGATATCCCACTTTGATTGTCGCATCGAATCACCATCATTTTCTTCTCCTCCATGTATCCTAAATCCATCATCAATTTTGTGATCCATATGGCTTCTTTTGTGGCTTGCGTGTTCGCCATGTCTTTTGCCTTCGTGGTGGACAATACTATTGTAGGTTGTCGTTTGCTACTCCAAGAAATGACTCCACCTTTGATCATGAAAACAAACCTTGTGGTGGACCTCCTATCTTCAAGATCACCACCCCAATTCGCATCACAATATCCAAACACTTCCTTGGATGGTGTTGCACCCAATTGTAATTTCATTTGCAACGTACTTTGCAAATATCGAAAGGTTCGTTTGACGGCCATCCAATGCTCCATGTTAGGGTTCACCATGTGTTGACGCAACACACTTATTGGGTATGCCAAGTCGGGTCGTGTGCACAACATGGCATACATCAAAGACCCAACCGCTTGTTGATATGGAAATCCCTTTGATTCATCATTTCCATTCGTATTCCTTTGTAATTTCACTTTGGGATCGAATGGAACTCCAATGGGCTTGCAATCCTGCATTCGAAAACGTTTCAATATTTCCTTGAGGTATTTGATTTGGTTGATGCGTAAGAGTCATTCATCACGATTCCTTTCCATCTCCATCCCCAAAAAGAAATGCAACTCCCCAAGGTCTTTCATTTCAAACTTTTGACTGAGTTCCTCTTTGATATGCAAAAGTTTATTTTGATTGTTGCACACCAAAATGAGGTCATCCACATAGACCACAATGAAAAACTTCACATCTCGCACTTGTGCAACATACACACTAGGATCGGCCTCACTCTTCATAAATTCAATGCTTTTGAAAAACGCATCTAACTTTTGAATCCACGCCCTTGGAGATTGTTTCAAACCATACAAGGAGTTGTGAAGCTTGCACACGAGATGTTCACCTCCTTGGTGCATGAACCCTTGAAGTTGTTCCATGTAAATCTCATTTTCAAGTTCGCCATTGAGAAATGTAATTTTCACGTCCATTTGATGGATCTCCATGTCTTCCAAGGCCGCCAATGCAAGAATACAACGAATAGATGTAAACTTTGTGACGGACGCAAAAGTTTTGTTTTAATCCACTATGTAGGTTTGGGTAAAACCTTTTGCCAGTAATATGACCTTGTAGCATTCCACCGCCCCATTTGCGCCTTGTTTGATTTTGAACACCCATTTGCAAGAAACGGGTTTTCTACCAACGGGAAGTGGTACCAAAGTCCATGTGTTGTTTGTCATGAGGGAATCGTATTCTTCTTGCATCACACACTCCCACTCCTTGGAATTTTCACATGTTAATGTTTCTTCAATATTTTGGGGCTCGTCCAAAAATGCTACAATGGCGCTCCACCTCCTTGGTAGCAATCCACCAATCCCGAGGCCATTCCCTTTGTTGCCTTTGAGGTCTTTCCCTCGGCACATCTTGTGAAGGTTCACTAAATGGGTTATCATTCAATCAAAACAACAAATTATTCTTCCAATGAAGAATTTGGTGTGGATTCACTTTGCACACCTTCCATTCTTGTTTCATTCAAAGGTGTATCTTGACTAAAGGTCAATGGTTGTTCTCCTTCAACTTCTTCATACACAACTACATTTTCTTCTTTTTCGGGATGGAGCACACCACCTATTTCCTTTGACCCTTCAATGAACATGACATCTCTGTTTTTGATGATTCTCTTGGTTTCTACACACATCAAGCGATACGCTTTGGTGCCTTCCTAATATCCTAAAAACACACAAGGCATGGACTTAGACTCTAATTTGGTCCTCTTTTCATTGGGGACATGTGCAAAGGCTTTACAAGCAAAAACTCTCAAATGAGACACATCCGGTTTCCTACCACTCCACGCTTTTTTAGGGGTCTTGGAATCAAGAACATTGGTTGGACATTGATTTTTGATGTACACCATCGTGTTCACCACTTTGCCCCAAAATTCAAGTTCCAACCCATGTGCAAGAATCATGCTTCTTGCACATTCCATGATGGTTCTATTGGCACCTTCCGCAACACGATTTTGTGGTGGGGAATAGGGCGCACTTGGTTGTCATTGAATTCCACATTCCACAAGAAATGCATCAAACTTCTTAGACACAAATTCTCCTCAATTCTCAAATCGTAGCACTTCAATTTTGTGACCATTTTCGTTTTCCACCAACACTTTGTATTGTTTGAGTTTTTCAAACACTTCTCCTTTGGCCTTCAAAAGATAGACATGAATTTTCCTTGAAAAATCGTCAATGAAAGTGAAAAAGTATCATGCTTCACTGTGCGATGTAGTCTTCATTAGCCCACACACATCGGTGTGGACAATCTCTAAAAGTTGTGAAGCCCTCGTTGCTCCATCCTTGGGAAATGATGTTCTTTGATGTTTGCCTTTGACGCATCCTTCACAAATGTGATGCAACAACATTTCTTTCAAATTCATGCCATCCACCATGGCATCCAAATCTTTAAGGCTTGCAATGTTGAGATGGCCAAGTCTTTCATGCCAAAGCATTGCACCTTCTTCCAAAGAATTTGCAATGTGTGTTGTGTCCTTACGCACATTAAGATTAAGAAGGTACAAGTTCTTGTCTCATCATGCTTTCACCACAACAATTCCTCGAGCATCGTTGACCTTACAACCATCCTTGTCAAACTCCACTTTGAAACCTTCGAAAATGAATTTACTCACCGAAATGAAATTATTCTTCATTTTTGGAACATGAAAAACTTGGGTGATGGTTGTGTGTGTAAACTTGCCTCCCACTTGCATTGTGGTTTTGATGTTCCCCTTGCCAATGGCCTCCAAAATGGTGTCATCACCCATGAACACCCTCCTTGGGGAAATGTGTTTGTACGTGGTAAACCATTCTTGTTCAAATGTCATGTGTTGCATTGCACCAGAATTGACAATCCAATCATACATGGTATGATCATTGGCATTCAATGCCGCAACAAACATTTGTTTGTGATCTTCACAAGCTTGATTGACTTTTTTTTTCCATCATTTTTTGTCTTCAAACAATTTTTCACAAAATGTCCAGGTTTCTTATAATAAAAACAAAGCTTCTCGTTTGACTTGTGAGTTTTGTTCACTAATGCAATAGTCTTGGAACTCTCACATTTTTTTCTTTTGGACACTTCGTGAAACAACCTTGTTACAATGAATTGAAGGTCTACATCTTTTGTGGACATGGTCTCCAAGCTTGTGACTAAATTATAAAAGGATGGATGAAGGCTCATGAGGAGTACCATGTAAACATATTCATCCATAATGTTCACCTCGATGGAACGTAGTTGGTCCGTAAGGGCTTTCACCGTGTTGATGTGCATAAACATGTCATCTCCTTCTTACATTTTGATGGTGAAGAGTCTCCTTTGAAGGAACAAATTGTTACCAATGGTCTTCGCTTCATGCACCCCACAAAGAGCTTCCAACGCATTTCTCACATTGTCACGATATTGAATGTGTGCAAGTTAGGCATCCGTGAGGTGTTCACAAAGCAATGCAAAAACCTTGGTCTCTTTTTCATTGTAATTGGCCCTTGCAACTTCTTCACTTGGCAAGGTGGCATTTCGATCAACAAATTTCCAAAGCCCATGTTTAGAAAACATCATGTGCATTTTGAACTTCCAAAGGTGAAAGTTGCCACCATCAAACTTCTCCATGACTTTCAAGGATTCCATTTGAAAAGAAGACATTTTGAACACAAATGCTACAACAAACACTCTTCTCAAAAGATTGAAAGTTTTGGAAGAAATCTTTGACCCCTCACGTAAACTTGGAAGGAAATAAATTTCTATCACTTGCAAATCTTTTATTACACAAGCTTGAGATTTCACTTGAAACTTTCAATAATGCGAAAAAATTTCTTTGACACGTGAAATTTCAAACTTTTAACAATTCAAAGAGCTTTCTTCCACACACCTCAAACTTTCAATGAATCGAAGAACTCTCTTCCACACACTTTCACTTTGAAATTTGATACTTTCAAAAACTTGAAGACCAAATTTTTTACGCTTGAAAGACTTACAACACTTTGAAGAAATCTTTCCACACCTCTCACTCACTTAGAAATGGACTTCTACGCTCTCTACAACCTTGCAAACTAAAAACCTTCCCTTAGAAGGATTTTCCCTTTCCATGTTATATAGGCTAAACCTTTGACTATTTATTGTTCTAACAGAATGTCCTTTCTCTTACTTGGTGTGGGCCCATAACCTATTAAAAACAACTTGAAAACAAGCAAGAAATGAAACATTCAAGGTTCATGAAATGGAATAATCGTATTAACTAACAAGAAATCACAAAGGTTGTATGGTTCAAATGCTAGAATCACAAAACTATGGCTTGCAATTGTTAACAAGGCTTGAAGGTTCTATGTGCACTCAAAACCATGAAAGGAAAAAATGAAAAACAACTCAAAACCACTCCATTATATACTATTTCTAACCCTAAAGTAGCCGCCACTTAACCTTAACCTAGCCGCCACTTCACCCTAACCTAACAACACCAAACCTTAACCCTAGCTTTCGCCAAGTCATAAATAGTTTGCACTTTTAAACCATAACTAAACTATTACAAGGATGTGAATACTATTGATCCTTTTGATGAATGTTTGACACATTCATCAACATTGGGAATTAGAAATGAATAGTATTTCTTACAACTAAATATTGCCTACACAAAAATAATACAAGGTTTTCATTACACTTGTTGCTTAGGGTAGCATCCACCCAAAATTTGGTCTGACCATGCACTTTATACAACATGCAAAACATGCCATCCAAGGACTCATGCATGATTAAAAAATCTACCATCACAATGTTCAATAATATCATTTTCAATGAATCAATGGAATAATTGTAAAAAAATTCATCTCATTTGTGCCATGGTTGTGTTATTATTGGATTATGCAAAATAAATGTGTGGGCCCGATTTTGAAGGTTAGCACTTAGTCTACGAGGGCATCCATTACCTTTTAGTATCTCATCATGCATTATGGGCTATTCATTATCATCCCATACCTTCCTCATGGATTTCACATTTTGGATATATTCGGCACAAAACCCTAAGGCTTCTTTAATCACATACCTTGTTGCCATGCTCCCTTTAAGTCTACCATCATTTCTTACAAAACCTTTTAGGGCTTGCATGTACCTCTCCATGGAATACATCCACCTCAAGTGGATTGGGCCACAAAGATCAAGTTCCTCTACAAGGAGGACCACCAAATGTGTCATCACATCAAAACAAACTAGAGGGAATAATTTTTCCAACATTGCCATGGTTTCTACAACTTTTACCCTTAGAGTTACCATGGTGTTAGGGTTAATCACTTTTAAACAAAGCTTGTTAAACACTCGATTTAGTCTAATAAGAGACATCAATGTTTCATCTTGCATCAAATTTCAAATGCATAAAAGTAATACTTGTTGTATTATGATGTGGTAGTCATCATGGGACTTTAAGCCTTAAACTTCCCATCCTTTTCAAGCTTCCTTTGAAGGATGGATTCATATTTAAATGGAAACTTCAAATTTTTAAAAAACTTGTAAAAAAACTCCTTCTCTTAGTCTCATGACATATGGTGCACTTGGTTTTATGTAGTTACCATTAATCGTTTGTTGCAACCAAAGATGTGGACGGATGTTAATTTTTTGCATATATTTTTTCATAACCATAGTACCTTTATATTTGAATATTATTTTTTGAAGGTGTGATGTAGCCCCAAACTCCTTGAAAGACTCAAATGTGAATCCTAAAGTGAAAATAACCTAAGGAATTAGGGCATGCTCCTTAACTTGCAATACTTTCAAAATAAAAGGGATGTGCTGGACTCCAAAATGGGGATTATGATAAGCGACAAGGTTGTCAATTATTCATATCAATATGCACAAACCAAACAACAAGTTGGTTAGTATATAATTAGAGCATTTTTGGTGCACGGATGAGCCACGGGCATACACAAACTCACAAAACTCACCACGGCCCGGACTTGGGGGAAGCCACCACCTCCCCCCTTTATAATATTCTTTGTGAAATGCCATGGGGACTACATCTAAATGACATTTTTCCTTAGATTCCCAAGTCGAGAGTTCCGCAATTTTTGAAATTGGGATTCTCACCACTTTGGATGCCCACAACTTCTTATGTAGACCTCTGATTAAAGTGAGGTTGAAAAAAAGTTGTAGCCCTTATTGAAATCTTTCCAACAATATGTGGCACACCTCTTACACGCACGTAACTCAAGGTGATTCTTAACTTTTAGTGGTTGGGAATCAAATTGACACTTTGACATTCAACCCTTCTTTTGGCCATAACTTGGGTTGTAAATAATCAAATGGATAATGCAAGCCCATTTTAGACATCTACGTCTTAAAAGCTTTCCAATGTACAAACAAGTTTTCAATCTGATGAGTTTTGACCCCTTAAATTGTTCTTTGAAGATTCAAGAGTTCATTGGGACTCTAATTCCCAAGGTGGGAATTCACTTAGAAACATGTGGGCTCACTCCCTCACATTCTCTTGCACTTTCAAGAATGTGATTATGACTCCCAAGTTATTCTCCTGACCTACACCTTTCCATGCCCTTGCAAGGTTAAGGTTGTGATAATTCAACATTGTCAAGGTTTGCAAAATGCTAAGAACTAATTACTTCTGCTTTTAAAAAGCCATAAAAAATAATTGTTGTTATTTTAGTCAAGGATATGAAGCATTTGCATGCTACGCAGTTTATCGACAAAGTATAGCTACTTCCAAAAAATAAAAAATGAACCCAACCACAAGAGGAGGTAGGGGGAAAATGTTAATCAATGTGAACAACAAAGGAGTTCCATTAGTTCCATGTGGGAATTAATGGCATGCAACATTAAAGGGCCATGCTTTACACTACTTGGATATCATGAAGTCCATAGATGTACAACCTATTGAGAAGATGGAAAAAATGAAAGAAAGTTTAAATCGATAGTTTGATTACATAGGCCCATTAATACAAAAGTGGGGTGTAGTTCATTAGCCTAAATCACTATGGGACCTTACAAGTGAAATAAGTTCACTGCACTTTAGAGATTTCACCTTGATTAAAGTTATTTCATTATAATATCACTATGTAAATATTTTTTTTCAATTCTAGTTGACATAATTCACTATTATAATATACTATGGTAAATATGTTGTTGTTTTAAATTCCTTATGCTATTTTATTATATACCCTATATTATTTTAAATTATTTTAGTTATTTTAACCTACACCTTAAGTTATTATAAATTATTATACCTTAAATTATTTATTCAAGTAACCTTAAGTTATACCATAGGTTATTTTATTTTAAATTAATATATGTTATTTCAAGTTATACTTTATGTTATTATAAATCATTTTATCCTAAGTATAGTAATTTAAAATAATTTAAAATAAAATATAATGACCCAAGGTAAAATATTATGAATAGCCAATAATAAAATATGAAAAATAATTTAAAATAACCTATAATAAAATAACTAAGAGCTTATGACAATATAACCTAAAATATCCAATGAAAACTTATGATAGATTAGCCACCAATAGCCAATAATAACCAATAATAAAATACCTCCATCAATATCCACTAGTAGCCTATGGTAATTTAGCCTAGGATAACCACTAATAAACACCAATATAATAATTATCAATATAATAGCATATAATAACCACCAATAGAATAACCACAAATAGCCTATGGTAATATACTCTAGAATAACCAATAATAACATAAAGTGAAATAACCTTTAATAGCAAAAAGTAACTTATAATAACTTCACATAACCAAAAATAACCTAAGATGAAATATATTAAAATAGCCAAAAATAATTTTAATAACCATAAATAACCTAAAATGAAATAGTCTACAATAGCCAAAAATAACATAGAATAGTAAAAAATAACCTAAGGTGAAATAGCCAAAAATAACCAAAAATAATTAAAAATAAATGAAAATAACTTAGGGTGAAATAGCAAAAAGCAATTGAGAATGGCCATAAATAGCCGTAAATAATGTAGGGTGAAATAACGTAGAACAATGAAAAGTAGCCTTGGAATAGCTGAAAGTAGCCTAACATAAGTAGTATTATTATATTAACAAAAATCTTATACATTTATTAAACTATTTTTTCAAAAAAAAGGTCATTGAAATGTTATTGAATAGTGATATCAAAAAAAAAATCAAATGATTTTACACTTTTAAAAGGAAATTAATTAATTATGTACATTGTTGGAAAAAAAATTATACTTTAATCATTTCATTTGGACAAAATATCAATAAGATATGAATTTTCAAAGTTTTATGTTTTTATAATGTTTAAAATGAAGTATTTGATAAATAGAATGCAATGTAATACATTATCACAACAAGTGTGGTGTCGTCATGGTAAGGGTGTTTGTTTTCATTTTAGAGTTCAAGGGAATAAACTTCACAAATGATGAGTTGTGATCAATAGTGGTAAATTGACCAAGTATTCTCCTATGTAATTCATTAGAGTAGGTACCTATTTAAGTTGAATACATGATTTATGTACTTAGGTTAGGTTTTAAACCTAGCATAAGTTGTGACACATGTCAATAATTCATAAGCTAGAAATCATGAAATTATCAATAATATTAACTATTACATTAAATATTAAATAATTTAAATTTAATTGATTTCTATGATGTCTAATTAATTAACTCGCAATTGAAATGGCTAGGTAGATTTGTATTTCATTAGGTATTAATGAACCAATTCATTGTCTATAGCAGCTATTCCCCATTCACTAGGGGTTAACTAATTTCACCATGGTAAAAATGTCTAAATTCATTCGAAATTTAATGAAACCGAGAGTGAACTAGGATGCATTTTGGCGTAATGACCCTGGTCTCAATCATGACCATATGCAATTCACAACTAGGAAAATATTGAAAATAAGGTGTGAGCCATATCGACACAACCATGTGCGGTAGTTTCAGTTTTTAAGAGTTACATCAGGGTTATTTGAGTAGGGTAAGGTTATTAAGGGCTTTTAGCGACTTCATAGGGAATGATGAGTGTGCATGGTGCGAAGGGGGTTATTTTTTTTTCTGAAATGCGTTATTGGTGATTAAGGAGTTAGATTAGTTTTTTTCTTCAGCAAAGGCTAATAACCATAGTTTTAAAAACTTTGTTGCGTAATTAGGGGTGAGAAATCTCTAGAAGGTTGGGGGTAGAAGTAGACACCAAAATTTACGGTGTTCAACACAACATTAGTCTTGTTATGGTATTTAGGGAGTAGCAAGGATGTTAGAAATTCTTTAAGCAGTTGAAGGGATGTTAATGAAAAATTTAATAGAGATAGAATAATCTTCAAGCCGTCAAACATAGGGTTAATTCGAGGCAATTCAACGATGGAATAGATAGGATGATAGTTTGACAATGGCAATAAGAGTCTGATGATAATCGAAACATTTATTTTTAATAGAAATAAGTTCAGCAAGGAGCTCCAAGTACATGTAAAATCCTGAATTATGCCTTAGTGATAATTCACAACTGCAAGAAATTTAGGATGCGCCGGATGGTGCGAATTAGGTAGTCCACCTTGCTATTGGGAGGAAGTCGATGAATCGGACCGCGCAACCAACGATAGTGACCTACGCTGGGAACCGAAGACCATGCGAAGATAGAAGTATCTTCAGTGTCGTAACAACCTTCACAAATCGTTTCGGGTTCATCACCAAAAGCGAGGTCGACTTGCAGCAAAATCACCAGGGTGTGAAAGTTTGAAGAAATACGATAGTACCAAGCTCGAGGAGGTTCGACTTCAAGACGAGCACACATTTTTCGAGGTTCGGGTTTTTCATCACGAGGATGTTGTGTTAAGGTAAAATCTAGAAACAACTCCGGAGGCGATTCTTCATTCGCTTATGCGGCTTGCGACCTGTAAGATGTGACCATGCATGATGCCATAATTTCAAGCAAAGGAAAAAAGGTTAGATCTTTAATCGAAATCAAATTGATAATGAAGGGTGGAGAACTTGTTACATTGAGGTGCGCAATCGTAATTTATAGATCGAAGAAGAGGAAAGAAAAGCATGAAGAACGGTTTACGTGTTAACAAATAGGAGATCTACTCAAGTGCAAACATAAATCTTTATTGAAAGGAAACTACAACATAACGCTTACAACACAAAACACAACATCAAGAACTCTCCAAGGTTCTTGTCACATGAAATACACAAACTTGTGTAATGAAGAAAAGAAAGCCAAACCATCAACACCAAGGTATTTAACTACAAGACCAAACCACAAATAACCAAAATAAAATAAGTAACGAAAGTAATTCAACCTTGTGAAAGTAACCTAGTTACTTTCCTACTCCAGTAACTAATGAAACCTA
>Ga0116231_10014367_pt1 | contig 10673 bp, 8 predicted proteins | sample S1TSphgellanicum_2_FD_89695 | JGI IMG/M metagenome (GOLD analysis project Ga0116231, IMG submission 89695) | Host-associated microbial communities from peat moss isolated from Minnesota, USA - S1T2_Fd - Sphagnum magellanicum MG | ecosystem: Host-associated > Plants > Peat moss > Unclassified... | reverse complement strand
ACCCCCGGGTGTTGATTTTTTATCCTTGGTTCCGGGGATGTTTGGGATGTTCCGAAAATATTCCCTCTTTTTGTTCCCTGTGTTTTTTTGGTGGGGGGGGGGGGGGGGGTGGGGGGGGGCAAGTGGTGTTAGCATTTGTGTCATAGTTAACCTTGATGCCTAGTTGAAAGCTTAGGTTTTGAGATCTTAACTCAAGAGCCCAAAAATGATTTTTAAAAATTCAATGTTACAAAACCACAATCTCGATTGCAAGGTTTACCTCAATAATTTATTACAATGTTGGTTGTAGCCACTAACATTTATCCTATGTGAAGTTCATCATGAGAAAGATAAGTTGCTTTCCCTCTTTATACATTTGTTTAGTTTAACACTAATCTATGTGTGAAATTTGAATGAACATTAAAATTACTATTTTAGGTTAGTGCTAATTTTAACATAAATATTTTCCTTTTATGATGTTAACTAAATGTTAAGCTGCTTAACCCTATCTACTCAAACATTAGGTTTGAATGATGCTTAAATAGGTGCCCACTTGAGCTTGAGGTGATAGCCAAGGGTAGGTGTTGAATTCTAGTAACACCTTTTTCAATGGCCTTACCATGTGTAATGACTCATGAGAGATTTTTCTCTCATATCTAATGGCCAAAATCGTATTCATTATGCAAAGAAAAATGGCATGCTCTCACAAAGATGTAAGAGTCCGCCTAGAAACATAAGATCTTGTTGAAAAACATAAAATGACCTCGCATATTAGGATTGAATCTTATGGATTTAAAGGTGCATTTCAAATACACTTGGAAAACTTTGACATGTCATTATGCATAGGATAAAGCCCTAATTGGGGAGGGGGTGGGGGGGCAATTCTCAAAATAAAGGGCCCAGGAAAAAGCTATAGTCAAGTTTGGCATGGCATTTTGAGAATGTTCCCCCTCTCAATGCGAGCTTTAGGCAGCATGGGCTTCATCCATTGTAAAGCTTCAGCCCAAGGTGCTCATGAAGTGTAGGAGAGAGAGAGAGAGAGAGAGAGAGAGAGGGTCCTTGGTTCATAAAGCATTGGTAGAAATTTTGTAGTGCTTCACATAGTGAAGCATACTTGAAATAAGTGCCCCTTGCCTACACCATAGGCAAGCACTTATTTTGCCATCATCCCACTCCTGAGGCATGACCAAATTGCCTGAAATATTTCAAGTGTCAGGATTTTTCCAGAGTGCCGAAAATGCTTGGGTATAAATGAAAATTTTCTTTAATGTTTATGAGGTGCCCGAAATTATCGGGCATAATAAAATTTACAATGTGCCCGAAAACATTTAGCATAAGGATTTTTCAGAGCGCCCAAAAATTTTGGGCAGAAATGGAATTATAAATAAATAAAATCAACCTTTATAACATTCTGAGGCACCCTAAAAATTCCAAAACTGCCAATTTTTTGGAGCATCCTCAAAAAAATTTCTCCCCTATCTTTTTCGAGCATCAAGATTTTTCGAGTTGCTAAATTTTTGAGTAGAAAAGAAATTTTTTCAACGTATATAATCTGCCAGAAATTATTGAGCAGCATAACAAATTTCCCAGAAAACTTCAAGCATCCTAGAAAACATTTCTCAAGAAAATTTCAGAATGCCCAAATTTTCGGGCAGAATGAAAAAAAATCCTAAGTTTCCCCAGGCTGCCCATACAATGTGAACATAGTTTGAAAAATCCTTCAATGTGAACACTTTATTGTCAGGTTCAATTGACCTCACCATACTATTTTACCTATCCCACTTGTGTGAACATCACAAGGCTTAGCTTACTCGTATTTCAGCCAATTTTTTAAGCCCCAAATCAAGACAGGGTTAATTTGGAACCAATGGCTTTACCATGGTATGCTCTATCCTAAAATAATGTTTGCAATGAAATCTAACAAGAACATGTAATGTAAATATTCACATTATTATGAACTCAAATTAAATGGGTGAAGAGTTTTTGGTAGCTTTAGGAAGAATGGCCATGTTTTTCTTTTAGGTTCCTTTCATATCCTTTTGCAAAAGTATATGTGAAGTCCTTTTAACTTCTTATATATTTATGTGATTCTTTTCATGTCATTGTCCATTATAAATGGAATGCTTTTTGGCTTTTTGTATATTTTTATGGTTCTTTTCATGTCCTAGTCCACTATATTGCACAACATCCTTTTTAACTACTTATATATTCATTTGGTTCCTTTCCATTTCCTTGTCCAAATATAAATGAAATCCTTTAACTTCTTGTATATTCATGTGTGTCCTTTCATGTCCTTGAATTGATTGAATTTAAAGTTTAACTTACCAACACAAGAATGATCCTAATTTAAAGGATTCTCCAGTGTATGGTCATGTATGTCTTATTTAATCTTGTAGTAAAACATGTGTCATATATCATTGTTTGTTTGGTTTAGTTACAACTTTTTACAAAATTCAAGGAGAAGGATGGAGATGCAATGATTGGATTGTCATCATTTGTAGCTTTTAAGTTTTGATTTGTAAAGAGAATTAAGGAATTCAACAATTGTTGTTGCAAATACCATCAAGATATTTGGGAATTAGAAGATGGTTTCAAGAATATGTAGTTTCAAGGTATACTTATTGAATGTGATTGCATCTATGGAGTTTGTTGTTGCTATGAAAAAAATAATACAACTCCTTGCCAAGTTGTTCATGTAGTTAAACCTCAGTGAAAAGAGTTATTGAATTTTGGCAATGCATAATATGTAATAAACCAACAATTATTGAATGGCAAGCTTATTTTTTTTTAACATGTCAAACAAAAATATAGCTTGTGCAATTTTCACCATTTAGGTCTTTGTCCCTAAGAGTTAGATCCTTTGAATCAAACATTGATAAACTAGAATCAATTACGATTGCATGTCACTAAATATCAAGAGATCTATCTCAAGTTTGGGACATAGCTAATAAAAACATGATGCCTACTAACTCTTGGTGCACAAATCTAGCTTAAAAGTGGAAGGGATGCTCTAAGAATGAAAAATAAGTGTTAAATTCCTCCCACTCTTTAAGTAGTAGCCATGATATCCCTTTTCTTTCTAGGAGGGATATTCATAGACACGAAGTACCTTTCAAATACACTAGGAATTTTCTCCAAACTTTGTATAACACACGTAAACATTGGGAGATTATCAGCAATAAAAGTGGGAAAACCAACTTAGTAGGTGTAAGAGGGCTCTTAAAGCATAAAAGCAAAGGTAAACATAAGGTGCCCTCCAAATATACCTAGGATTTTTTTTTTAATTAAAAAGAATTTTACAATGTTGTGTGGTTTTTTGAAAATTGGTGTGTAAGTAGTTATATACCTTGGGTTGATAACTATTGGATATTTGTCATTCATTCTAAGAACATTCCGGTTCACTATACTTAACCTTGTTGTTCCAATTCAACTTTAAATAAACAATATTCAAGAAATTAATTAAGGCCAAAATTGGTCAACTTACAATGAAAACCACATCACATTTTTATGAAAATACAATTGAATATGTGGGTCCAATATACCACATTATAAGTTGCCGTTCAAATATATAAACATTATGTTAATTAAGATTGCATATGAAATTCCTATCCTGCTATAAGACTTTTTCTTCTAAAAATGAATGTGATTTGTGTAGGGTAAGACCCAGGGTTCGGGCATGAACTTAAAATGCCTAAAATGAAGTGGCAACTAAATTTCACCCTACATTTTGAAAATGTCCCCCATTGTGATGTACCATAAACATATTTAGAGTATGAAGCATCTTAAACTTACAAGAAGCTTATTACACCTTTTCTTTTTAAATTTGTATTATTCACAAACGCAAGGTGCCTTCCAAACACACTAGGAAAATTTCTCATTATTTTTTTGTAAAACAACTTGAACTCAATCTCACCTAAATGCAAAGGTTATACATTTGTTTTGGGGCATGGGTCCTACTCATGAAGGCCCACCATTCTTTTGAAACACAACTTATGTGGCAACCTTAGTTAAACAACTTATGTGTTCTTTGGAAAACAACTTAGATGGAAACTTTTTTATTTCCCTCTTCGTAAACTTATCATCAAATTCTATTTTTCAACATTACATGGGAGAATATTTCAAGTTTATAAAGTTGTGAAATATTTCATGGTTTTAGGGAATGTGGAAGATCATGAGCTTATCAATGTTGTCCTTTGCAACTTAAAAATCAAATTACAAAACATATTGCCTTAAGATCATGCAATTAGGTGTTGACAAGTAAACATGTGTTATCAAAATAGTACACAATTGGCTTGATTTTTTATTTGTTGAATGCATCATGTAGCATGTTTTCATTAAAAATCTTGGGTCTTTGATTGCACTTGGGGTCCATGAGGTCATGTGATGAATTGTTGGAATTCAAGTCTATTTTGTTAATTCTTATAAGATGTTTTATTCACATGCCATAAATCTTATTGTATGCATCCAACATTTTGTGGTTCAGTTAGTTTCTTCTTTTGAAAATCAATAGCAAGTGCACATTTTTCACAATTGAGAATTAGGCATTCTATACTACTTGACCCAAATTGTTTTGGATGCCAATTTCCAATTGTAGGCACATCATCAAAACTCTCCTTTTGGGGTTTGGGTGAAACTTAATAAATTTTCTTATCCAATCTTTTTTTACATCAAACTACGTTTAAAACCTTGCTTATATATAGAAAATGGTTACAATATTATTACAATATTAATACAAAGAGGGTGCTAAATAGGCTTGTTTGTAAGTGTGAGGGAAAAATGTTGTAGCCAATGAAATTGCTGAATTTAGTGGTTTGATTTTTTTTCTTAATTATTTTGAGTGAATGAACAATTAAATGTGTAATAAGGTTTGGAGGCTTGTAAACATTTCAAAGGACCAATGGAAATGATAAAAATTAATGATGGTATTCAATGTTGAGCAAAATAAGGTTGTGTGGAGAAGGGAAGATTTTTTTTGGGCTAGTGGGATTGCTAGATGTGGTGGTTGGAACTTGTTTTCCTAATTACCTTTAGTGAAATAACAATTTTGTATGTGTAATGGGTAAGCTATTTATTGACATGTTTATTGCACATTACTTGTGCATTTTATTTATTATTTACTTTTTTCATGCATTCTTTTCTTTTTGTATTTGTTAATGAAGGCAAACTCAATGAGATTAAAAGATTTTTCCCATTCAAATTCATGCATTTAATATATTTTGATCGAACCAAAGTAAGGTGAATTGACAGCTCTAAATCTTGAAACAAAGAAATTTCTTTTTACATAAAATTTCATGAATTTTCACATATTTATATAATGGGTATGTATAAACCATTTATATTTACATTTACATGGCCAAAGTTAGGCATTTACAAATGCATAAATGAGAATAAAAGGTTGTACAATTACGCATAATGTAAATAAATTACTTACATTTATGGAACATGTACGATTCTTGGACAAAGAGGAAAAGAGAAGGTTTGATGATGGTTTGTTCACAAAGAACATTGTAGTAGGAGATGTGCTCCATGCAACAATTCAAACCCAAGTCCGCATCATAATGTATTTAGTTTCATTTTGTGGCATTACATCTCTAGTGTGTCTCCATCCATAATGTGAAGGTGGCAATGGAAAGAAGAAAAGTAAAACTATTAGAAATAAATAAGTCTAGTTTGTAGTTGGTAGAGCCTCCATGATAGAACAAACACACACACACACACACACACACACACACACAAGCAAGCTGCTTTCAAATTGGGGTCAGTAACTAGGAGCGAAAAGTGCGGTGAATGGGGAGACTTGGATAAGGAAAGAAAAGGTGGCAGCAACAGAAGCGGCAACAGTAATAGTAGCAACAACAGTAGCACCTCCTCCGCACCAACTTCAGGTCTCGAGATCTTCTTCTGGGCAAAGGTAGAAGAAGCAGACGCGAACCGAAGCTTCGGGATTCATTTCCTTGTACAGTAGCCGGAAACTTTCGCTTGCTATTGCCAAGTAAGGTTCTTCATCTTCTTCTTATTCCTGCTTGAATTGTGAAGAAGAAAAAGAAGAAGAAGAGAGTTGTATCTGGAGCTTGTAAGAGAGCTTGCTTGGTTACTTGGAAGAAGAAGAAGACGGCTTTGCAACAATAACTGCACTGAACAATTCTTTAAAGATCTTTGAGTGAAAAAGCTTGAAAGAGAGAGCAAAGCAGAGCAGTAGAGTAGTAGAGTAGTGTGCAGCATCAAATTTTGGAGAATTTTAGGATTATCATGAGGATTCTACACATTAAAAAAAACTACATGACCAACCTTACCTTGTGAATTCCCAACAGCCTTCCACTGGATGTTAGGGTTTAGTAAAGTTAGGGTTTAGGGTTGTGGTTAATGACGAATGCCACGGTTTTTGATGCTAAAGCATGAGAATGGAACAAGGACTCGCTGATGTTCATGGAGATGCAGGTGGCTAAACTCCAGGCACTCTGTACACGTTACAACCTCAAGCCTGCCAAGATCGGCAAGGCAGCCGCTGCAGCAGCCATCATCAACCATCTCATGGTCCCTAGGGCCGATGTGGTGACGAAACAAGATGTGCACAATGCTATTGAGGTCACTGTGGAGCAGGTTGCGGAAAATATTCTGGCTCCAGCAATGGAAACTAAGATTGTGACCGTTACTAGCCAAGTTGAAATGCTGCAAAATAAAGTAGATGAGATGGTTAAGAGCTTTGATACCATGCATGACAGTGGGGAGAAGTGGAAGGAGGTCATGGGCAGGAAGGTTGACAAGGTTGCTAACAAGGTGGACCGGGCAATAGATGCTGACCTGGTCAAGGCCAGGGAAGCAAACATCCGGGTCATCGGGTTGACCATGAACAATGGGGAAACCTCAAAACAACTTATGGAGTTGGTGTAAACGGAGCTGCTTGACAGGTTGAAGGTTGCTGACCATGTGAAGGTGCTGAAGGTGCACTGGTAGATGCCATCGGGGCGACTGGATAAGGCCACTGACAAAGCACCGACAGTCATCATCACGCTGGCATCGGTACATGACAAGTTCATGGTGTTGCGCACTCGCAAAGGCCTGCATGGCACTCAGCTTGGGCTTTATGAGGACCTGACTCTCGCTTAGCAAGCCCAGAAACGAGCTGCTTGGGCCACCTTCAAGGAGGCCAAAGAGGTTGGCGAACGGGTCTACTGGCGTGGGGTCGATTTCTACATCAACCACAAAGTCGTAAACTCTCCTACTACATAAGGGGGCGGGGGCCAAAAATACTTGCGCATATGCTTGTGGAACATCCATGGGGCCGCTATCACAAAGCTAAAAACACATGAACATTTGCTTGACCTATTTCAACATGTTGACGTTGTTGCTTTGATAAAAACACATCACTTCCTGGGCGATACATTCCCGGTCTTACCAGGGTTCTGCTGTTTTGATGTTGCTAGGCCTGTGACTCCACAGGGTGTCGTTCGAAAGCACAGTGGAGGCATTGCGGTACTAGTCAGGGAAACATGGGCAAATAATACTATTGTTTGGAATACTACAATGGATGGGACTAGGATTTGGCTACGCTTGGGCAATGCTTTCCAAAAGCCTTTGTTCCTGTGCATAGTATATGCTACTCCACAAGGCTTGCCATATGCAGACAGCAACCTGTTTGACCACATATGCCAAGAGGTTGGAAAAGCCATGAGCCTAGGCGGTGTGCTTCTTGCTGGGGATTTCAATGCAAGGACAGGCACAAACACTAACTTCATTTATTGTAGTCAACTAGCAGATGTGTTGCTGGTGCCACAAGCCATTGAGGACACCCTGCCCAACGATATGTTAGAGCGCCAGAACCGTGACACCGTCACAGCTGGCTAGCATTGTGAGTTCCTAGATCTTTGCAGAACTACTGGTCTGTTCATCCTCAATGGCTGCACACCAAGAGACATATCAGGGGAGTACACATGCCTATCCAATAGAGGTTTTAGCACTGTGGACTATTTTCTTACGACAACTGACCAATTAGAGGGTGTCCAACGTTTAAAGGTTAACTGCGATGAAAAATACTTAGGTCACAAAGATGCACACTCTGATCATAAACCATTGGTACTTACAATCACACAGCAGTGGCAACCCCCTTCTGTTCAGCAAAAGGCAATCAAACACCTACCATGTTTCAAATATGACACTGCCAAAGCAACCGAGTTTAGCAAGAGTGTACAGCATAACATCAGTGTCTAGGCAAGCCCAGATGTATTTGATGCATCTGACATACAAACAACAGTCAATCTGTTACAACAGTGCATCACACAATATGCATAAGAAGTGTTTGGAAATAGACAAATGGCCTTAAGAAAAGCAAGAAAGCATAGCCACAAACCCTGGTTTGACACAGAATGTCGCTAGACCAAAAGCCAATTTGCTAAATTGTCACATGCGCACCCAAATAGGCAGGTCAGACTTAAGCAAATGAAACAGTTGTACAAAAGGAAGAAACATGCTTATGATGTGCTCAAAGCTAAACAACTATGTGGTTTAGCGAAGGCGGATCCTGCAGCATTCTAGAAGCGGTACCGCAAGCGCGTTGAAGGTGTCAATGGCATCACCAACGAAGCACTCAGGGATGGCTTCCAGCGACTGCTCCAGCCTCCGGCGGCACCAATCACAGCAAGAGTTGTGACAGGTGCTGCCATTCAAGCCCAGGTGGTTTCCTTTCCACCCAATGGTATTGATTGCGAACAGTTGAATGTTGACATCACATTAGTTGAAGTACAACAAGCGTTCAAAAAGCTAAAACGACACAAAGCTGCAGGCATTGATGGCATCAAACCAGAGTTCCTTTTGGATGCGGCTGTTGCCCTACAGTAACCACTATTGATTACTTTTAACAAAATTCTGCATGAGGCCTATTGTGAATCACTCTCTGTTGGGATCATACATGCACTGTACAAAGGGGGTGACTGTAGTCAATTTGACAATTATAGGGGGATCATAGTAGTACCAGTCTTAGCCAAAGTGTTTGCAATGATTTTTGAGTCCCGCATCAGTCAATGGGCGGAGACCAATGATTTACACGTAAAGGGATAGGCTGGTTTCAGAAAGGACTTTAAGACAACAGATAACTTGTTTATTCTTTGCACTTTGACCGAACAAGCCAAATTTCAAAAAAAGAAGCTATACACTTGTTTTGTGGACTTCAAAAAAACCTTTGATATAGTACCAAGGGACCTATTGTGGCAGGTGCTGGAGGGTTTTGGCATCAGTGGGCAGATACTGGAGTGTTTGTGCTCCATGTATCGTCAAGACCAGGCCTGCTTGCACCATCCAGAGGAGGGGCCCACGCCCACTTTCCTTTGTTGCATTAGAGTGAAGCAAGGATGCCCCCTCAGCCCGCTCATGTTTGGCCTCTTCATAGATGGCCTAGAGAAACGGCTGAATGCTTTGGAGGGTGACACACCACCAATGTTGGAATAACTAGCTATTCGCTTACTTTTGTATGCAGATGACTTAGCTCTCATGTCACACACTCTTGCTGGATTGCAGAAGCAACTGGATGTCTTGCAAGCTTTTTGCTATGAGCATCAGTTGATTATGAATGTCAAGAAAACCAAGGTTGTTGTGTTTGAAGCACGCAAGTCTGTGTGTCAAGCTTTTTAATATGAGGGCGAAGCTATAGAGCAACTAAACTCTTTCAAGTATCTAGGTGTTGAGCTACACGGCACAAAAGGTATGCAAGCGGCAATACAGCGGTTAGCAATGTCAAGGAAAAAGGCACTTGCATTGCGGCGCAGATGTGCAGAGCTGCGCATCTTTGACCTAGCATTAAATGCCAGCTGTTTGATGCATTAATCGAACCAGTGCTTAGCTATGGGTGTGAAGTATGGTCAAACCACATGGCACACAAAACAATTATAGGTGGTTCATCGGGCTTTTCTAAAGTCGTCACTAGGGGTCAGCACCACGACATCTAGTTACGTCGTGCTGGCAGAATTTGGCAGGTTTCCCCTAGAAATATTTTAGTGGCAACAGACCATGCGCTTTCTCTCACGTGTCAGTTCTGAGGTAGACTCAGATCGCATGCTCAGGCTAGCTTATGATGTACAGTTGCAGTTGCATGCAACCAGGCGAAAAATCTTACTCGAGAACCAGAGTGCTATGGGTAGAAAGAGCCGATTGCCTGCTTGCTGGCTAGCACAAGTAGATGAATGACTGTCGACGTACAATTTGTGCATTGATAGCGATCATCTACCACCATGTGCTCGCCTCAAGCAATTGGCTGAAAGGCAATACATTGTACACCATCAAGTGGCTGCAGCTGACTCCAACAGGGTGAGAGCCTATGTGGGGTTGAATAGCTCAACGCAGTATGGGTACAAAGAATACCTCTCCAGGGTAGACAATGCACAGGTGAGGAGAAGCTTGGCACATTTTCGTTGTGCGAATCACAAGCTGCAGATTGAGCTAGGAAGGCAAGTCAACACTAATAGAAAATGGCCATTTTACAACTGGTCCATGTGATTAAGTTTTAGTTGCAAGCGACATTTGCAACTAAAATCTTAATAGTCACGTTGGACAAGTCGCAAACGACACTAGTCGCAAACGATAACGAATTTTGGATGAAGGAAAAAGTCAACAAAATACGCCTTCATCCTTTGACTTGTCATATACGTATTGTCGTTTACAACTAGGATGCGACTTTTTTGGTGAACAATGGGAACAATTTATGT
>Ga0116231_10014365_pt1 | contig 10673 bp, 11 predicted proteins | sample S1TSphgellanicum_2_FD_89695 | JGI IMG/M metagenome (GOLD analysis project Ga0116231, IMG submission 89695) | Host-associated microbial communities from peat moss isolated from Minnesota, USA - S1T2_Fd - Sphagnum magellanicum MG | ecosystem: Host-associated > Plants > Peat moss > Unclassified... | reverse complement strand
TCCTCTCCAGATTCCTTCAACGTTGAGCTCTCCACCTTCCTCAAGCCTTGTGTCTACATCTCCTCGAAACTCTATGCTACTCAAGCTCATGAGCTCTTCTAAGCTTTGGAGATGGAGTGAGCAGGAAATGAGGTGAGGGAGGTAGGAGGGCGGAGGTAGGTAGGAGGGGGGGAAGTAGGTAGGAGGGGAAAATTTTGGAGCAGAGAAGGGGGCTGAAAAATCCCTGGGCAAGGCAAGAGGATGTGTTTTTGATTCATCCCCAAAATGGCTTGAACGGCCTCATCCTGAACTGGTGCATTGGTGGCTGTTGTTTCACTCCAGCCAAAATTTCCTGCTTCAGTGCAATGCAACCTTTACCTTGTAGTAGTTTCAATTTAAAACCTTGTAGACTCTATTTAATAATTGATTGTAGCTTGTTTTCTTTATTCAGTCTACTTTGGAAAACCTCCCTCATTCAAGATGTCTTTTGGAGAGGCCCTGTTTTTTGGCACTTTCCTAGATTCATTTTGTATGTGGAAGATTATTGAATGACACATAAATGACTGACTGAAAAAAGAAAACAGCTAGAAAAAAAATGCTTCAATGGATCACCATAGTTGCAAAAAATCTAGACTGATAATTTTAGATTCAGTTTGCAGGTAACTATAGTTGATTAACATTGTACAAGAATGGATCTGACACTAATTAAACTATTCTTGAAATTGTGTGCATGTGAAGAGGTGAAGTGGCAACACTTCTTTGTCACACCAAAAAGACTTGGCTCCACAAGAAGTTCATGTCTCCATAGGCAGGTGTCCACACCACCCCTCTGTGGCGGCTTGCCTACCACTTTCATAAGCACATGAGAGCATTGATGAATTTTGTGGAATACCTCCTTTTGGATCACTCTAATGCCATTAGTTTTTGTAGTTTACTGGGAGTTCATAGAATGAATGGGTATGGGTACACAATACTGAGGTAGAACTTTTATGTTGTGCTTGTTGTTCTTTAGGTTGAAATTGTATCTGGAGCCAAAGGAGATTCACAATGCTGATGAGGTGATAGCTAATCTCCATGCTCTCTTGGTAGGAAGCTGAAGGCTCCCCTCCCTGTATTATATATAAAAGACTGTAAGAACATTGAAGATCTGTCAAGAGTTATGCAGCTGGGCATGGTTGGTAGTGAATCACTCTAACAGAACCTGGATACAAGGAGCTTTCACTCATAAGGGTGGAGAGAAGATGAGAGCTGCTTAGAGTCAGGAAGGCTATTACTGATATAGAAATTTCCACAGAACAATCTAGACTCTACAAACTAGGATCAAAAACCATGTTGGTGGGTGCATTGCTCAAAGACCCAGGTGTGTTGCTTAAGAACTTGCTGCTAAACTTCGAAAGCAATTGTGTATGCTGAAAACCATCCAGGCAAGGAATCACCACCTGGGTGGCAGGCAGGCAGGCTTTATTATTACCAAATCCTGTACAGGCAACACAATTGAAGTTGTACAGATGGAAATATGATAAGATCAGAGAGTATAACGAGATTGGAAATCCATTCAAAGCTATGAATCTGCATGTAATGAATGACCTTCATCTGTATGGAAACCATTTTGCTTGCATTTCTTTTCTCAGTTGTGCTCCTGTGTATTTACACCACAACAGAGACAGCACTGGAAAAATTGAACTCAACAACCACAGTGATCCGATAATACCAGACCTCTGTCTCCATCTCTCTGTCTCTCTATATGTGAGTGATTGTCTGTGTGTGTGTGTGTCTCTCTCTCTCTCTTTGTGTAGCAATTTTGTGTTTTGCTGCAAAAGAGTATAAACAAGACTAAAATTCAAGAGCTGAAACTCCTTCTCATAGTGTCTCAGTCTTGAATCTCTCATGGATGCATTGGAAGCATGGAGAGGGTTATTATCTACTCACAATTTGTTTATGTATTCAGCAGAGACAGAAAACCTAGAAGGATTTTGAAACCCTTTTGTGCAAGAATAGAATTTGAAGAAAGAATAGAGGAATTTCTCACTGGGAAGGGGTGCAGTGTGTAGTCAAATGGAAGCAGGTTTTACACTGACAGGAGCATCGGCATGCAAGCCAGAAGCAAGGGCAGCTTCCACAATGGCCAGATCTTTAAGTGCTTCCCTTGGTGAGCTTCGGAGATCCGGTGATCCATTGCTCCTCTGTACATCAGCTATGAAAGCTCGCCACTCTTCTTCCAGCCCTGAAAATGGGAAGAACTGTGAGGAAGACTCACCTTCTCCTCCTCGAGGGTTCAAGGTCACAATATAGCCCAACTTTCCTTCCCTAACCCCACGCTCAACCACAACTGTCCCTCTGGAGCACACCACACGCCAGCAAGCTTTGCTTACTGAAGATGCATATGAGATCACCATGGTACCTGAGCATCCATTGTCAAACCTAATCAAAGTGGTGAGTGTATCTGGAGCAGGGACAGTGGTGTCTCGGTGTGTTGCAATGGCAGTCACCAATTTGATGTCACATCCTGTCATCACTCGAAGACCGGCCACAAAGTGAACTCCACAATCGAGAATGAATGCGCCTTTCAGGGATGGATCTCTTCGCCATTCGCAGTCAAAGTATTTGTTGGACTTTGTCATGGGAACTTCGATTGCAACAGTGACTGCCACCATGGTACCCAGAGATTTCACCAGCTTCCCTGCTTCATCAAAGGCTGGTTCGAATCTGTAATTCTCTGCAACAGCCCAAATGGGTGCTTCATGATGCATCCCATGATAGGCATGCATGGCTTGCAACCCTATCTCAACCGACCCAGCTACAGGTTTCTCTTGCAACACATGCTTCCCAGCTCGCAAAGCTCGCATTACAATCCCAGGTTGCGAAAGAATGGGAAGCACTATGGCACAGCATTGCACAAAAGGAGATGCAAGAATATGTTCCAGACCTTCTTCACCCCATTCCGCGTCGGCATCTGGTGCAAACCCTTTTACTCTCTGCACCATTTCCTGAGCGGCAGCTTGAGATCTGCTCCACACAAATCTCAAAGTTATGCTTGTACCCAGGGCTTGCAGAACTGGGATGTACGCATCTCGAGCAAACACTCCACAACCCAGTAAAGCCATTGCCGGTTGCCTTGGAATCTCTCCATCCATGGCCATGATCTTGATCTCTCCTTCACCTCCTTCTTCAGGACTAAACAAAACCCTGCTAGTTTCTTCTCCCCAGTCCTCACTACTTTTCCGGAATCTGAACTGCTCCCGTAAAAAAAAAACCCCCCAGCAAGTCAATGCTCATCCTCGAGCTTTTCCAGTTCTCTCGAGCTCCTCCTGCTTCTCCTCCATACAGGAGCGGCTACTTTCGCAGCACCCATGTTTTGAAGTCCTTCAAATAGGAAGTTTTCCAGGATCAGCCTACAACAACAACAACAATTGCAAAACAGAAAAAAAAGTTCTCTACTGAAGAATGCAAACCGTAGAGATTGTGATGATCCCCTTCTTCGCAGTTGCACGAAACAAATGGACAGAGACAGCAGAGGAAGTTTTCTGGCAGATGAGGAATGTGGAAGCTCTCATAGAAAACAAACTCTGTTTCAGAAGAAGCAGAAGAAGAAGAAGAAGAAGAAGAAGAAAGCGGAGAAAGCTTTTGCATTGGAAAATTTACCGCAACTAAAAGACCAACAGCAATTGCAAAAATTTGTGCTCAATGATCTGATGAGGAGCGTTGGAGAATATGGTGTTGAAGCAAAAGGCATCAACAACGATGATGATGATGATGATGATGGGCTGTGGGGGAGGGGAGCGAGGGAGGGAGGGAGGGACCCACGAGCGTACGTGAAGATAACAACAAACAAAACAAAACAAAACAAAACATGTGTCGCGAATTCAGAACTTCGTACTGTTTGAATAATCATTAAAATGTGATGGAGATATTACAGATATCCGCAAATTCACCCTGTCTTCACCGCCTCCGTAGAGTAAGGAAATTTTATTAAATCTCAGTATGAAATGCTGAAACTCAGTACGAAATGCTGAATATCAGCATCTAATGCACAAGGTTCAAGAGGAATTATATAGTAGCTGTACAGGTAGGAGCAGTGAAAATCTTATGGAGCAGCACTGGAGCCGCTCAGGAAAAAAGAAAGACAGGGTGAAACTCAGGAATCATCAAAATTGTTGGTTTTCTGAGTTTCAGCCCCCCTTGAATGCTAATGTACTGTTTGCAAGTTTTTTTTTTAATTTTTAATCTCACCCTGTGTATGACCAAACTCAGGGTACTGATTCTGTCTTTACGGATATCTCTATTATGTTATATTATTTGATAGGGTAAATTTTGGGACATGGTCTGGTAATATGAATGCAATGTGTATCCGTTTATGATTTATCCAATAATCTTTAGTTTATTGAAAATGGTATTGTTGGAATAGTGCATTGGTCCATATGTGATCAAGTTGAGTGTTATAAATAATGGATGTTTCAATGCAAACAACTAGTAAATCATATTCATTCATAAATTTCTTTTGTAGCTCCATTGATTGTAATGTGTTTGTTAACATGTTTTTAGTAAAATTCTCAATTATTATAGTTGGACAATTTGTAAGTGTTTTTTGGAGAATGGGTTTTAAAATAAAGATGAAATAAGATATTTGTATTTTGGTGGTTTATAAATTGCAATTACATGTATAATTTCTTATGTATTTTCATTGAAGGTTGTGACAATGAATTCTACATTTGAATTTTTTATTGAAGTTGTGCTTAAGAAAAAAAACCATTTCATTGTAAAGTATCATTGTTTTGTGTTAATTGTAACAAGATAAATTGTTAAATTTTTTATTTAATATGGCATTGTGAATTTCTTGGTATGTACAAATGTTTTGTATTTTTGTTTTATTTAGACAAAAAAAATGTAATGCTAGCAAGTTTTGGTCCACAAAGATGTTTCAGAAATGTAAATTTAATAAATGCGTGTTAAGGGATTGTATGATTATTTTTAAAAAAATTATAAAAATTCAAGTTAGGGATTGGTAAGTTATATTGGGTTGTTTTTAATCGCAACATTTTTTGTTCAACAATGGAATCTATATGAAAATTTTTGTTTAATAATGGGGAAAGAAAATATAAGTGTTCCTTTGAATGAATACCAAATAACATTGTGTATGTGAGGTTATGTTTTATTACATTGAATGGATGAAATGCTAAATGATCAAGAGTCAAACCTTGTGCACAATGTATAGTGCATCCAACAATCAATTTAGTAAGGGATTATATTTTTGTAATGGTATGAATAGGATTGTTATCTATTTGTATTTCAACATTTTTTTGTTCAATTGATGTCCAATTTTTATCAAGTGTACAAAATTATTTGTACATTTGTGAATTCTCAAATCTTGTGTTGATTCCAAATTGAGGATTGTGAAAATGTATCCATATTACTGATTTTGAAAAGGGTTATGTATATTTTTTATAATTTCCATTTGCACCATTTATAATGCCATATCTTGTTATGTGATTTCTTGCGCATGATTTAACTAATATAACTTTTTAAATTAATAATTCAATAGGCCAACTATTTGGCTTGGTACCATTTGTAATTTGAAATGCAGAGGACATGTTTCAGAATGAATATCTTTTGCATGAAATGTGAATGTTTGACCTAATGTGTTTTGCAATATGATTTTGTCATGTTCAATTGTTTTGGCATTCATATAAAATAAATGTGGCAAAATATTATCTATTAGTGGTGTTTGTAAGCAAATTTGATTAATAAAAGTGATATCTTCGAAAATATGTGATGTTATTCAAAACTTATTAAAAATATTATTGAATTAAAGATCATTTTGGCACATGATTTGTTTTAATTCATAATAATTTTATGTTTTGTTGTTGAAAATGTGTTCCAAGGATAATGAGTCCATCAATTTTTTATTTGAAAATCCATGAATTTCAAACTGGTGGAATTTGGTAAAAATCACTTGTCATTATAACATCAAGACCACCGATAAATTCATCATGTACTTGTTTTATATCACATAATTTACAATCAATAAATGTTAACATTCTATTACATACTAAGGATATTTCATCTATTATTAACAATTGTAATTGATCATAAGTTTTTATTAAAGTGTCATGTTTTTCATCACTTAATGTTTCGAGTTCATTGTAATTTTTGTTTAATGCAATGGCAAATGTAAAATGTATTATTGTGCTATTAATGTTGAATGCAACTCTTCCTATGTATGACAATTTCATAGTTTGGGTTTTAAAGGGTCAACATTTGGTATTTGTCTTATATAATATGCAACATGTTTTGCATAATACACATGAATGTGAATGTTTTCCTAGTGCCTACACCTCTTGTTAGAAAAATATGTATATATATATATATATAATAATTCATTGTTCATTATTTAATTTTCTCATGTTTGAATAAAATTGTTCATATGATACGTGTTCATCTATTTGTTCAAATAAACTACAAATTAATGTCTAATGTTTTTGTGTGGGTCACTTGCATAATTGATCATGTTGTCATGAAATAGATTTTCTAGTTATTAATTTCATTAATTTTTGTATATTGTTATGATTTTGATTGTAAATTCTTGCATTCATTATTATATTCATTAGTAGGATGAAAATTTTATACTAAAATTAATATTAAATATTAAATATTAAAAAAATTATTGTTATTTTCTTCACTCAAATATGCATCCTTCCACAAGGTATGGTCTTTTTTAAATCAAAACTTTCTAATCCACAAAAATGTTTGAACAATAATAATAATTTTCTATACTGGTTCAACATCTTTATGAAGACTAAAAAAACCCAACAAATTACTCTACAATGTTTATGAATTTTACATGTTCTTGTGTTGTAATTTGTGATAAATTATACAAGACACAAATCATTAAACTTTGTGGTTAATTCTTTGTATTTTTCAACTAATGATTTGCAATGAATATTTGTTGAAGTTCGGAGTAAGTTTTGTAATTTTTTCGTGGTAGTAATATGAAGGCTCTATTGGATTCTTCACATATGTACATGAATTGAAATGATCTTATTGAATGATAGAGTGGGATGGATAATGATATATGTACTACTTGTTGAATTGGCATTTGTTAAGCATTAAAAAATGCATTTCCTAATTCTTTAATTCGTTTGGATGCTTCAATTTGTTCAATTTTTCATTTATTTAATATATATTGCATTTCTTGTGTAACATATTTATCTACTTTTGTAAGATAAGAAATGCAATAAACATCAACAACATATGGGTCTAAAATAAAGTGTACATATGTATTCGTTCCCCATAAAGGTCTAACATGTATGTTAAATACATTTGTACGCATATCACATTTTCATTTAAAAAATAATATTGATTTTCATAATGTACATTGCAATGCAAGCAAATATGTATTTCATCTCTTTGTAATTCTAAAAGGAATTCATGAAATGATATTTCTATGCTTAAAACCATGTTTACAAGTTTGTTATAAATTCGAATTCCTATGTCATGTAAATATGAAGTGCAATCTTTTTCATTTGTGGTTTAAGATATCAAAACTAGTAGATTTATTGGTGTTTTTTCTTTGCATGTTTGTTTATGTTGATGTATTTGTGTAGCACAAATCTTATTTTGAAGGATAAATTGATTTGTTGTTAAATATTTATTAACAAAATTTTCAATATCTTTGTTTGAAGAAATACCAAACACGGGGCCATTTTTAATCCATAACAATCCATGGTCATGAACTAAACTTGTCAATTGAAATTAGGTGATGAAAAAACAATCTTTAACTTTGCCAAAGAAAACATTATTGTTTTTAAGTAATTTACAAAAACTATTCATCCTATGTTCGTACCATCGCACACATGTAATAGGTTCATTTCTAACAAAATTTATGTTCTTTTAATGAACAATTAAAAGATGGTATGTTGGAATGTTATGTTTTTTGGAATGTGTCTCATGAAATAATCCAAGAGTTTGAAAACCTTCTCCAAGGGTAATCTTTAATTATTTATAATTATCATCCATAATTTGTTTAGGTTTTAATCAATGCGGGGCAAGTATTTGTTTTTTTATAATATTTGGGTCTAAGTACTTGAAAATTAAAAAATCAAATAATTATTTGGGTCTTGTTTTTTATTTTTAAGAAATTAAAAAAATTGGCTAGTTCTAAGTTTTAAAAATCCAAAGAAGGGGGGTTATGAGGTGTGGGCAAGGGTTAAAGTATGTGATTAGCCAATTATAAGGTCTAGTTATTTAATAGGAAACCTAGATGAATACAAAAAGGTCATTTTGTCAAGGTTTTGGAAGAAACCTCAACTTTTAAAAACGCATGTTAGGTCTTCAACAATTTCCTACAAATCTAGGTATTTGCCAAATCTTTAGGCTTTGAAAAATAATCTTAGTTTTTTTAAGCTTACAAAACAAGCTCCTAATAGTCTAAATTGACATTAATGTTTCGCAAGCTTGAACACATGTGTTATTTGAATGTACAAACACTAATCATAACTTAGAATGAATATTGATTATTTGTAACAACTAAGAATATTTGAGGAATTTTTTTCTTTCAATGTAAAGGTAGCACAATCCGAGTATGAAACAGTTATTGATTTAAGTTTTTGAATGACACCCTACATTGTTATTATCCTTGGGTGGGGTTGGGTTATAGATAATTAAAATTTTTAAATCACCATTTATGAAGTGGGGATGGGTGTTAATTTTTAAAAAATGCTAGGTAGGAGGGGGTCCAAGTTTTTGAGAAAATAAAGACCCGATGAGTATATATACATACATTTAGTCTGATACTCGATCAATACCCTACATAAAACAAATACCCACCCCACACTAATTTTAATATGTCTTGAATCAATGTATCATCATAGTTTTCTTCTATGACTTCTTCAAATTCATTTGAATTATTAAAATTGAAATCATTTTCAAATTCTTTTTTTGGTATTTCACTTTCTTGACTTATATTTGCAAGTTCCATTAAACCTTGTCAATTTGGTTTTATTGAAACATCTACATTTGTATATAAAGGAATTTCATAAATGTTTTGGAAAGTTTTCATGACCATGTTTGGGCAAACATAACCTGATATATATATATATATATATAAACTTGTATTCTAATTTTCCTTTTGAAAAAATTGAAATTGAGGAATCATCATATGGCATTTGTGGCATTACATTTTGTATTAACCTTAAGTTTGTTGGTACATCTATGATACTACCATGCATTCCATATTGTCCATATTTTTGTAATTGGAAATATGTGCAAACGCAAGACAAGGTGCAATTAAACATTCTTCTATTTTGTTTAATATTTTTAAAATCCATATTTGGTTTATTACTCATAATTTTTTCCCATAAACTTAAGTTTAAGGGCTTTTCAAAATCAATTTTTTTTCAACAAGATTTACACATTAATACATGATCATTAAATTTTATGTTTTTAATAAGATTAAGGAATCGTTTAATGTATAATTGAGATGCATAACAAACCTAATGTTCAAAACAAAACTTTAAACAATAACGATGTATATTTTTTGCAATGTTTTCAATATCTGATTTATATTTAAGATTGTGCTTGTCATTGATATTTTTCTTAATATTCATTTGTTTTGAATCCTTGTCTTTTTCCAATATTTTTGTTTGCAAATGTTCATCATTCAAAACTTGATTATTTATAATATTATGGTTAGTAGACATTTTATCAATATTGATTGATACATATAATGGAACATTTGAATAATTTTGGTTTTTTTTTTTTTGGAATGATTATTTCATTATCTTTTGAACAAATATTGATTCTATTAGTGTTATTATGTTTTTGAGCATCAAAATGTTTTAGATGTTGTTTAATTTGTGACATGGATAAATCCAAATGTGGATATTGATAAATGAATGTTAATGTATTTTCTTGTGGATTCCATGTGGGATATGCTTATTTCATTTTTAATAATGTATTATTTAATTCAAATTTCCAAATGTACCTTTTTCGTTTTTTATTAAAAATTCATTGTTATTTTTCCCTTTTATACTTAATTTTATATTTTCAGCTATATCGTTACATACATCATGGTTGAAAATAATTGGGACATCAATAACATTATTACATTTGTTTGTAGGTCCACAATGATTATTTCCATATACTATATTTAATATTGTAATGGCATATTGATTTCCTATTCTTGCCATTATTCATCCTTTGTTTCTATTCCAAACATGAATAGGGTGTTTTAAATATCTTGATATCTAATACACAACAATGAAATCACCTCACAATCCACCATTAGTTGCAAATTTTGACATTATATATATATATATAAGTTTGTTCATTATTTACTTGTCCAAGATGTAGATCATATAGGAATTCATAACTTAATTCATGTGTACAACATTCTAATACTTCAAGTGTCTTGAGTATTAAACATTATTGTCAATGAGCCATATTATTTTTGTAGAGTTTTGCTAAATTTATTGCATATTTTAACAAATATACTATTGCATCAAAAAGATAGTCACCACCATCATAATGGAAATCGGTAATTCTTTGCAAGCCAATTTTATTTTATTTTTTAATCAATATCAATTTATTATAATAAGATGGTTTGGGAGGGGGGGGGGGGGGGGGTTTTTTTAAATTTATTTTTTTTTTTTTTGATTTTTTTTTAAAAAATTAATTAATAATTAATTAAACAATTTTTA
>Ga0116231_10014364_pt1 | contig 10674 bp, 13 predicted proteins | sample S1TSphgellanicum_2_FD_89695 | JGI IMG/M metagenome (GOLD analysis project Ga0116231, IMG submission 89695) | Host-associated microbial communities from peat moss isolated from Minnesota, USA - S1T2_Fd - Sphagnum magellanicum MG | ecosystem: Host-associated > Plants > Peat moss > Unclassified... | reverse complement strand
TAAAACTAGTCAAATATACTTAAAACAAACAAAAATAATTCAAAATGTGATGTTCATACATTACCAAAACATTTAATTACAGAAAGATTATACGTGTGACTACAATTTTGGGGGGGCTTAGTGTGCTTTCACCCCTCACAAGATCTACTGAAAGGTTAAGACCTCATAGTTCCTCACCAACTTTTTTGCTTTCTTTTGCATCTATAGGTACCAAATCCAACCCAGTTGGTGAAGCTATGGATGTGTTGACAGGTGCAAACGCATCCTCTTCCTTCTATGGATGATTTTGTTCATGGTTATTAGGCCCTTCATTGGCCTCCCACACGAACAGAATTTCAAAATCAACATTTTTTAGATTTTTTGTTCAAGAACAACCTTTCTTCCTCTACGCCTTACTCTCATTATTAAACTGCTTTCTTTTATTTTTCCTTCTTGTGACATAACTATGTTTTTTTATCCACCTTGGTTGGACTTACCCATGGTCCAATTTACAACTAATTTTGATGTGCTCCCAAGTCCCTAGTTAGACCCAAGATGGGTCTAAGTCATTCAAACAACGAAATTGGGAGGAACTCGAGGCACGCTCCCAACTCTCAACACTAGAAGGGGTAGAGGGGTGTGCTGAAGCTCCAAGATGGGTCTAGGATGAGTGACAAGCTATTCACTTACTCGAACCTACATCAAACCAACTAACAAGTTGGTTAGTTCACCTTCTAGAGCACCCTTGGTGCTAAGACAAGCCACGGGCAACTCTGGACTCATTTGACTCACCACGGCCTGGACTCGGGGGAAGCCACCACCTTCCCCCATATAGTATATTTTGTGCCTCTCCGCGGCACCCACATCCGAATGGCTTTTTGTCCCAGGACTCTCAAAAAGGAGTTTCGAAATTATCCCGGTTTAAACTCTTGGGACTTTGCAAGGTCATACCTCTTTGTTCAGACCTCCTATTGGGATGAAGTCTAAAGAAAACTTGTAGCTCTCCTTGAGAATTTTCCAACGGTGTGTTACATTGCACCTACACGCATCGGGGTCGGGTCGATTCCTGACTTTTAGTGGTCGAAAGTCAAACTACTAGTTTGACTTTTGGCCCTTCTTTCTGCCATAACTTGTGCTACAAATGTCCAAATGGCCCATGCGAGCCCATTTTTTCAACATTTACATTTTGCTAACTTTCCAATGATATAAAGAGCACTCTAATGCGAAGTGTTTTGACCCCTGCAATTGAACTCTGAAATTTCGGGAATCCCAAAGGACTCCTAAGTCCCAATTTTGAGAGTGTGAATTTCGTCCTCACATTCCCTCTAAGTAGGGTTGCGACACTCTCCCCCACTAGAAGAAGAGGTCAATGTCCTCATTGACACTTAAAATTTCTTTCGACAATTATAATTGCTTTATTTGGATCCTTAGCTATCAAATGTCGACTTTTCCGACAAGACCTTGTCTCAAGCTAACTTAGGCGTCCCCAAGTTTCCAACACTTTCTTGGCAAATCAAAGGGTATCTCATAGAAAACCTTTAACCTTTGTTTTGTCAAAAGATCTAAACTAGCCTAATTAACGGAGCCTGCATTTGGGAGGTCATTCTTTCAACCTTCCCCTCATGAGGAACTCAAGCCAAGTATAATCTTGACTTAAGCTACTTGACATGACTCCTTTCCCAACCTTGTGCTTTGATTAGAATAATCAAGCCTTGACTAAAAGGTTTACTTATCAAGGTACGAGAAGGAACACTTGGGTTTTGCAAAAACTCGAATCCCAAATTACACAATTAAAATACACGAACGAGGTCATAATTTCCCGTGTTGGTCGCCACTACCAACCAACCTTTTGGGATGCACTTAAAGCTTGTGCATGTCCTCGCAAGTTCACCTTGCTTGCTTCCTCTTTTGGGGTCAAAGTTTCTTTTAACCCCAAGGTAGGAGTCTGATTTTGATTTGGGCCTACGCAAGGAAGTTCTAATTGTCCTATGCCAACTTTGACAACCTTATTTGCACTTATACAATATTTTTGTGATATAATCTCTTGGAAGTTTTTAGCCTTTATTTCATTTACAACTTGATGTGGTACATTTTATGTGACTCCCTGCCCCTCTAAAAGAAAGGTGATGTCCTATCACGTTCTATGTCTCTTCTTTGCCGGTCTAGTGTGGAATTCCTCAATGGCTTCTTGGGCATGTTCCATATTGGATTCATTCACCCAAGATGCCTCTATTAGATGGTATCCTTTCTACTTAACTAAGTATTCCCGCTCTTGTCCACTTAATTGTTTTGACTTGAGCATGGCCTTCACTTCAAATTCTGGTTCATTATGAACCAAGTCTAATGGGGTCTTGAATTCTGCTTTCGATTAGGCCTTGAGGCATCGCAAGCAACCAACTTCAGAAAAAACACACATGAAATGTGGGGTGAACTCTAAAATTTTCCAGTAGTTCTAACTTATAAGTGTCGATTTTTTTTTTCTAACACCTTAAATGGGCCCACATATGGGCCCAAGAACTTGTGACTCAAACTTTTTGGTAATTGAAAATTCTTGATGTTTAACCACACTTCATCCCTTTCGTCGGGACTTGTCCGCAAAATCCTTGTACCTCTTGTGCGCCTTTTCCAAGTTGGCCTTTACCAACTCCCACAGGTGCCGCCTTCATCAAGTTGTGTGACCATTGGCACTTCTTCACTTGCATCACTCAAGGGTTGTCCATGTGTTGCCCAAATCATGGGCACAATTGGTGACTTGCCCATCACCATTTGAAAGGGGGTGGACCTAGTTGTGGAGTGTTCCGAATTATTGTAACAAAATTCGACTAACTCCAAGTGGTCCACCCAATCCTGTTGATCCACCGCCACATAATTCCTTAAGAATTGTTGGATCGCCAATTTCACCCTTTCGGTTTGTCCATTGATTTGGGGGTGGAAAGAAATGCTCATCTTGAACTCCGACCCCATTCGCTTCCATAAAGTTCGCTAAATCTTGCTTGTGAACTTTGGGTCTCGATCCGAAACTATGTCCTTTGGGAGGCCATGATGCTTGAAAACATGTGTGAAGAACAACCTTTCCGTTTCTTGGGCCGTGGCACTATCCTTGGTGGGAATGAAATGTGCCATCTTGTTAAATCGATCCACCACCACCATGATGGCATCAAAAGCCCTTGATGGGGGCAAGCTTACCATGAAATCCATGGACACACTTTCCAACGACCCTATAGGAATTGGCAAAGGTTGTAACAAGCCCGCTTGCTTCTTGTTGAAGGTCTGATTTTGTTGGCATGTCAAGCAAGTATTCACATATTCTTCTGCATCGTCTTTCAAGTTGGGCCAATAGTAAGATTTCTTAAGGAATGTTGTGGTGTGCTTTACACCACCATGGCCCACAAGCGGCCCATCATGACATTCCTTCAAGAGCACATCCCTCATCCTCCCTTCCAAAACATAGAGCCGATTTTGCTTATACCATAATAGTCCATTTCATACTTAGAAGTGTGACTTGGCTCCATTTTGAATGTTTTGCCTCACTTTTTTGGCAAATTCGTCATAGTAGCTTGCTAGTTGAACTTCTTTTTGAAGTTTTGTTTCCCCACATACACCACTTTAAGTTGGTGTTTTCGACTTAGTGCATCGGGCACCACATTTTCCTTTCCAAGCTTGTGTCAAATGTCTACAGTGAACAAGGCCAATGTGTCCTACCATTTCACTTGTTTTGAGGACAACTTGGGTTGAGTGGCAAAATACTTCAAGGTCACATTGTCGGTCCACACCACCACATCCTTGGAGCCTATGTAATGGCCCCAAGTTTTAAGACAATGTATGACCGCTCACATTTCCTTCTCATGTGTTGGCCACCTTCGCTTCATCTCATTCAACTTCTTGCTTTCAAATGCCACCGGTCTTCCTTTTTGCACTAGGACTCCTCTAATTGCAAAGTCGGAGGCATCGAAGTGGATCTCGAAATCCTTGTCAAAGTCGGGTAACTTCAACATTGGCACTTTCACCAAAATGCCTTTCAAGGTCTCAAAGGCCTCGTTGCATGCTCCATCCCATTCATAAGTTCCGACGGAATTTTTCAAGAGGTTTGACAAAGGTGTGGCCATCTTTGCAAAGTTCTTGATGAACTTATGATAATAAGAGGTAATCCTAAAAAGGATTTCAAGGCCGGAACCAACTTAGGCGGTTCCCAATCCAAAATTGTTTTCACCTTGTGATCGTCCATCTTCAAACCTTCTTGAGTGATCTCATGTCCAAGGAAATCCACTTGTGTCACCCCAAATTCACACTTCTCGAACTTGGCATACAACTTGTTTTCCCTCAATCTTTGAAACACCTTCTAGAGGTGCTCCACATGCTCTTCCAAGGAGCCACTATAGATCAAAATGTCGTCTATGTAGACGACAACAAAATCATCGAGCCATTCCCGGAAAATGCCATTCATGAAAGTGCAAAATGTGGCGAATGCGTTGGTGAGCCCAAAAAATATCACCAAGAATTCGTATGAGCCATACCTCATGCGACAAGTAGTTTTTTCTTCGTCCCCTTTCGCAACTCGAATTTGGTAATACCCCGAACGTAGGTCAATTCTACTAAACACTTTAGCTCCCGAGAGTCGATCAAAAAGATCATCAATCCGAGGTAATGGGTATTGGTTCTTCACCGTCACCTTGTTGAAGTCTCTATAATCCACACACATCTTCAACGTTCCATCCTTCTTGTGAACAAAAAGGACAGGTGCCCCATATGGTGACTTACTAGGTTTAATATATTCCTTCATGAGGAATTTTTCGAATTGAACCTTAAGTTCTTTCAACTCCTCATGGTTCATTCGATATGGGGCCTTCACAAGAGGTGCCACTCCCAGCATCATCTGGATCACATGATCAACCCGTCTTCTCGGGGGCAAGTCTTTGGGCAAGTCTTTGGGCATCACATCCAGGAACTCATCCAAGATTTGCTTAATGCAATTCATGGAAGTCACCAAATTGACGGCTTCCTTGGGTTCATACTCATCCAACACCCGCATCACACACAACATGCCGTAGCTTCCCACACATTTTTTTTCCTAGGTTTTTCCTAACATAAAGTGGATGGTTAGTCCATCCACACAAGGCATTTCGTGTGCCACCTGCACGATCCCACTTTTGGACGAGATTCTAACTAGTCTATTGTGCCCTTCTATGAGCACATTATTTCGGATGATGAACTCCATTCCCAAAACACAATCCACTCCACCCAAGGTGTCGCAACCTTAGCTTTGGGCTCACAACCAAGGCAAATGGGTTACAAGGTTGTGGGCCAAGAAGAAGCCCGGGAGTCACATCACATACTCCCGGGAGTGTAAGAAAGTGTGAGGGAGTATGAGGGAGTGAACCCTCACACTCCCAAGGTAACTCCCACTTTGGGAAATGGAGTTTCAATGGACTCTCAAAGATTTAAAAAGCAATTTCAGGGGTCAAACTCAATGGCTTATGTTGTTCCTTATATCATCAAAAAGATTTTAGAACATAGATGTCTAAAATGGGCTTGCATTACTCATTTGGACATTTGAAACACAAGTTATGGCCAAAAAAAGGGCCAGGAGTCAAACTACCAGTTTGACTTCCGACTAAAAAAAGTCAGGAATTGACTCGATTTACTTGGCTGCAGAGGGCATGCGACATACCATTGGAAAGCTCTCAACAAGAGCTACAACTTTGCTTCAAACCACATTTCGATCTGAGGTCTGCTCGCAAAATTATGGGGCTCCAAAGTCGCGGGAATCCCAATTGGCGCGATTTCAAAACTCCCATTCAGGAGTCCCGGGAGAGAAAAACCATTTGGATGTGGGCTCCATGGCCAGCCACAGAATATACTATAAGGGGGAAGGTGATGGCTTCCCCCAAGTTCAGGCCGTGGTGAATCTACTGTGTCCGTGTTGCCCGTGGTTCATCCTAGCACCAAAAGTGTTCCAACTATGCACTAACCATTTTGTGTGGGTTGTGTGCAAACCCGTGTGAGTGAGTGAAGCTTGTCAACTCTTCCTAATCCCATCCTGGAACTCCAACATGCCCTTCTACCTCTCAAAGTGTTGTGAGCTAGGGAGCGTGCCTTGACTCCTCCCTCTTCCATTGTCTTTTACTTGGACTCACATTTGAGTCCTTCAAGGCGTTAGGGGGTGCATCACGGTGGAAACTAACAAATCCACCTTTCCTTTCCAATTTCCTAGTTGAAGAGGCACTTCCTTTACTTGTGACATAATGGGATGGGGACCCCATCCGCGAAGTGCACCTCGATGGGTGCCTTGAATTCCTCCAAGTGGAGCTCCATCCTTTCGGCACTTTCTCAGGTTATGAAGTTGTGAAAAGCACCTATGTCCAAAAGACATAACAGATCCCGCTTAATAATCTTCCCCTTCAAGAAAATGAGTCAATTGCATTCAGCTTGGGCTACGTTGGCATTAAAGGCAATTACCTTAGAGCCTCCATTCCCCGCTTTGGACTTGGGGCAATCTTTGGAGTAATGCCCCACTTCATTGCAGTTGAAGCATGCTACCTTAGACTTCCCACTAACATCTCCCTTGGGTTGGCTCCTTTTAAAGGGAACCCCTTTCTTCACAAAATCTCCCTTGGGCTTAAACCCCGAACCTTGGAATTGTTTAGGTTTTTCCTTCCTTGGCCTCCTTTGCCCTCGGTTCCATTCTCCCTCATGGTGTGGCTTTTTGTGAAGGAACTTATTATCCCTCTTGAACCCAGATTTTCAACCTCGTCCCACATTCAAGAAGCCTTGCACTTTCATGATGGCTTCGAATAATGAGGAGGGCCAATTTTCCTCAAGCTTTCGCTTGCTTGGCCCAAGTTAGAAACCCCATCACAAATTGGCACACTCAATCCAACTCATGCATGTGCCGGATCTCAAACATGAGTTCGGAATAAGCCTTCACATATTACCACAAGTTATCATTTGTGGCATTCACAAAGTCGCGGAGTTTGCACCTCGAGATGTAATCGGAATTCCTTGGAACAAACTCAGATTCGACGCGTTCCTGAAAGAATTCCCAAATGTAGCCATGGTTTTTCCCCTCCTCTTGTCTCACTATCTTCCACCATGTCACGGCATAACCTTTCAAATAAGATTGGGCAAGTTCCATGGTCGAATGTTGTCCAACCTTGGCGCCATGCAAATAATCCTCCATTTTGGCAAGCCAAGCATTCACAACCTTTCGATCGTGGGCACCATCGAAGTTCTCGAGTTTGATCAGTTGAAATCTCGCATCCTTGGATACCCCTCCTTTGAGGGTTGTAACCAACTCATTAAAGTCAGACCCATTCATGTTGAGGAGGACTTCGAGCTATTCCTAGGTGAATAGGACCGAGCTTCGTTGCTCCTCTTCACTTTTGGGTTCATCTTGGTCCTCTCGGGTTCTTGGTTCCTCTTCCCTAATTGATTCCAACGAGACTACTCGGTCTTCAATGGGTTCTTTCAACATGGTCTCTTGTGTTTGCATATGGTTCTTCTTGGGTGCCATTCGAAATTCCCAAGAAGTGAATCGAGCTCAACTGGAGCTCTGATACCACGTGACGCACTCCCAAGTCCCTAGTCAAACCCAATACGGGTCTAAGTCATTCAAACAGTGGAATTGGGAAGAACTCGAAGCACGTTCCCAACTTACAACATTAGAAGGGGTAGAGGGGCATGCTGAAGCTCCGGGATGCGATTAGGACGAGTGACAAGCTATTCACTTACTTGAACTTACATCAAACCAACGAACAAGCTGATTAGTTCACCTTCTGGAGCACCATTGGTGCTAGGAGAAGCCACGAGCAACTTTGGATTCACTTGACTCACCATGACCTAGACTCGGGGGAAGCCACCACCTTCCCCCATATAATATATTTTGTGCCTCTCCACAGCACCCACATCTGAATGGCTTTTTGTCCCAGGTTTCCCAAGGAGGAGTCTCGAAACTGTCCCGATTTGGACTCCCCACATTTTGCGAGGTCATAATTGTTTGTTCAAACCTTCAATTGGGATGAGGTCTAAAGCAAACTTGTAGCTCTCCTCAAAAGCTTTCCAATGGTGTGTCGCACTGAACTTGCATGCATCGGGGTCAAGTCGATTCCCAACTTTTAATGGTCGGGAGTCAAACTATTAGTTTGACTCTCGGCCCTTCTTTTTGCCATAACTTGTGTTGCAGATGTCCAAATGGCCCATGCGAGCCCATTTTCGACATTTACACTTTGCTAGCTTTTCTAATGATATAAAGAACACCCCAATGCGAGGTGTTTTGACCTTTGCAATCGAACTCTGAAGTTTTGGGAGTCCCAAAGGACTCGCAAGTCCCAATTTCAGGAATGTAAGTTTCATCTTCACACTCCCTTTAAATAGGGTTGCGACAAATTTGCTTTTCCTTCTTTGATAGGTATAATAACTATTTCTTCTTCTTCATCCCCACCAATAGTTTATGCGCTCTCCATGATCATTCAAATCCTTTCAAGTGGTTGAGTTTTTGTGTTATTCATTGTGACATTCATCAACATGTGAAAACATACTAAAGCCATCATCCCACATCAATTTCCTTCAAAACATGAGGAATGATTTTTAGCACTTTATATATATTTTCCTAAGAAATAAGATGACCCATTAAAACAAAAATCCTATTAAATATTTTTTTAAAGACAATTTGAAATCACAAAGTTGATAACCATAAGTTAGATTTACTAAACAAACATATGTCACAACTCCTGCACTGAAGATACCTAGATAAACCATCTCACTTGAAATGATCAACATTAAGAGTTTACAAAATTGTTTCCGGATAATTTCGTGTTGATATAGCTATCGATCTTTTGTAAATGAAGAAATTTAGCTTTCAACTAATGTTAATAGTTTTTTGTTTCCTAGAATACTTAAGCACACATTTGTTCGAATTTTCCAAGGGAACAAATACACAAACAAAAGCATAGGAATGTTCAATAATGTCATCAACAAACTTGAGACCTTTACTTGTTGTGCCATGTGTCACTCAAATTCAAATCAAATCTTGGTGGTAAAAGTCAATTTGGTCACGATAGTCAGTAGGCTTTTGAAGGATTCATGGTTATAGATGGAAACAATGACCTTGAAGTTGGCCTTAGCATTGAAGGACTCATGGTTATAGATGGAAATAACGACTTTGAAGTTGGCCTTAGCATTGGAGGATTCATAGTTATAGATGTAAGCAACAACCTTGAAGTTAGCCTTAGCATTGAGGAGCCCTATAAGAAAGGACTTCCAATTAGGGCCTTCCAAATTGTCAGAACATCCTTCATATTGTGTGTTGTTCAGATGATGACGATGGTTCTTGTTACATCATCCTCAAAGAATAATGTCAAAAATTCCTTGTCGATAACATCCAATAGGTTGCCCATATTATCAACTTTGTTGAACTTGTAAGGAATGTCCAACAAAATTGTCTTTGCTACATTGTCCTCTAAAGTTCCACTTTGGATCTATTTTTCCAAAAAACATTCGAACATGGCCTCTAATAAGGACCCCATATTTGATGCGTCTATGCAAGACTCTCCCTATATAAAAATGTTTTGTGCTCATGTCACAACCCTTGTTGTTAAATATTTTCAAGACGTTGCATATTTTCACAAAGTCGATGTCCAAAAACCTTCATAGAATTCCCTTTTAAAAAAAAGGGGAACCAAGACTCTATCAAAAAGATTCCCATCCACATAAGATGGGTTCTGGAGTTGAAGGTTGTATTCATGTTCAAGGACCCACACAAGAAGTAAAAAATAGGTTTCGTTTACCTAATAAATCAAATAAACAATGAGCTCACCCTAATGACCATTGACGAAAGATTTCTAGTGAGTGATATGAAGGATAAAATCGCATTGGACATTCTTGAACGCTAAAATGAATTCTTTGAACTTCTGTAGATTGAAAAGGATGAATCCACACAAGACTGTCAAAGGGGTTTTGACCGCACACTCATGAACTTCAAGGGCTTTAGTGGCCCATGACTAGGAAAACAAACAACAAAAAGAGAAAACTAAGGCTAGAACGAAAAAGAAAATTTTAACAAAACTAGTTGTGGGAAGGGAAGATAAAAGATTTGATGTGGTAGAGTGCCAATTCATCAATGACAACAAGGCAACAAGTTTTTGGGTTTTTTCCCTTTTGGAAGTGACCCACTTTCGGGTGTTACCATCAAAGTTCATCATTTAAAGACAGCACCCACAAACATTGTATACCATCCTTTCTTGGATATACCTAAAGATGATATTAAAAAGAGGATTATGCAATATAACAAATTTTGACACTGAAAAGCCAATTTTTGCTTTTCTTGAAAATCACAATTCCAAACTTGAATTGTTTTAGCCCATTCCAAAATAAATAGGCATGGAAAGGTGTATTTTTGGATTTGTGTCATTTTAAAGGTTTTTGTTTCAACACCATATTCACAAACATATTTTACAATATCTTTTCCACCAATTTGCATCTCATTTTTTTTCAATTGAAGTTTAATTCAATTTAATGAAATTTTAACTTAATTGTTGAATTGGAATTCAATTTAAATTTCATTCAATGTATTCGAATTCAATTCAAGATTTGAAATCAATTGAATTAATTTGATTCAAAATGCATTAATGTCATTCAAATGGAACTTAATTTTCACAAAATACATTCATTGTTTCATCAATGGATCAGTTGATTGTCACT
>Ga0116231_10014362_pt1 | contig 10675 bp, 7 predicted proteins | sample S1TSphgellanicum_2_FD_89695 | JGI IMG/M metagenome (GOLD analysis project Ga0116231, IMG submission 89695) | Host-associated microbial communities from peat moss isolated from Minnesota, USA - S1T2_Fd - Sphagnum magellanicum MG | ecosystem: Host-associated > Plants > Peat moss > Unclassified... | reverse complement strand
CAGCCTGCTTCTGCCGGAACGCATCCGACATCTGGGTCGCATAAGCGCCCGTCTGCTTGGCGGTCTCCTCATCCTCGACACCGACATAAATCGCCCCGAGTGATTTGATCTCTTCCTTCGCCGCCGGCCGCACATCGGTGCCTGAGACAATTCCGCCGAGCCGGCGCGCCGTTGCGATCGCCTGCAGCCCGGCCACACCGGCGCCGACCACCAGCACCCGCGCCGGCGGCACGGTGCCGGCCGCCGTCATCATCATCGGAAAGCCGCGGGCGAAGGCGCCCGCACCCTCGATCACCGCCCGGTAGCCGGCCAGATTCGCCTGGCTGGAGAGCACATCCATCGACTGCGCGCGGGTAATCCGCGGCATCATCTCCATCGCGACGCCATCGATCCCGGCCGCCGCCAGGGCGCCCACCAGCGTCGGGTCGGCAAAGGTATTCATCGTGCAGACCAGCAGCGTGCCGCGCCCGATCAGGGCCCGGATGTCCGGCTCCGGCGCTTGCACGGCAAACAAGATCCCCGCGCCGGCCAGCGCCGTTGCCGCATCCACGGCAATTTCCGCCCCGGCGGCGGCAAACTCGTCATCCGATATTGCGGCGCTGAGACCGGCGCCGGTCTCAACCGCAACGTTCAACCCCAGAGCGATCAGTTTTTTGACCGTATCAGGTGTTGCCGCCACCCGGTTTTCCCCGGCGCGGCGTTCCCTCAAAATGGCTAGGCGCATCAGACATCCCTTTTTCGTGCAGACCCGGTATTTAAGTCGATCCGGAATAGCAATTGCGGGGCACCATGATTGAGACGCTGTTTCGATGCAAGAGGCCAGGAAAGCCATGCGGGGCAGGGATCGGAAACTCCGGCATCGTTCGCCGGGTTCTCCGGCCAGCGCCGCTTCAGCCGATCAGCACCGCGACATGTCCTTTTTCCGCGGAAAAACCAAGATAGCGGTATGCCAGTCCGCTATCGGCAATAAATTCCTGAAACGCCTTGTATTCATGCTGCCGCCAGCCCGGATAATTGAAATATTCATCGAAGACGATCACGGTGCCGGGCTCGATCCGCCCCTTCAGGCCGGCGAAAATGCTGACGGTCGAGGCATAAATGTCGCAATCCACATGCACCAGGGCGCAGCGCTGCGGGTCGCCGGCCAGGAAATCCGGCAAGGTCTGATCGAACCAGCCGACATGGAGCTTGGCATTCGCCGGCACTTTCGGCAGCTTGCCGCGCAACGAAAACGCGCCTTTCGCCTCCTTGGTGCCGCTCCAATCCCCGGGCAGCCCTTCAAAACTATCGAATCCGTGGACAATCCGCGGCGTCAGCCTGGCCAGATGCGTCAAGGACGCCCCCTTCTCGACGCCGAATTCCAGAACCAGCCCCTCGGACGGGGCGCGGGCGAGGGCAAAGCCCAGCAGCGCCAGCCGGTCGGGCAGCACCATGGCCTCCTGCATATTGGCGATGATGTAGTCCACCGCCTCGCGCTTGGCGTGCAGCCGCAAATCGATCCACAGATCGTTCGCATAGAATGTATGCAGGATCTTGCGGTAGGCGCGGGCGATAAAACCTTCGCCAAAACCCTTTTTGATGATCGCCATCGCGGCCTCATAGCCGCCGCCGCCAAGCCGGGCAACCGGCTGTCAGCAAGCAGAAGCTTCTTGAAAAAAGCGGCGCAAAAACTTAACGAATACAGGCGCCGGGCGCTTGAAACCCCCCGACCTAAAGTAGCAAAGTTTTTTTGCTTCTTTTTGTTCACAAAAAGAAGTGCTTGCCTTATCTGTCCCTCGCTTCAGCCCGCCGCGGGCACCCCAGCGATTTCCAGCGCCTCCGCCTGCCGGGCGGCCAGCTCGCCGGCGTCGAAATCCGCCACCGTCTCATGGAACAGCCGGCTCCAGTTCAACTCGGCGCGCAGGCGGAGAAAAACACTGCCAAGCCCGATCGCCGAGCGGTCCATCAGCACGAATTCGCGCGGCGGCCGCACGCCGCCGATCCGCTGCAGCCCTTCATGCACCTTCATCGCGACGCTGCGGCCAAATTGCGTATCACCGTCTTCCTGGATCAGCCGCACCCGATCCTCGATCAGCGGGTCATAGAGAAATTTCGCCCAGTCGTTGAGCACGGTCACATGTTCCGCGGTAATGCCGGTGAATCCCCAGATTTGATAGGCGTGCATCGCCCGCTCACGATCGTCATCGCGCACGGCGGCATATAATTCCAGCACGCCGGTCACGAATTTCGCAGGAAATACGCGGATCGATCCATAATCCAGCAGGTTCAGCCCACCTTCCGGGCTGACCTGATAATTGCCCAGATGCGGATCGCCATGGATCACCCCATAGCGGTAGAAGGGGATGTACCAGGCCCGGAACAAGGCGGTGGCCAAGGCGTTGCGCGCCTCCAGTCCGGGCCCGCTTTCCAGCCAGGTTTTCAGCCCGACGCCGTTCAGCCATTTCATCGTCAGCAGCCGCTTGGTGGTATGGCTCGGCACCGGCACCGGCACGTTCACATCAGCAACGCCGTCCAGCATCGCATGGTACAGCCGCATCTGCGCGGCTTCCCTTGTATAGTCCAGCTCCTCGCGCAGCCTTGCCGCCAGCTCCACATAGATGTCATCCTGGATGATCGCGTTATCCATCCGCCGGTATACCGCCATCGCCATTTTCAGCTGCCGCAAATCCGCTTCCATGATGTTCGGCATATCCGGATATTGCAGCTTGCACGCTACCTCGGTGCCATCCGGCAGGCTCGCCCGATGCACCTGCCCAAGGCTCGCCGCAGCGGTTGCCTCCCGGCTGAAGGCGGCGAATTTTTGCTCCCAATCCGGCCCAAGCTCGCCCGCCATCCGGCGCCGCACGAAGGCCCAGCCCATCGGCGGCGCGTTGCTCTGCAGCTCCGCCAATTGCGCCGCATATTCCGGCGGCAGCGCATCGGGGATGGTGGAGAGAAACTGCGCCACCTTCATCATCGGCCCCTTCAGCCCGCCCAGGATCGATTTCAAATCCTCGGCGTGCCGCGCCTGATTGGTCTTGATGCCGAACACCCGCTCGCCGGTAATCCGCGCCGCAATGCCGCCGACGGCGCCGGAGGTTTTGGCAAACCGTCTTATTTCGCCGAATATATTGCCTTCACGCGGATCGTCAGCCATGTCGCTTCAATCCGCCAGCTCATCGATGAATCCGGCAATCACATCCAGCCCCTTCTGCCAGAATTCCGGCGCCGTCGCATCCAGCCCGAACGGCGCCAGCAATTCCTTGTGCCGCAGCGTGCCGCCGGCGCTCAGCATCGCAAGGTACTTCTCCGCGAATGCCGCCTTGTCCGCGCTCTCCTGGTAGACCGCATACAGCGCATTCACCAGACAATCGCCGAAAGCATAGGCATAAACATAGAACGGCGAGTGGATGAAATGCGGCACGTAGGCCCAGAAATACTTGTACTCGTCGGAAAATTCAAAGGCCGGGCCAAGGCTTTCAGTCTGCACCTGCAGCCAGATCTGGCCGATCCGCTCGGGCAGCAATTCGCCGTTCCGCCGCTCGGCGTGAATCCGCGTCTCGAACTGATAAAACGCGATCTGCCGGACCACCGTGTTCAGCATGTCCTCGACCTTCTGCGCCAGCATCAGCTTGCGGCGCTTCGGATCGGTCTCGCCATCCAGCATCGAGCGAAAGGTCAGCATCTCGCCGAACACGCTGGCGGTCTCCGCCAGGGTCAGCGGCGTGCCGGACATCAGATAGCCCTGATGCGCCGCCAGCACCTGATGCGCGCCATGGCCCAGCTCATGCGCCAGCGTCATCACATCGCGGCTGCGGCCATGATAATTCATCAGCACATAGGGATGCACCGAGGGCACGGTCGGATGCGCAAACGCGCCGCCGGATTTGCCCGGCCGCAATGCCGCATCGATCCAGTTGCGCTCAAAAAACGGCTTCACCGTTTCGGCAAGTTTCGGATTGAAGGCGCCATACGCGCCGAGCACCCGGTCCTGCGCTTCCCCCCAGGATATCTCCCGGTCCTCATCCTCCGGCAGCGGCGCATTGCGATCCCAATGCTGCAGTTTATCCAGGCCCAGCCACTTCGCCTTCATCGCGTAATAGCGATGCGCCAGCTTCGGGTAGGAGGCCACCACCGCCTGCACCAGCGCCTCGACCACCTCGTCCTCGACCATGTTCGACCGGTTGCGGTAGCTCGGCGGGGTCGGGTAATGCCGCCATTGATCGATGATTTCCTTGTCTTTCGCGAGCGTGTTGGTGATCAGCGAAAACAGTTTCTCCTGCGCGCCGATCGCCGCCCCGATCGCCTTGCCGGCGGCCTCGCGGACCGACCGGTCGGGGTCCGAGAGCTTGTTCAGCACGTCCGACAGCGTCAGCTCCTCGCCGCGCAAGGTCAGCTTCATGCCGGCGGTGGTCTCATCGAACAGCCGGCTCCAGGCCGAATGTCCGGTCACCTCCTTCTCATGGATGTATTTTTCCAGCTCGTCGGAGAGCTGATGCGGCAGAAACACCCGCAAATCCCGCAGCCAGGGCTGGTAGCGCGCCAGCGCCGGGTCCTGCAGTTTCTCAGCCAGCGCCGGCTCGCTGACCCGGTTCAGCTCCAGGGTGAAAAACAGCAGATGCGTGCTGATCGCGGTGACCCGCTCACTCATCGTCTGATAGAATTTGCCGGCGGCGGGGTCGGTCGAATCGGCGCTGAAGCGCAATTGCGCATAGGACATCACCCGCCCCAGCACCTCCTCCACCGCCTCGAATTCAGCAATCGCCGCTGCCAGACCGGCGCCGGAAAGCCCCGCGATCTTGCCCTGATAGGCGGCCGCGAAGGCCAGGGCGTCGGCTTCCGCCTGGCTGAGATCGGCTGCGATCCTGGGGTCGGTCTCGGCCCGGTAAAGGTCGCTCAAATCCCAGACCGGAATTTCCCCGCCATTGCCGCCGCCGAAACCTTCCGGCTGCCGTATCGCCATTTTACGCATCCCCACACATCTCCTATTCAACCCTTGATGTAGGCGCTATCGAGCCGGCGTCAAACCGGTTTTGTTTCTACAGGCGCTGCCTATCTGAAGGCGCAGCCTAAAGGAGTCGTCCATGCTGACAAGCCGAGCTGGCGGCCCTATCGAACCCCGCGGACCCGGCGGGTCTGGCGGACCCGGCGGACCGGGCGGACTGAAACGCGATGCCGGCCGGATGGGCCTGCTCTTCGCCAGCCTCGGCGGCATGATCGGCTCCGGCTGGCTGTTCGGGGCGTTGAACGCCGCCCGCATCGCCGGTCCCGCCGCCATCATCTCCTGGGTCATCGGCGGCTTCGCCATCCTGCTGCTGGCCTTCGTCTATGCCGAGCTCACCACCATGTTTCCGCGCCCCGGCGCGGTCATCGTATTTCCCAAGCTCTGCCATGGCCGGCTCGCCGCCCAGGTGATGAGCTGGGTGAATTTTCTGGCCTATGTCTCGGTCGCCCCGGTGGAGGCGGTGGCGGTCGTCTCCTACGGCAATCATTTTCTGCCCGGCCTGGTGGCCGGCGCGTCGGGCGTGCTCACCCCCAAAGGCCTGGTGGCGGCGGTGGCGCTGATGGTGGTGTTCATCATCGTCAATCTGCTCGCCATCCGGCTGGTGCTGGCGGTCAACAGCGCCATCACCTGGTGGAAACTGGCGGTCCCGCTGCTCACCGTCATCGCCCTCATCCTGGTGCATTTCCGCGCCGCCAATTTCACTGAATTCGGTTTCGCGCCGGCCGGCATTTCCGGCATTTTCGGCGCGGTCGCCGGTTCGGGCATCATTTTCACCTTTCTCGGCTTCCGCCAGGCGATCGAGCTTGCCGGTGAATCCGCCAGCCCGAAAACCGCCTTGCCCTTCGCCATCCTCGGCTCGGTGCTGCTCTGCATGCTGCTCTATGGCGGCCTGCAAATCGCCTTCATCGGCGCGCTCAGCCCGGCGGACCTGGCCAAAGGCTGGGCGGCGATCAGCTTTTCCGGCATCTCCGGCCCGTTCGCCGGGCTGGCCGGCACGCTCGGCCTCACCTGGCTCGCCGCCATCCTGTATATCGACGCCGCCATCTCGCCGTCCGGCACCGGCATCATCTACAACACCACCGCCGCCCGGGTGATCTTCGCCACCGCCGATGAGGGGTTTCTCTCCAAGCGCTTTGCCCAAATCTCGGTCGCCGGGGTGCCGGTGGCGGCCCTGGCCCTGACCTTTCTGGTCGGCCTGCTGTTTCTGTTGCCTTTGCCCTCCTGGCGCCTGCTGGTGACCTATTTGTCCTCGATCGGCGTGCTGGCCTATGGCGTCGGGCCGGTGGTGCTGATCTGCTTTCGTACCACCCTGCCGGAACAGGAATTCCCCAGGCCGTTCCGCCTGCCTTTCGCCAATAGCATCGCCAGCGCGGCCTTCATGGTCGCCAATTTCGTGGTGTTCTGGGCCGGCGCCGCCGTGGTCGACCATGTTTTCGGCGGATTGCTGCTGGTTTTTGCCATTTATCTCGGCGTGCAATTCGCCCGCCATCGCGGACTTGGCCATCTGGACTGGCGCGGCGCCTGGTGGCTCGCACCCTATTTCGGCGGCCTCTGGCTGATCACGGTGCTGGGCCCGCCGAAACTCTCGCACGGCATCGGCGCCATTTCCGGCATTCCGGCCTCGGCGCTGATCGTCGTACTCAGCCTGTGCATCATCCAGCTCGCCCGGTTTTGCGCCATCGCTGACCCGGCCGAAGCAAAACACAGATTTCACGTGAGGGAATAAATCGGCGGCTTGTTCAGCCCGGGCCGAGATGCAACATGACGGCGATGGAACTTCCAGGAATTTCATGACAACCGCCCATATCAACCGGATTGGAACGGCGGTGCCGCCCCTCGACATGCACGCGATCTTTGTTGACTTCATGAACAAGGTGCAGCTGCGCGGAAAATTCGACCGGGTGTTTCAACGCATGGTCGGGCGTTCCGGCATCCTGCACCGCTATACGGTCCTGCCGCGTGAAGCGCTTTCGATGACCCCGACAGGCGAGGATATCTTCTATTCCCCCGGGGCTTTCCCACCCACCGCGCGGCGCATGCAGGCCTATGAACGTCTGGCCCCGGATCTGGCCGAACAAGCCGTCGCCAAGCTGGATCTGCAAGGCCAGGAAGCCGGCATCACTCATCTGGTCGTCGCCTCCTGCACCGGCTTCAGCGCGCCGGGGCTCGACCTCATTCTGGCCAGACGGCTTGGCCTGCGGGGCGATCTGCAGCGCAGCCTGCTGGGCTTCATGGGCTGCTCGGCGGCGGTGCCGGCCTTGCGCCTCGCCCAGGCCGCGGTGCTGGCCGACCCGGCGGCCCGCGTGCTGGTGGTCAATCTGGAACTTTGCAGCCTGCACATGCAGGAAACCGATGACCTGGAACAGGCGCTGCTGTTTCTGCTGTTCGGCGATGGCTGCAGCGCCGCCCTGGTCAGCGCCGAAGAAACCGGCATCGAATTGCGGGATTTCCGAACCGCTTTGCTGCCCGACAGCGCCGATCTCATCACCTGGCATATCGGCAATGACGGCTTCGACATGCGGCTCTCCGGCAAGGTGCCGGGCCTCATCACCCAGACCTTGCGGGCCGATCTTGCCGCCGGCAACGACTGCGGGCTGTTACGCGGCGAGGGCACGCAGGCCATCGACCTCTGGGCCGTGCATGGCGGCGGCAGGTCGATCCTGGATGCCGTGGAGACCGGCTATTTCCTCGATAAATCAGCCCTGGAAATCTCCCGCTCGGTGCTGGCCGCCTGCGGCAACATGTCCTCGGCCACCATCATGTTCGTGCTCAAACGCATGCTGGATACGGCCGAGAAGGGCCGCCGCGGCCTCGGCATGGCCTTCGGTCCGGGCGTCGTTGCCGAGACGTTCCGGTTCACCATGGCCGGCTAGGCATGGACCTGTCGGTCCGCAGCCGGCTGCCGGAAGTGATGGACGAGCCCGGCCTCGATCCCGCCATCTATCAACGCTGCCTGGCCGATCTCGCCGCCCTGAACCGCCTGACGCTGACCCACCGTCCGGTACTGAATTTCCTGACCCGAGCCACCCGGCATTACCCGAAGGGTGCGGCATTCTCGGTGCTGGATGTCGCCTATGGCCAAGGCGACCTGCTGCGGCGCATCGCAGCCTGGGCGCAGCGCCGCGGATTTTCCGTCCGGCTATCCGGCATCGACCTCAATCCCCGCAGCGCAATCATGGCCCGCGCCGCAACGCCGCCCGGCACGCATATCGATTACCTCACCGGCGATGTCTTCGGCCATACGCTACCGAGCCCGCCGGATTTCATCGTCACCTCGCAATTCACCCATCACCTGGACGCCGCGGAGATTGTAAAACTGCTGCGCTGGTTTGATAAAAATGCCAAACGCGGCTGGTACATCACGGATCTGCACCGGCATGCCTTCGCCTATTACGGCTTCCCGCTGCTGGCGCGGCTGATGCGCTGGCACCCGATCGTCCGCAACGACGGCACCATCTCCATCGCCCGCGGGTTTCGCCGCGCCGAATGGCGGGATTTATTGGCCCAGGCCGGCACGCCGGCGGAAATTGCCTGGCATCTGCCGTTCCGCCACAGCGTCAGCCGCTTGAAATGAATGCCCAGCTCAGCGCCGATGTGCTGGTCGCCGGCGGCGGCCTGGCCGGCGCGGCGGCCGCCCTGGGGCTGGTGCAAGCCGGAATTTCCGTCACCCTGATCGAACGCGAAACGCAGCCGGTGCATAAAATCTGCGGCGAATTCCTGAGCGGCGAAGCGCAGGACTATTTGTCCCGATTAGGCTTCGACATAACCGCCCTGGGCGGTGCGCCAATCTCCCGCCTGCGGCTGATCCGCGGCGCGGAAACGGTCAGCACCCATCTGCCATTCACCGCCATCGGGCTTTCCCGCTTCAAACTCGACGAAGCCTTGCTGCGCCATGCGCAACATTGCGGTGTTGACGTGATACGCGGACGCTCGGTCCGCAAAATCTCGATCACCAATAAAATCGCCGTCGATATCGAAGGCATCGGCACGGCCGAACCGGCAACCTTGCTGCTGGCCACAGGCAAACACGAATTGCGCGGCATGAAACGCGCCTTCACCCCGGCGAAAAACCAGAAAAACCTGATCGGTTTCAAAATGTATTTTCAACTGCGCCCAACCGCGCGCGCGGCTCTGGAATCGCATATCGAACTGATATTTTTCCCCGGCGGCTATGCCGGCCTGCAACTGATCGAAAACGGCATCGCAAACCTATGCCTGCTGGTGGACCGCGACCGCTACCAGCTTTGCGGCGGCAATTGGAACAGCCTGCTCACCTATCTGCAGGCCTCATCCCCCATCCTGTCAGATCAACTGGCCGGCGCCGAGCCGTTGCTGCAGCAACCCCTGACCATCTATCAGGTTCCTTACGGCTTCATCCACCAGCCGCAAGCCGCCGATCCCCCCGGCCTGTTCAGACTGGGCGACCAGGCCGGCGTCATCCAATCCTTCACCGGCGACGGCATGTCGATCGCCCTGCACAGCGCCGCCGTGGCCGCACGCGCGGTATCCGGCAAAAAAGACGGCAACAGCTTCCATCGCCAACTAGCCCACGATATCCGCGGCCAGATCAAACGCGCCGATGCATTATACGCGCTGCTGAACAACCCGATGACGCAAACAGCATTATTCAAAATCGCTAATCTATGGCCGGCAAGCCTAAGAATGGCCGCGCAGTTAACCCGCGTGCCGGTGCAAAAGGAAAAAGGCAGCACTTCTTTTTCTGAAGAAAAAGAAGCAAAAAGACTTTTGTAATCTGGGCCACGGGCGTTCGAAAACTCCCGGCTCCAGTATAAATAAAAGTTTTTTGCGCCGCTTTTTTTCAAAAAAGCGGCTGCTTTCTGACCTCAAAATCCAAGCTCCTTCCGCACCTCCTCGGCCACCAGAGCCGCGTGTAGCGATACCTGCGGCAATCCCATCAACTCGCCGAAGGCGGCGCGCGCCAGCGGGCCGGAGACGAATAATCTCGGCTGCGGATTTCCTGTGGCGTCGATGGCGCGCGCGGTGAGGTCGGTTTGCAGGCCAAGCCCGAGCGGATCGGGTTGGATCAGCCCCCCGGCTTTCAGGTCGGCTAGCACCGGGTTGGTCAACGTCACGCTGGCATGGTCCGGGCCGGTGCAATTGATGATGGCGCCGAATGTCTCCCAAACCGGGGCGGCGTCGCGCAATTGCAGCCGCACCTCGAACTGCGTCCCGGCGCTGCGGGCCTCCAGGATCCGTGCGGCGCGGATGGCGAGTTGCCCGGCCGCGCATTGCGCCTCGGTAATCGCGGCAAGCTGCGGCGCCACCTGGTAGCGGTGCACATCCCAGAACGGCCGCAAATGCCGCAGGAAGCGGGATTTTTCGGCCATCGGCAGCGCCGACCACACCGTCAGGCCCTGCACCCGAATGCCGTCCATCACCGCGCCCCAGCTGCTGCCGGAGGATTCCGCCTGTTCCACGGTTTTCCGCACCCGTTGCAGCAGCGCCAGCGCGGTGGTGCAGGGATCCGTTGCAAAATCCCCAAAAGGCTGCGTCTGCGCCATCTTGCGAAGGCGCGAGACCAGGCCGCGCCGCGAGATGGCGAGGATGCCGCCCCGATGCTTCTGCATCTGCAGCGAGGCGATCACATCGGCGGTGCTGAGCGCGGTGCCGATGATCAGCACCCGCGCCGCCGGATCGATCCCGGCCAGCGCGCCATCCGGCCAGGGATTG
>Ga0116231_10014359_pt1 | contig 10678 bp, 6 predicted proteins | sample S1TSphgellanicum_2_FD_89695 | JGI IMG/M metagenome (GOLD analysis project Ga0116231, IMG submission 89695) | Host-associated microbial communities from peat moss isolated from Minnesota, USA - S1T2_Fd - Sphagnum magellanicum MG | ecosystem: Host-associated > Plants > Peat moss > Unclassified... | reverse complement strand
GACGATCAACGTCCAGGTCTCGTACAGCGGCGCTTCGACGACCGATCTCCAAACCGAGGTCGCCGAACCGATCGAAGATCAGATCGCGGGCGCGCCGTATCTCGACCACATCGACACGACGATCGAAACGGGCAGCGTCTCGATCGCCGCGGCGTTCGCGCTCAATTCGACGGACACCGAGAACATCGCGAACGTCGAGAAGGCGCTGCAAGCCGCGCAGCGGCAACTGCCGACCACGATTCAAGCGCCGACGATTCGCGTCGCCAATCCCAGCGAGCCCAACGTCATCACGCTTTCGCTGGTCTCGAAGAAGTATACGCAAGTCGCGCTCGGTGCGCTCGCCAACAACCAGATCGTTCCGGCGCTCGAGCAGTTTCAGGGCATCTCGCAAGCGTCCGTGCTCGGCACGACGCAAGCCGCGTTCGAAGTGCTGGTCAATCCGAATCTGCTGGCCGCCGACAACCTCACGATCACCGACGTCGTGAATGCGATCGCACCGAACAATCTGCGCGCCCCCGGCGGCATCGTCTATCAGCCGGGGCGCGAAACGCAGATCGACGTCCGTGGCGACGTTTTCGATCAGGCATCGATTGCGAATCTGCCGATCCACGTCGCATATTCCGGAACCGCGAGCGCGACGAGCGGCACCGGCGGATCCGGCAGCATAGGCGGCGCGTCCGGCTCCGCCTCGGGCTCGGGGAGCACGGGATCGAGCGGCGGCACCAGTGCCGCTGGAGCGGGGACCGCGAGTTCGGGCGGGAGCGGTGTCGCCGCGCTGAGCCCCGGCAGCAATTCCAAGCTCGCGGCTTCGGCGCCGCCGTCGACGCCGAAACTCGAAGAAACCGGCGCAAAGCAGAGTTCTTCGAGCCCCGCGCCGTCGTCGACGACGTCGACGAGCGCGGCGCGCGGCGGGAGCGAAACGGGCACTGGTTCGTCAGGCATTTCACAGCCCACGACGCTCTCGCCGGTTTCGACCACGACGACGCTCGCCGGCGGACAAAGCGCGAGTGCGACGGTCGGGACGGATACGCCCGTTCAAGTTAGTTCGGTCGCGTCCACATCGAACAGCGCGTCGACGACCTCGCCCGCGACGACGTCATCCGAGGCGTCTGGGATGCCGTCGGCGTCGTCGAGCGAGTACGGGAGCGGCAGCGGCACCTCGATGTCGCCGTTCCTCGGCATCCTCAACCCGTGGGCGGTCCCGTCGGCCGACAAGCGCATCTCGGACGTCGCACAAGTGCTCAGCGGCAGCGTCGTGCAACGCGTCTACGCCTCGCTCGACGGCCAGTCGGGCGTCGCCCTCAACATTCAGAAATCGGCCACCTCATCGGAGGTCACCGTCGCAAACGAAGTCGTCGCCGCGCTGCCGAAGTTGCGCCAGCAATTCCCGGGCGTCGATTTCGAGGTCGCGCACAATCAGTCGACGTTCACGGAGCAGCAAGTCGAAGGCGTCGAGCACACGCTGATCGAGGGCATCGTCCTGACCGCGGTCGTGATGCTGTTCTTCCTCAAATCGTGGCGCAACGCCGTCGTCGTGCTGGTGGCGATCCCGACCTCGCTCGGCGTGACGCTCTTCGCGATGAAGCTGTTGAACCTCACCCTCGATCAAATCTCGCTGATGGCGATGACGCTCGTGATCGGTATCCTCATCGACGACTCGACCGTCGTCTTGGAGAACATCGAGCGGCACCGCTCGATGGGCGAAGAACCGGCCGACGCCGCGCTCAACGGCCGCAGCGAAATCGGCCTCGCGGCGATCGTGATCACGATGGTCGACGTGGTGGTCTTTCTGCCGATCGCATTCGCGGGCGGCCAAGTCGGCGTGCAGCTCTCCGAATTCGGGATCGTCGTCTCGGTGGCGACGCTGACGTCGCTGTTCGTTTCATTCACCGTTACACCGGTGCTCGCCGGGCTCTGGTCGATGAAATCGACCTGGCGCCCGTGGCCGGTCATCCGCTGGTTCGACGGCCGGTTCGAAGCGTTCCGCGGCCAGTACCAGAAGCGGTGGCTACCGGCGGCGATGCGCACGCCATGGCCGATCGTCATCGTCTCCGTCGTCCTGTGCGTCTTGACGTTCTTGCTCGTCCCGACCGGGCTCATCGGCGAAGAATACCAGCCGACGCAAGATCAAGGGATCATCTACGCGCAGGTCACGCTCGCGCCGGGCCATCCACTCTCCGACACCCACGCGCTCATGGAACGGATCGAGGCGAAGATTCGCCAGACGATCACGGGACCCGATTTCGCGAGCGAGCAGACGATCTCCGGCGGCTACTCCGCGGAATTCGGCGGGTTCGTGCAAGAAGGCAACGTCGGTCAGGTTTCGATCTACCTTGCGACGGACCACAAGACGCCGACGGCGACCTACGTTACGAAATTACAGCAGATTCTCACGCCGATGGTGCCGCCGGGCACGCTGAGCGTGGTGCAGGCCACGCAGCAAGGCGGCGGCGTGCAGCAACCCATCGACGAACTCGTCTCCACCTCCGATGGCAGCGATCCCACCGGCTACGCGCAGCGCGTCTATGCGGCGCTCAAAGCGACCCCGGGCGCGATCGGCGCCCAAGATAGTGCGAGTAACGCCGCGCCGCAGGTGGAGGTCGACTTCGACCGCACCAAATTGCAGTCGCTCGACGTCAGCGTCGGCACCGCTGCGCAAGCGATCGAAGCGGCGTTCGGCGGCGACCAGGCAACGCAGATCGAATCGCCCTCGACGGGCCTTACGGAGATTCTCGTCGAGTATCCGATCCCGTACATGAACTCCCTCGCCGCGCTGCTCAACATCCCGATCCGCTCCCAAAATGCGACGACCGGGATCGTGCGCCTCGGTGACGTGGCGCATCTGTACTGGGCGCCGGCGCCGCTGATCATCACGCGCGAAAACCGGCAACAGGTGGTCCACGTCTCCGCGAACGTCGCGGCGGGTTACAACCTCTCGGATGTCACGAACGCGTTCCTTACCGGCGTGAAGAAACTGCATCTGCCCAAGGGCGTCACGTTCCACCCGGCGGCGCTCGGCCAGCAAGACCTGATGGGCCAAACGCTCGTGACGCTCGGGACGTCGCTCGCGATCTCCATCGTCTTGGTTTTCTTGATGATCGTCGCGCTCTATAACAGTTATCGCACGCCGTTCGTCACGCTCTTCGCCATCCCGCTGGCGACGATCGGCGCGTTCGGTGCGCTGTGGATCACGCACTCGACGCTCAACTTGTTCTCGCTCATCGGCATGGTGCTCTTAGTGGGGCTCGTGACGAAGAACGGCATCCTGCTCGTCGACTACGCCGATACGGTGCGCAAACGCGAGGGCCGCACGCGTGAAGAAGGCATGGCCGAAGCGGCCCAAACCCGCTTCCGTCCGATCATGATGACGACGATCGCGATGGTCGCCGGGATGCTGCCGCTCGCGCTCGGGCTCGAGCCCGGCGGCCAGAGCCGCGCGTCGCTGGCGATCGCGGTCATCGGCGGTCTGCTCAGCTCGCTCGCGCTGACGCTCTTTATCGTCCCGATCATGTACTCGTGGCTCGCGCCCAAAGAACTCAAGGACGAAAAGATCTTCGCCAGCGACAAGCAGCGCCCACCGGACCCCCCACCGCAAAGCACGACCCCCGCCCCGGCGTAGTCTCGCGAGCTACAGTGTCATCCTGAGCCTAGAGCCTGTCCTGAGCGGAGCGAAGGGAAGGATGGGCATGCGAAACAGGTTCCCTTTGCAGCACGCGTGCGAGACGAGCGCGACTCTCACCGTCCGGCACTTGCACGACAAGCCCCGAAATCTCACCCGGATTCGCGAGCGTCAACGCTTCGTAGCGAAAGCGCCCGATCGGCGAATCGATCGTACACGTATTCGGAACGAGCGGATCGACGATCTCGTAGGCATCCCACAGCGGTGCGATCTCCGGCTCGGCAAGGAGCCGATCGCGAACCCGTTGCAGCGTCGCCATCTTCGGACGCCGGCCGACCGCCGATCGAATCATCGCGATCACCGGCGCGATGTTCGCGATGAAGTCGTCGCCATGCATCGCACGGGCCGCGGGATCGAGAAACAGCCGTTCGACCGCGTTAAATGGAATCTCATGCGCGCCGACGCCCCAGACGGCGCGAAACGCGGCGTTGCACTCGAGGACGTCCCACGATGGGAGGATGAGATAGGCCGGAAACGTCAGCGCGTGGATCGTCTCCGTAACGAGAACGTTCGGCACACGGCGCTCATCGCTCATCGCAACGTGGCCCGTCAACGCGAGCAGATAGCGGTACTCTGATTCCGAGAGACGCAACGCGCCGGCGACGGCACGAACCGTCGCCTCGGAGACCCCCTTCGCTTCGCCGTTTTCCAGCGCCGTGTACCAGGAAACGCCGATCCCGGCAAGCGCAGCGACTTCCTCGCGCCGGAGTCCGCGCACGCGCCGCCGCCCCGACGCGGGGATACCGACCGCGGCCGGACTGATCCGCGCTCGCCGGTTTTTCAAAAACGCCCGCAGTTCCGACCGCTGCTCGATGTCGCTCATCCTTACACTGCCAATGGTACGTTCCGACAACGGGTTTCTCCGTCCCGGCGCAGGGCATACACTACGACCATGGACATTCACCATGGCTGAGGAACCGACCGCGGCGCGCGACTCGTTCGGCGACATCGCCCCTGCGCTCGCCGGCTTCACCGATACGGTGCTCTTCGGCGACGTGTGGCGGCGACCCGAACTCTCGCCACGCGATCGAAGCCTGATTACGGTTGCGGCGCTCGTCGCGGGTTATCGCACGAACGAGTTGCCCTATCACGTGAAGTTTGCGCTGCACAACGGCGTCACGCGCGACGAAATAATCGAGCTCATCACGCATCTCGCGTTCTATTGCGGTTGGCCGCCGGCGATGACCGCGCTTACGATCGCACGGAGCGCCTTCGAAGAAACGAACGGCTGAGCGTTGACGGCGAGCGAGACGGGCCACCCGAGCTCGGCGACCGCCGCGCCCGGGGTCGGGCCGCTGATACCGATCATGGCGTTCGTGTTCGTCGCGTATCTGGTCGTCGGGCTCGCGATGCCCGTCGTTCCGCTCTACGTGCATGACGATCTCGGCCTGAATGCGTTCGTGGTCGGGCTCGTCGCGGGGAGCCCGTTCGCAGCAGCGCTGCTCTCGCGGCTCGGCGCCGGCCGCTTCACCGATCGCCGCGGTGCAAAACGCGCCGTCACCGTCGGACTACTCGCGGCCGCGCTCGGCGGCGCGTGTTTTCTTTTCTCGCTCGCCGCCTTCAGATCGACGACGGTTTCCGTCGTGCTGCTGATGACGGGACGCGCGCTGCTCGGCGTCGCCGACAGTTTCACCATCACGGGCGCGCTCAGTTGGGGCCTGGCCTTGCTCGGCTCGCAGAAGACCGGCACCGTGATGGCGTGGGTCGGCACGGCGATCTATATCGCGTTCGCGCTCGGCGCGCCGCTGGGAGCGCTCCTCTACGCGCGCGCCGGCTTTCTCGCGATCGCGCTCGCGACGATCGCGGTGCCGCTCGCGGCGCTCGTGCTCCTCGCGCAACTTCCGGTCATTTCGATCGCATCGCCGCAGCGAAGGCCGGCATCGCTCGGGCGGGTGGCACGCGCGGTGTGGCAGCCGGGACTCGCGGTCGCACTCGGCGGGGTCGGGTTCGGCGCGATCACCGCGTTCATCGCGCTGCTCTTCGTCGAACGCGGTTGGACGCCGGTGTGGCTCGCGTTCTCGCTCATGAGTGCAGCCTTTATCATCGGTCGCCTGCTGTTCGGCGGATTGGCCGACACGGTCGGTGGCGCGAAGGTCGCGTTCGTGTGCGTGCTGATCGAAGCGGCGGGGCTTGCGCTCATCTGGCGGGCGGCATCGACGCCGGTCGCGCTCGCGGGCATCATGCTCGGCGGATTCGGCTACTCGCTCATGTACCCGGCGCTCGGCTCGGAAGCGTTGCGGCGCACGCCCGCGCATGAGCGCGGCATCACGATGGGCGCATACACGGCGTTCCTCGATCTCTCGCTGGGGATCTCCGGCCCGCTGCTCGGAATCGTCGCCGCGGCCGGTTTGCAATCGGTCTACGCGGTGAGCGCGCTCCTGGCGCTCGCCGCGGCGGTCGTCACCCTCGTGATGCAGCGGAACCTGGGCGATGACGGGATCGAACCGCCGACCTTCTCCGTGTAAAGGAGCTGCTCTCCCAGCTGAGCTAATCGCCCGACCCCTCACACTTTTGCACCGCAGCGCCGTTGTCCCCGTAGGGACACGGCGCTGCGGGTCTCCGCGCGGATCTTAGCGGTCGACCATCGCCATCTGGCGTTCGTTGTACCGCGGGCCGGCCACCGTTTTCAGCGCGCCGTCGAGCTCGGTCATCTCCTGCGGCGTGAGCGAAATGTCCGCCGCCGCGACGTTCTCCTCCAGATAGGTGCGGCGTTTCGTCCCGGGGATCGGCACGACGTCGTCGCCTTTGTGGAGTAACCACGCGAGCGCAATCTGACCGGCGGTCGCGCCTTTCTTCTCGGCGAGCTCGCGAACCGCAGCGGCGGCGCGCATGTTCGCGTCGAAGTTCTCGCCTTGATAGCGCGGATCGTTGCGGCGGAAATCGTCGGACGGATAGTCTTCGGCGCGCTTCACCGTGCCGGCGAGAAAGCCGCGGCCCAGCGGTGCGAACGGCACGAGGCCGATGCCGAGTTCGCGTAGCGTCGGGATGATCTCGTCCTCGAGGTTGCGTTCCCACAGCGAATACTCGCTTTGGAGCGCCGCGATCGGATGGACCGCGTGCGCACGGCGAATCGTGCGCGCACTCGCCTCGGAGAGTCCGAGGTAGCGCACCTTGCCGGACTGCACGAGTTCCGCCATCGCGCCCACCGTTTCTTCGATCGGGACAGCCGGATCGACGCGGTGCTGATAGATCAAATCGATACGGTCGGTGTTCAGCCGCCGCAGCGATCCCTCGACGGCCGCGCGCACGTTCTCGGGGCGGCTGTCGACGCCGGTGATCGCGTTGTTCTCGAACCTGAAGCCGAATTTGGTTGCGACGATGACGTCGTCGCGCCGCCCGGCGAGGCCGCGCCCGAGCAACTCTTCGTTTGCGCCGATCCCGTAGGCCTCCGCCGTATCGAAGAACGTCACGCCGAGTTCGAGCGCGCGATGGATCGTCGCGAGCGATTCGTGCTCGTCGCGTTCCTCGGGGCTCCCGTACGACTGGCTCATCCCCATGCACCCGAGACCGAGCGCCGAAACGCTGAGGCCGTGCGTGCCGAGATTGCGTTTGCTAAGCATTCCTACTCCAATGTGATGTGACGCGCGCGAGCGCGAACGTCATGCGGTGAGAGAAGCGTACCCCAACCATCGCGGCGGAGAAAGGGCGTCCCCAACCCTACCATTGGCAGTGGAAGGATCGGCGGGGAGCGCCGCCGCCGGACCAGGGAAACGGATGGCGGCTCGGTAGGTAACGCGGATGCGCGCGATGCCCCAAGTGCTCGACGAATCGAAACCGCTTTGGCGCACGATGCTCGTGTTCTTGATCCCGCTGATGCTCTCGAACGTGCTTCAAGCGGCGCAAGGGACGGCGGCAAGCATTTTCCTTGGGCGAATGATCGGGACACCGGCGCTGGCGGCGGTCTCCGCGTTCTTTCCGATTCAGTTCCTCCTGATCGCGTTCTTCATCGGGATCGCGAGCGGGAGCACGGTCCTGATCGGTCAGGCCTTCGGTGCCGGGAACACCGAGCGTATTCGGGAGATCGCGGGGACGACGCTTACGGTCGCGCTGGGCCTGGGTATCGGGCTCGGCGTCCTCGGCGCGCTTTTGACGGAGCCGCTCTTGCGGCTAACCGGCACGCCGCCGGACATTTTCCCGACGACCGTGGTGTATGCGAAGATCATCTTCCTCGCCCTGCCGATTTTCTTCGTGTACCTCTCCTACACGACGTTCATGCGCGGCGTCGGCGATTCGGCGACGCCGTTCTATTTTCTGATCTTCAGCACCGTGCTCGGCGTCATCCTCACGCCGTCGTTCATCAAGGGCTGGTTCGGTTTGCCGGCCTTCGGCGTCACGGGTTCGGCCATCGCCTCGACGATCTCGACGTTCCTCGGGCTCGTCGGCCTGCTCATCGTTTTGGAGCGGCGCAAGGACGTCCTCAAATTCGACGGCTCGATGATCCGTCATCTCCGCGTGCGCTGGGCGATCTTCCGCCAGGTGATCCGGATCGGCTTGCCGACCGGCGTGCAGACGATCATCGTCTCGCTAGCGGAGATCGCCGTGATCGGGTTCGTCAATCGCTTCGGCTCCGGCGCGACCGCTGCGTACGGGGCCGTCAATCAGGTCGTCAGCTACGTGTCGTTTCCGGCGTTGAGTATCGGCATCGCGTCGAGCATCTTCGGCTCGCAGGCGATCGGCGCGAAGCGCAACGATCGGCTTCCGGCGATCGTGCGTTCCGGCGTCGCGCTCAACTACATCGTCGCCGGCGGACTCATCGCGATCGTGTATCTTTTTTCGTGGGTGATCCTCGGCGCGTTCGTCACCGACCCGCACACGCTCGCCGTCGCGCACGATCTGCTGATGATCACGCTCTGGAGCTATGTGCTTTTCGGCAACAACACCGTGCTCTCAGGGGTGATGCGCTCCAGCGGCACCGTCGTGCCGCCGACGCTCATCTCGGTGGGCGCAACCCTGCTCATCGAGATTCCGGTGGCCTACGTGCTCTCCATGCACACGTCGCTCGGCCTGCGCGGCGTCTGGATCGCCTATCCGGTCACGTTCGCCTGCGGACTCATCGCGCAAACCAGCTTCTACAAGTTCGTCTGGAAACACGAGAAAATCGAAGCGATCAAAATCTGATCCCTCGGTGTCAACGCGCGCTACTTTGTTTCGATGAGGTCGGCGCCGTCCCAGCGTTGGGAGCCGGTGCCTTTCATCGTGATCATCATGCAGCGGTCGCGGTAGTAGGCGGCGGGCGTGTCGCCGGCGTGCATCGCGGCGACGCGCGAGAAATACCGTCCGGCAGTGAGAAAGAGGCCCTTCTGAAATTCGTGCATCGCGTTCGCAAAGAGCTCGGCTGAATTGACTTTGTGCTCGAGCAAATCAACGGGATCGTTGTCGAAGCACTCGTAGATGTCGACGCTCGCCGCCTTTCCCTTGGCTTTGACGGCGCCGAGGTGGCGGAGGTGGAAGTGCGCGCCGGGTGAGAGGTTCGTCACGACGGAGGCGCTCGCCAAGATCGGCACGCCGTAGTGTTTCGTGAGCCCTTCCATTCGCGATGCGACATTGACGGCGTCGGCGATGACCGTCGTCTGCATGCGGTCGTTCTCGCCGATCGTGCCGAGGATCAACTCGCCGTGATGCAAACCGATCCCGATTCGAATCGGCGTGTACCCCGCCTTCGTGCGACCCTGATTGTAACGTACGACCTGCCGATAGAGCTCGACCGACGCCGTGAGGGCGTCCGTCGCTTCGTGCGGAAAGAGCGCCATGATCGCGTCGCCGATGTATTTGTCGATGAAGCCGCGGTGGTCGCGGATGATCGGGTTCACGTGCTTCAAATACGAATTGAGGAACGCGAAGTTCTCTTGCGGCGTAAGCGATTCGGAGAGCGCCGTAAAATCGCGGATGTCGGAGAAGAAGACCGTCATCTGGCGCGCGATGTGATCGCCGAGCTGGACGTCGGCGAGCGAGTCGCGCTTGAGGTATTCGAGGAACTCGCGCGGGACGAATCGGCTCGATGCGTCGGAGTAGCGCTGCGCGAGCGCGGAATCGTTGACCTCGCGGCCGGCCGCACGCAATTGCTGCACCTCGATGCTCAGCCGCCGCCGCGCCAGCGCCATGTTCACGCGCGTGCGCACGAACGTGGACTGGTGCGGGGTCACGAGATAATCTTCGGCGCCGAGCTTGATACAGAGCGCGATGCGGTCCGCGGCGTCGGGCGGCGCGACGACGAGGAGTGCCGGACGCGTCGCCGTCGACATGGCACGAATCGCCTCGAGGAGCCGCATCACGCCGGTGCGCGACTGCATCACGTCGACGATCATCAGATCGATCGCGCGGCCGTTCAAGAGCACCAGCGCATCGTCGGGGGTCGCGGCAAACTGGACGTCCGGATAGCCGGCGTCCGCAATGAACGTCCCCAGTAGTTCGCGGTCGAGACCGGTTTTGGCGGCGATTACGATATGCTCGCCGCCCGCCGCGACCGCCGCGCCGTTACCTACACCGACCCCCTAGTGGACCCGTAAGGCTGGCGAGGTTCGCGCGTCAACGGAGCTCTCCCGTTTTGGGCGAAATCGAACGCATGAACGAGCGGCATTTCGCCAGCGACAACGGCGCCGGCGCCCACCCCGAGGTCCTCGCCGCGCTCGCGCAGGCGAACAGCGGGCACGTCACCGCGTACGGCGCCGACCCCATCACGGACGCGGCGATCGACCGCATCCGCGACCTGCTGAGCCCGGATACGGCGGTGTTCTTCGCCTTCAACGGCACCGGCGCCAACGTGATCGCCCTGGCCGCAGCGCTGCGGCCGCATCAAGCCGTGATCGCCCCGGCCGGCGCGCACCTCAACGTCGATGAATGCGGCGCGCTCGAACGCTTCGCCGGGACGAAGATCCTCGGCGTGCCGGTGACCGGCGGCAAGCTGACGGCGGCCGACGTGGAACGCCAGATGCATGGGATCGGCGATCCCCACCACGTCCAGCCCGGCGCGATTTCGATCTCGCAGTCGACCGAGGTCGG
>Ga0116231_10014358_pt1 | contig 10678 bp, 8 predicted proteins | sample S1TSphgellanicum_2_FD_89695 | JGI IMG/M metagenome (GOLD analysis project Ga0116231, IMG submission 89695) | Host-associated microbial communities from peat moss isolated from Minnesota, USA - S1T2_Fd - Sphagnum magellanicum MG | ecosystem: Host-associated > Plants > Peat moss > Unclassified... | reverse complement strand
GTAATGCAATGAAGTTCACTAAGAATCTAATGCGTTGTGTCCACTTGGAAGATACAAAGACATTGTGGGAGAATCGTAACTCACCATGATGGAATGTGAAGGGGCATTATGTTGATGTTCATTCAATGCCACTCTTGATGGTTGAACCCCTTTTGTTCCATTCGTCATAACATCTACATACAACCTCATAATCTAACATGCATTGGATTTTTGAAAAGTTAATCTAAAAAGGAGCCATGTTACAAAATCTTATAAGTTTTTTATTTTTTTGATCAAGAGTTAAGCCTTGGGACTAAAAATCACTTTGCCTAATTTGAAAAAAAAACAGACAAATTCAACCTCCTCTACTTCTAGCAAGTGTAAGTCCCTTATAACAAACCTGATGATGTTGAAATTTGGAAATAACCTTCTACATCTTCTAAAAAAGAATTTTTTTAAGTTTGACACAAATCTAACGGTGGATTTGGGAGGAACAACTATTTGAAATAAAACCCCAGAGACTTTGTCATAGAAATCCTTCCATGAACTCCCCTATAACACCCTCTACTCCTGGCAAGTGTAGCTCCCTTACAACCAAACCGATGATGCTAGAATTTGGAGAGAACCTTTTACACCTCCTAAACAAAAACTCTTTTAAGTTTCATCCAAATCCAACGGTGGATTTGGGAAGAATAACTATTTGAAATAAAACTCCAGAGGTTTTATCATGGAAATCCTTCCATGCTTATTTCTTGCACACATCTTTTTCATGAACGACACCTTTCCACACATAAGAACTAATCTTTTCCTCACACATTCTTTCTCTTCTTTTTTCCTTCCCCACACACAAAATACTCTCCTCCCCTTTGGTAAGTTTTCATATATTTTACTTGAACTTGTTCCCCTTGTCCAATGGAAGTTTCAAAATCCTCGCCTTTAATCAGGCCTTCTCATCCTTTAAGAGCCAATGAGAATTGAGAATGATTTGCCTTCCAATTGATTTTAAGATGAGAATTCTTGGGCCCAATGAGACACAAAAAATATTCCATCCTCCAATCAAATAGGATGACAATCCTCATGATTAATGGGATTGGAGGATTCATCCTTCCCCTTATCTTGGATATCTTGATGAAGTTCTTAAGTTTTGATCCTTATCCCTTTCGTCCATTGACCTTCACATCCTATTTCTTCATCCGAATTATTTCAAATAACTAACTATTAGGACAATTTATCGGTAGTAACAAGTAAGCATCTTTGAGTCCTTACTTGACTAAATCAATTCAATGGTTGAAGTAACATCCCCATGTACCATTTACTCTTTTGATATCCCTACTTATTTTTTCTTCCATGCATTAATTAACTATGTAGTACATAGTAAATTGGAATTAAAATTTGCATCACCAAAAAACCCCACATACTTCTAGATCCATTATCGAAATTAGGGTTCGATGAATCCATTAGATCTAGAATGTTCAAATTTTCATGAGATTTTGCCGTCACTCCCACATCTTACACCTACCCTAATTTGTTAAATAAAAAAGCCTTGACCTTTTTAATTCAAGTACCGCATTGTCTCCACTACCTTCTTGGTTTTTGTTGATGTAGGTGAGAATTTAGTCATGGCGGATGATATCGTTATGCCCTCAAATCATCTAATTTCACTAGTAGAAAAAGAAGAGCTTGAAGAAGCATTGTTTGATGTGAATGTCTCTCAACGGTCGCACGAAGAAAAACTGCCCCGAAGAGTGGTGCGCACTCGAATCAATCGTTTGGCATGGGATCGTCGATTGTCTCCTAACCCACATGCCTTAGCAATGTATTTAGAATTTGTTCCTGCTTGTGGAACCGCACCAGAAAGGTTTGAAGAGTGTCAATGTGAAAATGATGATGTTTGTCTTCATTGTCAAACTTAGGTTCCCAATGATGGCGATTATCGTTAGTTGTGAGGCCCAATCAACCCCCTTTCCATGGAACATCGAACCGAATACCTAGCTCGCACCATTTGTCACATTTTGGAGTTTTTGCAATTGTGATTTATCCCCTTAAAGTTGTTTACTAAATTGTAATTCACCTGAGGCCACTCAAGTGAAAATGTTAATACCTAACTTTGATTTTGATTATATTTAGAAGTTTGATAGAACTGAAAACTAAATAAAGATGTATTAGGACTGCATCTTAAAAATCTTTCAAGTACATCATTTGTGATTGAAGATTATTTTACAAATTAACTTAATATTGTCATGGCAAAATGTTATTGTTAATTATGGGCTTGTATTCCCAATATATCAATAAATCACATCTAATTCTACATCCCCTTTCCTTTCATTACAACATAAAAAAATAATGCACTTAAAAAGGTTTCTTAGGTCCTAAAATTAACTAAGCCTTACATCAATTTAAATAAAATAGTCTTCTAGGCTGAAATATCCAAAGGCTAATTCAACTCTTAATAATTATTACTTGGAGGTTTATCAAGATTCAAATCATTAATACTAAAAAAAACTATGGAACTAAAGCTTAACAATTTGTGGTATTATAATCCATGATTCACAACCATTTTAATGGCATGTTGTGTTTTATGACTAATTATATGGATGTTGAGAAATATAAATTTAACCATTGGATTTTTTTATTTTAAGTTTTGATTTAAACAAACTTGGACCTTCAGAGTTGAATAGGTGTTTTGTCAAACATCACTAATTTCACAAAGGAGCCCTTGATTTTCATAATATACAAACTTTTTTATACTGATTTTTTTATAATAATGATGGACTATTAGACACACATAAAAAAAATTCAAAATATAAGGAATCTATAATTTGATGTTTTTCCAAAAAAATTAAAAATTTGGGTTTATTTGATGTTCATAAATCCTTTATGACATGTAAGTGTGATGTAATGTAAATGGTGTTTAAAACAAAGTTGTAGTTTATGATACAAAAGATGAAACCTTGAAGTAGTTAATATGTTTTGTTATGATTTGAAATTGTGACCATTTTTCAAAACGAAACACATAAATTTAGTGTAGAATCTTACAACATTTTTAGGAAATCATATTTATTCACTATTATAGAACTTGATTTTTCAAACTGTTCAAGTTGACTAACTAGTCTTTTTTTACTAATGGATATGTTCATTTTGACTAAAGGCCTGAAACATGTATTAATTGGCTAATCAACTTTACTAGAGTGATTTTTTTACCAATACATCTAGTCAAGTTAAATAACCATAGTCAAAATGGCCAATGGGTTTTGGTCAAATGGGACAATTAGTCAAATTGAACAAAAGAAATTGACATCATTAGTCAAAATGACCAATGTTCTTTAATCAAATGGGACATCTTATGTCTATTACATACTTACCTCCTACCTCTCATTTCTAATCTTACAACCTACATACCTACCAACTCACCCACCTACCTACCTACCTACCTACCTACTTACTTATTTGACTATCCACCCACTTATAACCTACCTACATATTAAATACCTATCTACCTACCTACTCATCCACCTATTTAAATGTACTATTGACATACCTACCTATCCACCCACCAATAATTTACATACATATTAATTACTTATATACCCACCCACCCACCCACCTACTTAGATAGATTACATATTTACTTATTTATCCACCCACCTATAACCTACCTACATATTAACTACTCACTTGCCTCCCTACCTACCTGCCTTTTTACAACATACCTACTTGCCACAATTTGTTTTACGAACATAAATTCAACTAATCAAAATGATTAATCAAATGGTCCATATTCTACCAATAAAAAAAATCACTTCAATCACAACAAACATGTCGAAATCAACTTGTCCAAAATGATTGAGTGGCCTTTTTGACGCTTGTTCAAATTGGGTATTTTTTTACTAAATTTGTTAATAAAAAAATACCAAGTTTTTTAGTAGTGATTAAAAAATTAGTAACAAAAATCATGTGATATTGGTGAAACTATAACAAGTAAAAGTAATAATTAAAAATATATTTTGTTCAAAATTTCCTTTTTAAGAATTGTTTTTTTGACAATAGGACTATAATCATTTAAAACAAAGTAAACATATTGGTTCATTAATTCATGATTGCACCCAAGTCTTGCATATTTTATCAAATACTCCTTATAATTAAAGTAGTTGATACCCAATCCCAAAATTAGTAACTTTGGTTTGGTTACATTTTCAATACAAGTTCAATAAAAAAAAAAATCATGGGTGTAAACAAGATAACATGAGTCACACCCTCCCCTTTGGGAATTTTTTAAAACTATTTTATTTTTGGAATATTTCCAAAAAAATTAGATTTGAAAAAAATCATGATAGTTTTTTTTTATAGTACTTTGATTTGTCAAAAATATGTCATTTAGAAAAAAAATTCAAGTTATTTAACATGTTCTTTTGTTGTTCAAAAACATTGATTCAAGTGTTGTATTAGTATCTTTTCATTTTTTTATTCATTTGATTAAATTCAAATTTATTCACAAGTTCCCATGATATATTATGAATGTTATCATATAAGTAAATCCTATAGGTTCAACACAAAATTAAATTACATTCTCAATAACATGAAACATGAAACACTAATTACACTTGTTGTCGTATGTGTTACCATGGCTACACCTTCATCTTCCATTGAATAGTTTCCATTCCAAAATTTTAGTGGTAGTGGTGGGCTTGGTTGTAATTCACCTTAACCCCACCTTTTAAAGGCCCTCCTCCCCTAATGGGTGTGACCACATTTGAACTCAACTCCCATCCTTTTGAAACATTCCTTCAATTCCCATAACTTGTTGATTTGTTATTCATCACCATTAATAGTTGAATATATATATATATATATATATATATATATATATATATTTTAAACATATGTTATTAAAAATTTAACATTTAACAATAAAATAAAACTTTCATTTTTTCTTCTTTCCTCATTTCCACTTCACCCATTTCATAGTGTTTTTTCAAACTAAAATTAGGTAATATTTCATCAATTTTCTTATTACCTTCTTACCAATAGTGCAAGAGTATTACTTAATTAACTTCCCTAACAAATGTAGAAAAAAACTTACATGCAATGTCGCAACCCTAGCGTTGGGTTCGCAACTAAGGCAAAGGCTTGCAAAGGTGTGGGCCAAGAATGTGCTTAGGAGTCACATTTCATGTTCCCAGGAGTGCAAAAGAGTGTGAGGGAATGAACCTCCACACTTCCAAATGAGCTCCCACTTTGGGTGTTCGAATCCCAATGGACTCCTGAATTTTTAAAGGGTAATTGCAGGGGTCAAAACTCATTGGATTGAGAAGTTCCTTATATTGTTGAAAAAATTTTGGAATGAAGATGTCTAAAATGGGCTCGCATGACCCACTTGGGTAATTAAAACACAAGTTATGGCCAAAAGAAAGGTTGGAAATCAAGACTTCCAACCACTAAAAGTCAAAAATTGCCCTGATTTCCTTGTGTGCAAGTGGCATGCCACATAATATTGGAAAGCTCTCGATGAAGACTATAACTTTGTTGTAGACCTCACATCAATCGGAGGTTTAAACACAAAATTATGGCCTTCCAAAGTTGTGGGAGTCCCAATTTTGGGAATTTCAGGACTCCCACTTGGGAGTCACAAAATGACATTTGGATGCTAATCCTGTGGCTAGGCGCAAAGTATACTATAATGGGGAAGGTGGTGGCTTCCTTCAAGTTTGGGTCGTGGTGAGTTTTATAAGTTCATGTTTGCCCGTGATTCATCCGTGCACCAAAGGTGCTGTAACTATGCACTAACCAACTTATTGTTCGGTTTTTGTAGGTTCGTGTGAGTATTTGAATTGCTTGTCACTCCTCCTAGTCCCCATCTCAGAGCTCCAGCATGCCCTTTTATACCCAAAGTGTTGCGAGCCAAGGAGGGTACCTTAACTTTTTATCCTTTCATTGCTTTCACATTTAAACTTGTAATTGAGTCTACCAAGGAGTTTGGGGGTGCATCGTGCATATACCCCACATTCCATAAAAAACTACTAAGACTTACAACTAGCATATGAAACCCTTTGACTCCTTTCTTAACTTGCTCATGATTGAAGTGTAAGGAAACCCAAAAGCCCATTTTATCAAAACCTTAAGTCAAGTAATGAAACAAGTCAAATCAAAAGGAAAATTGAATGCACACATTATAAACCAAAGTGGTGAAAAGCCCATGATTAAAGGAAAGCTTGCAAAAAATATGCAAGAAAAGGCAAGTGTCACATTTTATTTCACTTGCACAAGTTCATGTAACCATTAACATATAAGTTAAAATACAAGAAGAAGATATCATGTGTGAAAAGGATAATGATCAATTGTGTAACCATTTATAATTGATCAAAAGATGTGGAAAGAAATGAATTTAATCAATAATTTAAAAATGGACAACATTAAACATTAAACTGTTTCATAGCATGGAAATGAAACAAACAAACCCCACCCATTTCCATAGCATGAAAGGTCTTTTTGAAAAACTAAAGGCAAGAATAAAAAGCTCTACCATTTTTTTGTGATAAATCTTTGACTTGGTTGAGCTTATCTTTAGGCTTAAACCCTAATTTGAATTCATTAATCTTTAATGACTTTATTATTTAATCTATTGTGATGGGATCATGGTCACTTATCATCATTAACACATGCATTATTGCTTACTCCTTTAGAGACTTAAATATTACAATTGCCACATTTTCTTGTAATTGATCTTCAAAATGAAATACAATTGTTTCAACAATGGAACAATGAAAATTTGATTAGAACGTGAGCGCTTTTGCATCAAATGATAACTTACCTTTTAGCTTTCCAAACGCACTCAACCAAATCAACACATTTGAACCTTTTAACTTTCCAAACATATTCTATAAGAAAAGCCCAATCTTTTGTAGCAGGTTGTGAAACAGAACAGCAAGGCTTGGTGTAAAACAAAGCACTAGAGCATGACAAAATAACAAGTCATGAAATGAAACAACAAAGTAAGGTGAAAAAGCAAGGTGAGAAGTAAAACATCAAGGTGTGGTGAAATAGAAGGGCAAAACAATAAAGCAAATGGCGAAATAGCAAGACAAAATGAGAGAAGATGGTGCAAAAAGTAGGCAAAGCACAATGGCGATCACAAAAGAAGAAAAAAACAACAACAAGGACAAAAAAAAAAGGGGGAAGGAAGGAAAATGAAAATGAAAATGAAAATAATTGAAAGGGAAGGACAAAGAAAATGGAAAAAATTGAAAGGGAAGGAAAAGGAAAAAAAAACATTAAAAGAATGAAGGAAGAAAACCATAAGAACAGAAAACACAAACCTCAAATAACTTGCACCTTTTAACACATAAAACAAACAACAAACCTTGCAAAATGTCAAACAAAATAATTCAAAAAGAAAAACTTAGGAGCTCCAATCTCTTTTTATTCACAAGAAGTGGGTAGGGTTTAGGGAAGAGAAGCAAGCCATTGGAAGGTGACACACCCTTCTTAATCTCAACATAAACATAATTTTGACTAGGAACTTGGGAACTTGACCCGGGTAAATGGTTTTATCTCACCCAAGTTTCACCATTTTGAAACATTTTTTTGACTAGCTGGTTCTCACACAAGCAAAAACTAGTGATCAAGGAATCGATCATAGTATTATTACAAATGATACTTGAGAGGTTGACATTGAATACCCAGGTGATATTCAAAAATATTTTTGATACCTGCCCAACATTGCCTCTAACGATCAAACATTAACCAACTGCAAGAGTTCTAAGTCAAATTATGACTCACCTAGGGATCCTAACATTGATTACCTATAAATTTTCAACCCAGTTGCAACTCTCTAATGGAAGCGCTTGTTTGTGGTGGCTTTTCGAGTCTGATGTGATTACAACATACTGTATGTATGTAGCTGTGATCACAATGTCCTAATGGAAAGAGCCCTTGGTTCATGGAACAATGTTAATATAACACAATTCCTGACATTGTAGCATGTGGAAATTGAAGAGTAGATGAAACTATATTCAATTTCAAACTAGACTGGGTTTGATTTTTTTTCTTAAAAGAATTGTTGTAATCTGAAGAACCCACTTAAATGCACCACAAGTTCCATAAGTTGAAAAACTAACCAGACTAAGAAAAAAATATTATTTCAGAATTAAAAATAAGAACAAACCAAAAACTAAAGGTTCTTTCTTTACAACAAAAGAAGCAAATGACACTAGAATATGCCTTGTTTGAATTAGGAGAAAATCCACAACCTTTCTTATATCTTAAGTTAATCAATGGGGTTTGAGGGCCTTCTCATCAATTTCTCCCCTTCTGTCACACCATCTACCCAAATTCATGTCCAATTTGCTATATACTGACATGGCTTCTGCCCAACTTCCCCTCCGATAATCCGACTGTCCACAAAAATTCATGTCCAATCTGCTATTTGTTGACATGGCTTCCATCTAACTTCCACTCTGACCAATTGTCCACCAAAACTCATGTCATGAACACACCAAGTCTAGGTCACCTTTCGCTTTTATTTTTTTGCTATTATTGTTTGTATTTAATAAGGTTGCAAGGGTTATTCTTGTGCATCAATAGTCAACAATATCTGCCATAAGAAGGTCATTAATGGCGACAGATATTTAGTCATACTGAAATCTGACATTAGATTTTTATTTTTTTATGATATCCTTAAAGGATATTACAATTGATTTTTAAAATAATAATAATAATAACCGGAACCGGCCGATCTAAAAAAAATGTTATATCCGCCCAACACTGGTATACACTTTAGACATTTCAGACTTCTCTATATTTATACCCTATCCGACTGGTATGCATATGAGGTTTACCTTTCACTTAACAACAGGTGATTGTTTTGAGGCAAGCAACAAGAAGTTCTTTGCAAATATTGTCCTATGTTTTTATTTTTTGTTGCACTTGGTTATGATGGGCTTTGAAGTATGGTGATTGACTAGGGGATCATACTTTTGGTTTATTCATCTTATTTTCGTTATTTACATGGATCTATTGCAAGGCAAAACTGTTAATGTATATAACAAGTGTTGGTCCAGTATATAGCACTTGCATCTGGTATCAATATTGGTATCAATACTAGTAGCAAGGACCCTACCAATCCAATATGAGTGAGGCAATACCAGCCTTATACCTTTACCAGCCCAGTAGGGTCCTGAAGTAATACCAGCCTTATATTAGTTCAATACCAGTCTCCACATCATGTATACATCTACTTCATACCAACAAAAATTTGTCTTGGAACCAACACCAAGACCATATTGATATGATTTTTAAAAAAATACCCAATACAAATATTAGTCGAATATGCACCAAAAAAATAAACTGATACCACAGCCAGGCTGGTATGTTCAAAAATCAATACGTGACCAATATTGGTATATACTGTGTACCCATGGAATTACTTATTCTGATACCATTTGCCATGAAGGAAATATGGCCAATGTGGTGGCTAAATGAACAGGTAAATGTTGGAAAAAATGAAAATATTTACATCTTTAACAAGGTAAATGTTGTTCATTTACACCCTGGATTGTTAAATTTGCAAATCCTGTAAAGACTTTGGAACTCAGGGATGATCTACTTCAACATATCTGCAGGTCAAAATCATATTTTTCAGGTCAAAATTTGGCAAAATGTTGCCCCAGAAAAAAAACATTACCTAGAATCGTACTAGAATTGGGTCTGAGTTTTAAAACCAAAACCAAATTTTCTTTTAAGAAAACAGAACCAGAACCATTTAAATTTGTGTTTCTAGAAACAAAGGTCATCTTATAAAAGTACAAAACCGCCCAATTGGGGATGTATGTGGTTGGATGGTCATTCATTGAACCTGCCCTGTGACTCCACAAATGGGGGATGTATGTGGTTGGATGGTCACTCATTGAACCTACCCCATGATTGCACCAGTTGGGGATGTATGGGCTCTTAATAATGCTTGTGCTAACCACACAAGCTACCACAGTTTGAATTTATTTATTTTTTAAGGTTCAATCTGTCCTTCCCTAGAAACTTTTTTTTTTTTTGTTATTTTTCCAAATCTAACTGCACCCACCTACCTCCCACCTTGCCCCTACCTAAAAATTAACACGTCCACCACTCTAACATACTTTGTAAGCTATTGGCTTACCTTACTTGCTTGCCAACCTATCTACCTACTTACAAGACGCACCTTGGAGGTCGTAATGTTGTCTATTGGCATCTATGCTCCTCTTGATTAATGCTAGCCAAGATCACAATTGACATTCTTCCATGTTATTTCTGGAGGAGGATGGTGATGACAACAACATCAATAGACAACCAAACAACAAAGGTGAAAAGGCCAAGGGAGGGTGGATTTTGCGTAACTTTCTTTTTTGGGTTTTGTTTTGTGATGGGTCCTTTTTTTTTCCCTTTACATTTCTGTCAAGCCCATAAAGTTTTTTATCACTAAGAATTTGGTTATTACTTACAAATTAAGCACAATAGAAGGTTTTTACCACAAAATAAGTGATTTTGTCATAGTCTTGGTTTTTCTTAGTTTTTGTCATAGTCTTAAATAATAGCAAAGAAAAAAGAAGAAGAAAAATATCAAAAAGTGTGTTGTAGGTGTGAACGTGTGAATACATAATGGCTAATTATTGACTAATCATATGTTTTATAGGGCTTTCTTTTGAGCAAAGGATTGAGTCGAGAGTGTTTT
>Ga0116231_10014357_pt1 | contig 10678 bp, 11 predicted proteins | sample S1TSphgellanicum_2_FD_89695 | JGI IMG/M metagenome (GOLD analysis project Ga0116231, IMG submission 89695) | Host-associated microbial communities from peat moss isolated from Minnesota, USA - S1T2_Fd - Sphagnum magellanicum MG | ecosystem: Host-associated > Plants > Peat moss > Unclassified... | reverse complement strand
GTCGCCATGTCGGCCAGCGAGACACCGCGCGCCGCCGCGACCGCTTCACCGAGCGCGAGTGCGGTGCCCGATGGCGCGTCGCGTTTCATGCGGTGATGCGCCTCGAGGATATCGACGTCCCAATCGGGCAGGCTGCGGGCGGCCATCGCCGCCAGCGTGGCAACCAGGCTCACCCCGGCGCTCGTGTTCGGGGCAACCAGGACCGCGATGCGCCCCGACGCCGCCTGAATGGCAGCCCGCGCGTCCGCATCGAGCCCCGTGGTGCCGACCAACAGCGGCACACCGGCGGCGGCACAGTCGCGGGCGTGGCTGCCCACGGCGGCGCCCACGCTGAAATCGAGCGCGACGGCCGCGGTTCGCAGCGCCTCGGCCGCGTCGCTGCCCACGGTCACGCCCGTGCGACCGTGCTCCCCCGCCGCGTCCTGGCCGAGGCGCTGGCTGTCCGCAGAGGCGATCGCACCGCAGAGCACGAAGCGCTGCGACTCCTGTAGCGCCGTCAACAGCGACTGACCCATCCGTCCGGTGATGCCGTAGATGACGATCGGTTGCATCGGACTTCAGCCCGTGCGCCTAATCGACCGCGCCGGTGAAGAACTTCTTCACCCCCTCGAAGAAACTCTTTTCGCGCGGCTTGTGGCTGCCCTGCTGCAGCGAGCTCTCGAACCGGCGCAGCAGCTCCTTCTGTTCGCTGCCGAGGCCGATCGGCGTCTCGACGACGACCCGGCAGTACAGGTCGCCGGCCGAGCCGCCGCGCACCGGCACGACTCCCTTCTCGCGCAACCGGAACACCCGGCCCGATTGAGTTTCGGCGGGAATCGTCAGCACGACCTCCCCGTCGAGCGTGGGCACCTCGACCGACCCACCGAGCGCGGCGATCGTGAAGCTGATCGGCACCTCGCAGGACAGGTTGCTGCCTTCGCGCTCGAAGATCGCATGCTCCCGCACGCGGATCTCCACATACAGGTCGCCGGCCGGACCGCCGTTGCGACCCGCCTCCCCCTCGCCGCTCAGCCGGATGCGGTCGCCGGTGTCGACGCCGGCGGGCACCGTCACCGCGAGCGACTTCTCCTGGCGCACCCGGCCCTGGCCGAAACAGGTATCGCAAGGATTGCTGATGATCTTGCCGCGACCCTTGCAGCGGGGGCAGGGCTGTTGAATCGTGAAGATCGACTGCTGGACCCGGACCTGGCCGTGACCGTGGCAGGTGTCGCAGGTCTTCGGGGTGGAGCCCTTGGCGGCGCCCGAGCCGGCGCAGGTCTTGCATTCAGCCAAGGACGGGATGCGAATCTCGGTCTCGGTCCCGAATACCGCCTGCTCGAGCTCGAGCTCCAACTCGTAGCGCAGGTCCGCGCCCCGAAACACCTGGGACCGGCTGCGCTGGCCGCCCGAAAAGATGTCGCCGAACATCTCGCCGAAGATGTCGCCGAAGGCTTCGCCCGCGGTGAATCCGCCGCCGCGACCGCCTTGCAGCCCCTCGAAACCGAATTGATCGTACGTGGCCCGCTTCTGGGCGTCGGCGAGGACCTCGTAGGCCTCCTTTGCTTCCTTGAATTTATGTTCCGCCTCGGGGTCGTTCGGGTTACGGTCGGGATGGAACTTCATCGCGAGGCGCCGATAGGCCTTCTTGATGTCGGCCTCCGTGGCATTCCGGGGCAGGTCGAGGACCTTGTAGTAATCCTGCTTCGACATTCATTCACCCATGAAAACGTGCCGCCGGACTCCGTGAGGGTACCGGCGGCACGCGCTGGAAAGGTTGATCCCGTCTGCAGTGTACCGCCGGGCCGCGAGGCCCGGGCGGCCGCCGCAATCAGGCCTTCTTGCGGTCGCTTTCCTTCACTTCCTCGAACTCGGCATCGAGCACGTCGTCCTTCGGCGCGCCGGCGCCGCCCGCACCCGGTCCGCCCTGAGGCCCGGCCGCCGCCGACTGTTCGAAGGTCTTCTGCAGCAGCGCGGTCGAGGCCTGCTCGAGTGCCGCGGTTTTGCTCTCGATGTCCCCACGGTCGTCGCCGGCCATCGCTGCGCGGACCGCCGCCACGGCCTCGGTCGCCGCGTGCTTCTCGGCCTCCGACAACTTCTCGCCCAAGTCCTTGATCGCCTTCTCGACCGTATGCACGGTGGCATCGGCCTTGTTGCGCGCGGCCACGAGCTCGCGGAATTTCTTGTCTTCCTCGGCATGCGCCTCGGCATCCGACACCATGCGCTTGATCTCGGCCTCCGACAAACCGCTCGACGCCTTGATCACGATGCGCTGTTCCTTGCCGGTCTTCACGTCCTTCGCGGACACGTTGAGAATGCCGTTCGCGTCGATGTCGAAGGCGACTTCGATCTGCGGCATGCCGCGCGGGGCCGGCGGGATGTCGGTCAGGTCGAACCGGCCGAGAGACTTGTTGTCGGCCGCCCGTTCGCGCTCGCCCTGCAGGACGTGGATCGTGACGCCGGTCTGATTGTCGTCGGCGGTCGAGAAGGTCTGCGACGCTTTCGTCGGGATCGTCGTGTTCTTGTCGATGACCTTGGTCATCACGCCGCCGAGCGTCTCGATGCCGAGCGACAGCGGCGTCACGTCGAGCAGCAGTACGTCCTTGACGTCGCCGGCGAGCACGCCGCCCTGGATCGCGGCGCCCACGGCAACCGCCTCGTCGGGATTCACGTCCTTGCGCGGCTCCTTGCCGAAGAAGTCCTTCACGGCCTTCTGTACGAGCGGCATTCGGGTCTGGCCGCCGACGAGAATCACCTCGGAGACGTCCGCGATCGACAGCCCGGCGTCCTTCAACGCAACCCGGCAGGGCTCGATCGTCCTCTGCACGAGATCCTCGACGAGCGACTCGAGCTTCGCGCGGGTCAGCTTGATGTTCAAATGCTTCGGGCCCGCCGCATCCGCGGTGATGTACGGCAGGTTGATCTCGGTCTGCTGGCTCGACGAGAGCTCGATCTTGGCCTTCTCCGCCGCCTCTTTCAGCCGCTGCATCGCGAGCGGATCCTTGCGCACGTCGATGCCGCTTTCCTTCTTGAACTCGTCGGCGAGATAGTTGATGACGCGCAGGTCGAAGTCCTCGCCACCCAGGAACGTGTCGCCGTTCGTCGAGAGCACCTCGAACTGACGCTCGCCGTCGACCTCGGCGATCTCGATCACCGAGACGTCGAACGTGCCGCCACCCAGGTCGTAGACCGCGATCTTGCGGTCGCCGCCGTCCTTGTCGAGACCGTAGGCGAGCGCCGCAGCCGTGGGCTCGTTGATGATGCGCTTGACGTTGAGGCCGGCGATGCGCCCGGCGTCCTTCGTCGCCTGACGCTGAGAGTCGTTGAAATAGGCCGGGACCGTGATGACGGCGTCGGTGACGGTCTCGCCGAGATAATCCTCGGCCGTCTTCTTCATCTTCATGAGAACGCGCGCGGACACCTCTTGCGGGGCCATCTTCTTGCCCTGCACTTCGACCCAGGCGTCGCCGTTGTCGGCCTTGACGACCTTGTAGGCCACCATGCTCACGTCTTTCTTCACGACGTCGTCGCCGAATTTGCGCCCGATCAGGCGTTTGACGGCCGCCACCGTGTTCGCGGGATTGGTCACGGCCTGGCGCTTGGCGGACTGCCCGACCAGCACTTCGCCGTCTTTCGTGAAGGCAACGATCGACGGGGTCGTGCGGTCGCCCTCGCTGTTTTCGATCACCTTGGGCTTGCCGCCCTCCATGATTGCGACGCAGGAATTGGTCGTGCCGAGATCGATGCCTATCATCTTGCCCATGATTTAGATCCTCTGAATACTGAAATCCGTGACCGTTAGGTGGGGCTTGCCCCCGCCGATTTCAATCGACGTCCGCAACCGATTCGCCATCAAAGCGGTGCGTCCGCCGGCGCCTTGCTGACGATGACACGCGCCGGCCGCAGGAGCCGGCCGTTCAGCGAATAGCCCTTTTGAATGACGCTGAGCACGTGGTTCGGCGCAACGCCCTGGCTCTCCTGGGCCACCATCGCCTCGTGCCATTCAGGATCGAACGCCTGGCCGGCCGGATCGATGATCTTGATGCCGGCCTTCTCGTAGGCCTTGTAGAGCTGGCGCAGGGTCGCCTGCGCGCCTTCCAGCAGGGCCGGACCCGGATTCGCCGCGCCGGCGCTGATGCCGGCCTCGAGCGCATCCGCGACCGTCACCAGTTCCTGGGCGAAGCGTTCGACGGCGAACTTGCGCGCGTTCTCGAGCTCGCGCTCGGACCGCTTGCGGAAGTTCTCGAGCTCGGCGACGGCGCGCAGGTAGCTGCTCCAGTTCTCCTGGGCCTTGGCCTCGGCGGCCGCCAGGGCGGCGCCTGCATCGGCGGCGGTCGCGGACGCCCCGTCGGGGCCGGCCTGCTGGTCGGCGTGGTTGGTCTCATTCACGGTGCGAAATCCTCACGAAATGGCGGGGGGCGCGGCGGCAACCCGCTCGACGCTAAGCCATCTGGGGGCTATTTGCGGGCGTTCAAGGCCGACCCGAGCAGTTTCGCCGTGACGTCGACGATCGGAATCACGCGCTCGTAGGCCATGCGGGTGGGTCCGATGATGCCGAGCACGCCGACCACTTGATTGTCGCGCATGTAGGGGGCGGTCACGACGCTGATGTCGTCGAGGATTCGATAGCCCGATTCCTGGCCGATGAAGATTTGAATGCCGTCCGCCCGCAAACAGTTGTCCAGCAGCCTCAACATGTCGTGTTTCTCGTTGAACGCCTCGAACAGGCGCCGCAGACGATCGACGTTCGACAGTTCGGCGAACCCCATGAGGTTCGTCTCGCCGGCGATCACGTACTCGACGCGCTCGGCGGGCTCCCGTTCGAACACCTTCTGGGCGACCTGGATCGCATCGAGCATGAGCTCGTTCATGTCGCGCTGCGTGTCCTTGAGCTGAGCGACCAGCAGGGCGCGCAGCTCGGGCAGCGAGCGGCCGGCGAAAGCCTCGTTCAAATAATTGGCGGCGCGGCGCAATTCGTCCGGCGAATAGTAGCGGTCGAGCTGCACGACCCGGTTTTCCACGTCGCTGTTGCTGAGCACGAGGATCGCGAGCGCGCGATTCTCCGACAAGCCGATGAATTCGATCTGGGACAGCGCGATGGTGTTCGGGTTGGGCAGCGTGACCAAGCCGGCCATCTGGGTCACGCTCGAGAGCATCTGTGAGACGGTCTGAACCAGCGAGCGGCCGGTCGTCGCGTCGCTGATCAGGCGGCGCTCGATGTCCTCGATCTCCTCGTCCTGCAGCGGCTTCAATTTGAGCAGCGTGTCGACGAAGAACCGATAGCCCTTGTCGGTCGGGACGCGGCCCGCAGAGGTGTGCGGCGAGGCGACGAAACCCAGCGATTCCAAATCCGCCATCACGTTGCGGATCGTCGCCGAGGACAGGCTCAAACCCGAGTCACGCGACAGGGTGCGCGAACCGACCGGCTGACCGTCCCGGATATAGTTCTCGATGAGCGCCTTGAGCAGCAGCTGGGCGCGCTCGTTCAGGGATGCTTCGCCGGCGGATGTTTCTGGATGGTCCATAGTACACGCTCGAACCTACCTAGCGAATCCATCTGAAGTCAAGAGCGTGACCGCCCCATCCTGCCATGCTACAAGGAATCTCGACCATGCCTCACCCTTTTCAGTCCATCGCTCTCGTCGGCAACGCCAAGGACGCGCGCGTTTCTGAGTGCATGCTGAGCCTGGCCGCGCATCTTTACGCCCGTGGGCTGCGCCCGCTGATCGACCTGCGCACCACCCTGGCCGTCCCCGAGGGCAGCGTCGTGCGCTGTCCCGAGACGGCCTTCGCGAGCCGGGCCGACCTCATCATCGCGATCGGCGGTGACGGTACCCTGCTCTACGCGGCCAATCTGGTCGCCGGCGCGGCCGTCCCGCTGATCGGGATCAACCGCGGGCGCTTGGGCTTCCTGACCGACGTCAGCCCGAACTCCATGCTCGAGGACGTCGACAGCGTGCTGGCCGGCCGGTACGCACAGGACCGTCGCTCCCTGCTCGCGGCCCGTTTGGAACGCTACGGCGCACCGACCGTGCGGGCGCTCGCGCTCAACGACGTGGTGGTCAACAAATGGGAAACCGGCCGCATCCTCGATTTCGAGACCTCGATCAACGGCCGTTTCGTGAACTCGCACGGCGGCGACGGCCTCGTCATCGCGACGGCCACCGGCTCGACGGCCTACGCCTTGTCCTGCGGCGGGCCGATCATAGAGCCCGACCTCGACGTCTGGGTCATGGCCCCGATCAGCCCCCACACCTTGAGCGACCGCCCGATCGTGGTCCGCGCCGGCAGCCGGATCGAGTTGCACATGTCCGACCGGCCCGACTCGCGCGCCCAGGTGACCTGCGACGGCGCGGCGCTCGGCGACCTCAAACAGGGAGACCGGCTCTACGTGGAAGGCTCCGGCGTGCAGATCACGCTGCTGCACCCGCCGGGTTATGACTACTACAAGTTGCTGCGGTCCAAACTTCATTGGGGCCGGGCCGCCTTCTACGCCGACCGGCCCGAGCACGGCGAGAAAACCGAGTAAGGCGGCCCGTGCTCACCCATTTGCAGCTTCGCGACTTCGTGATCGTCGATGCCGCCCTGCTGGAATTCGGCCGCGGACTCACGGCGCTGACCGGCGAGACCGGGGCCGGCAAGTCCATCGTGGTGGACGCCTTGTCGATGCTTGCGGGCGGCCGCGCCGGCGGCGACGTCGTGCGCCAGGGAGCGGAGCGCGCGGAGGCGAGCGCCGGCTTCACGGCGCTGTCGGAGCCCGCCCTCGAGTGGCTGCGCGAACAGTCGATCGACCACGACGGCGAGATCCTCGTACGCCGGATCGTCGGCGCCGATGGCCGCTCGCGGTCCTTCCTGAACGGACAGCTCGTACCGCTGCAATCGTTGCGCGAATTCGCCGAGTTCGTGATCGAAATCCATGGACAGCAGGAATTTCAGCACCTCGTCAAACGCGAGGCACAGCGGGCGCTCCTCGATGAACACGGGACTCCCCCGGCGCTGCTCGCCGCCGTGGCCGATCTGCATGATCGCCACCGTCGTTGCCGCGCGCGCAAGGAAGCGCTCGCGTCGGCGGCCGAGAATCGCGACTCGAGGCTCGACCTGTTGCGCTATCAGCTCGGCGAATTCGGCGCCGAGCTGACGTCGGCCGCGGACATCGAGGCCTTGCTGATCGAGCGTAAGCGGGTCGCCGGCCGCGGCAGGCTGGCCGAGTGCGTCCGGACCGCGCTGACCGCCATCTACGAGGCCGACGAGGGCAGCGCCCAGGATCTGATCGGCCGGGCTCAGACGGCGCTGCGGCTGCCCCCCGACGCGGATCCGGCGCTCGCCCAGGCGTCGGCGTCGCTCGCCGACGCGGCGCTGCATCTGGCGGAGGCGGCGGACACGTTGCGTCGCTTGCAGGCTGCCCTCGACGTCGATCCGGCTCGCCAGGAGGACATTGAACGGCGCGCCGCCGCACTCGAGGCGCTCGCGCGCAAACACAAGGTCGGGATTCTCGACCTGCCCGAACAGCGCGCGCGTCTGCAGGCCGACTTGAACACCCTGGAACACGCCGCCGTCGATGCGGCGGCGCTCGACGAGGAGCTTGCCGGCCTCGCGGAGCAATACCGCCTCGCGGCGGCGCGGCTGACCGCGGCGCGCAGCACCGCGGCCCGCGAGTTGTCGGGACAGATCAGCGGACTCATGCAATCGCTCGGCATGCAGGGCGGGCGCTTTGCGGTCGAACTCACGACCGACCCCGAGCAGTTCGGTGCGCACGGCAGCGACGCGGTGGATTTTCTCGTCAGCGCGAATCCCGGCCAAGCACCGAAGAGCCTGGCCAAGATCGCCTCGGGCGGCGAACTCTCACGCATCAGCCTCGCGATACAGGTCGCGGCGGCGGCGCGCGCCGCCGCGCCGTGCAGGGTGTTCGACGAGGTCGACGCAGGGATCGGTGGGGCGATCGCGGAAATCGTCGGCCGCCAGCTGCGCGCGCTCGGCGAGCGCGCGCAGGTGCTCTGCGTCACCCACCTGCCCCAGGTCGCCTCCCAGGCGCACAGCCAGTTCCGGGTGCTGAAGTCGACCGACGGCAGGAGCACGCGGACGCACATCACGACGCTCGGCGTCGAGGAGCGTGTCGACGAAATTGCGCGTATGCTCGGAGGAGTCGACATCACGCCACAAGCCCGCGCGCACGCGCGTGAAATGCTTGGAGCCGCGGCGCACGTGCCGACGCCCGCGAAACCCAAGCGCTCGCGACCCGCGATTACTTGACGCGCTTCTGCGACGGACAATTCGGCTTGCGACAGTGTCCGTAGAGGATCAGCGCATGATCGCTGATTTCAAAGCCCAAGCGCTTGGCCACGGCATGCTGGCGCTCCTCGATGCCGCCGTCCATGAACTCCTCGACACGACCACAGTCGACACAGACGATGTGGTCGTGGTGTGCGCCCTGGTTCAACTCGAAGACCGCCATGCCGCCCTCGAAATGATGCCGCGTGACGAGACCCGCGGCCTCGAACTGCGTGAGCACGCGGTAGACGGTGGCGAGACCGATGTCCTCGTTGGAGACGAGCAGTTTCCGGTAGATGTCCTCGGCGCTCATGTGGCGCGCGGAGCCGTCCGCGAGGATGTCGAGAATCTTGAGCCGCGGCAACGTGACCTTGAGGCCTGCGTTGCGCAAGTCCGTGCTTTCGGCCGTGGTCGAAGGTTTCAAGCGCTGCGACATGCTGAGGCATCCGGTATGATGCCGTCGATTATCAATCATTTAACGGTTGCGCACCACCTTGATCAAACATTTCGCCCTTGGCTTCCCTCTGTGGGCCCTCGTCTTGAGTCTCGGTGTGTTGAACACCGCTTGCGTATACCGGATCAACATCCAGCAGGGTAACTTTCTCGACCAGGCGGCGGTCGATCAGGTCAAGGAAGGCATGACGCGCAGCCAGGTCCGCTACCTGCTCGGTACGCCGATGGTTGCCGACAGTTTCGACAAAGCCCGCTGGGATTACATTTACTACCTGAAGAAGGGCCGCTCGGGCCACGTCGACTCACGCCGGGTGACGGTCTATTTCGACGGCGACAAGGTCGCCAAACTGGACAAGCCCTCGGACGCCGTGGCTGCCGCGCAGGCGGCCTCCGCCGCGGAAATCAAGAACGGCCGGACTTACTGATTGCGCACGGCGTGATGGCGTCCGGCGCGACCGCCGCCGCGTCGCAGCTGGGCGCCGGCACGATCGCGGCGCGCGATTTTCGGATCGGCGCGCAGCGCCCGATAGAGCTCGACGCGGTCGCCGTCGGCGAGAGCTTGGCTTGCGTGGACGAGGCGGCCGAAGATACCGACCGGCGCCCGCAACACATCGATGCCGGCAAACCGCGGGTCCGCCGCGGCGCAGGCGAGCGCCTCGGCCACCGTGGCCGGTCCCGGGAAGCGACAGGTCAGCGCGATGCAGCGCTCCGAATCGGCGTGCACGATCTCGACGCTGACCGGTCCGGATCGCAGCGCGCCGCTCATGCGTAGATCTTGCGTGCGCGGACGACGAACGCCTCGACGATGCTGCCGCACAGCGATTCGAACACGGCGTTGAAAGTCATCGCCAGGAGCGGATTCTTGAATTCGAACTCTATTCGGAAGCTGACCCGGGAACCGCGCTCACCGATGGAGTCGAAGCTCCATTGGCCCGCGAGGCTCTGAAACGGACCCTCGACGAGCTGCATCGCGATCTCTCGATCGGGCTTAAGAACGTTTCGCGTCGTGAAGCGCGTGCGCAGCAGGCCGCGGGCCACGTTGACGGACGCCAGCCGCTCCGTCTCCCCGATCTGCTCGACGGACGCGCCGTCGCACCACGGTAGGAACTCCGGATAGCGCGCAACGTCGTTGACCAGCGCAAACATCTGGGCGGCGGTATATGGAACGATTGCGCTGCGTTCGACGCGCTTCAATAGGAACTCCTCGCGGTCGGACGACCGCCTCACGGGGCTGGATTCTCCGGCAAAAGCGCAGGCGCCACAACGAGGTAATGGGTAGACTTCCCCGCCGTGAAGACACAGGACACTCCGCCGCCGATTGCCGTCAACCGCAAAGCGCGCTTCGACTACTTCATCGAGGAGAGCTACGAGGCCGGCATTGCCCTGATGGGCTGGGAAGTCAAGAGCATGCGCGCCGGCAAGGCCCAGATCGCGGAGGCTTATGTCTATTTGAAGGATGGCGAGGCGTATCTGTTCGGTGCGCACATCAACGCGCTGAACTCCGCGTCCACCCATGTCGACACCGATCCCACGCGCACGCGCAAACTCCTGTTGAACCGGCGCCAGCTGGATCATCTGGTCGGCGCCGTCGAGCGGCGCGGCTACACCCTGGTGCCGCTGGAGCTGTATTGGAAGGCCGGCCGCGCGAAGCTCAAGGTGGGTCTCGCGAAGGGCAAGAAGCAGCACGACAAGCGCGCCAACGAGAAGGACCGCGACTGGCAACGCGACAAGAGCCGGATCATGAAGGGCGCGCGCCGTTGACGCGCGGGCGAGCGCTCGGGCGCACCGGCGCTCGCTCGGGCAAAAAAGGGCTTGGGGCCGCAGTTGGAACCTGAGGCCGGGGGGGCGTACACTCGAGTCTTGGGGCCGACCGGTTTCGACATGGGTTGCGAAACTCCAGGGGCGTACCGAGGTGCAGGTTACCTCGTAAAACTGACTTGCAAACTTATAGTTGCCAACGAAGACAACTACGCTCTAGCCG
>Ga0116231_10014356_pt1 | contig 10679 bp, 7 predicted proteins | sample S1TSphgellanicum_2_FD_89695 | JGI IMG/M metagenome (GOLD analysis project Ga0116231, IMG submission 89695) | Host-associated microbial communities from peat moss isolated from Minnesota, USA - S1T2_Fd - Sphagnum magellanicum MG | ecosystem: Host-associated > Plants > Peat moss > Unclassified... | reverse complement strand
TTAAATCAAATTAAACAGAGAAATTCTTTAGATGGTTTTTCAATTAGGGAAGCGAGAGAAGAAGGACGTAGATATTAATGAGATTTATTTTAGATTGTTCTGTAGCAATTAGTTGGTGTTTGTTAGACGAAGATAATGATTATGCTAATGCTATTTATACTAAGTCAATTCCTCTTAAAATCCAAACTGAGAATTTCTGAGTGGACCGATGCTCTAGTTGGGAAACCACTCATTAGGCGATCACTAAATTACTTCACGGTTGTCTGGACCTGCTACAAGTCTGTTCTATAACTGTAAAAAATATTTTAAATATCGAAAGTTTTAGTTGCAAATATTTTTTGGGTTAATAGATGATACTCTTTAGCATTCGTAATTGCATCTTGATATCTTTCTGTTCTTCTATCTGCTTCTAATAAAGCATGAGCAACACTATTACGAATTTTATCAACTTTTTTATAAATTTCAGCTAGTTTATAATGTCTGCTCTCTGGTTTATGGAGAAGTTTTTTCATATCTTGGCGATATTGTATCGCTCTAATATCTTTACCCTTAATTTCACAAGCGTAAGTTATAATTGCTTCGGCTAAAGTAATGTAACCAGTAGCATAGCGATGATTATCAAAGTACCATCCTGCTAGTTCTAGTTGAAAATCTGCCTCGCTTTTAGAACCTCGAGTAAATTTTGCAACAAAGTCATGCAAAATATTTTTAATGTGGTTAAATGGCTTATTTTGTATTATTTTAGATAATGATGAATTGAGTTCAGAACTACATTGTTTAATAGCATTAACGTAGTTTATATTAACAGCTTGAGATACTTGATATATTCGATTTGATAAGTCTTCTTCTCCCTGTAATTTTAGTAATTCAGCTATTAATTCACCATTACCATAATTTTTTAAGCTGTAAGCACCTTTAATCCATGAAGTTATGTCAAACAAAGATTTCAAATCAACGATGGGTGTGTAACCCAACTCTGTACTTACATCTAGCATTCCATAATAAACTCCTGATATTTTGATTTCCTTTTCGGAAAGTAAATCATTAATAAATGTGATAGCCAGAAATTGAAATAATGATAGAGAACGGAAAGAATGGGTGATATCAAGATATAATTCATCTCCATTTCTAAGAGATTTAATTACATGGATAATCTTATCAAAGTTTTCCCATAGTTCTATTTCGTCTAATCCATATTTAGTTAATATGCATTGCGAAGGATCGCCTAAAACATCTCTGACTTTAGACAAGTCTAAAGAATCTAGAGAACTATTATAATTTAATTTGTCAATCTGTTGAGCTAGATTAAACCAATAATTTTCATCTATATCTACGTGATTTTTTTCACAAAAGAAGCGATAAACTTCTTCCCACATTGACTTAACGGTACCAATAAATATAATCCCATCTAACTGAAAATGTTCACAAAGTACGGAAGCTACAAATCGGCTACCTGGATAAATTTTATCAGATATTTTGTAATCTGCATTTTTATATTCTCTTTCTGAAGTATCACTTCCGTCAGCAGATTTAAATCTTCCACCTACACCGAGAGGAGAGATGAGGATCTTAGCCATAGTTTTTTCTCCTTAAATTAGATTAACGTTGCAATACGTGTCAGATCTTTTTTTCAATTTGATAAACCACTCTTCATTCTAAAACCGATTTGGGAAAGATAAGAAGTTAATAAGACTTTAGCTACTATCAAGCTATTAAGCTTGAGGACATGAAGCTAAATCATAGGACTAAATTGCTTGTAACCCTTTATTTTCTCATTACCTTGTTTCCTTAGGTTCTGTAGGATCTAGATATAAGCATTCATCTTCAGTAAGGCTAGGAAGATTTAATCTGCGAGGGTTTCTACCTGGTCTACCATTCTCATTTTCCACAAACCACTCGAAAGATTCACCTTCAGGCTTGGGAGCTTTCGTAATTCTCGGATAATGGATAGGTTTATTAAAACCTTGAGCAGCTTGTAAAAATGCAGCAATGAAGGAAACATCTTGAAAAGATTTGCCATAAACACTTTCTACTACTTTAAAGAAATTCTCTTTACTATTATTAATTATAATTGCTTGTTCTGGCTTATTAATAGTTATTAAAGAACTGTAGAACTCTTGCCATTGTTTACCTGTTCGTAAATCTGTATCCTCAATATGTAGTTTTACACTACCAAAACCTAGAGGTTTAGCACTACCTAGTCGGTGATACTGATCATTACGAAGAGATAATAGCCAAATAAGTGCACCAAGTTCAACTGTAGATAAGTTTATAACTTCAATACTAAAGCTGAATTTAACTTGAGGTTTAATCCAAGCGTTGATAGTACGATTTTGCTTATCCTTCTTTTTATCACATCTTATGTATTCACGATATCGGTCATCTACCTCTATAGTACCGGAATCTGTTATCCAGTATTCTGGTGGTAGTTGATGATGAGGATAAACCTTGCGGCCTCGTAGACCTTGTTTTTTATCTTTTTGATAACCTTCTGATTTGGCTTGCACTGTTAAAGGTTCTCCATCAACATTCTTAGCAACATAAAAGCGAATCTGTTCTGGTTTTGGTTGTCCTAAAATTGCCAAAGGTAACCCATTTTCAAATGGCTCTTTATTAAACTTTTTGAGAGGACTATCTGACTCACATTTAACAAAGCTGATTCTTAGTTGACCTTTGTATGAACCACGTCCATCTTGATTAACCCAACCAAAAACGCGGTCTGCAGGAGATAAGTCTTCCAGCTTAACTGCTGGTTTTAACTTTCGGATATCTTTTTCCTGCTTGTTTAAGTCAGGAGATAAAAGAGATTCAGGCGGTAAATCAAATATAGCTCTAGAAATCATAACAGGATACAAACGTTTTACTACAAGATTGCCTTTTTCATTCATTTCTACATAGGCATAACACAAAGTTCCATTGGTTAATTTTTGCTCCGTTTTCCCACCTATAACGTGACGTGACCATTCCAAATCATCACATCTGCCTTGATCCATGTGAATCTCTTGATAGTTACTGATTAAATATTGCCAATTTTCTATCAAATGAGAAAATGATTTTTCGCACTGAATATAATTAGAATTATTGCAAGAAAAGAAAACTCGCTCATCATGTTTGTTTTTAATATTTCTATTAGTAAGGCAAACATATCCATGAGTTTTAATCATTTTACCAGTGGATATGTGAGAATGATAATTTTCACCTTGGGCTGGTTGATTACCAAGGCTATGGCTGAAAGGAACAATTTCACGAACAAGCCAATACTGAAAAATAGTGGTGCTTCCACCTTTTTTTTGTTTTTGATAAAGTTCAAGCCATACATTAACATGCTCACCGTGTATTATATTTTGATTAAGATTGCCGTTCCGTCTATATCTTGGTAGCCAAGCTGCATACATTGTGTTACTAGGTATTCGCCATCTTTGTCTTTGACTATCCCACTTTGGAATATCTGAAGTAGTACCAAACATAAGCTTAATTCCATCACCTTCAATTCTCGCAGGTACTAAACTTAATCCATCTCCTGCACTCATTCGATAAAATAAGCGTTTATTGTGGTTAGAAAATACTGAAAGCCGGGAATTAGTTACCGCTTCATAAGCTGATCGCAACATTCCTTTAATTGAAGTCGGTGGTAAATAAGGCTTACCATCCACCATCCGAATATCGTAGGTCTTATGTTTTTGTCCATTTTCTGTAATATTTGCTGCATCCGTAACTGGTAAAGGTTCGTTTTGTGTAATATTTGCTGCATCGGGAATTAGTAAAGGTGTAACTGTAGTCAAGGTGACGGAGATTTTTCCACTCCATAAGTCATCTTGATAAGAGGCATGACCGGAAGGAATGCGATCGCCCAGTTCGCTATTTTTAACTTCATTAGTATTGCGTGGTAGTGCAGGGACAAAGTTATAGGGATTATGAAAATTTCCAGAAATATTAGAAGTTTTAGCTTTTTGTGTTGCTGAAGATGACTGATGAACTGTCTTTAGCTGAGAATTTTCAGAATTAACTTTCTTAGGAATTTCTTTACTTACTTGTCCAGAATTATCTCTGGGACTAGGCTGATTTTGGGTATCATTCCAAGGTTTACCTACTGGTCGAATACGTTTGGGTTGACCACTCTCTATTTCTAAATCTACCTCTATACCATCTAATTTATCAAGGGGTTGAGAAGCTAAATATTGATGCAATTTACTTCGTACTATTTTAGCAGTTATAGACATACCTTTTTTAGTTACAAAACTAATTTGTAATTCATCATCTTTTTTATTTTTAGTAGGGACGACTACCAACTTACCTTTAATTACTTCCATATTTCCTATTCGCTCCTATTTTTCCTAGATTTAATAAACGTTCTTCAACTACTGACGTGTTCCCATGTTCATCAATGATACTAAGATATTCACAAACTTTAATTCTTACTCTTTCTTGAGTTTGCACGTCAGGAGTAGGAACATCTAATTTACCAATTCTAGCAGTAGATAATCGACTCCAATGCTCACCAATATTAGTTCCTGTACCTTCTCCCCATAATAAATATCTCTGAATGAGTTTATCTATTACTTTTATCTTATGCAAGTCTACATCTTTCCAAATATTAATTGCTACATCTGAAAGCAATACTGCTTTACCCATACCATTAAGTTCATTTAACCAGCGTAATTCTGCTTGTTCATTAAAAATTCGGACTTCAAACACTGACCTTAAGTTAATGTTCTCCTCTTTATGAAGTTCTATTTTTCCATTATTAACTTTGATAAAGAAACATCTCTCTGGACTATAAAGCAGTCCCCATGCATCTGAAAAATAGCTTTGACACTGATCAATTGCTTCCTTAAAATTAATATAGTTAATAGCTTTTGTGTAAAGGGTGTAGGGATATATCATCTATTTACTCCAGCTTAGTAAGAATTACATTCAATCCATGCTTGCCAATGTTTATTAAGTAAAGTTAAAAAATCAGCATTTAATATTTCTATACTTCCTTGAGATGTGAAATTTAGTTCTATATTTTCCTGTATTTCTAAATTCTCCAAAGAAGTACCTGTTAATCCTTTTCCATGAATGATAATTTTCTCTATAGTGATTGCACCCATACCTCGATTCACTCCATAGCCTAGAGGAATACGTCCAGCGTGTAAATCACGTAAAGTCAAAATTAACAGTGCAATCACTGCTTGCCATTCACTCTCAGAAATACGTCTAAAATTGAGTGTCAAGCTAATGTTTTCCCATTCAACTCCAAATGGCTCTAAATTATTATAGAGCAAACCATCAGCGGCTCCCCCAGTCCAGCGATCAATAGGAACATGAAATGCCTGTTGAGTTTGTTCTATTGGAGTATTATCAAGTGCAGTACGGAGTTCTTGACCATCTTTTGCTTGTGTAACACCTTGCCACTGTTGAAAATCCATTTTATTGCAGTTGTAGCAGTCATCGACTGATAACGCACCTAGACCTGGTTTATGATAGCTTCCTTCATTGTTATACTCTTTGTTTTCTTGCTGATGTTTAGCTGCTGTACCAAAGAGATTTTCTACTAAAGGAACTTGTACTTGTTCTAAAAACCTATCTGTGGGTTCTTTCAAGGGAGTTGGAGTTAATGGAATTTTACAGACAGTACGAATAATTCTTTCGGCTTGCGATCGCAATGCTCCCTTAATAGAACTACCAGGTATAACTAAGGCAATTTGCTGGTTAACTGAACTGACTAAAGGTAGAATATCTACCTTAATCCCCTCTCCTTCAGCTTTGACCATTAAAGCTCCTACAGGTTTCCATGTAATGGTAATAGTAAGTTTAGGAATAGTACAGGCTTTGGCTTTTCCATTAGACTGATAATCTTGTCCTTTCTGTCTTAACGCAGCTAAAATTCCTTCATAGGTCAAAAGATTGTATTGTTTAACTTGGTACTTTTTTAAAAGTTTAACTTTACCAAGCCCTCTAGTTTTAGCTGCTCCTATTGAAATTTCCCCCTCACATAATGAGGCCAACAGAGCATCTAAAGCGTCAGTATATCCAGGTCTAGGATTTTGAGGTATTTCCAGAGTGAGATTAAGATTAAAAGCAGTACCACAGGGAATAATTGCTCTGTCATATTTTATTTGCTCTGCGGCTGCTCCCCATAACCGATCTATACCTACATGATCTCGAAGTTCAACATTAGTATCTTTTAGAGGTAAAGCATTTTCTTGAGTACTTTCTAAGAGTAAAGCATCTTCGATCAAAACAAAACTAGCGTGTCCAATATTACCATCTCTGCCTTTTTCTTTTTCTTGAAACCCCCACATTTGCTTAGTTAGGTCTCCTGGAAAACACTCTCGCATCCAAGCGCGAAAGACCCCTGCTAAACTTGTGCCTGGAATGTAAAAGCGTCCTTGACCATCCACGGCTAGGACTATATCAACATCAGAATTACTGGTTAAACCTCCTATGTGAATAGGACTTTCTGTAACTAGCTTTCCACAAACTTTGATCCATCGTTCAATTACTCGTGCCATTAGCAACCTCTTGAGATATTTCCATCTGTTTTTCCAAATCTCTTTTATGGGCGCGGATACAAGCATCAATTAAAATACGTACAGCTTCTCCCCACAGTTCTGCTTTTAGTTCATCAGTAATTGTGAGTGTCATCTGATTTATGTCGATATCTAAATCTTGCCAAGAACAAATCATCAAATTCCAAATTCGATGGAGTTCAGAGATTAAACCTTTAATTTTTTCTAGACTCCCATCAGGCCATTTATTACCTCGCTGTGAAGTTAATGTTTCTAGCCAATTTATAGTAGCATCTCTTGTTTCATCCGTTCCTTGTTGAAGTCGTTTCAAAGCCGAACGTAAATTACCTAATTGGCTCATAGAGGGATGACTTTCAATTTTTAAAATACCTGGTTCTCCAGTAATTACTAAACCCATTACTTCTTGACGAGAATCTCGAGTATCTGATAAAAGTAAAGACGCTTTGCGGATAGCTTCTCTCCAAGCTTCCTTTTCAATTATTCGAGCATAATTGAAAATCTCATCTTGCTTGTTAATCAAGGGGGGGACTTCTTTCAGATTATCATTAGTCTGAGATTGTTTATGAATAGTTATTTTTTCCTCATTTAAGATTGGATCATTAAAACATATTTGTCCATAGCCTTCTGCTTTACGTTCACCAATACCGCTCATTTCCAAGTCAGATAGAACCTTCGCATCTAAACTTTTATCAGCTTGTAAAATAATGCAAGTTCCAGCACTTAGACCCACTAGTGAAGGACGTGGTAATCCCCACCGAGTCTGCCAGGAGTCAGTTCGATTTTGACGAGCCATGAAATGCATTATTTCGTTGCTTTTTAATTCTTCACTTCTAATTTTTAGATTAACTCCTAGTTTCTCTCCTAAAACTTCAGCAAAGTCATCTATATCGGCAGTAGGGCGTAATTGCTTATTTCTGATTAATACATCGGAAAGCAGCCAAACAGTTAGTTCCTGATTATTTAACGAAACGGAGTTAGCTAGGGTTTCATGATCTAGCGGGGTTGCATGATCTATTTTGAAGGAAATTAAACCATAGTCATCTTTCTTAGTACGCCCAATTTGATGATCTCCTGCTAATAATTCCCAGTCTGAATCTTGAATGATATCTACTAAATTCTCCCGCAACCTTAATTCAGCACGAAAGCGCGTACCTGGAGCGATCACTTCATAGCTATAAACACCACCTACATCTTCATTAGGTCTTTGAACCTCATCATTAACTGTATTGTGAGTTTCTACACATTTAGCTACTGTTCCCAATACAACTGAATCGATACCATGAGAAACATATCCAGTGCGATATCCTTTAAATTGTGAGCCTGATTCTGCCGCTTTCTTTAAGCGATTTTCAGCTAATTTATCTTTCTTATCTTTCTCGGATTTCTTATAAAATAAGCATAAAGGAATGGGTCTACCTGCTTTTTGTGCAATTTCCGGGGTGGCATTAGTTACTATGATGTTTTCTTGAGCGATCGCTTCTCCAATATCTATTCCTAACTTTTTCAATTTATTACTAAGGATTGAGAGTAAAAAAGTCCCCGGTATATAATCAAGTGTTTCCACCACATTACCTACAGTTTTATGGTGAATTAACAGAGGAGTTTTTGCTTCTAAAATAAGTTGAATTCGATGCCAATTTCCTATACTTACTAAGGGTTTACTTTCTAGAGGAGAATTATTAGGTAATTCAGGATGGCGATGATTCTCAATCCATGTAATAGCATCTTCAAGTTGATAACCTACTGTTATCTTACATCTTCCTGAACCACGCCTACGTTTAGCACCTAAACGTTCGACGATTGATGCACCTGCTGCTAACAAAGCTTGGGCAGTTTTGTAGTCATCTGAATTTCTTAAACCCTCTAATGTATAAATAGCTGTCAACTTAGTACCTGAGCGCACCATTTCTTCAAACCGCAGAAAATCTGATTTTGCACAACCTGAATAAGGATCGATAGCTACCCCAGGTTTGATAAAAGTTAAAGCTGCTTTGAGTAATGGTTTACTCCGCAAGGCATTTTTCAAGCTTATTGGCAGATGAGCCGGACGGACAGAAAGAATAGCACCTTGAGGTGGATTTTCCGATATGTTTCCTTTACGCGATTCTAGAGCGGGCTGATCACCAAATAGATAGTTAACCCATTTATGCCATATTCCATTGGAATCACCTTCATCTAACCCCAATGCCACTTTTTCACAAGCATCTCGCCAGATTCCTGTCAGTGTCTTAGCTGGAATAAAAGGAAATTGTTCATAGTCACGCTTCACTAAACGGTCTATATTTCCTGATCGACCTGTACCAGAACCAATGTGCCAGTCAGTCAACATTTCTATGGTAATAGTGTTCATGATTCCCTATAAAAAAATCTACAGCGTCCATTGCATCTAATAAGCCAGTCACGTAAATCATTTTGGAGTCTTCTTGTTCTTCCCAAAACAGAGTTTCACCTTGACAATCTTTTGTAAGCTTTAAAATTTCAGGTTTATAGCGATTCACAATTAATCTTAACCTGGCATCAGCTCCGTGTTTTCCTAGAAATAGTCCTTCACGTAATTCGTGCATTTGACTATTAGGTAGTTTACGTCTATTGTTATTATCTTGTTCCATCAGTGCCTGAATTCGCTTTTCTAAAATTTTCCAATATCGGAATCTAGCCCAGTTTTTACTCACTTCATCTATTTCAGCTAATTTATCTTCTGGTGTAACAATATAAGGTCTACCATAAAGTTTTGTCCGTTTACTATCTAGTAATAACTTTTCTCGAATCTTATCCAAATCAACGCCACTACTCTCATAGAGCACATGAAAATCCAGAGATGAACAAGGGTAAGTGTTGCTTTCTTTTTTAATTCTATCTTTAACCTTTTTGGCACTTCTAAGCAAACTTTCTGCTAGCTCATAAGCCACAGAAAAAGGAAAATGTGGTTTAATAATAGCAATGCCAGCACAAGCAGATAACCGAGGAGTATTCAAAGAAGATTCTTTAGCTATTTTGGGAATAATTCCCTGAAGTTGTTTTAAATTATTATCAAGGTTATTTAAATATTCTGTATTCTTCTCAAATTCTTGTAAAAATACCTTAGTAAACTGTAAAGCATACCTCCCATTACATACTGCTGTTAAGTCATCTCCACCAACAACTAAAGGAACTAAAGGAATAATCTTACCTTGATTTTTATCTGACTTAGGTAAACTTGGCAAAGCTTTCAACGCTTCTAAGAAAGCTTGTTCAGTACATACATCTAAAGCAATTGAGAATTTTCTATACTCTTGTATGTATTCCCTAGTGTTAAGATTTTTTCCAAAATCAAGAAAAATTTCTCCTAAGCCATTACCATCAGCATGAACCACAGCTAGCCATTCTCTTTTAAATTCCTGACTAGCAATATTATTTGATCTAGGTTTTAGTTGTTCATCAAACTCTTCATTTAAAGCTCTAATACTAGCGAGGAAATCAATATCTATTTTCTCCTCATCAAGAAAAGATTGAAACCTTCTTAAAGCCCTTTTATTACAACGCATTTTTCTATCACTAACAACTGATTTTAAAATAAGCTTGCCTTCTTTATCTATTTCCCAATAGGAAGCAGGTAAACCACTATTAGAGCATTCTGCAACAACGGGTAAACGGAGAAAGCGCAAAGCTGGAGAAGGTTTTTTAGAGCGAATTTCTTCAAATTTTTGGTGTATTTTACGGTTAACACATTTTAATTTATCTTGCTCCCAATTAAACTCTTGAATTACTCCATGTATATCTAATCCAGGCGCTGCAACTAGAGCTTTATGTGTAACCTTTTGAATAACTTCCTTAGCATGTTCTCTGTCTTTAGCTAAAAGAAGTGATTTACCAGATGTTGCAATAATTACCTCAACATGGACATCTTCATGTGTTTCTATAGGTCTATTCAGTTGCGGATCTAGTAGATTTTGTCTTAACGCTCTACTTCCAGATTTATTCCACAGAGATGTTTTTGAATTACCATTATCCGAGTTAACATCTGCTACTGCATCCATTACCCACTTAGTTCCAGCTAGATAAGTCAATTCAGATGCACCCACATTTTCCTTGAGCTTGTTTGTTGAAAAAATGTAGTTCTGATTGCCAGATGTTTCAATAAGTACCAAAAACATAATTTCTTCTCAATGTTCAATTTATAAATCT
>Ga0116231_10014355_pt1 | contig 10679 bp, 4 predicted proteins | sample S1TSphgellanicum_2_FD_89695 | JGI IMG/M metagenome (GOLD analysis project Ga0116231, IMG submission 89695) | Host-associated microbial communities from peat moss isolated from Minnesota, USA - S1T2_Fd - Sphagnum magellanicum MG | ecosystem: Host-associated > Plants > Peat moss > Unclassified... | reverse complement strand
GGGACTAGGAAAAGTTGACAAGCTTTAGTCACTCACACGGGCCTGCACACAACCCACACAAAGTGGTTAGTGCAAAGTTGAAGCACCCTTGGTGCTAGGACGAGCCACGGGCAACACGAACACACAAGACTCACCATGGCCCGGACTTGGGGGAAGCCACCACCTTCCCCCTTATAGTATACTCTATGACTCTCCACGGAGCCCACATCCAAATGGCTATTTTTCCCAGGACTCCCGAGTGGGAGTCCCGAAATCGCGCCAAATGGGACTCCCGAGACTTTGGAGCCCCATAACTTTGCGAGCAGACCTTGGATCACAATGCGGTTTGAAGCAAAGTTGTAGCTCTCGTCAAGAGCTTTCCAACGCCTTGTTGCACTTCCGAATTGGACATCATGAAGAGGTCGATTCCTGACTTTTAGTGGTCGGGAGTCAAACTGACAATTCGACTCCTAGCCCTTCTTTTGGCCATAACTTGTGTTTCAGATATCCAAATGAGCAATGCGATCCCATTTTAGACATCTATGCTCCAAGAACTTTCCAATGATATAAAGAACGCCACAAGCCATTGAGGTTTGACCCCTGCAATTGCTCTCTAAAGTTTCGGGAGTCCACTGGGACTCCATCTCCCCAAGTGGGAGTTGCCTTGGGAGTGTGAAGGTTCACTCCCTCATACTCCTTCACACTTTCTAACACTCTCGGGCTTCCTTTTGCCTTGACTCCCGGGCTTCCTCTTGGCTTAACCCCTGGGCTTCCACTTGGCTTACTCTCGGGCTTCCTCTTGGTTTTAACTCTCAGGCTTCCTTTTGGCCCGCACCCCTGCAATTCCCTTTGCCTTGGTCGCGAGCCCAAAGCTAGGGTTGCGACACTATTAATAAAACTTGGTGGGTGACAAAGGCATGTTCCACTGTCCTCCCTTTTATGGTTCCTTTTTTCTATAATGGTGCCATGCACATTTCCCAGCAAAAAGTGATGTTTTCTATTTTTTGGCCAAAACTAACTAACACATAATGTGTATTTCATGCATACATTTGAGTTGGAAAAGGGCTCACAACAAAAATGTGTTTTGCACAAATGCAAGTGATTTAGTTAGTTTAGGTCCACCTGCTAAGTACATGTTGATTTCCTAATTCGTCTTTCAATGTATATATATTTGTGGGAGGCTTTCATGCATTTCCCATCTATATAAGAAGGGAAAAAAATTACTTTGTCATGCATTTGAAGCTTTTTTTTCCTTGATTTTGGTGTCATCATAGATGTAATAAACATGTGAGAAAGTTCAATACTAATTTTGTGTTCCAAAGGCCCAAATGGTGAGTCCCCTCTTATGTGTACACACATTTCTCACACATGATTATCAAGCCTTGGCCAACACCATAGTACCAACTAACTCATTTGAGGTTCATGTTTATACTAGTGTTTGTTTGGTATCAACTTTTGAACAATCCAGCGTGGTCCTGGTATTGGGTTCAAGACTGATTTTTAACTTGTATGACACATGTATATGCTTGTGTGGTGCAATTCTTTGAATTTTTAAAGCAACTATCAGTTCCAATTCTTTGAATGATTATGAATAAATTAATGTTGCTTATAGTTATTTCAAAACCCTTACAAAACCAATGGTTTTCATGAAAGAAACAGTTGATGGTTCTCTAAATGATTCTTTGACTTTTTCATATTTTTGGAGATACAGTGTTATAAAGCAAAACCAAATTTTTGAAGATTTTCAGAATCAATGGGTAAATGGATGTATACCCAATTTGATAATTAACATGTTATATCTATCCCTCATTCTAAGAACCCAACACTGATATATCCTCGATCTTCAAACTAATATAAAACTGGTATTACCTCAAGTCCTCACCAAGCTGGAATTGCCTTAGGTCATACCAATCTTTTAAGGTCCTTGCTACCAATATTGACACCAAGTGCAGGCCTCTATGCGAGCCTCTACACCAGACCAGCACTAGTTAGTACAATCTTGATCCAAAGCTTGCACCCATGGGAAATATTGCATTACATGGTTGTAAACCAAATATGATAAGCCACTAAAAGCTCTATGGGACTATTCACATGGATTGGTAAACCCTTTTGTTGCCAATGAGCTCAGATCAATTTCCCTCCTTCAGTATGGGGAGGAAAGCCTAGCCAAGAAGTTATTTGGGTGGGGAATAGAAAGTCACGAAACACAAAGGGGGAAAAGGAAGTACTTGCCCACAAGGCCAGCAAGATCAGCTTTGACACTCAAACATGCAAATATTTTGGACTCCAGTAGTGATTCAAAAGTTTGTAGAGTCTAATTCTTGAACATGTAGATCTTGGACTACATTAGTAGTTCAAATATCTTTTTTATAAATATAGAGAAGAAGCCCATATTGTTAGAGTATCCAAGCATGCTGTGAGGGACATGGAGTAGTTCCATGTGCAGAGTCAAAGTTTAAGATACATCTTTCCCACACATCACTTTTGTATTGTGGAATTTCCAAGTTTTCAACCATCTAGATTTTGTTTTGTTGTTCTTCGTAAATTTTTGGGTTGAAATTTCAAAAGGACTTTATGAGACTTCCTCAATTGGAACCCACGTAGATTTGATGAAGTCCTAACTTTATGGATTGGAAACAACAAATTGGGTCCTTGAGGAAATGAGGGTATTATGTACCACTCTATATTGGTCACATATTTTCTTCATTACTTGGAAGAATAATGGTTCAAACCCTAAATCTTGTGATGGCCTAAATCTTAAAGCCTAAAACCTGAGCATCTCCACTAACTATAGTGTAATGGCATGTACAAATATGGATTTAAATAGCATGAAATTAAATTTGAATATGTAAATATGCACAAGAGATATCAATCTTCAAAAGGGCCACTATCAAAAAAGATGTTTTTTTATTGGCCCTTGTGATGACATGTAAATGGTCTTTTACTTTAAAGTTTATACTTTTCAATTATTCATTGTTTATGGGTGAGGATGAGGGAATAATAAGACCTATATGTTGGATGTGGTAAGCATTCATGGAAAGCCAAATTGGGGGGTGTGCGTGGGGATGCTCAAAGTATAATAAGTTTGCATGACAAGATTTAGAGTGGGTCAAAGAAGATCCACCAAATGTATAGCCAACAAAACATGAAAAATTATGTTGAGGCTGAGATTTCTACAACAAACTTATCAATGCTGGAAACCTTAACAATAACTAATTAAATACCACTTCGGAATGCCCATTACAACAGATTATGTCTATATTCTAAACCCAGCAAAGTTCCCTGGCATACTCCTCAAACGCTGACTGCCAAGACAAAGCAAGCACAACTGGATTGCAATAAACTATGTGCTAGAGCTTAGATACATTCAATTATATGACATTGTAAGGAAACAAAGGGGCAAAGAATATTGCCATTTCTTTTGAGCTACAAACAAACACTGAGGTTCATGTAAGTACAACTTTTTGTTTTAGTTTTATTTTCTCATTTGATTGAGAGTTGGCATAAATAAAAGAACACCTTCAAGCCACAACAAAACAAAAAAAAGGAAATATTGGCTGCAACTTTCCATTAGGGGCCTAGAATCATATAATTGGGACTAAGGCTTCATCACAAGTAAGCCGGAAAGAACTAGAAAAAAACCTTGCAAATGTAGGGGACTAAACAAAAGTTTTCCTTACAAGGATCTATCAATTGTAAGAATCATCTACAAATATGTAAAGAGGCACATGTGAAAGTAATATTATCTAATCATGTTGTTGTTGATAATAGCTTCAATGAATGAAGGGATGAAAGAAAAAAGGAAAAGAAGATGTTAAAGGTGAGAGAAAAAATCCGATTTCTAATGATTAGATGTTAATTTATCAAATGTGCAACAATGGAGTTCCCACAAGTTGCAACTCCCTCAAACCAAATCCAATGAATTGAAAAGCGCAATATTTGCTAAATTCTAGTACACCTGTGAACTACTATAATCATATATGGGAATCAATTAATTAAGTGAAGACCATTTCTACATAGTTTTGTATCAAACTATCTTTGTCCAATGTCTATTGAGTCCATTGGTAGTGCTATATATAAATTAACTTGTGCTTATTGTTGCTTTGCACTACCATTGATAAGCATTGGTATGTTATTGTAAATGTAATATTGTGCTTTGCATTCCTTTGCACTACCATTGACAAGCATTGGTATGTTATCATAAATGCGATTGTTAAGGAGGTGTTGTTCAACATCTTGGGTGAGTCAACACCTACATTAGTACCAGGGTAAAAATCATAAATTCTTCTTAAAGTGCTTCTAAATGTTATAAATTTGCCTCATACATTTAAAGGCACAAAAGTTTTAAAATGAAGAAATGCTCACATAGGAAAATAACCAACAATTCTACATTATATTTGAAAATAAATTATCAATAAATTAATGTGAAAAAAAATTGGGTAAATCTTTTCAAGGCAATTTCTTTCTTGCTTTCAAAGGAGGCCCATTTTTTGCACCAACATGGTTTGTTGTGCAATATAAATCCACCAAGGGCAATTTCATGTTTTTTTTGTTTTCAAATGGGAATTGGGAATTGGGAATAAGAATTCATGGTTTATTTACAAACAAATATTTATTGAGATTAATTACAACCATTGTACACATGCCATTTTATATCAACTTTGCACAAGATATGATATCAATCAAATTGGGATTAAAAAAGGACGTGAAAATAATAGCCTAACAAGTTTTTACAAAATCAAATAAATTGTAAATGCATAATTATATGGTATACTTGTTGTATGTGGTCCTTTTTTCTTTTGTCAAGATGAGGGTGATAGGTTGGAAGCAAAACTTTGCTCACAATCATAATTGAGGTTTTATCTTATTATATATTTGCCCCACATTCCTACCCATCCCAATTTTTTCATTATGCACACAAAATAAATAAATATCAAGCATTGTATTAAAAGATTATGAACACATTGCAAAAACATCTGAAGAGTTGAAGTTTACTTCAATATTTTTCATCTTTATAATCCAAAATAACATTAAGAGAAAATGGTATTTTTTAACTAAATTTCTTTCAACTACATATCATTTTCAATTATATCGCAACTATAAATTTTTTAAATTTAAAAATGAATGATGATTACCAAATAAATCAATCCCCCTATTGATTTGGTGAACAAGTGAAAATGACCTTCAACTAGGGGGTCACCTCCAAAATATTTTTGGCACCAACAAACTTATTAGTTGATTTGTAATTGAAAGGTCCTTGACTTTTTGACTAAATGTGTGACATTATTAAGTGTCATGCAATTATTGGATAATGTGACTACATCACAAGTCATATGTTCAATTATTTTGGTAATCTTGTTTCAAGGATAGATGAAAAAAATTAGGTTAGATGGATGAAATGTTGTGCACATTTGGACCTTTGCATCTAAGTAAATTGCTTTAAACCCTTTTAGGTCACTTATATATTTAGGTTAAGCTATCTATTACATTAAACTACCTAGTATACCTAGCTTACATAGTGATCTTACTTACATACATATACCTAGCTTAGGTATGTAAGTGATTTACGCTTAGGTGCTTTGTCACTTAGCCATAAGCTTAACCTAGGTGTCATTTGGTTGAACTTATGCACCACGTAATCTAGTTAATTTTAAGGTTAAAGTAAGTGGCCAATGTCTAGGCCTAACTTAGGTGCCACACATTATGGCATAGGTCAAAGCTTAACATAATTGCCATGTGCCCAAGGTTAAGCCTATCCTAAATGCTGTGCACCTTATGTTCAAGCTTAGCATAAGTGTCACATTGTGTGACTTAGGTTTACAAGTAGCCTAAGTGCCACATGGCATGGCCTAGGTGGTTTAGGCCTACATGTTACCTTACATAACCTTAGGTTTAGCCTAAGCACCACCCATGTAAGCTACATTAATTAGTAGGCTAGATTAATTAATAGGTAATAAATTAATTTTATAGGCAATAAGTTAGGCTAAATAGGCAATTAAGTAATAATTAACTAAGTAGCTAGCTAATTTGTTGATAGTAGGTGGTAGTTGCGATTAAGTTGCAACTGGGTTGCAATTAATTTTTTTATCCCATATTGCTTGTCTTCTATTTCAAACTTCTATACTGTACGAGGAAATGCATTAGAACATTAAAAAACATGAAAATAGAATTGCCATTTGGGATGAGCCAATACAAAAAACTTAGCTTAAAAAACTAAACCGAAAATGAAATATGTTTTTCCTAAATAGGTGCCATGTGGCCTAGGTTTAAACCTCCTCTAGGCGCCATGTGACTTAGGTCTAAACCTAACATAAGTGACAAGTAACCTAACCTAGGTGGCCTATGCTTAGGCCTAGCCTAGGTGCCATGTGGCTTAACCTAGCTTAGGTGGCATGCGTTTAGGTGCCACATTGCCTAGCTTAAATTATGTGACCGATGTTTAAGTGTCATGTGGTTTAAATACGCCCTATGTTTAAGTGGCATGACCTATGGACCACATGTCATTGAACTAGTTGAACATTTTATTTGGCTTAATCACAACACAATTGAACCTATAACTAAAAAGTTGATGACTTCATGCAACATCAATGGATGAACTTCATCCACCTTAAGGTACATTTAAAAATAACCTTTAATTACAATGATAAATGTTGTTTTCAATTAAAGTGGCTTAAAGTGGCTATTGGCATAGTGTTGACACTTGTTGACATTTATAATTGAAATGTTATTTTTGATTTATACTTATTGATTACAGTGTTTTGAAATTGTAAACAATAAATTTTAGGCACAAAAAACATTTCCAATTGAGTTTGTCATTTCCAAGTACAAATTGTAGTTGAAAATAAGTTAAAGATGTAATTACAAAATGTGGGGTTTTCTTCGAGTGTGAATGAAAGAGATGTAACATATGTTGGGGAAAAATTGTGAAGCACTAAGTTGTAATAATGATGTCAATAAGTAAGGCAAGATGACAAGGAGAACATCCAACATGACAAGGATCCATAGGCAAAAACAATGACAACCAAACAATGAATTATCTAGTGGAAATTTCTTACTTGGCACCACAAAAACTAGTTGAAGACTATGCATAGAATGGTGTTAAGTGGAATTTCATAAAAGAACTTAATCCATAATCTTCAATTCAGTTTGTAAGTTATTGACATTTCTTATTTGAGTTGGAATATTTTAAACATTAAAATTCAATTATGAATTGTGTGATTTGTAACCTCCTATGTTTTTAAAAAATATATGTAATTTTTACAACTTGAGTAAGTTAGAAGGTTAGTTTGACCCCTTGATTCCAAAGGGTTACTCATGTTCTAAAATAGCTTCTACAATTTTTCTTGCCAACATACTCTCTTTCATCTAAGAAGCACCCCAAAATGGTGGGCAAAAACAAAAAAAATTACCTTTACACAAAACTAGAAGAAATGTTGACATTTTATGAAATCACACCAAAACTACAAACATGTTGTCAAGAATGTGAAGTTACTACTAGTAGATGCTACCAAAGAAAGAGCAATGCGCAATTGATAATATTTGGAGGGAAATACTTGTAATCTTTGTTAGGAAAGTGAAACCTTTGTGTTGCAAAATCAATAATAAACTATCATCAACAATCTAAAGATCTTGGAAATTCCAACCAACCCAATTTTACTATATTTCTTTGAGAAAAGCTTGGAAACTTTAACGTGTTTTTCATTATAAAATGCATTTTTTAGTAAAAATTGGACATTCTTGAAAAATGCATAAACCCATCAGGAAACCATAAAATTGTTGTAGTTCATCCCAGTGTTTTGTGCCAACTTGCTGACATATATGACAAAGAACAAACAAAATAGATGACTTTAAAAGTTTGTAAAATGCCACAAAGTTTGAACACCAGCTAAAGATAGAACGCAAGGAGACAGAACTATTCTATCTAAGTATCGATCCATCTCATTGCTAACCTTTGTCTACAAAATAGTAGCAAAAGTATTCACAAACAGAATGAAGCCATACATTCAAAAGTGGATTCTGCTATCACAGACTAGATTTATTCAAAATAGAAGCATTTTGGATCATAATGTTATAATGGCCTCAAAGGTAGTGGAGTGGGTGGTAGAGAGCAACCATAACCAAGTTATAATGCTACTTGATTTTGAAAAGGCATATGATAGTCTCTTGGGTTATAATGCAAGATACAATGAAAGAACATTGGGGTTTGCATAAGTATGCATCACATGGATTCTTGCCTTATACAAGCATGCACAAGCCTCAGTTATAATCAACAACATTTGAAGACCTATGATGGAACTTCAGAGATCGGTGAGACAAGGTTACCCATCAGCACCCTATCTCTTCCTTCTAACAATGGATGTGCTAGGGCACATGCTGCAAGACCCAACGCATGGAGTACTAGTGATGCTCTTGCCTAATGGAGCTCAATCAACGAGCCAAATGTTCACAAATGATACAGCCTTCTACCTAGCAAGATCAAAGGAGAATATAGAAAAGACAATGGCAATGTTCCACAAATTTGGGGTAGTTTCAAGAGCCAAACTAAACCTAACCAAGTCTATAGCAATATGGCTGTCGCCTAAGGAATAGGACTGGCCATGGGGAAAGCTGAGGGCCTCAAATGGCAAAAAACTTTCTCTTCCAGGAAAAAATTTAGTAGTTAACCAAGTAGTTCTAGCCTCTATATGGTCCTATGCTCATGTTCAGACCTCTCTGGAAAACTATTTTAAAAATTAAAACAGCTAATAAGAAACTACTTATGGGCAAGAAACTTAGAGGCAGATGCAAAAGCTAGAGTTCATTGGGTGCCAGTCATACTCCCCATTCACACGGAGTGCTAAAAAGTCCCAAATCTTCACCTACAAGGCAAGCCCTCCTGGTGAAGCTAATTCCAAAGGGTCTAAAGTTGGGATGGAAAGCTCTTATTTGCTATAGGGTTTAAAACTTTAGGCCCAAGTGGGTGGGCATTTGAAACCACAAGCATGTTGGTTAATGTCAGCATCTAAGGTTTAAAAAAGAAGGATCCTTACTTTGGTAAGCTGTCCATTTGGCATGAATCTTAATGGACAAAGGAAAAGAACAATTTCCCCCAAAATCTTGGTCAACAATTTACAGGCAACCCCTACATGGAAACCACCTTCTCACCTCAAAGGAAGGTAGCAAATGGAAAACATAGAAGGAAACAATTTATGGAAAATGGTCCCAAAGAGGTTTAATGCAACTTTGGAAAGAGGACACAAGTTCATGGTGGACATTGCAAGATCTAAGGGAGTTTAGATTGAAAAGAGCTAGCCCTCACCAAAAGAACCTCATTTGTAATATCCCTTGGAGCCTTTCTCAAGGTTTTTGGTTTTAGCTAGGAGAATGGTTATCAATCCAACCAACCCATTCAATAGGAACAGTCTACCAAGTTCTACACATTTGTGAAAGGTTCTCACCTTGGAATAGCTCATTACGGTAGGACAAGGCCTTCAAGAGGTGTCACTTGGAAAGCTAAACTAGGTTAGAATTATGAAAAAACAAGGAACTTATGGCCCCCTTCTAGAATTCAACCCCCTATCCCACCCACAAGTGAACAATCATTGTGGTTGTGTGGGGATAGACCTCTAAAGGAGCTTGGTTTGGATCTCGAAGTATGGATTTGGAAGAGACAACGTTCTTTGAAAGAAGTGCACTTATTCAACTACACAACAAAGAGAGGATACAAGGTAGGTCTTTAGGGAGAGACATCAAAATTCAAGATAGATCAACAACTAGCAGGTTAGGGCTTCCAAGTTGAACAAATGTCAAGGTTGTACATGAGTTTGTGGCACCCAAGGCTGCCAAGGAAAATATCAACCATGCTATGGCTGATTTCGGCCAAGGGGCTCCTAGTGGAAGCTTGGAAAACTTAGATAGGCCTTCCAGGAAGTTGCAAACTTTGTCAAATAAGACATCTAGAAGACTCCAAACATATCTTTTGGAAATGCAATAGAATTGCAGAGGTATGGAAAAAAATTCAAAGCTTAAAAAACCTAACAGGCTTACCTTCACATTTTAGAACATGGGACCAAATTTTATGGGGGGAGGTTAACCTCCTTAACTCCTAGAGTAGTCGAGTAGTAGTAGTCACTCATCATGAGCAAAACAACACAACGAACATTGAACTCCATGGGAGATCTTTTGGTATACTTGTTGTCAAAGTGTGAACACGAACTTCGGGATGAAAGTTTTCATGTAGGACTCATTCTCCTATGAAGTTGGCAACTCACAGTTAAAATTAGCATGGAGGTGTGGAAAAAACTTCAACATCAAACAAGAATTGCACAAAAAGCATATGAGTTGGAACAAAATGTCAATATGGACCCACCACAACATCTTTCCAACCAACTTAGAGAAGGAACCATAAAATGGATTTACACATCTCTAGCAACTTTTCTACTGTAAGAATCAGCAACACTAAATCCTTTTAGTGATCAAGCGTTCACCAACACCCAACACAGATGATGCAAGGACATGATTTGTTGGAAACAACCATAGAAAACCTTTTCAAAGAGGTGAATGAAGAAGCCAATAGGAATTTTGGGCCATTGGCTTCTAACCATCAAAACTCACCAACAAGGCTATTGGAGACAAGATGTTCATGAAGGAGGAGCACACCAGCCACAACCATACCTGGAAAGGGGGGGGAAGGAGAGTGTGCCCACATGCTAGTTATGTTG
>Ga0116231_10014353_pt1 | contig 10680 bp, 8 predicted proteins | sample S1TSphgellanicum_2_FD_89695 | JGI IMG/M metagenome (GOLD analysis project Ga0116231, IMG submission 89695) | Host-associated microbial communities from peat moss isolated from Minnesota, USA - S1T2_Fd - Sphagnum magellanicum MG | ecosystem: Host-associated > Plants > Peat moss > Unclassified... | reverse complement strand
CATGCAATGAGCTGAATTACAGCACCAAAGAGGAGGAATGTGCAATTGAAGGTGAGACCTGCAGCTTTCCAGTAAGGACCGAGTAACCCATCCAAGACCTCAAACCACTGTAACAAACAAACCAAACAACATTCCAAATTACTGCAGAGAAAGAATGAGTTGCCACAATATTCTCCAGATACACACAACTGCCATCATGTTCCGATCTCTAGCTGCAATGTGGCAGACGCCAATCTGGTCCAAAAAGTACTGTCACAACATCCTTGGCTGCTCGGGAACACGAGGAAACAACTGCAACCAATGCTGCATCATGAGGGCGAGGACTTCAGGTGGGAAGTGGACCGTGGTTTAGTAGAAGAAGAACAAAGAATGTTGTAATGTGAGAAACCTGGATGACATGATTCTTGAACAGCACGCCTTCCCTTTCCTTGCGGGTGCGGTACTCGGCATACAAGCTTGTGATCATGTAACAGGACCAGCATCCGAGCACACCGTAAAACAGTTGGAACACTATTCCAGATGGGTAACCCAACTGCGAAAATGAATAGGGCAGTGTGAGCAGCACTTGCGCCACCTGCGTGATGATGATCTCTCCTCACAGTCACAGATTGCACGCAAGCTATTAGTACACAAGCTAGTCAATTGTAATCAGGAGCTCACACTAGAGCAAGGATATGGGTGGAGAGAGAATTGCAGGAGCTCATAGTAGAGCAAGAATATGGACAGACACAGAGAGAGGATCGTTGCTCTGACCTGGTTGGAAGCAGCACTGAACCAGGCATCATACACTGAGCCACCATGCCACAAGAGTCTCTTCATGAGGTGCCCATTCATGGATGGGTCATGAGCAGGATCTTCCACAGCTTCCAGCTTCTGGTGGTGGTTGTTCTGTTCTTCCATTTCACCATAAGTTCTCACATGGATGTCTTCCACTGCAGCAGGATCAGCAGCAGCTCTGCTGCCCGTGGTGACAGTAGCCAGCTGCATCTCTTCTACTCAGCTAGCTACAACCACTTCCGGCTCCCCCTTCTTTTCTACAATAGTACTGCTTTGACAACTCCAAATGGGTGCTGGGCAAAATGCCAATTTGCTGTCAGAGGAGTCCAAACGCGGCTTGATGGAACACCACTTGGGAATGTGAGAGACTAGTAGAAGAAGAAGAAGAAGAAGAAGAAGAAAGGAACTCCACATGACAGCATTTTCCAGGAGAAGGGTCCACGTCCATTCAGACACATCCCATATAGTAAAACACAAGGAAAAACACAACAACAATAACAACTCTTCAACAGAAGAAGAAGAAACAACAACTGACCAAAAACCAACAACAACAGTCTACAACAAAAACAAAAACAGCAACAACATCATCACCATCATCATCATCACCATCATCAACAACAACAACAATATATAACTTACAAAAACAAAAACAAAAGAAAAAAAAACAAGCAGCTATCATATAGCACCTAGTACTAAGGAATTCTGGTATATGTAAATTGCAAGTACTTATGATGGGGGAGTGTGATGTAGGGAGGGTTATAGAGGATTGAGCTTCTTTCTCTTCTCTTTTTGGACTGTTTTGTGTGTGTTTTTTCACTTGCATTTGTGGGTTCTTTTTCTATTATGGCTTTTTATTGAGTGAATTTGTTACCACCCAATCACCCATATTAGTACACTTACCTCCCTATGTTTATTTCCAGTGTGGGGTTGGGTATTTGATTTTGGAGATAACCCTCAGTTTCGGGTTTTGGGAATTGCTTTTTTTCCAAAGCAGTGTCTGCATCTTTCACAACTTTGTGTGTTGGGCGGGTATAATCAGATCTGGTATGCAGAGTGGTGTTTTTTGGGGTGCAATATCTAAATACCCGCCCTTGCGCTGGTTATTTCCTACCTTAACTTCCTCCTTCCTTTACCCGCCAAAGAAAAGAAGAAAAACTGAGGCCTCTTTTGCTCATATGGACGGGGGCTCATCTCATTGGATGCCTATAAATTCTTTTCCTAATTTGTGTTCAAGCATCCCATTTTGTGTTTTGCTAATTCCATGGGTAATATAATAGGTAATGTTTTGGGGATGGACTTTGGAGTACTGGCCTAGTGCATTTTACTTCATTTGAACCTCTTCATTTTCTTTTGACAATTGTGATGGAAGCACAATAAGAAAAAGGAAATGGATGAATACGAGGGTTTAGGGTTTAGGATTCATTTTCAGCCATCATATTCAACCAGATTTATGAGGTTTAGGTCCTCAAATGGGTAAGTTTTGTGGATTTTCATTTTTTATAAATATTGGGTTAGGAGCTGGGAAAAAAGAATGTGGCTTTTAAGGTTTTTGCCATTTTACAGAATTTTATTATTTTTATTTTTTGGTCAGATGTAGACCTGGGTACTACTTAGCTCACCCCCTGTAGGTGGAATATATATATATAAAACAAAAAGTTTACAATGCATTCAAAGACCTCATCATTTACTATTATATTTTTATGGGGATCCTTGCCAATGAGGCTACTTCATAAATCGGGGGAAAAAAGGGGAGAGGGGGGGTGCCCTTGATCTGCATCCTAGTAAAAATTTGGCAAATTAAAAATATGAAAAAATGACTTTTTAAGGGTGATTTTTTCTATGGCCAGATTTCCCATTAAAAAAATCCAGATTTTTTTTATTACTTTTCAAATAGGTAGCCAAAAAACATAGAGAAATGCTTAAACTTTTTTCCACTTTGATATCTCATTGATGTCAATCTTCTTATGGATGGATGGATGGATGAATGATCGCCACTTTGGGTAACTTGCATCATAAAATTGAAAAACACTAGGAGTAATAATAAGTGGCATTTGTCCAGGGAGGTCTGTTTCAAAGGAATCATCAAGCTTGGGTTAAAAGGTAGGTGGAGTAGTTAGTACCTAAGGGGGAAAAGCAGGAACAATCAATGGATGGATGGATGCAAAAGATCCTTACACAAGTTAATAAATGCATTTTCTGGTCTATTCCACCAATTTTACAATTTCACACTGACACCATTTGCTCATTCGCTTGCTTGCTTGCTTTGCTTCTTTTGTTTTCATGACAACTTTTTGGTGGAAAAAAGTAGTAGGTTATCATGAAGAAGATGATGCCTCAAGAGGCCAAAACACCCAAGTCAAGAAAACCCTAAGTAGTGATTGATTATTGGAGAACATCCCATGCTTTTTGGCCTTGCCTACCAAGGCACGGATATCGTGTTTAGATTCATTATAGAGTATAGTAGCTTAAGGGATTTTGGCCCCTAGGTGGTAATAGGTCCATTTTTTTTAATATGAGGATTTTTGAAAGATGATAATTTTTGGCTAGTGTTGGAACTTGAGAGATTTGTTATAGAGTTATAATAATATCTTGAAGGATTTTGGTTTCATTTAGAGGATTTTTGGAAGATTATATTGCTGCATGGTGAAATATTTGAGTTTCCATAATTCTTCATTTGCCTTCAGACACTTTTTAATGTAAATGGCAAGGCCACACTATGACACACCCCCTTGTTTTCCCTTGGTTTTGGATTGGAGCAAGCAAGCAAATAGTGAGTCATTTATGGTTTTCCCCTATACCCTTTGTTCATTGACACATATGTGAGGTAAAAAACTACATGATTTCATCCAATATGTACCCCAAGTTTATAATTGGGGTACTTATTAGTTCAAGTTGAAAATGGTGACCAACCATTTTCAAAATAAAAACTTCATGCAACTAATGAGAAGGCTCAAGGGGGGGGGCGGTGTGGGGGGTTTGAGTTTGTTCTCAATGTGTTCCCATCAAGTTCTCAAAGTGTTCTCATCATTTTTTCAATTGTTCTTGAAGTTCTCAATGTGTTCCTCACTTAATTACATGGTTTCATCCATTTCAATGTAAAATATATGTGATATATATCATGGTTTCAGGTACATGTGTGAAGTTAACTATCTAGTTTGGCCCGTGGCAATGTGAGATATTTATGACATGTGTGTGTCATATATCATACTTTTTGTGTTGATGAGCCAAGGTGTACTTGGAGTAAGGAAAACCATATTCTCCTGTATTGGGTGAAATACCTAGTGCGTTGAAAGAAGAAGGGTTAACCCTTCAATGTATAGTGTAATTTCCAAGCAAGACTGAAAAGGGTACACCTTTAGTCTGCTAAGGTAAGTAAGGATTCAACCGTCCAGTTGTAAGTCCGGGATTAATAAATACATGAAGGAGCTAGTCTTGAAGAGGAGTCTTTGTAAAAGAGGAGTTCTTGACCTCGCTATCATCCTCATTTTCGAAAGTCATCTTCAACCTCTCTCAAAGTTAGTAGCTAGTCTTGAAGAAGAGTTGTTGTAAAAGAGGAGTTCTTGACCTCGCTATCGTCCTCATTTTCAACCTTTCCCAAAGTTGGGAGCTAGTCTTGAAGAGGAGTCACTGTTAAAGAGGAGTCCTTGACCTCACTATCATCCTCATTTTCAAAAGTCATTTTCAACCTTTCCTAAAGTTAGGATTGGAGGATTTAAGTACACAAGTGAGCATATTTCTAACATTGATTTTTTTGGGGGGTGAATTTTCACTATTTTGCACCCAAGAAAATGAAGAAAACCTTGATAAAATGTGTCTTTTTGGCATAACATCACCACCTTACTGAAAATTTTAAAAATTAAAATTAAAAAATATATATGAACTTGCAAGGTGAAGTAAAGTGTGGTGTAACATATAGTGTGAACCACTCCTTACCGAAACTTCAAGTAGTCTATGCCAAATGATCCATTGTGACTTGAAATTCAGTTAAGTGTGAAAATGTTTGGAGTTTGCAAAGATGACAAATTAGGGTTAAGTGTGAAATGGGTGTAGTTGTTCAACTCAAAAGTGCTAAAAAACTTTTGTGTTGTTTTTTTCATTATTCATTGTGAACTTTACTATACCAATGAAGATTTTCAAGAAGTGGTGGAACAATGGAAGCAAGGTTGTTGGTGATGTGAAATATTTAGTGTTGTTTTGTGGTGTTCTTGATAGTGGCTTTGTTGATTTCTCGTGAGCATTAGAGGACTTTTATATTCAAGTGTGTGGTGTTGTGGTTATAATGGTGTGATGATGTTCTATAAGTGTGAAAATAAATGGAAGAAGTTGCAAATGTTGTTGTAGCATCTCAAAAACAATGATTTAATGAAATTAAGAATTTAATTTTTTGCATGTCTCAATATGTGATGTTTTACATTCTTTGTTATCAATTAATGATGTAGGTACCTTATGTTTTTCTATTGTGCTTGGGTACAATGTCTTGCAAAAGTTGATGGCAAGAGTCAATATGTGTTATTTCTTATTAAAAATGACAAAAGTAGATGATGTTAGAGTCTAGGTCCTTGAGTTTACTAGGTTTTGATATTGACCAACAAATTTGAATGAAATGAAAGTTGTGAAGGATATGAATTTGGGAGGTCAAAAAATGCATTAGCAATAGAGAGTATTGTGAGTTTTTACTTGTTGGGGTTTCTAGAGTCCAAAAAATGTGCAAAGTAAAATTGGCAACAATCATGATAATGAAAAGCAAGCTTGACAAGATAACAAAGCTTAATGGGATTTATTGACACTAATTAGGGCAATGGGAGTGATTCATAGGCTTATGGAAAAAAAATTGGTTGAAAGCATCATCTAGGATCTCATACAATGCTTATGAAAACATTCATGTTTAATGAAAGAATGTGAGGATATGTTTAAATTGAAAATTTGAAACTGTATTGTGGAAAGGTGGTAGTAAAGTAGAACTCCTTAATCAAGAGGATACGTAAGAAGATATCAAGAGGATTTCCTAAAAAGTTAGTTATGAGAAAACAACATAAGGAGAGTTTGATTTTTCTTCAACATTGTCAATTGAGAACCTAGTTCCAAGTGTATGGGGTTGTGTAATTTTCATCAAAATATGATTCTATTAGTTTTTCTTAATGTCAATCATGAGTTTTGCTGACAATGGTGCCTAGTTCAATGGATAAATAAAGATTTGTTTATGCAAGTGGTATGTTGAGTTTGAAATAGGACATTGAGAATTGCATAATTATAGTATTTTTCTTTTGGTTAGGACGAGGTTTTCCTACAAGCTTTTGTAGTTATTTCCAATAGCTCCAAGTTTTGGTTATAATGATATCAACATTTTGACAAAAAGGTGTAGGAAACATGACTGTTGAATCTTTTTTTAATGATGGATGATGTTAAATTCTAATGAAGAAGGGAAGATGTTTCAAGAAGACCCAAGGTCAAGTCATTCTTTAACAAGTTATTGAACAATTTGATTTTTCAATTGGGATTGTAGCACTGAACATCAAGGTGTAATGATTATTCACACCTCAAGGTTTGGAACAATATGGGTGATAAGATTGGGTCCTACAAAAGATAAAGTGGGAGATTTCAAAATCAACATATCACATAGTGACTTTCAAACACAAGTGTAAGTGTGGATCAAAGTTTGTGATGGAACTCATAAGTGGGGAACAATGGCACAATACTAGCGAAAGCAATATTTCACAACCTATTTTTTTACAATTCATAGTCTTGATATTTGAAGCTAGGAACTCAATACCAAAAGTAACAGACATGTGAACGCCACATGTTATCACTTCAAAGCATCATTATGTTAGATTTTTCTTACCAAGAATAAAAAATTTGTTTGAGGTTGGGGACAAGCTTGTTAAGGTAGAGTTGACAAATGGAAAAAATGTTCACTATTATTTTGGAAGTAGAGCATGTGTTGGTTGAGTTGGGTGAAACCCCTTTTGAGCTTTTGAAGGAGGAATAGGAGGAAGAGATGATAATTAACACAATGGTGGAAAAACATGGTATTGCGTTAAATGAATCTTTTTTCAAATTTTTCAAGCAATGTGTTTGAACAAATTTGGGAATGGGTTCACTTAGAACTAACAACTTCTTTACATGTTAAATTTAAGCAATTATAAAAACCATATTGTTACGATATGTTTGAAATTGGACACCTTAAACCCAAATGTGGTAAATGTGGCCTCCTTCATGAAATAGAGGATTTGAAATAGCTAAGGACACAAGTGTTGAAACAAGGCAATTGGATGTTGGTCAATATGCTACTACAAGATCAAAAATCCTTACACATCTCATCAAAAGGCAAAATTGTCTTGTCACCTAAGGAAACAATCCTATCTATTCTAGGATAATTGGAATTTCTTTAAAGGTTGGTGAGAATAACAAAAAAAAACATAATGAAGCACTTAAGATGGCAATTGTGATTAATGCAAAAGGAACACCTACAATCTTCAAGATTTGGATCAACAAAAATCATTGCAATAAAACCTTACACTTGTTTGTTAAAATCAACAACCCTTTGGTAAAATGGTTAGTTCATACAAGAGCTTCAATGTCAATAATGTTAACTGATATGATTCATGAACTTGGAATCATGCATTTAGAAGTAGGTCTTTAATCTTTTAATATTATTTTTGAAGTAATCACACAAACACATAGAAATTTCAATGTGCTACATGTAAAAGTGGTAGAAATACAATATTTCATGACATTTACGATTGTAGTTACTAATAACTACAACTTCCTTTTGGGCTTGGACTTCTTCATTAAAATAAACATTAATGTTTACATGGAAAAAAAAATCATCCAAATTAGACATGGCTTAGGGAACAACATACATCTTCTATTGTTGAACTTGGTAAATATGTTGCAACTTGTTAAGGGCAAGATAAAAACCAATATGGAACACAATCAAAAGGATGTAGTAATGATGTTAGAAGCTAGATTATAGCAAATGGAGGTAAAGAGGCATTAAAAGAGACCTATCAACCTTTAATAGATTTTGTAAACCTTATCCAACTTAGTGATGAAACCAATCTTGAATATTCTAATGATCATGAAGAAAATCAAGAATCCATTATAGATGATGACTAACCAAGGTTAATTAGGTAAAGGGAAGAAGAGATGGCAAAAGATGTGATGGATAAGGGGCTAGAATATAAATATTTGTGCAAAAAGAAATGCCTAATTAAATCATTAATAATTATCACCTAAAATAATTGAATGAATTTATAATAAGGGTATTACATTAACATTGAAATTTCTTTAAGTTTTCATTTATTTTGATAACACAAGTTCTTAGGTTTGGAGTGTTAAATTTGAAAGTTCAAAATTGAGTTCTTATGAATTGGTTTAGACCAAGACCCAACACCCTTTTGGTGCAATTACCATAAGGACCATATTAACGCACCCCACTAGAAGAAACAATGTTGTTTGCAACTAAACCACATGTAACTAGATGCAATTGGTTATCCCATGTAACTGTATCACGTTGAGTGTGCAAATACATTTAAATTATGTTATGATTAATTGTTCTTTCATCATTTGAAATTGATGATTTCTAAACTTGGTTTTATGCAAATACATTACCAAATATATGGTTAGTCATACAAATAATCATAACATTGCAACTTGTGTGATGTGGATATTTTATACCTTTCTATAGGGTAAGCGATGGACTGAGGTGTACAAAAATTAAAATTTATGTTTAAAATTATTTTTATGCCTAAATATTAATGATTTTCTTATTTGGAAATTTTTTTCAATTAATTTTTTAAAAATTCAATATATTAAAAAAATTTAATTATATATATATGTCATATTTTCGATTTTTATTTTCCAAATATTATAAAATAAAATAAATTTATTATTTTATTTTAAAAGTGTAAATTCAAGGAAAAAACACAAAAAATCAAGAAAAAAATGATAAAATAATTGTAAACCCACAATGTTTTAAATAAATATGCCACCTACCTTTCAAAGTTTTTTTGGGTGGTCAGGTCAAATTTTTAGTTGTAAAATATTAACCAATGGTTTTTTAAAAAATTCTTTTGCATTGTGGGAACAAAAAAGGAAATAATTAAAAAATGTTCAAAAGAAATTGGGAAATAACATCATACATTGCAGTAAACTTACATTGCACATCATAGTAAAACCCTAAGCCCATATCACTCATTTGTTTTGAATAGATTATTTTGGCTTGTAAATGTTTACATCACATTTTTTTAAGTGTGCACGGCAACATCAATATCTTTGACAATTTTGGTAGGACAATTTTGGAGAAAAATGGAATGGTCAAGTGAAAATGAAAATCAAGGAATGCAAAATGAAAAAGCTACAATATTCATAAGTGAAATTGAAATTGAAGAAGTGGAAGGGTGGGTTGTAGTTCATTTTTTAGTTTGATATAATTGACTTAATCTAATGTCACTTTAGAAAAAGAGTTTGAATTGAAGGGGCATTTGAAATAGATGTAATTTTGAACTTGTAATTTTATCCTAATGGATTAATAGATTGAAATTGTTGTTTTTTATTTGAAAGGCTTAAATATCTAATAAATATTGTATTCCATGATATTTTTATTATTGAAATATGGCATTAGATTTTATAAAAAAACTTGATATTCTTGCATGATACATTAAATGAAACAATTAAAACTTAAAAAGAACCAAAACTAACAAATATTGATAAACTAGATAACCAAAGTTGGTGGATATCAAAAAAATCTAATATCCACCCCACATTGGTTTAGTATCCAACATCAAGTAACAATTGATATATTAGTTAATAGTTAGTATGTAAAAGTTAGGTATAATTAGGACAAAACATGCCCATCACTTAATACCTAGGTGAAAACACACTAAGGGTGAGCCACTTTTGTTCAAAAAAGGTGACGTATAATAAATATTATAATACATAGTAAACAAAAATCTTGATGGCATCTTTTGGTTATCTTAAACACAAGTAAAAAACTTTAGAATTTGCATAACAACATTTTTGAACTCAAAGTTCATTTTGAGTCAAAATTTATTTTGATCCAATGGTTAGATGAAGAGGATCGAATAAAATCAATGTATACAAAATATATAATTTACAGTATTTCAACGGCCATAAGGTTTCATGTTTATGATTCATGAGACATTACCAAACAAAAGAAAATTGAAAAAATAATGTAATGCCCATCTATAAAATCTCCTCCTATTTGATATGGTAGTGGTTTTTTCTTTAAAATAAACTATTATTACGCATTCATTAGTAAACAAATGAAAAAAAACACATTTTTGGAATGAATTCATCCAAAAATTTAAAATTTCGAATTTAAGAAAATTAAATTAATTTATATCAATATCATACACCATTAAAAAATTATCCAAGAATTCCATTCACAACCTTAATTTGGAAGTATATATTCAAAATTTTAAACCTTGTGACGGGTATTATTTTGTCACAAATATACTCCATATGTTCAAATTCTTCAATGTTTGTTGAATTTTTCAAAATAAATGATTAGAAGAAATTTATAGAAAATCAAATATATTTAAAACAAACAAAAATAATCCAAGATGTGATCTCCATACATTACTAAAAAAAGTAATTGTAAAAAGATTATACTTGTGACTACAATTTTGGGGGTAGCTTAGTGTGTTTTCACAATCTACCAAATTTCCCAAATTTCTTGGTTTTTTGAAAGATTTTCATGGCCATGGGTTTGCCAATGGAAGGTTTACAATATTTCTTTGAAGTCCATAAACAAAAGAACAATAGGAAAAAACAAGCAAAAGACAAATTCCTTAAAGGAGAAAAAAAAAAAAAAAATTTCTTTTACTTTATAATTTAAAATTTTTTTATTTATTTAAAAAATTTAAAAAAATAAAAAATTGT
>Ga0116231_10014351_pt1 | contig 10682 bp, 8 predicted proteins | sample S1TSphgellanicum_2_FD_89695 | JGI IMG/M metagenome (GOLD analysis project Ga0116231, IMG submission 89695) | Host-associated microbial communities from peat moss isolated from Minnesota, USA - S1T2_Fd - Sphagnum magellanicum MG | ecosystem: Host-associated > Plants > Peat moss > Unclassified... | reverse complement strand
GTATTATGTGTATGATTATATAAGGTTTAGATGACGGATACAAATTAAGTACTTAAAACATGTACATTTGCATTAGTATTGAATATGACAATTAACATGTAATTCAACATATTGCAAATATAGAATTTTTGACATCAATATTAATTTATTGTTTTTTCTTGTACAATTAGCTCAAGACATAGTTTCAAACATGGGTCGTGTTTCAAATCTCAATATATTGAGATTCAAAACCCAAAGAAGTCACCTTTTAACAACATGGACTTGGTGTGGAAAAAAGATGTTTGACACGGAGGGGCACATATAATCAAAGTTGAGTGTGCATACATCCCACATGCACAAATCTCGAAATCTTTAAATGGTGAACAAAGCCATGAAGACTCCCCGATGGAGTGGAACATTTATAAGCGGGTACCCTTGCAAAAAAATGTAAAAATGCCAAGAATCCAAAACCACCTTGGCCATATTTGGTATGAGGTTCTATTATTCATTTTTGTCATATGGAACTTGTTTTTTAACCTCATATTGTACCAAACTTTAGGTCCTAAATTGATTTAACATTTTGTAGGTATGCATGTGGGTATGGGCCGGAAGATAATCGTGGAAACCCAAATCACCATCAATCCATTAAACGGGGTTGTTTAGCTCAATTTTTGATTAGGCGATTATACAGACGACCTAAAGTGGCAAATATAATCTTCTACCATCGACCTCATACACGGATCAATGTTGAGCTTGCACATGGCAAACATGATCTCGATTCCATTGCACGACCATCTTTTTTTGCTCCATGAATGTCACGAGCCCTCAACCTCAAGGACCACATTTGGACCCAATTGGGTTTAGATTACACTGTCAAACAAATATATGATAAACATAAGGCAATATGGTGGGCTAGAATCAATGCAGGAAAAGCGATGATAAGGGATGATTTCATTAGACAACAAGACATTGCTTATTTGGATCACAAACGCAAAAAAGGGAGTTGGTGTTTACACCAAAATCCAGTCATTTCCCTTCGCACCTGGGCATTTAGTCATCCAGATGATGTGTTTTATTTTCAAGATGCAAACAAGGATAATGGGATTCATGTCGCATTCACAATAGGGATACAAACCCCATCTCAATCGCAAGCCATAGTTTCATAAGGTGATAATGGGGCAATTTCAATGGATGCCACCTTCGACACCAATGATGTGAAATTTCTTTTGTTCACATTGATAGTGTTTGATGCACATCGCACTAGAGTGCCGATTGCATGGATCATTACAAGTCGCCAAACAAGTGATGATTTGGTGGAATGGCTAATTCCTTTGAAAACAAAGCTTCTAAGGAAAAACCCTAAATGAAAACCTTCATGTTTCATTGTTAATGATGTTCCACAAGAATTATGAGCATTGTGGTGAATTTCATTTTCATTTTACCTTTGTTTGAGCTTTTATGTACATGCAACCATTTCAAAATGTTATCCGACATTTTCCATTTTAAATAATGTTATTAGTTGAAATGATAATAAATTGGTATTTTACGCATGGTTAGGATTATGTGGGGCGACGATCAACTACCCATTTACCTTTGCGTGTGGCACGTCTTAAAGGCTTGGCGCCTACATTCGATGGAAAAAATCAAAGACAATGAAATGCAACATGCAATACTGGATGATCTTCACACCATCATGTACATGCCCATTGAACCAAGTGAATGCATTGAAACCTTCATGATTCATGGGAGAAACAAGATCATTGAAAATTTCACCCAACATTTACCGGGTGAGTCATGGACTCGAGATTTTTGGACCTATTATTTCCAAGTTGGTACGTGAATTAACTCTCAAACCATTATTGTTGTTGCGCCATGTTGTGCATGTCCCAAAATATTCACTTTTTGAATTAAGGTAAAAACACCAATGGTGGACTTTAATAATCCCATGTGGGCACTAAATGTAATACCCACATTAAAACCTTAATCCACACTATATGTGGGAGCACTAAATGTAATATTTACATGACAATTTAAATATGCACACTGTATGTGGGGGCAAAATGTAATATTCACATTATGACCCTAATCCACACTATATGTGGGAGCCTTACTATATGTGCAATACTTGCATGACTTTTTAAAGATTCACACTATATATGGGGGAAAAATGCAATACCCACATTATGACCCTAATCCATACTATATATGGTAGAAGGAAATGCAATACCTGCACAACAATTTATGGATCCACATTGTATGTTGTAGATTTGTGGATGGTGGGGCTTGAATGAGTGCCACATTCAAACCAAGACACACAAGCATAAATTTTGCCATGGGGCATTGAAATGCTAGTTTTTTTTGGAAACAAAAGGGCTTCAAGGTCGACAAATTGATTGGGTAGTGTGGAGACTCACGACAACAGTTGCAAGACACTACATGCACATAGTTGAAATGAAGAAACGCTTGTTCATAAGAAATAAGGTTGTGGAACGCATTGTGAAAATGAGCATTGAGAAGGCCACATTGATCCCTCACACTAATGTCACCCATGGGATAGATGATTTGAATGAAACTGGCCATGCATGGATGGTACAAAACCAACAACATTCGAATATGACATATAAGGTCCCATTTTCTTTCACGAAGTATGTTTGTTGCACATGTGAATGGGCATTGTGTGAAAATTTGTGTAAACATCAAGTTGCCATTTTTCTTACATGTACTGGTCTCACTAAAAACAATATAATTCAATATTGTGGGACATGGTATGGATCTGATCGTGGAGGTTTTGTTGCCTTGTTTGCGGACCCTACTTATTTGCACGTTTATGACAATGAATCCGATGATGAAGAAGCCGATGAAGATCACTCTGAAAAACCATGGGTTGTAGATATGTGTGAGCTTATGAGACCAGACGATACCTCCCCCAATGTGGAAAAAGAGAAAGATCACAACCAACCTTCAAGTTCATCCACTTCCATGAAAAAAAACGTTTGCTCGAATGGGTGACATAATGCAAGAAATCATCAATGAAGTGAAAGAAGGTGGGGTTCAACTCATAGACCACACTACATCATTGTTGGGTGTTATTGCAACAAATGTACGAGGTATTTGCCTTTCCAAGGTGAATGTAGTCATGCATCCCAACATGGTATTTCATTGTGTCAATTATGGATTTGGTAATTTAGTGCATCAGATGAAGGATTGGCATGAGACGATGTTAGAACATGGAAATATTTGTAAGAAAAGGGTTTGTGAATAAAAAAAACACAAATTTGTTTGTACCTATCCCCCGTTTTAATTTTCCATTACTAAAATGTGCATCATATTACAATTGTGTCAAATAATAGATTCTTTATGTGTTAATGCGTTGATTTTTGTATCAATGAACATATAGGGCTTGAAAGTTAAAGTTACATTATTCAGGTTATATAAGACATATCTTCTAAAACTCCCAAACAAGAATATTTCATTCAAACATTATATAGAGGTGGGTATTGCAAGTCAATTATGCAATAATCACTAGGTCAATATGCGAATAATGTTTATCCATCTTGTTTCTTGTGGCATTTAATTAGTATTACATGCATGTATTGCAAGGTTTAGGGTATATCATAGTTAAAGGTTAACGAGCACTAACAAAAGTATTGCATATAATTTCATATCTTTCGTGGGTATTAATTATGTTAGATGAAGGTGTTGTGAATTCCATGTTCCTTCTAGAGGGGGGTTTGACCATTTAACGTGGGTATCGTCCTACTTTTTTCATTAGAATGATGATTTGCTTTAGTTATAAATATCATTTGGATATTTCTTATTGCATTCGGTCCATTAAATGTAGGTATTGCGTTTGGTAAACAAGATCCCCTTAAGTATACCTACATTATGAAGGACTAAGTTTTTGCAATGCTTGCATAATAAATTTTTATTAACCAAAAAGGGGCTTTTGGTGAAAGTACACAATATAAATTTATGTAAGTATAATGATAAGCTTACTATGGTAAATTGGTAATATTACATTATAGTAATAAAAGAAAAATTACCTTAACGATCACCTTAACACTCATTACAAACGATGTAAGTATTGGAAATTAAAGTTTGGAAAAATTAGGACATACCCACAATCAATGCTTACACCTAAAGATGAAGGTATTGATAATTGGTTTTTTTTTTAAAAATAGGTATCTTTTGGATATGTCCTATTGTTTTTATGCACTAAATGTAGGTATTGCATTTGGTAAACAAGATGATCTTACATAACCTTAGATGATGAAGGAATAGGTTTTTGCATTGTGAAAATCAAGGGGGGTTACATAACATAGATTTACCTAGGTATTGCAATTTGGGATTTAACATAGGGTGATAGGGTACAATATTACAATTTGAAAATTTTAACCCTCATCATGTAGACATTACAACCTATTGCATGCATAGGTTTGAATTTGAAAAATTAAGCAAACCTATATAATGAACCTTAAAATGTTGAGTTAAATTTTTTGTATGTAACAAAAAATCCTTACATTAACCTTAAATTAAATAAACACAAAAAGAATTGGTTGCATAATTTTAATGGTGGAATTTAACAATGTTTTTAGAACTAAGTGTTAAACCTAATTTTGGAATTATTTTTACATAACCCTAAATTGTGTACAGACTATCAACTTATGTTTTAGACCTATTTGCGGGGGGGAGAAAGGGGCAACCAATGGGAAGGTTTTTTTTATCATTCATACATTTGTCATGGAGTCACTTTCATTCTCCTCTCTTTTAATGAAAAAGAAAAGAAAAATAGGAACTTCATTAGATATATGTGTGTGTGTGAATACATAAATTCGCTTTAAAAATATTCCATGAAAATAATATAAATGTTAGGAAAAAGGTTACTTTAAAACAATTAATTATAATGAGTTGGGCTTAATTTCCCTAAACCTAATGTCCCCCTTATTTATTTGAAACATATATTAGGCAAAAGTTTAGATTAGGGTAATGGAACATGAACACGAGTTGGTTGATATGTGGGTATTGTAATTTGAAACGCTTTATGGAAAACCTAACCATAAACAAAAGAAGATCAAAAGTTTGCAATACATGCATAGACAAACTGATTTATGCACCAACGGGTCCTTTGATGAAAATGGGCAATGTAATTATATAAAAATATTATATTACATTTTTTGTTAAAGTTATTGTGTGAATATTTCATGATAAAGATAATGAAGGTATTGTGTAAATGCTTTACCATGGCCACAAAATGTGCTAACCCTATTAGATGAAGGTATTGCTCATTTGGTTTATAGTAAATGCAATCCATTTGTAATGGATGGGGGTGTTGTGTGCAACATGGCATAAGATTAACCCAAAATCTACAAATCCCAAAATTATAAGTCAAAATTAAAACAAATGGATTGATACAAAAATATTCAAGTAACCACACTATAAAAAGGATGGTGACAAAAATATATCATGCTAAATTAATCTATAATGGTTCGATACAAAATGGTGCATATGTGCACTAAGGTTATATTTATAATTATTCCTCTGAAGAGGATGAACTAGAAGGAATGCCCATATTGGTGCGATACTTTGTTGCAGCTTCTACAATTTTGGCTACATGGTGATGAGTAAATAGTTGATGATGCTCAAGTGCAAGTCGAATTACATTTGCAACAAAAGCCTCCTTTGTTGTGCCTTGAAGCCTAACATAAAAAAACAAAAAAACAAATTACATTCCAATGTTGAAATGCAAACAATGTTTTAAAAAAAAGAAAATATATGGAAATATACCACCCATGAATGATTTCGGAATCGTGATACTTGGATATTACATCCATTTATTTGACTCGGTTGCGTTTATTGGACTCCAATGTCCAATCCGAACACCCCATGCAAGTTTCAAAGGCTTTGCATAAGTAACTTTACTTGCCCGAATTGTCTCAACAAGGTTCTTGTCCTTTTCAAGGCGTGCCCATGCACTTTGTGAGATGAACCCCACCCCCCATGCTGGAATCCCAATGATGCGCAACAAGATCTCCAAGACTAAACGTACCAACAAAGGCCGTTTAACTTGTTCCATTTGTTGCACTTGGACTTGGAGTTCATCCCATTTTAACTCTGCTTTCTTTTTCACTTTATCAAGAGCCTTCTTTTCATTCCGCCTTTGCTTTGCATGCGGGTTGCTCAAAATTCAAACATTCATAACATGGTGATTTTGTTGCTTTGGTCCCCCAACACGAATAAAAGGACGGCCATATTTGCTTAACTCCATGCGAAACCCGTGTTTGTTGTCCAAATGTTGACAAAATAGCCATTTAGCTGCATAAGCGTTGGTGCATCCATTGATCTTACACTTCCATTTTGACCTTTTGTGCACCCAATCTGCATCTTCCATTGCATGATTTGGTGGTATTTCTACTTGATCATTTTCATGTGAAGCCACCGAAGCCCCTACAAAAACAACATTCAAAATCAAACCAGAAAATAATCCTTAAAAATGATGAAAATATTGCAAACAAACAAATAATAAAAACTTACAAAATATGAAGGTATTGCAAATAGACGAGCAAGAAAACCTTACACAATATGAAGGTATTACAAATAAACTAGTAAGAAAATTCTAAAAATATGAAAGTATTACAAACTAGCAAATAAACACTAAATACAAGGAGGGCATTGCAAATAGGCTAGTTATTAAAACCTTCAAACAATGAAGATATTGCTTGGAAAAAATTGGGCAAAAAAATACACCATCCCCATTCTCAAATAGAAAATGAAGATGGGGTTTAGGGTTTGGATTGGGATTTTTTATTTGTACTGTGTTGCATTGCACTCTTTTAAACCCTATCATGTGAAATGTAGCATCCATGACAACAAATTTACTTTCAAGAATAGGAGTGGGATTAAAACTTACCTTCAAAAGTAGGAGTATAAATGATAATTATTTGTTCCACTTCAATTTCCTCTTCATTTGCTACAACATTCACTTGTTGATTATCGGTAGTCACCTTTCCTTGGCGTTTAAGTTTCTTTCGAGGACGTGCCATCCTACAACAAAAACATTCAAATCCTTAAACAACAATTAATCCAAAAAGACAAGATAGGAGTAGTCCAAGCAAAACATTGTGAGCTTGTCCAAGCAAGGCAAGAACTCAAGGCAATGTGGCCTCACCACAAAACAATAATTACAATGAAAACACATGAGGCAACATGGCCTCACCACATGCCAATATTTTTGAATAAAGCTCAAGGCCTCTTCAAAAACAAAAACAAGAGCGAATTGTTTAGTGTATTGCATGCACCCATTTACACAATCACTAGTTCAAATATTTTCAAAATCTTTGAAAATGCATCAGGTGGCGATGCAACCAATGAGTTCACACTTGAGAAAAAACCTAGGAGATGACAGCAAATCGAGAGCTTCCCAGCTGGTCGTCATCTTTTCCATTTGAAGAAAAAAAACAAGAGATAATGAGGTCATCTTCTACACATGAGAAATTAACTAAGAAATGACGACAAGCCTCCCAACCCGTCGTCGTCTGCTACACTTGATAAAAAAAACAAATAGATGACGCTAAGCTAGGGAAGCTCGTTGTCATGTGCTACACCTGAGAAAAAAAACAAAGAAATGACGATGAGCCAAGGAGGCTCGATGTCATCTGTATTGTGCCCATTTACAAATTGTATAAACACACACAAAAAATTCCAACCAACATCATTGGTGTGGTTCCTTTTGGCCAGGAGCCTATCCAAATGTTACATACCTCACTGCCCCTTTCCTCTTTACCTTTGCATTTGTTAAGGAGTGCTGACATCCCCACATATAGGAAGGTACATTAGGTGGTGATGCAGCCAGTGAGATCACAAAAACTTAGGAGATGCATCAAGTGGTGATGCATTTAGCAAGATCACAAAAACACAGGAGATGCATTAGGTGCTGATGTAGTTAGTGAAATCACAAAATCCCAGGAGATGCATCAGGTGGTGATGTAAATGAGATCACAAAATCCCAGGAGATGCATTAGGTGGTGATGCAATTAATGAGATTTCAGTGAGATCATAAAAACCCATGAGATGCATCAGGTGGTGATGTAGTCAATGAAATTTTAACAAGATCATAAAAACGTAGGAGATGCATTAGGTGGTGATGCAATTAATGAAATCACAAAAACCCAAGAAATGCATCAAGTGGTGATGCAGAGAGTGAAATCACAAAAAAGTAGGAGATGCATTAGGTGCCGATGCAGTCAATGAGCTCACAGTTGAGAAAAAAACCAGGAGATGACAACGAGTCAAGAACCTCCTAGCTTGTCGTCATCTTTTGCATTTTTTTTTAGGTGTAGTAGATGATGATGAACCTTCATGGTTCATCGTCATTTCTTTGTTTGTTTTTTTTTTCTCAGGTGTAGCAGATGATGGTGAGCCTCCCTGACTCATCGTCATCTTTTTGCTTTTTCTCAAATGTAGCAAATGACGGCGAGCTAGGAGGCTCATCGTCATTTCTTAGTTTTTTTCTCAAGTGCAAAAGATGACGACGAATTAAGTAGGCTCGCCATCATCTACTACATCTGAGCAAAAAAACAAGAATGAAAAAGAAGCAAATAAAAAAAAGGTTTATGTACACTTTCTTGCCACATATGCACTAGTTAATTTTTGGAGTAGCATTTTCTACAACACCACTTTAGCAACGTCTTCTACAACACCGCTTCAACACCACTTTTGCAGCATTGCTTCAACACACATGTGCAACATTGTCTTTTGTAGCAACACTTCAACATTACTTCTATAGCACTGTCTTCTACAACATCGCCAAGTGACGACGAGGTTTAGGATTTTTAATGGGGCAGAGGTAGGTAGTTGGGGTTTGAAATGCTTGGGTAGTATAACAGATTTTTTTTATGGGTAGCCTTGAAGTAAGTAAGGGGGAAAAAAAAGAATTAACCCAACCTCAATGCCTGTAGTAGATCCAATAATTGGGATGAACTTAAATTCATCCCAAATGGAACTGGTGCAGTCGTGGGGGCTGGGTCACTCCGGCCGGCCAAAGCCAGGGCATGCTTATTTCAGGGAAGATGCTTCACTTGGATGGCATTGCCCCACTCTAAACTTGTGATATTAGAGTTACTAGTGGTAACCCGTGCCTGCAAGGCACGACATGGCACTGAAACAGCGATGACCCCTGATGACGACCCCTGAAACCCTAAAGCTCAACGACATTCTGCCATTTCAGAAAGTCATAATTATGGGAAATTCCTCATCAAAATTATTATGGCAGTTATTTCTTGGAATGGCCCATTCCGCCATGTAGGAAAAGAAAGTACGTTCCCATCGTACCCAATAGGGCACGAACGCATGTTTCCCATCACTGTGGGGCACTTCTGTGAATGAATGAATGAATGAAAGATGCCCTCCGGTTATCATACCGGGTATGCACCACTCACCTAGCAGCCGCTTTTTAAAATTTTCAAACAATTGGTGTGGCTATGTAACCACGGTTCCCAAATTTTCAGGAAAAAAAAAGAAAGTCTAAGAACCAGTGCATTTTTTTACCGGTTCTTTCGTAAAACCTTTGGTTCTTCTTTTGAAAGAATCGGAACCGTGATTATTTGATTATGGGGAAAAAAATTCAAAGAACCGGAACCAACACTGGAACCAACCACCATTAGCTGGTTATTAAAAGGGTGGTTCTTACCATTCGTTTTCACGGTTCTCAAAAAATCTATGAACTAAAATATGGAACCGACAGTTCTTTATATTTTTCCAATTGCTGCTAAACACCGGTTTCCATCGGATCACACTGGGCCAGAGTGATTCAGCACCTGGTGCGCCGAACTAAAATATGGAACCGACGGTTCTTTATATTTTTCCAATTGTTGCTAAACACCGGTTTCCATCGGATCACACTGGGCCAGAGTGATTCAGCACCCGCTGGCGCACCATCCATCCACTGGATGCCTGAACACCGGTTTCCATCGGATCACACTCGGCTAGAGTGATTTAGCACCCACCGGCGCACCTTCCATCAACTGGATGCCTGAACATGTTGTGGATGAACCTGAACCTCTCCTGTGCCCAGCCCGCCCGTGCTGGCCCACCATCACACACTGACAGACAAGTGAATTAGTATATATGATTCATAAAGTCAGGAAAAGACTGACAGACAAGTGAATTAATATATATGGTTCATAAAGTCAGGAAAAGACAGTACTGGAACACCCCCTATTTCACTATTCACAGGGCACAGCCTCCCATGCTGTGGTCACTCATCGCATGGCCATGGGACCAAGCATAGTATCTGTACTTGGTATAGGTATGCCTTGGCCAAACCAGCATCTATATTGGCACTAAGTTCCAAAAAAACTCTTTGTGTTTGTTTTTTATTATTACAAAATGTGGGTGCAGTTCATTACTCCCCATTCGTTAGATTAATGAATTAATTATTTTTCAATTAGTCTCCATTTTGTTAAACTAGTGAATTCATTGAAAATCTAGTGAAATCACTTGACATTCAAAAACACCTTTTGTTGGAGCTAAAATCATCTTTTAGAGCAGCTCCACAGGTGCTCTGAGTATATGGCAATAAAACACAATATTTCCCAAAACCAGGATTAGTTTTTTTTTTTTTTTTTCCCAACCCCACACTAAAACTGACACTGCAACGATTGAAAACCAATAATAGCTATTAGCAACCCACTTGGACCAACCAGTCT
>Ga0116231_10014350_pt1 | contig 10682 bp, 8 predicted proteins | sample S1TSphgellanicum_2_FD_89695 | JGI IMG/M metagenome (GOLD analysis project Ga0116231, IMG submission 89695) | Host-associated microbial communities from peat moss isolated from Minnesota, USA - S1T2_Fd - Sphagnum magellanicum MG | ecosystem: Host-associated > Plants > Peat moss > Unclassified... | reverse complement strand
CCATTTGGTTAAGGTTTCACAAAATAAGATTTCACAATTAACTTTATTATTTAATTCTTCAACCCATGTTTAATCACAAAAAAAAAATTAGAGTGGAATTCAATATGAATTCTTGAATTTTTTTAACAATCTAATGGACTTATCAATTTATTTCAAAAGTCCACCATTATAAAGAATGCATTACTTTCAAAAAATAATTATTTCAAATAATATGATTTTTTTAAAGTGGAAATGTTTTGTTAGATTTTGCATTTAACCTTCAAAATTTATCCTAATTTGAATTCCTTCCAATACATGTTAAAATCTTTGGGTTTTAGTTTTTTTTTTATCATATAAATTATAACTTTTGTTTTGTTTGTCATGTGTATTACACACCATTTGCATGTTGTAAAAGACTCTTGAACTTTTGAGATTATAAAAACATACAGTGAATTAAGAAAAACTCAAATTTCATAAATTTTAAATTATGAATGTTTTTTTAGTGTGGGTAATAGATTACTATCATGTCAATTTTTTTATCATCAAAAAATTCTTTATTAAAAAAATCCTTAGCATAATCTTTTGTAAAATGTACTACTTTTGATGTAATTGTTTTTCAAGTTCAAAAATCCTTTATTAAATTGGAACCCAAAAATAAATTAAATGTATTTTTTATTTGAATTTCTGAATATTCATATCACTCATTCATCACAACTTCCCATGATTAACATGACATTAAAGTGGCACCACACAAATATTTGTAAGAAATATGTGATTTTTTTCGGTCGTTCGATGAGCTTTTTGGCTTGTTTAATTGTGATCCCACTGAAAAACTCAAATTAATTTTATGTTTGATTACTTGCTTGATTTCTTAAGTTGTTACAATCCCATGTTGTTTTCAATAAAGGTCATAAGATATAGACCTATAGCACATGAAACAGGCTCATGAAATGAGGTGGTGGATACTAATATGTAGCAAGTGGCGAGGTCTTCTATTATGGAGAACATTTTTTAGAACAATTGTGGTGGTTGTTGTCCTTTGCATAAGAATTGTATGGTGCAAGCAAGGACATTGTGGGCTGTTAGGAGAAGGTGGCTTGATCATCTTTGATGTCAATGGAAACCCACCAAATATTGGTGGAAACCCAACTTGAATTATGGGCTACATGACCTCTTACCAATAGTCACATTAAAAGTTGTGATACGTGTGTTGGAAAGCCTTTTCAATCAAATCAACGGCGCTATCATCATGTCCAATAGATGTTGGTTCAAGAAGTAATTCTTTAAGTTTTGTTAACTTGGTGGTGGTTTAACCCTTAATGGAAACTTAAAGGATTGGATTGGCTCATGTTGCAACCAATTATGTTGGGAATTTTGTTAACGTCATGGTTGCCATCCCATTCATGGAAACTTATGAAACTGCATTGGTTCATGTTGGAACCAATTTTGGGAATTGAAGCCCACCATCCTTAAATATGTTGACCTTATTAGCATCCAAATTGATGTGATTGATAGGATGGGACAAATGCTAAAAACTTTGCATTTTAAAAACTCTCTTTTGTCGAACATATATGCCATTGTACCTACCCTTAAAAGTTGAGCTGCAAGTATTTGATGAATGATAATGTGGTGGTTTCTATTGTTGTATTTGGAAAGGGAAGTGTGCCAAAATTGCACATGTAATTGTTGTGGAAGCTTTGACTACATTAATTTGTAGTTTTGGTTTATTGTGGTTGGCAACATGCTAGCCTTGTCGAACAATTGTTGGATTCTTTGATGAACCAAAATGCCCTACACATGGCTGTATTATCAATTTCAAAGCATTTAATTGCCCTACAAACACCTATAATGATTTCGCTAGCCTATTTTTTAACATTGATGATGACACAATTGGTAACTTATTTAACAAGGGAATGAATGGGGAGTTTGCAATCTCTTTGTTCCTCATATTTTATGACAACTTATTCACTTGCATTGTTAATATATATAATAACAATGCCTTCGAGTCTGCTTCTCTTTTCAATTTCATGCGGGGCAACTTCCAGACACATCATGAGCATGGCAACGAAAATAGTATAGGGGTGGAGTTCAATGGATGACTTCAATGTTCTTTTAGGAGTGACTTCAATGTTCTTTTAGGAGTTGCCTCATTACTTAGGGGTTTCATGAAGATGATTGTTTCTCTTTGCGTTATTTTTATCGAGATAACCAGCAATTTGTCATTGCTCCCCCAAGTTAACATGCTTGTGTTGTTGGTATTAAAGATAGTTGGGGATTGGTTGAATGATGTAGTTTACCAGCTGCACGTCCAAATTAAAGAGATCCCATTCTTAGAAGAACACCCACTATGCTTTATGCAACATTTGATGCCCCTTGATGCCATTATGGGCCCTTTGGTACGGTTTTTAGGATATCGTGTGTTGGTACAATTGTGGAAGCACTTCCTTCTACAAAGCATAATGGTTTCCCTATCATAGATAATACTTTCAAGGATGGAAAAATGATCAACAACAATCGGTGTTTTGTGGCCTTGTCCTAAGATCACATCTATTGGTATTGGTGAAGAGGAAGCAAATCACAAAGAGTAAAGAACTTGGAAACATAATAATTTGCCACAAGTCCATGGATCTTTGTCATCAACAAAATTCGCCAAACTGGAATTTAGGAAGGGGGTGAAAATTAATGATATTCAATTGGACATTGGTGAGGAGAAAAGGTTTTTTGGATTTGCATCTAATCACAAATACTTCACCTTATAAAGTGGTGGAAACCATGTCATTTGCCAAAGTTTACACTTTGTTTCAACAACTTGGTCTATGTCACCTCAATGTTGTGCCAAAATCTTCAAAGGTACACATATAAGTGTTGAGTATTTGGTGTTATTTTAATTTGGCATGATACTATAGGATTGTGGGTTTCAAATTAAAAATTCGTTATTTAAGTTGAATGGGTAAGTTCATTGTATGGTCAAGCCCTAGGGTTGGGGGCATTCCCAAAAAAAGGGGTCAAAGACGAAGTGGTAGCCAATTGGCCCTTCATTTGCCATTCATTTTGGGGATGTCCCCCACCATGTGGACTTTACCCATTGTAAAGCATGAAACAAATGTTATCATGAACTTAAACATAGGATGGGGAGGTTTTTACACTTACTCCTTAGGAATGGGAAGGATCTTACACCTATATGTAGGAATAATTTCCCTCCCACCTTTAAGGAATAGGTGAAACTTGATCCCTCCTTTTTTTAAGAAAAATATTCATGGATATAATATGCTTTTAAAAAAATGAACTAGGCGATTTCTTGGAGTGCTTTGCATTTTCAGAAAGCTTTTCCCTAATGTAGATTGATGTGAGACCAAAATTTTCTTATAGATTTTTGTGGTGATGAAAAATATTGGTAATAAATTGAAATGTATGCAAGATGATATAATTATTGTGTCTTGCAAGAAGCAAGCATAATGAAATGAGTCCCCTAGGAACCATTTGTCAATTATGGGAGAATATGTGTGTCAATTGCTTCTAATCATCTCTCCTTGATTTCTCTTTTTAATTTTCATTTTGGGTTGATTTTTCCAAAATAATCTAGCATCCAATGGCTTGAATATGATAATTGATTGGCATGAGTTTGGACCATTTTCCTCTTATATTTCCTCCTTCCAAGTACTTATTGCATAAAACTTTAAAGGAAAAATTCATCTGTTCATGTTTCCATGTAAGTTGGTTGGTGTATGTGTACATGAACATCATTTAAGAACAAAATACAATCATTAGACAAAACTTGTACCATTGTAAATACATAATAACATGCTAAAAAAATGATAAAAGTGTGTTAACCTCAATCAAACAACATTGTTCTGAAATCAAGTGACAATTCATCCTAGACAAAAAGTTCATTGCAAAGTTTACAAGGTCTAAAAATGGGGTAGTTTGTTTAATTTAAATGACTAATGTTCTTGCTCAAGGTTCCAAATTTTTAAAAATCCTCTTTCTCTCTATTTAGGGCTTAAACTATGAAAGATTTATTTGTGTTATATCTTTCATATCCATGTAGATGCACAAGGGAAAGTGGTTAAGTATATATTGTAGTACCTATGTCGATTGGGCAAAAATTACTTATTTTTTGAAATTGATGAAAATTTTAACAAATAAATGCATGCTAGAAACTTTGACTAAAATTGTCCAACACAATAGCTTCATTATTTAATGTAAATTTGAATCATAAATTATTATTAATTTTATTGCTAAACGTAATTAATAAAAATAATTAATTATTAGATGCCTTGCTATTGAACCAACTAAGGTATTGAGGTAGATTTAAAGGAAGCAAGTTATTAAATTATTTTTATACATAACATAGATAAGAAAAGGCATATGTGAATTTGTCTTTTCATGTATTTGGGTAGGAGAAAGGAGTGAAATAATTATTAGGTTGGGAAGAGGGAGGTACAAACCATGTTGTGCCATTCTTCTTTTTGAAGAAAAACCTCCGAGCATGGGTTTGACATCGTCAAATTTGTTTTAGATTCTCTAGGTGGGGATTGAACACAATTTTTTCAAAATTTTAAAACCTTTCCAGTCTCTTAACGAGTCACTACTGACACTTGAAACCATTGCAACATCCAATATCTCAACCGAACACGTTCCTAGTAAAAACCATATAAGAAGATTTTGGAGTGCAATATAGTCCTTTTACTCTATTTCTTTTTCCATATGGGTAAATGAGAATTGTTGACTAATCCCATCCAATTATCCATGTTATTGTAATAGTTTCCAGTTCAAACTAATTGGTAGTATGGACCTCATTTTCAGCATGCAACATCAAGTAGAAAATTGATTTTGATAAGAAGTTTATGGACCAAATAAATGCTTCTTGAGCCATCACACCATACAAAAAAAAATAGGGTGAATAAAAGGAAATGAATCAATCAAATGATCAATCAACTAATACATGAAGGGTTGTTTTGCGTTCATAATAACTAAATTGTCCTAAAAAATACTCTTAGAATTGGTTCAAAAAGTGTTTCATTTTTATTTCATTCAATTCAAATAACATCATAAAAGATAATATTTATGATATTATCATTCAAAGCAAGTGTTAGTAGGAGTTGCATTGCACTTGGCAAGTAAAAACTATAAATTAAAATATTGTTTCCTCTCACAACTTAACATTTTGAGGGGTAAATGAACTCCATGAATTTGATAATACTAGTTTGAGTTCATATTTCATACCTAAATTTCAAGCAAGGGAAGTCTTGAGGTTCCAAGTTCCAACAATGGACACAATACATGGTCATTTCTTAACACAACATTAAGTCACTTCATCATAAGCAATAGTAATTAATTCAAGGATTCAAATCCTTCTCATTTTGGCATATTCTATAATTCTACTCACCTTCCAAAAAAATCTCCAACATAATTTTTTTCTTTTAGTAGATTTTCATATTTGTGCATCCAAAAAACAATTTCACCCATGTAAAGGATTGTTATGAAAAAAATGGCCCAAATTCACTAGATTTTGATTTTTTTTAAAAACCACTAGATTTTTACAATAGGTTTTAATATTAAATATCAATTGAATATTTGGTCTATAACCAAAGTTGCTTAAATCTTCTTGAGGGTGATTGTTAATTTGGCTACATCACAAAATGGTCATAATGATTGAAAAACTTTCAAATTGGTATGGGATTCACAACATATATAGCACTAAAGATGGCATGCACATAGCCATTACAAAACCATGTGGACCCTCTACAGAGGATTATTTGTTCTTCAAATGGGTGATTCTTTCATGGTTGTTCAAGCAATCATGGACCATCAAAAGAAATTCACAAACTTATATACTATATATTATTAATATGTCAAAAATTGTTAATGACTCTTGAGTTTTGTATCTTTCAATATTATAAAAATTAACAATGTATCACATGTCATTCTTCTTGTAGTAATATAGGATGTCAAAAAAATATTCACTCATACATTTTCAATGTCAACATATGTTATAGGTGCATATTGTGGATTAAAAAACTTGACATAGTGTTAAAAAGCTTTCTATAATATAAACCATAAGTGTGGTAGGTCAAATGTAAAAAAACAATTAACATTATAAAAAAACATTTCATGAGATATTCCATAAGACCAAATATTTGAAGTTTTACTACTGAAGTATTACTGAAGTCAGGACCGCTACCAACTTAATGTCACCATGTCTTTGGGCCCTAGTTTGACCCTTTAATCCCTATTTCATTCCCAATTTGTGTCTAACTATGAACTAAGGGGAGTTGGGTACCATTTTGTGAAAGTGGGTATTAGCTTAAAAGATTTGAAAGATCCTATTTTCAAGGCTTGATTTATGATGAATATGAGCAGCAGTCAAATAAGAACCAATTAAGGTGAAAAAACTAGTTTGATCATTTTTTTTTTCATATTTTAATGTTTTCATCTTGACTTTGGACATTCGTCCCTAGTTTTGGCTACTTTGGGAATAGTTCTATTAATATGTGTAGAAGTTTTGCTTATTTGTGCCATCACTCTTTCCAATTAATTTGCCAACAATTTTGAAACCTACTTTTGAGAAAAAAATTGTGTTATTGATTTATATATTTCCATCAAAAAAAGATTTTTTCTTGAAGACCAAAGGTGTCCATTCTTTAACCTTAAATGATGTAAATGGATGTAATATTTTCAAACTATAATTTGGCAAATTGTAGTTTAAAGTAATGTTAGACATGGATTTTTTTAATTAGCAACATGAACACATTTTATTTACACAAACAAGTGATTATACACAAATATGTAACCACCAATGGATGAAACCATTATTTGTCAACAAAGATGAATTCAAACTAGCACTTCAAGATTGAAAGATGGCCATACCTTGTGGCAATTGTGTTCAACCCAATATTTTTTCTTCAATTTTTATATTTCAGAAAAGTGGCAAACTTTCATTGAAAAACCATAATCTTGCAATTTTTTTCTCAAAACAAAACTTGCAAAATAGCAAAAATGCACTAACCAAAAAATCCTTGGTTCAACCGTTATGTCATGTTAACCTGATAAGTTTTATTAGTTGCCTTATTCTTAATGATCAACCACTTGTTATCAATTTGTTACATTCATATTGTAAACATTATTGTGTGGAATCATACTTTCCGATTTTAATTATAGTTGGGGTTAGTCCCACATGTGAACCTTGCTATGAGTATTAGTTACACATGGACATGATCTTTAAAATAAAATTTGGCTTTGGTTTGGCATAAGTTTGATCAAGTTATTGTAAAATTAGATTATATTGGTAAAATTCCCAAAGGGAAAATTAGGAACCTAATGAGCTCAAAATTGGTTATTTACCAATGTCTTTTGGTATTGCAAATATCAATGATATATTTCACAATTTGTAATCAAGCTTCTATGCTTAAATATTAATTCTTCCTTTAAATTTTATTTGTCCAAACTTATCGTGCCAAGTGTGGTTTTGGTTTCGCATGCACTTAGCTTTTATTTAGGTTGATGATAAGGTGGATGATAATTCATGGTATGTGTATTGATATGCTAATTACTCATTTTAAATCTATTCCTTCGATCACATGGGATCAAAAGTTGAAAATCAACATGTTGATTGCAAAGATTTTATTTTGTGACGAATGTTTTCCATTTTGCAAAAAATAAAATGGAAAAGGAATATTTTGTCTCAAATTCAATTTTTCAAAAAGATTAGCCAAATTTTTTTTTATTAAAAACAATTCTTTTAATATTTTGAAAGGGTGATCATTTTTCTATTTTTAAAACTTCAAATATTGCCAAGTTTGGCTAAATCTTCTTATGGATGATGGCTGATTGAGTAAGATCACAAAATTGGAAAATTTTAAAATTTTAAAATCACTATCTTATTGTGATTTGGATTTATATTTCAGTATGCACTATCATTATTGTCATCTATTCATGCGAAGCCGCAACAATTTTGTTCATTGTCAATGGCAAAAGATTTTGGAACGGGACAATTGAATGCATTCTCCACTTTCCAGTAGTTTTAAAAAACTATTTGAACATGGGTATGGGTCTTTAGTCTTTACTTCGGACTAGTTGCAACTTTTTGCACAAAGCTACTTGGAGCCCAAGGGATGTCGTAAAGATGGTGGGCATGGTAGCACCAATTGCCTTGCCTTTTATTACTATATAATAACTAATGAATAGTTTAAGGTTTAAGGTTCCTGAGGTGAGCCAGCTTTGAAAAGGGAGATGATGCAACATGAACATGGTCACCACTTGCAACAATTTTGTTCATGTTTAACTTAACAACAAAGAAAAACTTGATCACCAACATGTTTTTTGGGACAAATTTTGTCATTTTTGACCCAAATTTTGGAACTTTTTGGTGTAAATTGACTTAATTTGCTAGTTTTTGAATTATTTATATATAAAAAATTATAATTAAAATCCCTGCTTGATAGGCATTTGAGCCTTATTGATAGGTATGTGCAATGCAATGAAAACATCCATTTGAAATTTCTAGTCATGTTCAACTTAACATCAACACAACAGATACATAAATGCATTTGAGCCAATTGCATGCACTACAACCCAAATATATATAATAATAAATTAGAATGTCTTTTTGTTTAAAAACATTTTCAACATGCAACATTAAATAAACCTTTACATTAAATTAATTTAGTTTCACCCTTCCTGAACCATTAAAAAGTCCAAATAAAATTTGAGAAACTACTTAAATGTCTCCATTTGGGCCAATCATAATCATTAATCAATCCATATTAATGAATTCACTTTCAATTTGAAAGTGTGCCTTTTGGTCACAATATCCTTATGATATCTACTGCATGGCATATGTTATGCTGCTATTATATATTTTGTCCAAATTTTAGTATAAAAAATAATTTCATGTTGTGTGGTGGAGATGCAGTAAGTCCTTTTTATTTATAAATTAATATAGGTAAACATATCAGTGACTAAACACTTAGTGTATCAATCACCTCCCTTTCATTTAATCCACCTCATTTATTTATGAGGTCTAAAAATAAAGTGTAAAGGGCTAGAAGATGCACCCACGACGTTTTAAATAATTCAAAATGGGTGAAAAATGAAAAAAATATGCCCCTCTAAAGTTTTGGGTGATCAAAAAGGAGAAATAAAAAAACCCATTAATACAGATGGCAACCCATGAGAATTTACTTTGCCACCTCAAACCAAACAATCATATGCAAAGTAATGGACTTTGCCTACTCTCATCAATGGGATGGATGAAGAAAACAATGACTAATGTTCTTAAAATTTATCATACATTTAAAACCATATGACTAAAATATGGTCTAGTTTAGGCTTACAAATCAAAGGTAATGGGTGTGAGATTATGCCCTTCATCAAACACTTGTGCAAGTTTATCAAAGTCTATGGGTGCGAGGTGCTCTATTCTTCTCAGTAGTTGTATTGATGGTTTCAAGTTATGTGCGTTCCCAAGCTTACAACACTTTAGTTGTTACACCTCCTACTTGTAAGCTCTTGTCCTCTTGATCCTTGTGCTCTTGTGTTCCTCCTAATTGTCGTGGTCTTGTGTTTATGCCAATTGCCATGGTCTTGGTGTTCTTCCTAAACATCGTGGTCTTATGCAACTCTCCTAGTTACATTCGTCTTTTATTGTATTTGTTCTCGAAGAATTTTATTCATTAAAAGGCATCAACTTTGTTATTTGGCACCCTTATGTCTATTGTTTAACCCATGTTTGTTATTTAGCCTATTGTTGAGGTCATGTTGTGCAATATTCAAAATTCATGACCCTATACTTGTTCGAATCGATTTACAAGTCTACTTGAAAGTTTTGGTGAAATTTATCACCCGCCTCCCTTACATTTGCTAGAGTCCAAGTTGTAGCAAAATTGTGTTTTCAGGCATTTCTCAACAACTTTTTGAGCTATTCAATTTGTTGTAATCTTTAAATTTATTACTTTTATGAATTTTTGGTGCTCCTTTTCCTTTCACCTTCCTTCTCTAATTTTCGTTACAATTGTTTTGTCCATAGCTTTTTTCCTTAGGCTATCTAGGCATTTAATAGATGTCACAATATCTGACTAGGAATAATCAACTAATGGTTATTTCCTTTTGTTTATTTTGGAGGTACACAAATCAGTGAGCAAGTTGTGCAAACACATGGATTCTTAAGCTAGATTTGGCAAAGGTTGATTTTTTTATAATATCTCAAGATTCTCCTCATTTTAAATTTGCAACATTGATTTTTTCAGATATTCTTCAATCATTTTAGGGTTTTGAAGCATATTTACACAATAAAGCCACTCATTTTTCAAAATGTTTTAAAGCATATTTTCAATGGTTATTTGTTGAATTGTTTCAACTATATGTAAAAGTTTTGCAATAAATATTCATGCCTCCAATCTTGATTATGATCAACTTATTCATCTATTATGTAATTATCTTCATTTCCTTGATCGTTGATGTTTGCTACCTGCATATTTTTGAAGGTGGGATCTTACATTACCATTGGAGGAAACAAAAGACTTCAGAAGGACATTTAAATGTTTAAGCCCTACTACTGTTGGATTATACAGCGAACTCCAATCAATGAGCCATCCATTTGAAACCCATTTTGACTCAGCTGTGGATGAACCCCAACTAAGTAACTTATCATGTATGAGACTTCCACCTTAGCCTACCTAGGCAACTAACCTATGTACATGGGT
>Ga0116231_10014349_pt1 | contig 10683 bp, 5 predicted proteins | sample S1TSphgellanicum_2_FD_89695 | JGI IMG/M metagenome (GOLD analysis project Ga0116231, IMG submission 89695) | Host-associated microbial communities from peat moss isolated from Minnesota, USA - S1T2_Fd - Sphagnum magellanicum MG | ecosystem: Host-associated > Plants > Peat moss > Unclassified... | reverse complement strand
AGATGTGTGATGATAAAAAGTGAGGGTTTTGGTGTGGTTAGGGGTAGTGGTGGAGGGGGGGGGGGAGAAGAAGAGGGGGGGGGGGGGGGGGGGGGGGGGTTCACTTTAAACAAGAAAAGGTACTTTTTTTGGGGCATATTTTAGTATATTTTGAGGGTAGTTTTTCTTTGATTTCATCTAGCATTTTGATAAACACATAAAATGGATTTTGATGCAGAGGCCTCCAACATAATTCTTGTCATTTTTCAAATGAAAGTAATTTTTTAACAATTTTTTTTGTTCAACACACTTATGTTCCTTTGAATGAAAAACTTGTCCAAATGTTTTTTGTGAAATTGCATGAGCTAAACTTTTCAATTATAATTAAAATGGTATAATTAATTCATATTCAATATATTACTATGTACTTCATCAAGTTTTGCAATTATTTGAATATTTTAAGAATACATTTGCACTTTGTAGTATAATGTGACAACATCTAAATTCTCACAAATATATATATTTTTAATCATTTAGTATTAATAAAAATTTAGTTTCTTTTAACAATTGCATTATTTAACTATTGAACTACTTTATTTTGAGTGCAATTTATGAAAACCTCTCTTAAAATTGGCTTGGTGAAAGTTGAAAGTTGCATAATTTCAAAAAACAATATTTGTGACTATGTTTTTGGGCCATCATAGTGTGCTTTCACCTAGGGATGGGGGGAAATAAATAGTACGTTAGTAGTTTACTCATCTTGTTTTCAAAACAATATTTGTCGTTGGCAATGATCATTGATAGGTGTTAAGAATCTTTTCTTTTGAGAAATTTTCTTTTTCAAAAATAAAATTACTATAAAATTTACCATTGTTTGTTAGTCATATTGATAATGAACCAATGACATGCCACATGGTGCCACATAAGCTATTTACCTCCAAAACATGTTTGAATTTTAAGAAAAATAAAAAATAATGATGCTACCAATGGTTATATCTCCATGTGTAAATAACATTTAAATAAGTAAGGAAATAATATGGTATTTTATGAAACCCTTGTTATGATTTAAAGGGTTTTACACAATTGTAAGGTCCCAACCAAGTTGTTATCATAATCCACAAAATTTATAAATAAAATGAAGGGTCTATCTTTTGAACATTCCAAAAAAATTGATACCTTCCATTTGGCTAGTAGGTGGAGTGGTATGTGCCTCAAATCCTCAAAGCTTTCATTTAATAGGCCCTTCTTGTATAAAATATAAAAATTCAATGGTGGACCAATCCCAAATTTCCTTAGTTCTAGTGTTTTACCATTTAATGAACATTTTACTATTCATAATGTAATTTTTTAAAAAAAATCCTTTCTTATGTGAAACATCTTCAAAGGAAAAAGGGTCAAAATGCACTCAAAGAGCCAAAAGCATTACTTTACATTAGTTTTACATGTCTTTTTTCCCCACAATAACTTTTTCATACAAGTGAATTTTTGAATTATTTTTTTTGCAACTTGTTATGAAAAATGATTAGAATTTCCCCAATAATTTTTTAAAAATCCTAATCATTTTTGAATAAATATGAATTTGTAAAAATGTAGAGATTCCTTGCAAATTTTATGTTTCATCTTGAGAAATGATGATAATTTGAAATCATACCAAAAAAATGTTAAAATTTTAAAGTTGATTTTAATGTAATATAAACTAAAAATTTGTTCAATACATCATGTACATTATACCCATTTATATGTGGTAAAACATTTTTGAAGTTTTGAAATTCTGAATTTTCAAAGTTTTAAAACTCCACATTTTTTAAATTGTGAATGTTTTTTTAGTGTGTCTAATAGGTTATTATCTATTACCTTATATTTGTTTTCCTAGCTTAATCTTTGAAATTTCACATCATTTTTCACATATGAACAAATGGTTGTACCATATGGTTGACTTTTGTTTAATGAATGCGAATAAAAACACAATTTGTTGCACCTTGAATTTTGGTTCATCTTTTCCAAAAACATTATTCATTACGATGGATTTCATTGGTATCAATTTTCTTAGTACAACATGTAAAATGTATATTTTCTATCCCAAGCATCATTTGTGACTTAGCAAAAAGTGTTACTAAATAGCAGACTATTTAGCATTTATATGTTGTGTTGTCCATTCTTATCTTCCATGGTCATATTATGACAATAGAAAAATAAAATAAAATGCAAAGACATGGACATTACCAAAATAAGGGCACATGAAGGTTAGCCAAGCGTAAGCCCAATTTCAATAATGTTTTTGCTTGCAAGTTTTATTCAACAATAAAAAATAATACTTAATTTTATTTTTCATAAAGTTAAAATAGGATGCCCACCTGTGGGGCAGAGGAATAATTGCATGCTATAACATCCCCTCCAATTACACAACAAAAATTCTAAGAGGTTTTATGTCAAGCTCTAAGGAACTTGTCTTTGCCTTCCTAGACATTTTATTTAGTGTGTAACACATTAAAAATGCATTCCTAATTTTTTTCAAACCATATCTTAACTCCATTTTCTCAAAGAAGCATTGCTATAATCAACATAACTTGAGATAAAAATAAAAATGTGTTTAAAATAACAATTGTAGGTAGGCATCGACAAAGGTAAAGGAACTCTTATTAATGATCAAGTTATATAAGTTTTTGTAGGATACTAAATTGTCATGTGTGGCATTAAGTTGGTTTTTAGAGGTTGTTTGTTAATGCAAGAGTATTTCCACCACATAATGGGAAAGACCCATTTTTGTTAAATCTTGCAATAGGATAACACAAATCATGCTACTCTCTAATAAAAATGGCCCAAAATGTCATGGTCATTTTAGCACCTTTAAATATATTTTCTTGTTGTGAATTTGGTTAATGGCAATTGTTGGTCCAAATGTAAAGGTGTAAATGGTCTTTCATTGTTTTTGGTGATTTTTTTTTATGTTTGTGAGTGGGGACACTAAGCATTAAACACCAATTTATTTTAACACAAAAGGTGTAGTTTACTACTATGGGGTGGAGATCAAGATTTTTTTAATGTGATTTATAATCAAAAGACAATATAAAAAACCAATGTGCGAAATGACATGAAGGAAATTATTTATTGATTAAAATCACCCCAAACATCCCTACGCACTCACCCTATACACCAAAAGGCAAATTGCTTCTCCATCCATTGCTAATTTAATTTTATTGTTTGCGATCTCCATCACCAACATGCTTTAGGATTTTTCCCTTTTAAATGTTTTAGGGTTTAAGGGTATTGTTAATCTGAGATCACCAATTAAAATAGATCATTAAATTGTAACCATCCAACAAGGTAAGGTCACCTAATGAACTTGCTTTCCCCAAAACCAATAACTAGTAGGTGTTTTGCTTTCAAGTCCCATATGCCTTGTGTTTTGAAGGCTTGAAGATGCGGGTAGTGATAGATGGTCATTGCACCTTGAATGTTTTTAAAAACTTGAGGCACCTTGAGCATTTATGGTGTTTTAACAAGTAGATTTTTCAATCATTACAAATTTGGTGATGGAACTTTGTTGTTACAACTTTCACATGAATCGATTACAAGGGGAGTGGTGGGAATTTGCTATAATTGTTGATAGATTCAAAAGTTTTGACATTGATTCATATAAAAAGGTTCTTGTGAAATCTATTCCAAAATCAAATGTATGATCTTCTCCACTACTTTTTTTTGCATCTTGAATTTTCTACTATTGAAGTTTATAAGAATTAATTTTTTGTTGTTGAACTTTGTTCAGCTATTTTTAATTTTCATCTCTTTGATAGATTTTCCATTTCACCCTTTTTACCCCCCTACTTTGGGGGGCCATAATTTTCTCATATTTGCTTTGTTTTTGGTGATCTTTAGTTTGTCAGATGTGTCAACATAAGGGCTACCACTTCTCTTTGGACACCATCAACAGCAGAACCCTCCCTTGGGATTCAGCCTCCTCTGAGCCACTAAGTGTTCATACACCGGCCTCCTTACCCTAGATGTGTAATTGTGATTTGTGATTTTGCTCATATGCTATAGAATTTTATATGTGAAAATTGATGGTTTGGGTGTTGAATTGGAATATGGATGTTTGAAAGTTGGGTGGGGTCTGTGATTCTTGCAATGGGCAAGACCCTTCGTGGTGGGTTCAACTCCCCCAAAAGATAATGATAATTGATTGGTGCAATGGGTTGATTTTTGTGGGGCCTTGATTTTCACATGTAAAATTGTTTCATCTGCAGAACTAGGAAATCTAATGTTGAATTATCGTCAATCATTCTAAATGCTAAATTAAACAATTGTCAAATGTAGGTTTTTTTAAGGAAAAAAACCCAAATTAGCGTCATTAAAAAATAAAAATTATTGCACAAATGCTATAAAAAAGGAAAAATGTGGCCTGGCATTTCTCCCTTTTGAATTAGCTTATAGCAAAATATGCTCCACTATCCAATCAAGGGCAGCCATTCTGGCAGTCTCCATACTCTGGAAAAATAATACCATGGTGAAGATGCTCTAACAGCTTCTTGGAGGAGGGTTCTTCTATTTTTTGAGGGATTTTCCATTTGTAACACCGTTTTTGGTGGATCATGTGGTCCATCTAAAATTTTGTGGCAGGATCATGAATCTCTAAGAATTGATCATTCAAATGGGATTGCACAGTTGTGGATTTCTCTGTGCAATCCCATTCCCAGTACAACCTGATTGGTACCTTTCACCACAGAAGATCCCGCTTGCTGAAAACTGGTTTCTTCAGGCAGGTAAGGGAGCTGAAAATACAAAGGAAAAATCGAGGCAGTGCTTCACTATGAGAGCAAGATGGAACCCCTAACAAGGAGAGAGAAACAGACAACTTTCACTGCACAACGCTCCAGAAGTGCAAACAAAATGCCAAGAACTAGCTTCTTCCAAACACCAAAGACCTAGAGCTTTCAGATGTAGTAGGGTAAAGCATTTAGGATGTTCATGGGACTTTTGGCATAAAGTGTTAACATCACTTCTAACTTAAGGTGCTCATGAGATTTTTGGCTTGTGTGTGTTTGCAAAACATTTAATGAAGGTGTTTGCAAGACCTCTCACAGATGGCCGAGAACAATTTGCTTAAGATGTTTGCAAGGATCTTTCACCAATGGCCTAGGATGTTTGGCTCAGGGCCTAGGACATTAGAGTGTTCAACTTCTTAGGCTTGAAATACTTGAACTACTCTATGCCTAAGATCCCTAGGCCCCCATGTCTTAGGCTTTCAAATGATCATATCCCAGGCCCTTGGGCCTACCATCTGTATTAGGCCCTTAATCTTTCACATCCTAGTCCTTTCGGCCCTAATGACTTAGGCTTGTACATACATTGAATGCCAAGGTTTCAAGTCCTCATGAGCTAGGCCTTTAGGCCTTGAGGTCCTAGGCTTCTACAAGTGACAAGTACTAGGATTTTCAGGGCCCTAAGGTGAAGGTACAATTACCCCCAGGCATGATACTTGCATTTTTTTAATGTCCTAGGGTTTGACCCTAAGAAATGCATCTATCTAGGCCATAAGAAACCAGGCAAGCTCTTTTTAAATTCCAAAGCAGCCCCACATTTTGGGTAAAGCTTCATGTCATTGTAGCTTATCCCTGTACAAGCAAGCATCTAAGCCTAAGGCACACACAAGGATCTACACAGAGGATAGTTATTGGGCCTCCCTGAACCTGTCCTTTGAGCACGATACTGGTGCACTACTTGGATTAGAACATCTGCTACTGGAAAACCAACATAATGGGATTGCACAGAGAAATCCACAACTGGACTTCCAAGGGAAACAAAGACTTGAAAGACCAGCTCAACATGGCAAGTTTCAGAGATACAGCAGAAGCTCAAATGCTTCCAATCAATCTTTTGTAAGCAGCTTACTTCTAAGCTAGAAAACCAAGAAATCCAACCCATTGACTAAAACACAATTTAAGAATATGGTTGGAGCCAACTTGTGGCCTCAATGATGCCAGGAACTCTTCATTGCATCCATAGCCAACAACTCCATTGCATCCATTGTAGTGCTTGCTAAGAAATGTTGCCTAATCACAGTCTGGATCAACCATTACTCAACCCAGTGTAGGAAGCACTCTGGCTCAACAGCAGATTGAACCTTGGTGGAAAACAATCTGGCAGTGAAGACTGTAAATTCCATGGCACAATTGTTTCAGAACATCTGAAGTGCAGGAAAAACTCAAATGATGGGTGGAAGAGACAAATTATGAGGTCACTAATAGATTCATTTCTCTTTCTGTATCACCAGAAGTAACTACACAAGTCTAGCACATTCAGGCCTGAAGCTGACCATCACTGGGCATTCACCAAATTGAAAACTGTGCACAGAACACAAGCCTTCAAAACCAAGTGATTGATCAAGCTTATATTTCCTTTGGGCACCTGAATGATATATCAGAGAAGGTATCAGAATAGGTTTGGGAGGCAAGAAACAGATCCATACTTGGCATCTTCACAATCTTGCACAGAACCAGTTGCAACAAATGACATTAGAAGATGAGGAAACTCACCCATTTGATACTGAACACTCCTGGTCACAGCCTAACCACTGCTGCTTATACAGAACCCAGTCTTGATCTCCAGTCCATGGGGATCCCCAGTCTGTTGCTTCAATTTTGTCATTCTCAGGGAGTTGGCTTGGCCACTAATCATCATCCTGCAATGCCACACAAATAAGCACAAATATTCATCTTTTTTTGGTGTCTCCACCTTTCAAACACTTTCATAGGATCAAGGAAGTCTCCAAGAAAGTCACAAGAGAAAGACACTTCAAACAAGAGCACCTCTACAGGACAACATTCAAGTCCTGAGTTATTCCTATATCTGGATCCAAATTGCAACATAACAACACATTCAAAATATTTCTGACCTCCAGAACCTCTGACTTAAGTAACAGGCACAACATTAAAAGCCACTTCCAGTCCTGTGCTGATGGCTGGTGTCAATATCAAGCAGCATATCAGTCGCAAATCCTGCCTCTCCTAAGTTGCCCAGCAGACATAGTGTCTTCGTCTTCATCACCCACCTGAATAGCAGAAGACAATGATAACAAGTAGAATTGACTTTCAGCAACACACGCTTTGTAACACTTCAATGGACAGCTAGATGTTACTCTCCAGAAGTGAATTGATGGGATTTACATACATGGCTGGGTAAAGATTGGCTTCGTCCTCATGAAGACTTGATAGTTCAGGTATTGCCACTAATCCTGATACTATAAGGTCTCCAATTTGGCCACAAAGCTCTGCTACTTTCTCTTTCCAGCATTTGCAAAGAAAGGTGCCAGTGGTTCATTGGTGAAAGCACCTGCACAAATCTCATCAGAGTTTATCTCCAGGCGATTCTCTGCATTTTCACCAGTCCTCTGAAAAAAGGGAGCCATATCACCTGTTGTCACTGTCACAAGGATCTCCTTTTCTCCTCTACATACTTTCAGTCTTAGCATCTGCCCAACAGAACATTCCTCAACTATCTGTTCTACCTGGGAAGCATTGAACATCACTTCATCTTCTATCTGTAGAATGACATCTCCAACTTGCAAGCCCCCTAATGCAGCTGGTGAGTTTGGAAAAACTTCGACAATCATGACACCATAATCTTCTTCAATATTGACTCCAGTTGTGGGATCCACAATATACATTCTAGCTAGACCAGGTGAGAAGCTGGACATCTGAATTCCCAGAAATGAATGGTGCATAGGTGAGCCACTGTCAAGAGCCTGAATGATTTGCCGCACATGGTTTATAGGTATAGCAAATGCTATGCCCTCAGCATCTGCTCGAATTGCTGTGTTGATGCCAATCACCTCCCCAAACTCATTCAACAGTGGACCCCCCGAGTTTCCAGGATTGATAGCACAATCTGTCTGAAGAAAAGTTAAGCGCTTGTCTGGGATTCCAACCTCTGCAGCAGTTCGATGAAGATTACTAATGATGCCTAAGCTAACTGTATTGTCAAGTCCAAATGGGTTCCCCACAGCAATGACCCAGTCACCAAGCTCCACAGTGCCACTGTCCCCAAAAGCTGCTGCGGGAAGCACCTCACCTCTTTGTGTAGCCACTTTCACTACTGCCAAGTCTGAGACGTCATCACAAGCCATCACTTTACCCTCAAACATGCGGCCATCTGTGAATGTGACCTTCAACACAAGTGCAAAAACCTAGAGTTGTGAGTACAACGAAGTATGAAAAAATTTCACCTTAGCAAGTTTGCAACAAAATTGCTTGTGATTAAATGCTTCTTCAATTCCTAACTTTCCGGCAAAGAGAAGTTGTCCATAGATCCCAGTAATTACCTTGACATAATCAGCACCTTTGATAACATGTGCATTTGTGACTATTGTACCCATCTTGCCATCAAAGACCAAGCCACTTCCTTGCCCTCTCTCTCGGCGAGAATTGACTCTGGTTGTCTGAGAATCCTCATCACCAAATAGATTTCTGAACAACTTGTTATGGCTTTGAACCAATTCAGCTCCAATTGGAGCATCTCTCTCAGTGTCAAGGCGCACAACTGCAGGCCCCACTTTTTCAGCAGCAACTTTGACAAAGGAGTTGCTCTTTCTCCTTGTCACAACCACCCGCTCTTCTGTGTACACTGTAGTAGATTTCCCAACTGCTTCATCTACCAGAATCTCCCCTGCTGCAAAGGATCTTGCTGATGTATTTCCACATTCTAAGTTTCCTTTTGATGATGGACCCACAGTCTCATGATAAAGATGTAGAGCAGATGAGTCTTTATGCAGTGAAATAAAGTGAGGGTTTCTTATAGAGCTTGCTGGATGTGAGAGATGCAACCAGGACTTTCCATTAGGGATTAAGAAACCAGAAGTACAGCTTTGTGCTTCATGAGAATCTAATGACCAAAAAGGAGTTGACTGCGGTGATGGTAATTCAGAAGTCAGTACTGTGATAAATGCTAAGGGGTCAAAAGCTGTGTGCCTGCTGGTAGGTGATGGCTGAGAAGCTGCAGCCATGGTAAGGAATGAAGCTAAAGCACATGCCATGAACAATCTACGTATGCCAGCGGCGTGCCAAGGGAGAAAACGAGTAGTGTCCATTTGCATTGCAGCCTGAGACTTGTAAGAAATTGTACAGCTAGACGGCCTAATGCCACATAGAGAAGCAATGCAGGTTATCGAGTTCAATCCCGCCTGCCAGAAATCGACAAGAAACGGAAACGGCTGCAATAGCAGTCTGTGCAAGACGACGACGGAAACGAAGATGCAAAATTTGCGTCCCCGATCCACCAAAGCAGCGAAATGCTGTCCCCATCGCCTTACAACCAGCTGAGGAGCGACAGAGCCGCTGGTAGGAGAGTCGCAGACTTCATTCAACCTCACAACACCGAAAAAAGAGAACGGAAAACATACGCGAACTGCAACCGAAGCACGGGTTGCTTCAACTGTTGCATCTCCTGTCTCAACCTCCCTCGTGCTCTCAATCATTTCCAGCGAGCACACACAATTGCTTCTACAACAGAACTTCCTTAGGCATCTACTTCTACTACCACTCCGGCAATACTCCTTATATAGAAACAGAGGTTCAAAGCAGCTTGGATTCCAATTCAATGCCAAAGAACGATTAGCGCCGGAAACAAACCTCAGCACCACTCGCTGCCCTCTGCAAAGCTCTTCATGGCCCCGGATGCTCCAATTACAGCGAATCCAGGAACGTAAAAGCGAGTTGCAGGTAGCACTAACTCTCAAGGCGCTTTCTCTGTGCAGACATGAAGGGGAAGTGGAAGCGAGTGCGAGAAAGAGAGGAGCACAGCAGCAGGAGGTCGCCATCGCCTCTCCCTCCACACCAGCGAAAACAGCAACGGCAAGAACTTCGCAGTTGAGGCGTTAGGGTAACCCGGCGACTGATTGCAAGTTGACAAGGTGTGAAACGAGTTTGAGCTATTTTTCTACCCTCCGGGTATAATTCATGCTCTAGCCATTGGGAGACTTGGAAGTTTATCACCCAAAAAAAACACGGGGTGTGTTAGACTGTGGCCTTGCCATTTACATTAAAAAGTATCTTAAGGCAAATGAAGAATTATGGAAACTCAAATATATTTCACCATGCAAAAACATAATCTTCAAAAATCCTCTAAAAGAAACCAAAATCCTTCAAGATATTATAACTCTATAACTAATCTCAAGTTACAACACAAGGCAAAATATCATCTTTCAAAAATCCTCATATAAAAATATATAGACCTATTATTATCACCTAGGGGCCTATAAAAATCCCTTAAGCCACTATCTTATATATTAAAGTTACAATGGTGTTTGTCTGTCTATCCGGGCAATGCTTGGAAAAAAATTTCAGTCACTGTCCGTTCCATGGTGTGCTTTGTAAAAGAGGGGGGGAGCCGGGTAAGTTGAGGAATTTCTTGATTTGAGAATTTCGATCTCTATGATAGTTATTATTCAACTGACAATTGATGGACCTGTCACACAGGAGAGGTTCAGGTTCAAGCATCCAGTGGATGGATGGTGTGTCACTGGGTGAATCACTCTGGCCCAGTGTGATCCGATGGAAACTAGTGTTCAGGCATCCAGTGGATGGATGGTGCGCCGACAGGTGTTGAATCACTCTGGCCCAGTGTGATCCGATGGAAACCATGGGATGAAACTGGGATTTCATGGATGGGGTGAAATTGTCCCCAGGGGTCAGTTTACTTGGTCAGTAGTTT
>Ga0116231_10014346_pt1 | contig 10688 bp, 7 predicted proteins | sample S1TSphgellanicum_2_FD_89695 | JGI IMG/M metagenome (GOLD analysis project Ga0116231, IMG submission 89695) | Host-associated microbial communities from peat moss isolated from Minnesota, USA - S1T2_Fd - Sphagnum magellanicum MG | ecosystem: Host-associated > Plants > Peat moss > Unclassified... | reverse complement strand
TCTTACCCATTCCAACCTCCAACCCTAAACAAAAGACCACTAGTTATTGTTAAATGTTAATTCTAATAAGCTAAACCAAAGCAAAATAAAAAATATAGAGGATGGGGCAAAAGGTTCAGGGTTTTTCTTTTTCTTCTACTACAAGAGACGCTCCAGAGCTTGCTGTGTTGCAGGGTTTAGTTGCAGCAAGCTCCGGAGTTTGCTGTGTTGCAACAGCAAGCTCTCACGTTCCGGAGCTTGCTGCGTTGCAACAGCAAGCAAGCCGCAACAAGCAAGCAAGCTCCGGAGCCCGGAGCTTGCTGCGTTGCAAGAAAGCAACGCAAGCTCCGGAGCCCGGAGCTTGCTACGTTGCAAGAAAGCAACGCAAGCTCCGGAGCCTGGCTTCGGAGCTTGCTGCGTTGCAGCAAAGCAACGCAACGCAAGCTCCGGAGCCTGGCTCCGGAGCGTGCTGCGTTGCAAGAAAGCAACGCAAGCTCCAGAGCCTAGCTCCGGAGTTTGCTGCGTTGCAGCAAAGCAACGCAACGCAAGGGTCCCGCTCCAACTCCAGCAACTCTGCTCCAGCTCCAGCCGCTCCAGCTCCACAGCCACAGCTCCAGCTCCCGCTCCACAGCCGCCCGAGGTCTCTGGAGCTCTGGCGATGGAGTGAGGGGGGGGTGGGGTTGGTAGGTGGTAGGTAGGACGGGGGGAGGTAGGTGGTAGGTAGGACGGGGGAAAATTTTGGGGTAGAGAGGTGGAAAAAAAAAAAAAAAATCGGGCAGGGAGGGTGGGATTTTCGTCCATCCAGAAAACGGCCTCAACGGGCTCATCCGCAACTGGTGCATTGGTGGGTGCTAATTCACTCCAGCCTGTTGTGCAGGTACTACAATCAGGAACAAAATGCCCTCCAGCAATCAGAGTAGTAGATATGAGAATGGTTCTTAGTAACATAATCACAATTCTCAGAAAATCAGAAAATCAGAAAACCAGTTCTGATATATAAGCACCATTCTCTTCAAACTAAAAATAATTAAAGGACCACTCCGAAACCTGCAATACTGTTCACGTTCTTACATGCAGCCATTTCTCTGAGTTATGAGAAAACCAGAATCAGAGTGCATGGAGTTTTTATTCCTATGTATTGGTAAGAAAGAGACTTGGGCAGAGCACCTCTTAAGTTGCCCAAAGTTTGCACTGAAACAAACAAGTGTTCAATCAATTTCTGGGCCTTTGAAATCCAGCATTTGAGAAACCCTGATTCCTATACCTTAAAAAGAGCATTTCTATTTTCAGAGAATCTGTCTCGAAGGCAAAGTCATTTGACAAAACCATCAAACTACAGACATAACTAATAGTGAACTCTTAGCAGAGCCCATCTTTTGCAAGGGTGCAAGCCATTGCTCTCATTTGTGGTTGAGATCTGCACAATTTCCCAAAGTACTGTTGCACATCGATATATATTGAATTCCCCAAGTATTTCAGTCAACCAAACCAATCACAAGGGTTGAAAGGGTTTGGGCAGGCCAGATCCAAGGGAGGGCTCTGTTGTTTCTGGTGTCCAAACAAAACTTGAAACTCTCCTGTTGACTCATCCAGCACACTAAAAATCATCAATAATTAATTAGAATTGAGGAAGTTACAGCCCCGCAAAGTAGAGGGGTCAGGAACTCAAAAGAACAAACCACCAAACGCTACAAAGCTACTTCCTAAACACCCAAAAGATTCCTTGTCTGTATTGCTATCAGAATTCAAAGATAATCTGTAAAACTGAGGTTGGCAGTCCTAAAGAACTCTAAATCATTTAAAATGAACAATAAATAAGAAAGTTATAAGCTTTGAAAGTAGGAAAGGTCCAAAGGGAAGGAAAAAAAAAAAACCCCATTTTATAAGTTGGAATGCTCATTTTTCTTCTTGCTAATTTACTTCTTTTCCTTTACTCTTCAAAGATGATCTCTAGAGCTTGAGGTAGGGCTCCCATAACATTTTAAATCGCTCAAATTGGAGCACATATGAATAAAATCTAAATAAATGTTCGGTGATGGAGTAGTGATCAGTGATGGGCAGTTCTACCCCACCAAACCAGGACATCAGTATACCCCCTGTATTGTCAATTCACAAATCCACAGGTCTGAGCTCCACACAGATTTGACTGGAATGAAGGCAGGGAAAAGTGCTCAAGAAACCATACAAATTTCAACAAAAACATTTCTTTTCAACCCGGAAATTCCTCATTCATGGCCCCTCTACCCATTTACATTAGTCTTCACTATTCTAGGACACCATGCAAACAGAGACAGTACATTAGATCCAACATAGACTAAACACACCATATAACTTCTCAAGCACATTCCAGGAACTGTGTGTTACTTAGGGAGAGTGACTCTAGTCATGTGAACAATTCAGCAATTATAATATGACCAATCACTAAATCAATCCAGAATTCCTTGTATAGAGACAACAGGCCTGAGCAATTTAGGATAACATCAACACCTACAACTTCACCTTATTAACTTCACTAGTCTACACCTCACAATCTCCCATTCTAGAACCAGTCTAAAGGATTGCAGAAAATCTACAAAATATCTGAATCAGCTAATATCCACTAGAGCCAAAGAAAAAAATAGTATGATGATGTAGAGAAACCTGCATACACTTTCAGGTAGCAAAGCAAAGGGTTTAGTTATAACTTTAAGAGGTTCACTATGACAGCATCAGACAGTTTCCCTTTCTTAAGTATACTGGGTGTAGTCAGTAGGGCTGGCATCCACCCCAAAGCATATCCATCCTGTAAACTCAGATAGTCCCTTAGCTTCATGAGTATATCACAAGACGTTTGTTCAATAGACGATCAGTACCTTACTCATGTACATAATACATCCATCACAGCACACAGGAGAAGCAGCATACAGACAATCTGATATCCTCCAAAACAATTGCATAAGCATACATAAAGCTGGGAACTACTCTCTTGTGTGAGATACCCAAAGAATGCAGATTTGATCACCATCACACTGCAAACAACTGCACCTCACATATGATGAGATTCATAAATCATGATCCTGATCCAGCTGCAAAACATAACTCCCAACATCAAGCATGAAACATCCAAATAACCCACCAAAATATTTGCAGAGTTCACTCGCATGCATTAGTCTGGCTACAACCAAGCCAAGAACAATGGCATGGTTTACTTCAAATGTGTGTCCTACTCAATTTCCTTGCCAATGTAGGGCTTTGAGGCAAACTCCTCCTCTTCCTTAGGAGTGTGGATGGTGACCATATCTGGAAGGGGTGTCATTGGCCCTTGTTTGCCCTTGGGATCCCAGTCGAGCATGATCTTGACTTTGATACCCAACACTCCCTGTAAATCAAGTAAAAGTACATAACAAATTTGAGCTTCATTCCAACAAAAATTCCACTGGACAAGGACACATTGCACATAAATAAAGCGGCTACCTTACTAGCAGCCAAATACCATGCACAGCAGCATTACAGATTGGATCTTACTAGAGGGGAAAAAGTATCTCACCTGCCGCAAAAGCACATGCCTCACAGCACTGTCAATATACTCATTCACAGGGCTGCCTGAGGAAATCATATAGCCATCCTTGAACTTCATGGACTTGGCACGTTGGGCACGCAGCTTGCCACTCACAATAACCTGCCCAATAAAATATGTGAGACTCAGCTATTACAAATACAGAATGCTGCATGTGAGGATAGTTGTCTGTAATCTGTAGTTCCAAAGCTTGGAAATTTACTCTTTTGTGGCAGCACTTCATTTGAGATCAGGGGATGACCAAGTATTTGAAAGAGCAGCCCAAATTTTGCTAGGATATGACCAGTAATGATAACCAAAAAGAAATAATAACCCTCAGATTGGTCAGTTCTTGCATAAAGAATTGAGTAACCTTGATCACATGTGCACATGTAAATCACATGTTTGCAGAAAACTGGCACAGCAAGTGGCCATGCAGAGGAATGATCAACCAATTCAACTGACAAGCCTGAGGAATTACAGGTCTTTCAATGATGAGGCATTATAGGTCTGGCATTTCAATAGTACCTCGCAACCCTTGGCACCACTCTCCATGATAAACCTGAGAACTCCATAGCATGCCCTGAATGCACAGCATTCCCAAGTTCCTCAGTACAGCAAAAGTAGGTTGGTAGCTCATAAAGACAATGAGTTGATATTGAGGAATTGCCTCTTACCTGCGGACAGCCAGACCCCCAAGCAGCTTGTACCGGAGAGACTCAGCCTGAGCAATTGCACACAAACCTCTGTTGTTGACCTTCTCAGCATACAATTCCACAGTATTCTCTGGGAAGTTGAACCTTTTCTGCACCACTGAGGTCAATTCCCGAATCCTGCGGCCCTTTTCTCCTGCATAAAACCTCTATATTATCAGATAGGCAGCAGTTGCATCCACAAAAAAGAAGCTCTTGATTAAAATGGATACAACAAAGTAGGATAGTTCCAGAAGCCGGAGTGAAGGAAGGAGAGAAGCAAATTACCAAGCACATTCTGAGTCCGTGTGGCCCTAATGATGATCTCAGTGCGCATAGGAGTCACACGCACTTCAACACCAGAGTAACCATCTTCTGCAAGCTCTCTGGTCAGCAGTTCGTTTAACTCAGCAAAAAAGACTCCATCTGCCACAAACTGCCAAAGATCGAACCCCCGTGTACAAGCGGAATGTTAGCAGAGAGGGATTTCTCTTCATCGAGCAACAGAAGGAGTGAAAACTAGACGCCTCTCACGACCAGACATATGTCCTTTCCCTGACCAACTACTACTACTGCAGCCAGAGATTCCAGAGCCTACCAGTAAGAATTCCCTTCACAATTTCTGTTCAAAGGATTCCTCACCAATGCTAGGATTTGTTCTTCGATTCTTCTCACAACCTTCCTAAGGTCGAGTGCATGAACATGCAAAATGCAAGACAGAACTTCGCACAATAATGCGACAAGATGCACAAAACAAAAACCGAAAAAAAAAAACCCCCCCTCCGGGGACAAGAAGAAGCAAACCCCAAATCACGCATCTTGGAACAACAAGAATCATAGCAGCTGGAGCGATAGTTTTACCTTTCTCTTCTTGCTCATCTGAGTTGCCATGGTTGCAAAACGCAACACGAAAAGCTCGCCGCCGGTACAAGAGCTTGGATAAGATAGCGCAAATCGGTCGTCTGTTTCCCCTTCCGCGAGAACAGAGAGCTGCAAAGAGACTGAACTCTGTGCAGCCGCTGAGCATTACAAGCAGCAGCATCGTTGTTCGTTCTTGGCCCCATTCAGTTGACCTAATCTCAACGGCCAGATTTGAGCAGCTAACCCTAATCTTGAAGATCGACGCCAGGATTCGCATTCCGGAGTCCACCCCCTCGGCACTAACTCACGTCCAATCCGATTTGCGGGTAGCAACGGGCAGTCGAAAATCTCTGTGCCCGCACTGGAAGTTTTTGGCCTTTGCCCTTTCCATGTGAACATGGCCACTCCAACAATTTAACCAAAAACTTTTTTTTTTGGTTTTTAAAAGTGCGACTAATCAACTGAAGGGACATTATTTTACCCCGAAAGCGTTATAGTCATCATGCCCATACCAGGGGGAGGGGTTTGGTGGTAATTTTTCATTAAGGAATGAGGTACCATAGTACCTTTAACATTTTGGTAACAAATTGTCAAATATTTATTTAAATTTTAAATCTTAACTTTGGCACCTAGTCTTCTTAACTCTGAAATTTTTGGCAGATAATGGTCATAAAAAATAATAAACATTCATTTGCTAATGTTATGGAATAGTCTAGTGTGTTTAGATTGCTTCAATTCAAAGTCATTGCCACGGACGGAAGGTTTATGGTTCAGTTCAAAGTCACTATTATGGAAGGTCTGTGGTTCAATTGCTTCAGTTCAAGGTCCCTTGTAATGGAAGGTCTACGGTTCAAAACCTAACAGTTGAATTTTTAAATTTATTAAAATTTTGACACAAATAATAATGAATCATTTTTCAAAAGTTCAACAAAATTGAAAAATAATTTAATTTCTTCCAAAATGGTAAAGGTATTACAATAATGCTTATAAAATATGGTTGATTCATGTCATTTGTGGTTAACTTTTAAATCCAATAAGGATTCACTTTCCTTCTTGCTCCTATGGTGGGGGAACATATTACATTTCATAACCATGTTTGGGCTGTCTTTACCTCCATAGCAAAAGGTGTTATGTTTTCCAATATGTTTGTTTTTTTGTGACCAATGAAATTTTAGAACATAATTTATGCTTTTGCTCTTTTGTGGCCCATTTTGGGTTTTGTTTTTCTGGCTTGGATTTGGGTCCTCTTTTTGTTCTTTCTTTCCTTCTTTGTTGGGTGTTTTGTTTAATGGAGGTTGTTGGGGTTGCATCATCAACATGGTGTTCACAAAATAGGGGGTGCTTATTTCAGCAATGCATTTTTCTAAGGGCAAGAACAAGGCATTGTGTGTTATAAAACATTGACCCAAAAAAAACATTCATTTTTTTCTTGTGATGCTTTGTAGGTATCATAGGGCTGCATATCATGGGAAAATTAAATGCAACAATAGATATGGGGAATTTTTTAAAAACGAAACACTTGCATCTTTTTTTATTGGAAATTTTCCATTTGATAACATGCCTTCTAAGTACACTATAATTTTTTTGTTGATAATGTACATTTTATTTGTCACATATGTTTTGCCAATTCCTCCTTTAAGTTAAAGATGTAAATTGAAGCAAAAACATTTTATGATTATTATGATCACATGAAAGGTTCAATTTTTAATATTTTTCACATTTTTTGCCAAATCCTTCTTTAATATAAAAAGGAAACTAGGCAAAGATTATATTCCAATGACAATAAATTTTGAAAAGTTAATATATGAGAGATTTTGCATAATATTTTGTATGTTTGTCTTTATACAATTGATTTTACATAATCCTTCATATGGTCATCCTTGGACAGTTTTTAAAATAATTCTAAAAGCAATTCATACCTATTTCATTTCCAAGCCTAACTATTTCATTCCTTTCCTAATAGTTTACTGCCTATCATTATAATTATATCGTTCCTTTTTTCTACCCACAAACTTGGATATAAAAAATAAAATTAACATGTGCATTTCATGTCCATGATATTTATATTAATTCAAATTAAATTTAACATTGGCATAAATAATGATGAATTATCAAAATTCATTATAATTATATTACTCCTTTTTTCTACCCACAAACTTGGATATACAAAATAAAATTAACATGTGCATTTTCATGTCCATGATTTTTATATTAATTCAAATTAAATAAAACCATATGGGAACATAAGAGAAGAGAAGAAGTATATATTCATCACTAATAATGTGTAACAATGCAAGGCCCAAATATATATATGATTGTTATGGCCATACGGTCAATTTGTAATATTTATCACCTATGTTTCATGGGCTTCTACCCCCTTATAAATTGGGGGTATTTATTCAAATATATTTTGTTAGTTCTTCCTTGAAGTTGGAGAGGAAAATCAAACACACAAAATTATTTACAGGGCAAAAAGAATTTTAAATACTTTGATCAAATGTGTGGGGTTCAAATTTTTTTGTATTAAAGGTACATTTTGTGAATTTGTCCTTTAAGTTAGAAAGGCAAGTTAAATGAAATGTTTTTTTTCTAGCTTAAGGATTGTTAAAAGCTTGAACCAACTTATGAAAATGGGTTAATTTGAGTTTGCTTAGAAGATATTATTGCATTTTCATGTTTTTAGCATTGTTTGAAGGTTTGAAAAGCTTGTCAACACTAGTTTATCAAATTTTCACATGAAAGCCCCTAAGGTCATGACTCATTGGTATAGCCCTTTTGGGACCTTGGGACCAAAACAAACTTGGGTCTAAAGTTAATAGTGTGTAAGTGAATCTCATGTTGGCCTTTTGAGAATGAGTTTGACTGGGGGGTGCCAACATCTTGTTAGGTTGAATTTATCGATCTGCTTACAAAATTAAATAAAATCACATGAAATTGAAATAGTTTTCAATAATTAACATGAAATAAAAACTTACTAAAATTTTTATGAAAAGATCACTTGATGTTTAGTTCACACCTCAAAAACTTAAAGACTATGACCATAGTTTAAACAATAACACGTCAAATATGATCACTTCGGAAGGTAAGAAAAATATTGGATGGTTAAGAATAATGAATCAAAATATGAACTTTATCCACCAACAAACTTTGGCAAACTTAAGAATAAATGTTCCAAACAAAGTTTTGTAGTTTGTTCAAAAAATGTTTTATGTCAAACAATATATCATTGTGTCAATCTAAGAGAAGATTAATGAAATTTATGTTAATTCCAAATGTGTGAATTACATTGTGTTTTATATGGGTTGAAATAGGTTCCTAAAACATGTTGTGAGAGGGATAGACTCCTACTTATTATTTGAATCTTTGAATGGATTTGGCATTATTTTATTTTTTTCAGAAAATAAGTTTCAAAAATGCTTTAAAAAAAAGTATAAAATGTCATCAAATCTAGCACTTGAACCTTGCTTTATAAAGTCAGTACTCCAAAATGACCAAACAAATTGGGATCGTTACATATTTGTTAAAGTGTCCTATCTCTTCTTAATAATATTATCTATGTCGAATGTTTAAAAAAATAAAAAATTGAATGACAAATTTCAAGGTCATAAATATATTAATTATTTGACAAACATTTGCCGAATACATTCAAGGATTACAATATCACATGGTTTACTTTAAAGTTATTCAGATAAATTTTAAAAACGTGCAATTTAAATGTTCAAAAATAATTTACTAGTTGCATAATGGGTGAAAACAAATTATGGTGAATGGAAAATGTCATAACAAATCTTGTTTTTAAAAATTGTGTGTCTTTTGAACTTCTATTGACTCAATATTAAATTTTTTTTCATGAATTGTATTCATAATAACATAATTCAAAACCCAAAAAATAAAAGTGTCAAATTTTTTATATATTAATATTAAATGATTAAAGTTTTTTGAAAAAGATTCTTATAACAGTATTTTGAAAAGAGCAAATAAACTTGGTAAGGTTCATACTTAATCATGTATTGAATATGAATTGATTATACCATTTCAATCCACATGAAGAGTTCCATTCATGTGATTTTAAAAAAACATCTGAATGAAAATTTTCATTCTAATGAACATAAGTCTCTGTAAATCTATAAGTATTTTTGGTGAAACATTATTCTTTTTTGAAAGGCGAGAAGGATTGTATTGAAGGCCTTGTGTTAAAAATTCATATTATGTGCTTGTCAAAACATAGATGAAATGAAAAAAAGTAATCCTCAAAATAAAACAAAATGTACTTTCAAAACGTACATTTTCTTGCCCAAGTTGGGGCCCCACATATTTTGCTTTCACCCTGATATCTCTATCCTACCATGTATGTTTTTGAAACTATCATGTTAAGTTAGGGTTTGCTTACATATCATCCTACCTTCTTGCTTAGGTACCTACCTTAATTCATGTTTATAATTATGTGTTGACATATATGTCACTTATAATTATAATGTGGGAAATTCAAAATGAACATGTGTTCGTATTTTTTGCTATAACATTAATTATTATCGCATGGAATGATGGTCAAATGATTAATGTTTTGGTTTGTCGCCATGGAGGTGATTAGTTTGATTCTATTTTTAAACATTTTGTTCATGTTTTAAGGCCTACATGCCCAAGGGAGGGAGGCTTATGTGTTTGCCTACATCCCCATGCCTATACTTTACATTCACAAGATTTTTAGTTTATTAACAAATAATTTCAAATCATAATTATTTGATTTATGCTACTTATAATTTGACATTAACTATCGCATATTGAAAAGTTTGACATGACACCAAAATTGTCTTCACAAGAGCTACAATAAAATATTTACATGTTTGATTTGGTTTGATTTCTCAAATGTTATGAGCTTTTAAAAAGAGATTTTGAAAATTTCAAGAAAGTACCAATGGGATGTTGTGCCCACAAACACATGAGGTTAGTGCCTTGTATAATATTATTGTAGTACCTTTTCAAGTTCGACACAATAGTGCCAAATAATTAACATAATTTGAAATTTCTATTTTGACACCATAGTTTTTTATTTTGAAAATTTTGACATATAATGATTAAATAGAATAAAATCAAACACATTTTCACAAAGTGTTTATTGTACTTTAGGTTAAACTAATCAAAGACAATATGAGTTTTGTGAGGAAGGAGTTGGTTTGAATCCAGCTGCCATTACTCAATATTCAAGTTTTTCGATATAAAGATCTGTTTGTTTTTGAAAATTTCGACAAAACTGAAAATAATATAATTAATGCCAAAGCTGAAAAGGTACTATGATAATAACAGTGGTGTTGAGTGCAGTGTGAGTTTGTGACAAATTACATGATCTAACCTTGATTAAAAATTGGATCAATCATGTTGTTTGTTTGTAGAATTGAGGTGAATTGAGGCGAGTGTTCTTCGCCTTCTTGCTACATGACACACCATTCAACTGCACATCGAAGAAAACCAATCAAAGCTCCATACATCGAGCTCTAAAAGTTTTTCCCACTCTATAAAAGAAACCCAATACAGATAAAAACAACATAAAAACCAAAATCACCTCAACAAGCATAAATGATGCGCAAAGGATCACGAGAATGTGATGAAGAAGCTAGAAGATG
>Ga0116231_10014345_pt1 | contig 10689 bp, 8 predicted proteins | sample S1TSphgellanicum_2_FD_89695 | JGI IMG/M metagenome (GOLD analysis project Ga0116231, IMG submission 89695) | Host-associated microbial communities from peat moss isolated from Minnesota, USA - S1T2_Fd - Sphagnum magellanicum MG | ecosystem: Host-associated > Plants > Peat moss > Unclassified... | reverse complement strand
GTGATGGCCAAGGACCAGCTTTTCGCGACGCTGGACCCGACCATGCGCGGGTTGCGCCTGCCATCGGGGCGGCGGGTGATCCTGTCCGATACCGTGGGGTTCATCTCCGAACTCCCCACCGAACTCGTGGTGGCGTTTCGTGCCACGCTGGAGGAAGTCGCCGAGGCGGACGTGATCCTGCACATCCGCGACGCCCACCACCCGGACAGCGCCGCCCAGCGGGCCGACGTGATTGCCGTGCTGGACGGTATGGTGGCCGATGGCACGCTGGACGAGTCCTGGCCGCTTCGAACCATCGAGGTACTCAACAAGGCGGATCTCTTCGGCGGCGTCGGCGCCGTGGAGGTGCGCGAAGGCGCGGTCGCGGTCTCAGCGATCACGGGCGAGGGGCTACCGGCGCTGGAGGCCATGATTGATCAGCGTATCGCGGAGGGTATGGATGTCGCCGAATACGACATCCCCTCGGGCGACGGCGCCCGGCTGGCCTGGCTGTACGACCACGGGGAGGTGATCGCCCGGGCGGACGGGGATGAGGCCGTCCACGTCACGGTTCGTCTCCTCCCGGCGGACCGGGCACGGTTCGAGCGCTGATGCGGCTCGACCATCGGCGCCTGTCCGATCTCGGCGCGCTGCTGCGCGATGTCGCCCGGGCCGAGATCATGCCGCGCTTTCGGCGTCTCGGCGCGGGCGACATCCGCGCCAAGAGCGGCCCGCTCGACCTCGTCACCGAGGCCGACGAGGCGGCCGAGCGCGTGATCACGCGCGAATTGCGCGACATGTTTCCCGGCTGCCGCGTGATCGGTGAGGAGGCGGCGTCCGCGGATCCGTCGCTGCTGGAGGGCATCGCGGACGCCGATCTGCTCTTCGTCGTTGATCCCGTGGACGGCACGTCCAACTACGTCGCCGGTCTGCCGCTGTTCGGCACGATGGCCGCCGTGATCCTGCGTGGCGAGATCGTCGGCAGCGTGATCCATGACCCGGTGGGTGACGACACGGCCTTCGCGCTGCGCGGCGAGGGCGCCTGGATCGAGACACGGGAAGGGAAACGCGAGGACCTGCGGGTAGCCGCGTCGGTGCCGCTCGCACGGATGAGCGGGTCCGTCTCCTGGCGCTACCTGCCGGAACCGTTGCGCGGCCGTGTGTGCGCCAACCTGCCGAAGCTCGGGGCTGTGTTTGATTTCCGCTGCGCCGCCCATCAGTATCGGATTCTGGCCGGTGGGCACTGCCACTTCATGCTGTTCAACCGCCTTTTGCCCTGGGATCACGCGCCGGGCTGGCTGCTGCACCAGGAGGCCGGCGGCTTTTCCGCCCAGTTCGATTATCTGCCCTATCGCCCGGCCGTGACGCGCGGCGGCCTGATCTGCACGCCGGACGAAACAAGCTTCCATGCCCTGCGTGACGCCCTGCTCGAGGCTTAAAAAATCGCTATGCACACCAGCGAAGTGGTATTCGAGGGCAAAACGGCACAGTTCTGCATCATGAATTCCCGTGACTATATTCAGGGACATCATGCCAATGGCATGTTCTATGAGCAGGCGCAGCTTGTGGCGCACCGCGATCTCATCCCAATTGGCGGCACGGTTTTGGATATCGGCGCCAACATCGGCAATCACACGATGTTCTATGCTTTGCATACTTTCGCAAGGTATATCTATGTCTTCGAGCCGAACATCGTCGCTCGCGAAATCCTCTCGCGGAATATCGCCGCAAACCCGAGCCGCAGGGGCGATATCCGCACCGAGCATGCGCATTTCGCGATCGGAGCGGGGACGGAAAAGGTCAGTGCCGTCTCAACCCCGCAGAACAACCTCGGCGCCACGTCATTCGAGAAATGGGACGGGTCCGGCGCCGGGGGCATCGATTGCCGGCCGCTGGACCATCTGAGCTTCGTTGGCCCCATTTCGTTCATGAAAATCGATGTCGAGGGCATGGAACTGGATGTGCTGCTTGGGGCGACGGAATTGATCGCGAGGCATCGTCCCTCGATCGCGATCGAGGTCCAGAGCGCCAACGAGCCGGCATTCGGCCGGTGGCTTTCGATGGCCAACTACATGATCGTACGCGTCTTTATCGACTATCTCGGCAGCCGCAATTTCCTGGTGGTGCCGGCTCCTTGAAATGGTTGGCGCGGCCACGTCTCTGACACGATCGGGCTTGCCGGAGCGCGCGCGATGGGCCTCGCGAGGGTTTGAGCGGGACGACGGGCCGAGAACCCGGCATGGCCGCCGCCGCACGCCTTGCGGCGCCAAGGCGGCAGCGCCACAAGTGGTGTGGCATGAACGTCGCACCTGATCCGCGGACCCTCGTCCCGTCCACGCAAGATGCCTTGCGGCCACGGCCGCCGGGCGCGAAGCAGCCGTCGCGGCTGCGGCGCTCCGTCGATATCATGCTGGGCAAGCTGGTGACCCTGGCTCTGGCGGCCGGCGCCCTGGTGCTGGGCATCGCCACCTTCGTGGTGCTCGCCGGCGGCGCGCCTCTCGGGGTGCATCCGGGCATGGTGTTCGCGCTGGTGCTCGCCAACCTCGTCGTGCTGCTGCTGCTCGGGGCGGTTCTGGCCGGGCGGCTAACGCGTGTTTGGGTCGAGCGGCGGCGTGGCTCAGCGGGCTCTCGTCTGCACGTGCGGCTGGTGCTGCTGTTCAGCGTCGTGGCCGTCACGCCCGCCATCGTCGTGGCGGTGTTCGCCACCTTCTTCTTTCATCTTGGCATCCAGGCCTGGTTCAACGACACGGTGCGCACCGCGCTGCAGGAGAGCGTGAAGGCATCGCGCGGCTATCTGGAGGAGCATCGCTACAATATCCGCGCCGACGCGCTGGGCATGGCGAACGACCTCTCGCGTGCCGGCAGCATCCTCGCCGATCAGCCGGATTCCTTTGCGTTCGGTCAGATACTCGCCACCCAGACGAGCCTGCGCGGCCTGACCGAGGCGGTGATCTACGACCCCGACACCGACCGCATCATCGCGTCGGCCGACATGATGGGCGGGCTCGGCACGACGCTGCCGCCAACCTGGGCGACCGAACTCGCACGCACCGGCGATGTCGCGGTTCTCGGCAGCGAGGATCAGACCCGCGTGCGCGCCGTGGTGATGCTAAACTCCACGCCGCCGCTCATGATGCTGATCGGCCGGCCGATCGATCCCGAAATCCTCAACCACGTGGCGCGTACCGAGCAAACGGTGGCGGAATACGATCGGCTCGATCAGAACCGTTCCGGCTTGCAGATCACGCTGGCGCTGATCTTCGCGGTGGTGGCGTTGCTGGTGCTGTGCGCGGCGGCGCTGATCGGCCTCGTGCTCGCCAACCAGATCGCCCGGCCGATCGGCGGGCTGATCGCGGCGGCGGAACGGGTGCGTGCCGGCGACCTGGGCGTCCGCGTGCCCGAGGCCACGACAGGCGACGAGGTGGCCGGCCTGTCGCGTGCCTTCAATCGCATGACCGGGCAGCTGGCCGCGCAACGGACCGAACTCATGGACGCCTATGCGCAGCTGGACGAACGGCGCCGGTTCACGGAGGCCGTGCTGTCGGGGGTTTCGGCCGGGGTGATCGGGCTGGACGTGCAGGGCCGCATCGAGCTGCCGAACCGGGCGGCCAGCGAGCTCATGGGCATCGACCTGATGGGCGCGGTCGGCATGAAGCTGGCCGAAATCGTTCCTGAGTTCGGCCCGCTGATCGCCGAGGCGCGGGAGGCGCCCGAGAAGCCGAGAACGGGCGAGATCCAGATCGGTCCCCCGGCTTCGCGCCGCACCTTCCTGGTGCGGATCGGCGCCGACCAGCGCGCGCCTCAGCCGGCCATGGCTGTCATGACGCCATCCGAGGACAGTCGCGCCAATCGCAGTTTCGGCTTCGTCGCCACCTTCGACGATATCACCGAACTGCAATCCGCCCAGCGCAAGGCGGCCTGGTCGGACGTCGCGCGACGGATCGCCCACGAGATCAAGAACCCGCTCACTCCGATCCAGCTCTCCGCGGAGCGGCTCAAGCGGCGGTTCCTCAAGGAGATCACGTCCGACCCCGAGACATTCGTGCAGTGCGCGGACACCATCGTTCGCCAGGTCGGCGATATCGGCCGGATGGTGGATGAGTTCTCCGCCTTCGCCCGGATGCCCAACCCGGTCATCAAGCTCGAGGATATCGGACGGATCACCCGCGAGGCCCTGATTCTTCAAAAGAATGCGCGCCCCGAGATCGTCTGGGAGACGGAGATCCCGCCATCGGGGCCGATGGCGCCGTGCGATCGGCGCCAGGTGAGCCAGGCGATCGTCAACCTGCTCCAGAATGCCGCCGACGCGGTCGCCATGCGCCGTGGCGCCGGCCAAATCGAGATCGCCGTTGCCGCGACCGACGACACCGTGCGCATCCGCGTCACCGATGACGGCGTTGGACTGCCTGGCACGGACCGTGGCCGCCTCACGGAGCCCTACGTGACACACAAGCCGAAAGGGACCGGGCTCGGTCTTGCGATCGTGAAGAAGATCATGGAGGACCATGGCGGCACGGTGGTGTTGGAGGATCGCCGGCCGAGCGAACCCGGGTCGGGCGCTCGCGAGCATGATGGCCCCGAGCGGCGGTATGGCGCCGTTGTCACGCTTTGCCTGCCTGCGAGGATGACGAGTGGGTGAACCAAATGGCCTATGAAATCCTGATCGTCGACGACGAGCCCGATATTCGCATGCTGGTTGACGGGATCCTCCGCGATGAGGGCTACGAGACGCGGCAGGCATCCGATGCCGACTCCACCATCGCGGCGTTCCGTTCCCGCCGCCCGTCGCTGGTGGTGCTCGACGTGTGGCTGCAAGGTTCCAGGCTGGACGGCCTTGGCATTCTCCAGGCGCTGCATTCCGAGGAACCGCACGTTCCCGTGGTGATGATTTCCGGACACGGCACGATCGAAACCGCGGTCGCGGCGATTCAGCAGGGCGCCTACGACTTCATCGAGAAGCCGTTCCAGTCCGACCGCATGTTGCATGTCGTCCGCCGCGCTCTGGAAGCCGCGCGTCTGGCGCAGGAGAACGCGGAGCTGCGGCTGCGCGCCGGTCCCGAAGCGGAACTCACCGGGGAAAGCGCGGTCATCGCCCAGCTGCGGGCGGCGGTGGAGAAGGTCGCGCCGACCGGCTCGCGCGTGCTGATCTCCGGGCCCGCCGGCTCCGGCAAGGAAGTGGTGGCGCGCATGATCAATGCCCGGTCGCGCCGTGCCGACGGGCCTTTCGTCGCGCTGAACTGCGCGACCCTCAATCCCGCCCGGTTCGAGGAGGAATTGTTCGGTGTCGAGACCGGGCCCGACCCGATGGCGCAACCCCGTCGCGCGGGCGTGCTGGAGCGGGCGCATGGCGGGACATTGCTGCTCGACGAGGTGTCCGACATGCCGCTGGAGACGCAGGGCAAGATCGTCCGCGCCCTCCAGGACTCGACATTCGAGCGCATGGGCGGATCGAGCCGGGTCAAGGTCGATGTGCGTGTCCTGTCCACGACAAACAGGGATTTGCAGGGCGAGATCGCGGCCGGCCGGTTCCGCGAGGATCTGTTCTATCGCCTCGCCGTCGTGCCGCTACGCGTGCCAGCCCTGAAGGAGCGGCGGGATGATGTACCGCCACTCGCGCGGCGGTTTCTGGCCCGATCGGCCGAGGTGTCCGGGATGCCTGGCCGTGACCTGTCCACCGATGCCCTAACCGCGCTGCAAGCCTATGACTGGCCGGGGAATGTCCGTCAGCTGCGCAACCTGATGGACTGGCTGCTGATCATGGCGCCGGGAACGGCGGCGGACCCGATCCGGGCCGAGATGCTGCCGCCGGAGATCGGGGCCGGAGCGCCGGCGCTGTTCAATGCGGATCCGTCGGCGGACCTCATGGCGTTGCCGCTTCGCGACGCGCGCGACGTGTTCGAGACGCAATATCTCCAGGCCCAGCTGCTGCGCTTTGGCGGCAACATCAGCCGCACCGCCGGCTTTGTCGGGATGGAGCGGAGCGCGCTGCATCGCAAGCTGAAGCAGCTGGGGATCAACTCCGAGGATCGCGCGTCGAGCTGAACGGAAGCCTGGCCCCCGCAGCCCGTCAGTGGCGTTCCGATGGCGACTGCTGGCGCAATTCGCCCGCCCGGACCGATGCCACCGCGTTGTTGAGGATGCCGATCACGGCCTCGTCGCTCAGCGTTCGGGTCAGCATGCCTAGCGCGCCTCCGAGCAGCGCCGAGGCGATGGCGATCGAACTGACCTGTTGGCTGACCATGTATTCGATAGCCTTGTCGACGATCGCGCCGGCATGGCTGAGATCGGCGGGCGCGCCGCCGTCATTGATGTCTTCCATCCGGCAGATATGACGCTGACCGGCGAGAAGTGAAAGCCGTGCCGCCTTAGACGGAGAGCACGTCGTCGGCCCAGGCATGCAGGCGCAGGGCCTGGTCCCTGGCCGCCGCGTTGCGCGCGGCGAGCGTGTCGATCGATGTCTGAAGATCGTGAACCGACCGATCCATGCTGGACATCGTCTCGCTCAGTTCGCCCAGCCCGCCCCGCCATTGCCGCACGGCCGCGCCCTGCTCGGCCAACGCCGCCTCCAGCTTCGCCAGAGCCCGCGCGAGCCGATCAAGCGGCGGACCCGAAGGGGCCGGAAACGCGATGATCTCAGCGGTTCGATTCTCCATACGCATCTCCCAAGGCATCGAGAATCTTAATAAATCATAAACAGAATCTAAAATCGAGACGAAAATCACAACACGATCTTCGCGCCCAGCAGATTGATCGCCAGCACGGTGACCAGGGTGACCACCACCACGAGCGACAACGCCCAGCGCAGCCAAAGATAGGCCATCGGGACCATGTCCTGGCGGCGCATCCGCCATTCCGTGATCACCGTGGCGAGGAAGCCGAGGATCAGCACCGCCAGCGCCGCATCGGGGGCGATCATCGGCGCGAGCAGGAGGGCGCCCCACCCGATCAGCGAGGGCAGCACGCCGAGCAGCAGAAGCAAGTTCTCCCTTCTGGCAGGGGATGTCGCCGGATCGGCCGGCCGCGGCGCTAGCACCAGACCCCAATGCACGCCGCCGAGGAAGGCGAGGATGACGGCCCCGTATCCGATCAGGGCCGCCAGGGCGCGGGGCCCAAGGGCGTCGTTCGCGCTCACCGCGGCAATGCCGCAGCCGATGAAGGGGATCAGCCCGCCGACGCCGAGAAGGATGGCGAGCGGGGGAAGGCGGTTGTTCATGCTTGACCTCGACGCGGAATGGGCCGGCACCCGGGAGCGGGGCCGGCCCATCCTACGCGGCAGCCAGGCGGAAGATCAGTGGCTGCTGGTGCGCGCCACGGCGGTGCCCGCATGGCTCTGTGTCGCGGCCGGCATCGGCAGCGCCGCGCGGCGGGGGGCGGGGAGGGAAGCGACCACCGAGACAAGCACCGAAGCCGCGTAGGGCAGTGACTGGGTCAGCAGCACCACGCACCACAAGGTCGCTTCCCAGGTGGAGAAGCGGTGCGCGACACCCACGCCGATCATCGCCGCCCAGGTCAGCGCCAGCAGCGCCAGTTCCTCGCGTGCCATCACCAGGCCCTGCACCAGCGCCGGCGCGTCCTCCATCTTCGGCGTGCGCAGGAACGGCGCGCGCTTGAAGAACAGGCCCTTCCACACCGCCTTGCCGATGGTGTGCGACAGCGCGAGGCCCGCCACCGCCGCGCCCACCCGGTCGATCATCCCGCAGCGGACCCGCGCGCTATACAGCGTGAAGATCTGGGCGATCTTGAAGACGAACAGGCCGATCGAGGGCACCATGAACAGCACGATGGGAAACTCGAAGCGCATCGGCGCCACGATCAGACCCACCGACCACGCCAGCCCCATCACCAGGAACAGCAGCCCCAGCGCATCGCCCACCCAGGGCAACCACCCGGTCACGAAGTGCCATTTCTGGCCCAGGGTGAGATCCCGGTTCAGCGGCGACAGCAGGGCCCCGGCATGGCGGCGGCAAATCTGCATGGCGCCATAGGCCCAGCGCGACCGCTGCTTGCGGAACGCGGCGAAATCGTCGGGCATCACGCCGCGGCCGAAGCTGCGGCTGGCATAGACCGCCTCCCACCCGTCGCGGAACAGCTTGAGGCCGAGTTCGGCGTCCTCGCAGATGCACCACTCCGCCCAGCCATCCGCATGTTGCAGCGCCTGCTTGCGGATCAGCGTCATCGTCCCGTGCTGGATGATCGCGTTGCGCTCGTTGCGGGTCACCATGCCCAACTGGAAGAAGCCCGCGTATTCCCAGAACATCAGCCGCTTGAAGAACGAGCCGTCATTGTCGCGGTAGTCCTGAGGCGATTGCACGAAGCCGACCTCGGGCTTGCCGAAATGCGGCGCCATGCAGCGCAGCCAGTCCGGCGAGACCACGTAGTCGCTGTCCAGCACGCCGACGATCTCGGCATCCGCGGCGGTCTCGTTCAGCGCGAAGTTCAGCGCGCCGGCCTTGAAGCCCTTCCATTTGCCGAGGTGGAAGAAACGGAATTTCGGCCCCAGGCGCGCGCAATGCTCGGCCACCGGCTCCCACAGCGCCGGATCGACCGTGTTGTTGTCGATGACGAGGATCTCGTAATCCGGATAGTCGAGTTCGGCGAGCGCATCGAGCGTCTGGCGCACCATCTGCGGCGGCTCGTTGCAGATCGGGATGTGGATCGACACCTTCGGCAACCTCGCGCTCGCCGGGGCGGCGGCCACCACCGGCCGGCGGCGCCACTCGCGGCCCCAAACCGTCTCCGCCAGTTCGAAGCTGTCCGCGAGCAGCAGCACCAGCAGCAGCACCTGCCCCGCCGCGAGCGCGCCCCAGATCACCATGGCCACGCCGGAGAGATATTTCCCCGCCATGGCGAGCAGCACGCAGGCGAGCGTGGCGGCGAAGGTTTGCGCCAGCGTGGCGAGCAGAAGCTTGCCCTGCGGGCGGATATCGGGGCGGCGGCTGAGCAGCAGCGCCGTCACGAGCGCGGCCGCGATAACGCTCGGAACCGCCCAGGCCGGCCAGTTCGGCACCTCGCTCACCGGACCGCTCATCGCCCATTTGGCGTTGCGGTCGAGGTCGAGCATGCCCCAATAGCCGGCGGCGCGGCCCTCGAAGCTGGTCTTCCAGGGTTGGTCGAACGCTTCCATCACGAAGTAGTCGAGGTTGCGCGCCTGGGCCTGCACGAAGAACTTGCGCAGGAACAGGGCCTGGTTCACCCGGCTCGCCCGCGCGCCGCCGATATCCACGCCGTTGGACGGCCAGCCCACCTCGCCGATGACGATGTGCTTGTCTGGGTAGGCCGCCTGCACCGCGTCGTATTTCTCCATGATGAAGCGCAGCGCGTCATCGACCGGCAAGCCCTCCCAATAGGGCAGCAGATGGATGGTGATGTAGTCCACCGAATGCGCCAGTTCGGGATGCGCGAGCCACACATGCCACGGCTCCGCCGTCGAGACCGGCACGTTCAGGCCCCGCCGCGCCTGCTCGATATAGCCGATCAGCGTCGGCACCGGGATGTCGCCACGCAGCACGACCTCATTGCCCACCAGCACCCGATCGACGTTGCGGTTGCCGTGGGCCAGCGTGATGAGGCGGTTGACCTCGGTCTGGTCGGTATCGGTGTGCGCGTCGATCCAGGCGCCGAGCGTCACGCGCAACGGCAGGTCGTTGGCCAGCCGCGGGATGTCGCCCAGCGCGCCCTGCACCGTGTAGGTGCGCACCCGCCCGGTGAGTTCGGCGGCGCGTTCCAGATCGGCCTTGATCTCCGTGCGGTTCGGCCAGGACTGGGTCTCGGGGCTCTGGCCCCGCTGGAACGGCGAGAAGGCGACGCCGCCGATCACGCCGTTGAAGTCGGGGACCGCGACCGGCCGTTCCGCCCACGCCCAAAGCCCCAGGCTCGCGACGGCGGTGACCGTGACCGCGAGAATGGTGGTGGGATGCAGCAAGGCGCGGAAGAAACCGGGCTTGCGTGCCTGGAGGCGGGCGGCGGCGGCATGGTCCGGGAGGACCGCTGCCGTGGCGGCGAGCTGCTTCATTGATGTGGCCCTGAATGGCGCGGGCCGAAACGGCCTGCCCTGTGTGGTCTTAAACATCCCCAAAGCGGCGAGGCGCCGGCCTCAATATGGCGGAAGCTGGGCATTCCGTGGCACTCCAGGCGACGTGGGCCCGTGAGGGGCTCGTTCCGGCTGCAACGCAAGCTTCGCGCCGAAGATGCCGCGCGGGGCTAAGATCGGATCGCGGCCGGGATGCGATGGGGGCCCCTACCCCTCGCCGGCCGCACGGGGGTTTTGGACGACACCATGGCCATTGCGTTTGAGATTATCGTCGTGCTGCTGCTGATCGTGGTGAACGGCGCGTTCTCCATGAGTGAAATGGCTCTGGTCTCGGCCAATCGCGCCCGGCTGGCGATCCTGGAGCGCGACGGCGTTCCGGGCGCCGCCCATGCGCGGGTGCTGGCCGAGGATCCGCAGCGTTTCCTGCCGACGGTGCAGGTCGGCATCACCATGATCGGCATCCTCGCCGGCGTGTTCGGCGGCGCGCGGGTGGCCGCGCGCATCGAGCCGCTGCTGGCCGCGATCCCGCCGATCGCCCCCTTCGCCAGCAGCCTGTCCCTCGCGCTGGTCGTGGTGATCATCACTTATTTGACGCTGGTGGTGGGCGAACTCGTGCCAAAACAGCTGGCGCTGCGCCATCCGGAACGCATCTCCGCGCGCGCGGCATTGCCGTTGGCGTG
>Ga0116231_10014341_pt1 | contig 10690 bp, 10 predicted proteins | sample S1TSphgellanicum_2_FD_89695 | JGI IMG/M metagenome (GOLD analysis project Ga0116231, IMG submission 89695) | Host-associated microbial communities from peat moss isolated from Minnesota, USA - S1T2_Fd - Sphagnum magellanicum MG | ecosystem: Host-associated > Plants > Peat moss > Unclassified... | reverse complement strand
GCCTTCCAATTCTCTCAAGACGATAGCCGTACGCAAGTCCTCCGGCAAATTCTCGATCGCGCGATTCACGGTATCGCGAATTTCATCGGTGAGCAGCAGCGCTTCGGGCGTTTCGGCCTCGGCCAGCCGTGCGTGCAGTTCGTATTGTTCGGGATCCTGGAGGTCCAGGTCATAGTCCATGGGCCGGCGCTTGGTCGCCACCAACGCGTTTTTGGCGGTGTTGATCGCGATTCGATACAGCCAAGTGTAAAACGCGCTGTCACCGCGGAATGACGGGAGTGCCCGGTAAGCCTTGACGAAGGCCTCCTGGGCAATATCCTCGGCTTCGGATGCATCGTGCACGTACCGCATGATCAGCTTCAGCACCTTGTGCTGGTATCGCAGAACCAATAAATCGAACGCCGCTCGCTCGCCTTTCTGAACCTTCTCGACCAGTTTCAGGTCGCTGTCATCAATGGTCATTGGCGAGCCTGTCGCGATAGACCCGGACACTCGGAAAAAGTTCGACGAATTCGGCGCGGGAATTGCCCCAACCGAGACTTTAAGCACATTCGGCCATTCTAACAGCCGACGAACCCAAGCATTATCGATCCCCCGCGGCCCGGAGCGTGATGTGCTCGATCAAAACCCGGGTCGCCTCGTCCGGCGCCGTGGTCTGACCGAGGCAATAGGCGTAAATGACGGCATTCTGCTGCTCGAGGAGTTCGCGGAACGCCGACTGTTCGGCCGGCGACGCGCGCTCGAATTGCTCATCGGCGTAGCGCGTCAGCAAGACATCGAGTTCCCGGATCCCGCGGCGGCAAGCCCAGCGCAGACGGCCGAGCTCTTGAATCATGAGCCGCGCTGAAGCATGAGCTGCTTGATTTCGGCGATCGCCTTCGCCGGATTCAAATCCTTGGGGCATGCCTCGGTGCAATTCATGATCGTGTGACAGCGATACAGCCGGAAAGGATCTTCGAGCTGGTCGAGCCGCTCCCCGGTCGCCTCGTCGCGACTATCGACGATCCAGCGGTACGCGGCCAGCAGCGTCGCGGGTCCGAGATAGCGGTCGCTGTTCCACCAATAGCTCGGACAGCTCGTCGAGCAGCAGGCGCAGAGAATGCAGGCCGACGGCCGGTCGACCAATTCCTGATCCGCCTTGGTCTGTAGGCGCTCGGCATCGGGCGGCGGCGGCGTGCGCGTCTGCAGCCAGGGCTTGATCGACGCGTATTGCGCATAGAAATGCGTGAGGTCGGGCACGAGATCCTTGAGCATCGGCATGTTCGGCAGCGGAAAGATCTTGACGTCGCCCTTGACGTCGGCGCAGGCGCTCACGCAGGCGAGCCCGTTGCGCCCGTCGATGTTCATCGCGCAGGATCCACAGATGCCCTCGCGGCACGAGCGGCGGAACGTCAGCGTCGAATCGATCTCGTTCTTGATCTTGATCAGCGCGTCGAGAACCATGGGGCCGCAGGCTTCCATGTCGATCTCGTACGTGTCGATGCGCGGATTTTCGGACGAGTCCGGATCATAGCGGTAGATCTTGAAAACGCGGACCTTGCGCGCGCCGGCGGGTGCCTTGAAAACCCGTCCGTCCTGGCGGTACTTCGAATTCGAGGGCAGCGAGAACTTAGCCATCGGTGTCATGCCTCATCGCGTTCAATAGGTCCTGGCCTTCGGCGGGATCGCCTCGGCCTCGTCGGTCAGGGTGTTCAGGTGGACGCGACGATAATCGATGCGCGTCGCAAACCGGTCGTCGACCCAGCACAAAGAGTGCTTGAGCCAGTGCTGATCGTCGCGATTCGGGAAATCCTCGCGCGCGTGCGCGCCGCGGCTTTCCCGGCGGTTCTCCGCCGAGTGCATCGTCGCGACCGCCTGACCGAGCAGATTGTCGAGCTCGAGCGTTTCGATCAAATCCGAGTTCCAGATCAGCGACCGATCGGCGACCTTGACGTCGCGGAACGAGGCGACGACCTCGGTGAGCCGCCGCTTGCCTTCGTTGAGCGTCTCGCCCGTGCGGAACACGGCGGCGTCCCGCTGCATGGTCTTCTGCAGGTCGAGGCGCACGTCGGCCGTGCGCAAGGAGCCCGAGGCGTTGCGGAAGCGGTCCAGCCGCGCGACCGCGTTGGCGCCGGCATCCGCGGCGAAGGCGCGATGCGGCGCGCCGGGCTTGACCGTGCGCGCGCAGTGGCGCGCCGCCTCGCGACCGAAGACGACGAGATCGAGCAGCGAGTTCGAGCCGAGACGGTTCGCGCCGTGCACCGAGACGCAGGCCGCCTCGCCGACCGCCATGAGGCCGGGCACGACCTGATCGTTGCCATCGGGCCCCGCGGTCACGACTTCACCGTGCACATTGCAGGCAATGCCGCCCATGTTGTAGTGGACGGTCGGCAGCACCGGGATGGGCTCCTTGTTGACGTCGACGCCGGAGAAGACGCGCGCCGTCTCGGCGATGCCGGGCAGACGTTCCTTGATGACTGCGGGTCCCAAGTGCTCGAGGTGCAGATGGATGTGATCCCGCTGCGGGCCAACGCCGCGGCCCTCGCGTATTTCGATCGTCATCGAGCGGCTCACGACATCGCGTGAGGCGAGATCCTTGGCATTCGGCGCGTAGCGTTCCATGAAGCGCTCACCGGCCGAATTCGTAAGGTAGCCGCCCTCGCCGCGCGAGCCCTCGGTGATCAGGCAGCCGGCGCCGTAGATACCGGTCGGGTGGAACTGGACGAATTCCATGTCCTGCAGAGGCAGACCCGCGCGCAGCGCCATGCCGCCGCCGTCGCCCGTGCAGGTATGGGCGGAAGTGCACGAGAACCAGGCGCGGCCATAGCCGCCCGTCGCGAGAATGACCTCGTGTGCGCGGAAGCGGTGCAGGCTGCCGTCCGCCATGTTGAGCGCGACGACACCGCGGCACGCGCCGCCCTCCATGATCAAATCGAGCGCGAAATACTCGATGAAGAAGCTGGCCTCATGTTTGAGGGATTGCTGATAGAGCGTATGCAGCATCGCATGGCCCGTGCGATCGGCCGCCGCGCAAGTGCGCTGGGCTACGCCCTTGCCAAAATGCGTGGTCATGCCACCGAAGGGCCGCTGATAGATCTTGCCATCTTCGGTGCGCGAGAACGGGACGCCATAGTGCTCGAGCTCGATGACCGCCGACGGCGCCTCCTTGCACATGAATTCGATGGCGTCCTGGTCGCCGAGCCAGTCGGACCCCTTGACCGTGTCATACATATGCCAGCGCCAGTCATCCGGCCCCATGTTGCCGAGGGCCGCGGAAATACCGCCCTGGGCGGCGACCGTATGGCTGCGCGTCGGGAACACTTTGGTCAGGCAGGCGGTGGACAGACCGGCCTCGGCCAAACCGAACGTGGCACGCAGCCCCGAGCCGCCGGCACCGACCACGACGACGTCATAAGTGTGGTCGGTAAATTGATAATCGCTCATGGAACCTCAGTTGCCGAACGCGACGCGCAAGATCGCGAAGATCGCGGCGCCGGCGGCCAACACATGCAAAAATCGCAGCAGCAACAAACCGAGCAGCTTGTAGCCTTCCCCGTGCACGTAGTCCTCGACGATGACGACCGTGCCGAGATACGAGTGATAGGCGATTACGCCGACCAAGAAAATGGCGAGGAATCCCGTCGTCGGGACCTGCAGCCAGGCGCGGGCCGTCGCGTACTCGAGATTCGGCAACAACAGCAGCGAGAAAATGAACCACAGCGCGAGCGGAATCAGCGCGATCGCGCTCACGCGCTGCGCCCACCAATGGGCCGTTCCGGCCTTCGCGGAACCGAGACCCAGCGCGCGGCCGATGGGACTGCGCAAACTCATGGCCGCGGCCTCATAAGCGGCCGAAATGCCAGAGCAGCGTCCATGCCCCCAGGGTCAGCAATAAGGCGCCACCGACCGCGAGCCAGCCGCTCGCATGACGTTCCGTGCGCCCAAACCCGTAGCCCGCGTCCCAGTACAGGTGACGCACGCCGTTCAAGAGGTGATAGAAAAACGCGAAGCTCCAGGCAAGCATCGCGATGACGCCTAGGGGTGAGCCGAACAGGTGAGCCGCGAACGCGAAGTCCGCGGAATTGCCCGCGACGGCGACGAACCAATAAGCGAGCGCGAGAAAGCCGATCGACAGCCCGACGCCCGTGAATCGGTGCAGGATCGACAAGGTGTTGCCGATCTGCCAGCGATAAACCTGGAGGTGGGGCGAAATGGGCCGGGCGCGTACGGGCATGAGCTGGTCCTCGGCCTCTAAAAATCGATGCAACGCCCGCGCATTTCCCAGTCGCCATAACGCGTCGGTTCGAGGCCCTCGCGACCGCCGACTTCACGGACCGGGGCGGCGCCGCGCGGTTCAGGGACCGGCGTGCCTTCACTCTCTTCATTGAGGGTGGCGGGGCCGGTGGCGACAAGGGGCGGCGCCAAATTGGCGCCGGGGGCGTGCGGATTCGAATTCACGGCGCGAAGTTTGCCAGAAAACGGGTCTCCTGGCGTGTCCATCTGATAGCCTCGCAAGCATGCAATCCGGACGTCTCGAGCATTTGGGGGTGCTGCGCTTTGCCGGCCCGGATGCCGTGCCATTCTTGCAAGGCCAGTTATCGAACGACGTGCGGCGGCTCACCCCCGGTCGGACGCTTCTGGCGGCGTACTCGAGTGCCCAGGGTCGCGTACTTGCGATCCTGCACCTGTTGCCGCACTCCTCGGGCATCCTCGCCGTGCTGCCGCGGGAACTCGCCGAAGTCACGCGCGAACGCTTGCGCAAATTCGTGCTGCGCGCGAAGGTCGCTATCGAAAACCTCAGCGACGCCTGGATCGTTGCGGGCTTTCACGATGAAGCGGCCCTGCGCGCTGCCGGTCATGAGCCACCGACAGCCGGTACGAGCTACCGCGAAATCGACGGAGTCGGCATCGCGGCGCTTGCCGGCGATCCGGGGCGTTTCTGGGTCGTGAGCCCGCGCGCCGACGCCGGGGTGTCCGCGGTCTCCGTGGAGCATGACTGGCGCCTTGCCGACATACGGGCCGGACTGCCGCAGATTTATGCCGCCACGAGCGAGTCGTTCGTCGCCCAAATGCTCAATCTCGACTTGCTCGACGGGATCAGCTTCAGCAAGGGCTGCTACACGGGACAGGAGATCATCGCCCGTACGCAGCATCTCGGGCGCATCAAGCGCCGCATGCTGCGACTCAGCTTGCCGCATGGGGAGTGGTTGCTCGGCGGGACCGCGGAACTCGCCGACGGACGCAGCGGGCGGCTCATCGAACTCGCGTCCGTCGAAGCGGGTTTCGAAGCCCTTGCAGTCGTCAGTTTGGAGCGCGACCCGGCGGGCGCGGCGGCAGGCGTGGGCCTGGAGGGCCTGGGGGGCTTGGGGGCCTTGGGGGGCCTGGGTGTCGGTGTGGAACTGCCGCTACCCTACGCGCTCGCGCCCGCGGCCGCCGGCGACGCGTCTACAGGTCGATGATCTCGACGGCTTCGACCGGGACGGGCTCGCCGAAGAATCTCGTCCCGATGCGCGCGAAGCGCGCGGCTCCGTCGGTGGCGAGCCAGGTCACGCGCCCGCTCGGCGCCGGCGCACCGGCCATCCCGTCGGCCGGAGGTTCCCGGCGGAGCTCCCGCAAAACGGCCGCCGCGGTCGTCGCCGCGGAATCGACGATGCGCACGGCAGGCGGCACGACGCTGCGAATCGCGGCCGTGAGTGCTGGGAAATGAGTGCAGCCCAACACGAGCGTATCGGGCGCCCCGCTCTGCTCGAAAATCGGATCCAAATAGCGATGCGCCACCGCGGCGGCGATCGGACCCTCGGTCCAACCCTCTTCGGCCATTGCAACGAACAGTGAACAGGCGCGCGCCGTGACTCGCGCTTGCGGGTGGTGGCGGCGGATGGCTTCTTGATACGCGCCGCCCGCGATCGTGCCTTCGGTCGCGATGACCGCGATATGGCCGCTCGGCGACGTCGCGACGGCGGCTTGCGCTCCGGGCTCGATGACGCCGATGACCGGCAGGGACGGAAACTCGAGCCGCAGCTCCGGCAGCGCCGAGGCGGAGGCGGTATTGCAGGCGATCACGAGGCAGCGGATGTCGCGCCGAACGAGCGCCGAGGCACATTGCAGGGAATACCGTGTCACGGTTGCCGCGCTCTTCGTCCCATAGGGCAGCCGCGCCGTGTCGCCGAGATAAATGAAATCCTCGGCCGGTAGCGCGCGGCGCAACGCGCGCAGCACGGTCAAACCTCCGACCCCCGAATCGAACACGCCGATCGGACGTGACCCCATCTGCGCGTTCAGACCTCGGGACGCATGTGCGGGAACAGCAGGACGTCGCGAATCGAGGCCGAATCGGTGAAGAACATGACGAGCCGGTCGATGCCGACGCCGAGGCCGCCGGTCGGCGGCATCCCGTACTCGAGCGCGCGCACGTAATCCGCATCGTAGTACATGGCTTCCTCGTCGCCGGCCGTCTTGCGTTCAGCCTGCTCCTTGAAGCGCTGCGCCTGGTCCTCGGCGTCGTTGAGCTCCGAGAATCCATTTGCATATTCGCGGCCGCCGATGAAAAACTCGAAGCGGTCCGTGATGAACGGATCTTGATCATTGCGCCGCGACAGCGGCGACACCTCCGCCGGGTAGGCGTAGGCGAAGGTCGGTTGAATCAGCGTGTGCTCGCCGGTCTTTTCGAACAGCTCGATCTGCAGCTTGCCGGCACCGTCGCCGCTCTTATAAGGAATCTTCATCTGATCGCAGACGCGCCGCAAATACGCCACGTCGCGCAGCGACATCGGATCGAGGTCGGGGTTGTTCTCGAGCAGGATCTGTTCGATGCTGCGCCTCGCAAAAGGCCTCGACAGGTCATATTCCCGGCCCTGGTACACGATCTGGCGTTTCCCGAGTACCTTATCGGCGACCCCCTGGAAGATGTCCTCGACGATTTTCATGATGTCGTCGTAATCGGCGTACGCCTGATAGAGCTCGAGCATCGTGAATTCCGGATTGTGCTGCGTCGAGAGCCCCTCATTGCGGAAATTGCGGTTGATCTCGTACACCCGCTCGAAGCCGCCGACCGTGAGACGCTTCAGATACAGCTCGGGCGCGATCCGCAAGTACATGTCCATGTCGAGCGCATTGTGGTGCGTCTTGAACGGCCGGGCCGCCGCGCCACCGGGAATCGTCTGCAGCATCGGCGTCTCGACCTCGAGGAAGCCGCGGCCGTCGAGGAACGCGCGCAGGAAGCGCACGATCCGCGAGCGCGTCTCGAACACGCGGCGGCTCGCTTCGTTGACGATCAAGTCCACGTAGCGGCGACGATAACGCAGTTCCGTGTCGGCGATGCCGTGCCACTTGTCGGGCAAGGGACGCAGGGACTTCGTGAGCAGCCGTATGCGCGTCGCACGCACCGTGAGTTCGCCGGCCTTCGTGCGGAACAGGGTCCCTTCGGCGGCGACAACGTCGCCGATATCCCAGGTCTTGAACGCGTCGTAGGCTTCCGCAAGCGTCTGCATCTGTAGAAACACCTGAATCTCGCCGCTCGCGTCGCCGAGCTTCGCGAAACTCACCTTGCCCATGACGCGCTTGACGCGCAAACGTCCCGCCACCGCGACCGGGATCGCCGCCGCCTCGAGCGCCTCGGCGCTCGCCTCGCCGTGCGCGCGTGTCAGGTCCTGAGCAAGGTCGGTACGCCGAAAATCATTCGGGAACGCATTACCGCCTTCGCGCAACTTGGCGAGCTTCGCGCTGCGTTCGGCGATCAGATGGTTTTCATCGGCGGGTGTTGCTTCGTTGTCGCTCATAGTCCCTGCTTCAGGCTGGCCTGCATGAAAACGTCGAGGCCGCCGTCGAGCACGGCCGTCGTGTTGCCGATTTCGACACCCGTTCGCAGGTCCTTGATTCGCGATTGATCGAGCACGTAGCTGCGGATCTGATGGCCCCAGCTGACGTCGTCTTTCGAGTCCTCGAGCACCTTCGCCGCCGCGTTCCGCTTGTTGAATTCGAGTTCGTAGAGCTTCGCCTTGAGCATTTTCATGGCCGTCGAACGATTCTTGTGTTGACTGCGCTCGCTTTGACAAGCGACGACGATGTTGGTCGGCACGTGCGTGATGCGCACCGCGGACTCGGTCTTGTTGACGTGCTGACCGCCCGCGCCGCTCGAGCGATAGACGTCGGTGCGCAGATCCGCGGGGTTGATTTCGATGTCGATGTCATCATCGATTTCCGGGGAAACGAACACCGACGCGAACGAAGTATGGCGTCGATTGCCCGAATCGAACGGCGATTTTCGAACCAGACGATGCACGCCCGTCTCGGTTCGCAGCCACCCGTACGCGTATTCGCCCGTCATGCTGATGGTCGCGCCCTTGATGCCGGCGACCTCGCCGTCGCTCTGATCGATGATCTCGGTCTTGAATCCGTGGCCGTCCGCCCATTTCAAATACATGCGCAGCAGCATCGCGGCCCAGTCCTGCGCCTCCGTGCCGCCCGCGCCCGCTTGGATGTCGAGGAAGGCGCTGTGCGAGTCCATCTTGCCGGGGAACATGCGCTGAAACTCGAGCTGTTCGACGTCGCGGCTCAAGCGCAGCACATCGTCCTCGATTTCCTGCGCCGCGCGCAGGTCGCCCTCGGCCGCAACGAGTTCGAGGAGCTCGGCCGCATCGGCGAGCCCGCGCGACAGGCGATCCAAGCCACCGACCACATTCTCGAGTTTGGCGCGCTCCTTACCGAGTTCCTGGGCGCGCTCCGGAAGATTCCAGATGCCGGGCTGCTCTAGCTCGCGCGTGACTTCCTGAAGACGTTCGCGCTTGTTCTCGTAATCAAAGATACCCCCTCAAGGAACCCGTACGCTCCTCGAGTTCTTTGATGAACCGTTTGATTTGGTTGATTTCCATGACGCGAAATATTAGCACAGAACGAGGGCTCGACGAGACGACTCGCTGCAGAGCAATGCCGCCCTTGGCGCGAACTAGCGGCACGCGAGCCTCTCGCGCCCGCTAAAATCGGCGCATGCTTTTCCTGCGCAAGACCGCGTTCCTTTTGCTCGCCGCGTGCTGCTGCATGCCGCGCGCCGATTCGACGGAGTCCCCCGCGACCGCGTCGTCAAATTTGTCGCCGGCTTTGTCTCCGGCTTTGTCGCCGCCGGTCAGCGCGGCCACGCCGGTCGAGCAGGAGTTCATCGCGGCCATGCGCCGCGTACGCCTGGGGATCGCGGAGCCGCCCGATTCGCCGTCACTGCGCGCTTTCGTCATTTACGACTACCTCGTCGCGGCGCGGCTGCGTCGCGAGCTCGGGACAAGCCCCGGCGAGCCGCTCGACGCCGCGATCGACGCGTTTCTCGAAGTCCATGGGAACGAACCGGTCACGCACGCACTACGCCGCGATTGGCTCGCGAGTCTCGCGCAACGTGCGCGTTGGGACTGGTTCCTGCCGCGCGCCCACGACCAGTCCGATCCGCAGTTGATTTGTTGGCGGCTCGCGGGCGAACTTGCGACCGGAAACACCGAGGGCCTCGCGGCCGCCGCGCTCGCTCGCTGGAGTCTGCCGCAACAACAGCCGCCGGCCTGCGACGAAGTGTTCGCGTGGCTGCGACGTGAAAATTTTCTGACGCCGGCGCTCGCCGAGAGCCGCGCCCGCGCCGCGCTCGCGGCCGACAATCCGCATCTCGCGCGCGAGTCGGCGGCCGACTTGCCGCCCGCGCTCGCGGCGCCGCTGCTGCAATGGGCACAGCTGCTCGAGACACCGCAGCTGACGCTCGGCGCGCTCGCGCGCAGCCCCGCCGTTACCGTCGATCCCGACGCGCTCGCGGCCGGCTTCACGAAACTCGCACGCGCGAGTTATGCGGATGCCGAAGCGCTGCTACCCGCGCTGCTCGCCCGGCCACAGCTCGCGCCCGCGCTGCAAATGCGCTTGCGCCGCGCGGCCGCGCTCGGGGCGGCTTACGACCACGATCCGGCGGCGGTCCAGGCATTCGCGCTGCTGGACGCCGCGGCGCTCGACGAACCCTCCTACGAGTGGCGCGTGCGCGCCGCGCTTTGGGACGGCAACTTTGCCCGGGCACTCGCCTGGATCGAGCAGATGCCGCCGGCTCTCGCGGCGCAGCCGCGCTGGCGGTATTGGCACGCCCGCGCGGTCGCGGCGACGGCCGGCGCCGACGCGGCTGCGCCGGCATTTACGGAGCTTGCCGCAATCCGCGACTACTACGGTTATCTGGCCGCCGACCTTGTGCACGCGCCCTATGCACTGAACGCCAAACCCTCACCCATCGACGTGGCCGCCGAGACCTCGCTGCGAACGGAGCCGGGCCTCGTGCGGGCTCACGCGCTGTTCAGCTGCGAGCTCGTCGATGATGCCAACGCGGAGTGGAATGCCGTGGTCGCACACGCCGATCCGGCGCTGAAAGTGCAGGCGGCGCGCGTCGCGGCGGATTGGGGCTGGTACGCGCAGTCGATCGCGACGCTCGCCCAGAGCGGCGACTTCGACGACGTGCGCCTGCGCTATCCAAGGCCTTACGCCGCGGTCGTCGCGGCCGCGAGCGAACTCACGCAGGTTCCGGCCGACTGGATTCTCGGCGTCATGCGCCAGGAAAGCTTGTTTCGGGTCGATGCCGTCTCGCGCGCCAATGCGCGCGGTCTCATGCAGATGTTGCCCGCGACGGCAGCGTCGGTGGCGAAACGCTGGCATCTGCCCGCGCCGTCGGCCGACGGTCTGTTCGATCCGCTCGTCGCGATACCCT
>Ga0116231_10014339_pt1 | contig 10690 bp, 11 predicted proteins | sample S1TSphgellanicum_2_FD_89695 | JGI IMG/M metagenome (GOLD analysis project Ga0116231, IMG submission 89695) | Host-associated microbial communities from peat moss isolated from Minnesota, USA - S1T2_Fd - Sphagnum magellanicum MG | ecosystem: Host-associated > Plants > Peat moss > Unclassified... | reverse complement strand
GTGAACTGGCAGATGTCGCTGTATGGCGGGGTAAAGCACAGCTTTACCAATCCGGAGGCCGACAAGATGGGGCGGCCGGAGTTTGCGGCTTATGATGCGCAGACGGATAAGCGGTCGTGGGCGGAGATGCTGGCTTTGTTTGATGAGGTTTTTGTGGGGTTAACATTAAGATAAAGTTAGGCGAGGGATGAAACTCAAATTACGGCGTCACCATTTAGACTGTTGCGGTCTTACAACAGTTGCCCGCTTTTCTCAATTTAAGGTAGGATTGTCATTACGATGGCGAGAAAATAAGCTTGGATTTAGTTCATCCTATTTTATGGGTTGACACGGCTACGTGGCCGTGGCGATTGGGTGTTATGCAAGACCGCTCAAGCAAGCGCCCTCCGGATGAAACTGAACTCTCAAAGCTTATCGCCACGGCTAAACCTGTTGTGCCAACTGGCGAGCCTGCAGCTTGCAAGAACCCCGCAGCGGTCGCACTAGGCCGTCTTGGTGGTGCAAAGGGGGGAAAGGCTCGGGCAGCCAAACTAACACCAGATGAGCGACGGGAGATTGCCTCGAAAGCCGCCGCCGTTAGGTGGAAAAAATGACCGCTGAAATAGCCATTATAAACAGGACTGCCGTGACATTGGCGGCCGATAGCGCCATGACGTTGTCCGGCGGTACTTCGGACAAGATTTATAACTCGGCAGACAAAATATTCGAGCTTTCGTCTCATGATCCAATTGGTATAATGATTTATAACTCGCTAGATTTTATGGGCGTACCGCTCGACGTTGCAATTAAGCAGTTTCGTGATTCGTCAAAATGCAAGCACTTTGTTTCTCTGGAGACTGCGGCGACTGCGTTCTTCGACTTTCTGAAAGAAGACATCAACGCACCTCAAGAGGCTCAGGCCCTTCGCGTTCGAGTCCAGGCTGCTATTTTGTTTACCCACCTAAAGCGGCGATTTGATGAGAAATTCGAGAAGATATTTCTACAAAATCCCAAGAGTCCGCCGGCGGGATTTAGCTTGCATCAATTATTTGTTGAATCAATAAACATTTTCCTGATTCCGTTCCGAAATAGGGCGGTTTCTCCAGGTTTCGAAGATGTCAGTGCAGAGTCATTTGTTGAAACTTATATGGCTGCTCTTGATCGAGCGATTGCGGACTCATGGGAAGAATTGCCGCTTGATGAGAATGATAAAGGAATGCTTCGTGAATTGGGCGCCTTACTTTTTCTACGTGATATATCTACTCCGGGTCATACAGGTGTCGTTATCGCTGGATATGCAGGGAAGGACATTTTCCCGAGTGTTCTACAATATGAGCTGGATGGCATCATTGCCGACAAACTAAAGCATCGTAAATCTCAGACATTCTCAATTGACCGAGTAGATCGCACGGCCGAGATTATTCCATTTGCCCAGCACGATATGGCTGATCGGTTTCTTTTTGGAATTGATCCCGATGTAGAGACTGATATTTCTACATATTTGGAAAACACATTGAGGCAAACCGGCACCTCAATTATTGGCGATCTACCCGTGCGGCGCTCAGCAAAGAGCAGGTTAGAGAAAAAGAATCTTACCGACAAGCTGGAACAAGCGATCGCATTCGCGGTTAAAGAGTTTAGAGAAAGCGGACTCAAAGACATTAAAGAGAACAATAAGAGACTTATTCAAGAAATGGTATCGTTTATGCCAAAGCAAGAGCTAAGCAGTTTTGCGGAGTCACTCATAAATATTACTTCGATAAAGCGAAAAGTTTCGGCCGAGCAGGAAACTGTCGGTGGGCCGATCGACGTTGCGGTAATATCTAGGTCTGATGGGTTCGTTTGGGTAAAGCGAAAACATTATTTCGAAGCTGGCCTTAACCCTAGATTTTTCTTTAGGAAATATGGCATGTTAGTGCCGAATGGAGCGGGGAGTTAGAGCCATGATGAAAGAGGCAAAAGACCGCAATCCGGAAGAACAATTGCGCAGGACAGACATAACCTACAGGCGGATGCCCGAGAAAAACCCTCCGGACATTATGCGTAAGGTTTCGGAACGAGTAGGTAAACGGATAGCGGAGATTTTCTCGGAAAAAGCCCCCAACGTGTCCAAATGACTTAATGCTTGGGTAGTGAGGCTGCGGGGATTTTATACCTAGTGATCAAGCTGGCCTCCACGGAAGCGCACAGAGTTCAATCAGCGGTTTAATAGGGATTGCCCTATAAAACAAAATGGGCGCCCCCCCCCGTCGTCGAAGAGCGATATGGGGCTACGGCAACCAGTCAAGCCGCCTGTTTTGGCTCTAAACGGATCGCCTCTACCTTGGCTTCGACCAAATCCACGATGTGGTCGATCATGTTGGTGCCTTCGACGCGGTGGTCGGTGCGGCCGGCGGCGTAGACCATGTGCATGCCGTTGCCGCCGCCGGTGACGCCGAGATCGGTCATCAAGGCTTCGCCGGGGCCGTTGACCACGCAGCCGATGATGCTGAGGGTCACCGGCGTTTCGATGTGGGCAAGACGCTCCTCCAGGGCCGCGACGGTGCGGATGACGTCAAAACCCTGGCGGGCGCAGGAGGGGCAGGAAATGATTTTGACGCCGCGGTGACGGATGCCGAGGGATTTGAGGATTTCCCAGCCGACATGGACTTCCTCGGCGGGTTCGGCGCTGAGGGAGACGCGCAAGGTGTCGCCGATGCCGGCCCATAGAAGGCTGCCGAGGCCGATGGCGGATTTGACGGTGCCGGTGCGTTTGCCGCCGGCTTCGGTGATGCCGATATGCAGCGGGTGGTCGCAGACCTCGGCGAGCTGCTGGTAGGCGGCGACGGCGAGGAACACGTCGGACGCTTTCACGCTGATCTTGAATTCGTGGAAATCGTGGTCCTGGAGAATTTTCGCGTGTTCCAGGGCGCTTTCGACGAGGGCGTCGGGGTTGGGCTCGCCGTATTTTTCCAGCAGGTGGCGCTCCAGCGAGCCGGCATTCACGCCGATGCGCATGGAGCAATTGTTGTCGCGGGCGGCCTTGATCACCTCCCGCACACGCTCGGGGCTGCCGATATTGCCGGGGTTGATGCGTAGGCAGGCGGCGCCCGCCTCGGCCGCCTCGATCGCGCGGCGGTAGTGGAAATGGATGTCGGCGACGATCGGCACGTTCACTTCACGAACGATCTCGGCCAGCGCCGCGGTGCTTTCCACGTCGGGGCAGGAGACGCGGACGATATCGACGCCGGCGATCTCGGCCAGGCGGATCTGGGCGATTGTGGCCGCGGCGTCGTGCGTGAGCGTGTTGGTCATGGTCTGCACGCTGATCGGGGCGTCGCCGCCGACCGCGACTTTGCCGACGTGGATCTGGCGGGACTTGCGGCGGTCGATCTGCTGATAGGCGCGATAGTTCATGTGCGTGTCTTCCGCTCCAGGGGCCGGGTGCGTGGGGAGGATATAGGGTTGGCGGCGGGGGCGGTCAAAGACGGGGGGTATGCGTATATTCCGAAGCTGGCGCTGCGCCCATATTGCGGTGCAGCATTGGCCTGCGGCAATCGACCTGGAAGCAGGACAATGTGATGCGAACGACGCCTGCACCTGCTGCGCCTGGTATTGCGCCTCGCCTGGCCGGCGTGCCGGAAACGATGCTTTGGGCCTTGCATAATCGGGCCGCGGAGGCGCGGCGGGCAGATGGCGCGATTGTCGATCCGGCGTGCCTGCATATCCATGGCAGCATCGACTACGATTTTGGTGCGCGTTTCGGCGACCCCTCAGGCTCCCTTGCGGTGCGCGCGGCGGCGATCGACGAGGTTTTGCGGCGCTGGTTGCTGATCCATCCGGACGGGGTGGTTGTGTCGCTCGGCGAGGGCCTGGAAACCCAGCTTCATCGCGTGGATAACGGGCGCATGCGCTGGCTCTCGGTAGACCTGCCTGAGGCGATCAGCCTGCGCCAGTGTTTTTTGCCGGCAACCGAACGCTTCCGCCACCTGGCCATCAGCGCGGCGGAGCCGGCCTGGATGGACGCGGTGGATCCGTCCGAAGGCGTGTTCATTATCGCGCAAGGGTTGCTGATGTATCTGGACCCCGCGCGGGTGGGCGGGCTGCTGTGCCGCATAGCCGACCGGTTCCCGGGGGCGGAGCTGGTGTTCGACGCCATTCCGCGGTGGTTCTCGGACATGACAATGCGTGGGGTGCAACAGACCCCGCAATACCGGTTGCCGGCCATGCCATGGGGGATCAATCGCAACGAGATCGCGCCGGTGCTGCATGGCTGGAACCCGAAACTCTCACAGGTGGCGTTCCTTGAGTATGGGGCGCCTCGCGGCTGGTGGCGGCTTTTCGGCCAAATGGTCGATCGGATTCCGGTGGTTCGCCATGAAGTGCCTAGCCTGGTGCATGTGACCATTGCCGCAAAATCCGGATCGGAGAGATCAGCCATGAATTCATCCAGACAGGACAGCGGAACCCTCAGCGGGATGTTCGCTGCCGTGACCCGAAATGCCGGTAGCAACAACGAAATTGCCATCGCCACCGGCAAGGTTATCGCCAAGCGGGTGGCGCTGGGTGTGGGCGCGGCCTTCAACCCATGGGCGGCCGACCATGCCGAGTTCGGCCGGATGGTGCCGGAGAAGGTGGAGGCATTTGCGAGTGCCGGGATGATCATGCTGGGCCGCTCCGGCGAGGGCAGCCTCAAATTGGCGCGGCTGGCATCCGACGAGGTGATGACGGCCACGCGCGCCACCGTGGCGATGGCGGCGTGCCGCAATGCCGCCAGCTTGGCCGCGGAACAGCGCCGGTTCACTCTGGCCTGGTTCGAACGCGTTTCAGCGAATTTCCTGGCAATGGGGACTTTCGCGCTGACCGCGCAGGCAGCCGCGCTGTCGCCGATCCGGGCGACGGTGGTGGGCAACGCGGCGCGGCTTGGGCGGTAGTTCTATGGCCTAGGTTATGCTGGCAATTTTGAGGCAGGTGAGGTATCAAAATGGACTAAACCGGACTAAGGTCGGCTTCGATGACAATGGTCAACATTCATGCGGCGAAGACGCACCTCTCCCGGCTCGTCGATCAGGCGGCCGCGGGGGATGAAATCGTCATTGCGCGGGCCGGCAAGCCGGTGGCACGGCTGGTTCCGCTGGCAGAGAAGCCCAAGCGAATTCTGGGTCTGCTCAAGGGGCAGCTGAAGATACCCAAGGATTTCGATGCTCCCCTGCCGGATGATGTGCTGGCGCTGTTTGAAGGCGAGTAATGCGTATCCTGCTCGACACGCACTATTTGCTGTGGCTGATGAACGAGCCGGAGATAGTTTCCGCACCAGTTCGAAGGGCGTTAATGGAGGCGGACCAAGTCTATTTCAGCGCTGTGAGTATCTGGGAAATCGCCATCAAATCTGCCCTGAGGCGCGCGGATTTTTCGGCACGCCCGGAAATTGTCGGAGACGCCGCAGTTCAGGCCGGCATGACCGCACTGCCGCTCACCTGGCAAAATGCCGCCCTGGTGGCCGATCTGCCTACCCATCATCGGGACCCTTTTGATCGGCTTCTGATCGCACAGGCTATGGCGCTCCCGGCGCGGCTTCTGACGGCGGATGTGCAACTGGCTCGGTATTCGGAGCTCGTTTGGGTGGTGCCTGTGTGAGAGAAAAGAGTCTTCTTTTCTGAAGAAAAGAAGCAAAAGACTTTTATTCCTTCGCCGCTCCCAACTCTCCGGGCATGGCCTGAAAACGGCGTACAGCCCAAACTACAAAAGTCTTTTGGTTCTTTTCTTCAGAAAAGAACATACTTCCTTCCTCTAGGAAGATTTCGTTCAGAGTCGGGATGCTATTCGGCAGACCTGGATCGCGAATGACTGGCTTCGAAAAATGCCGCTGCCGAAAGATCTGCACATTGTGGTCTGCACCCCGTGTTTCGGCGGGCTGGTGACGCAGGGCTACATGTTATCGACCACCAATTTGCTGCTGCTGGGCAGCCAGGCGGGGGTGAATATCAGCGTGGAACTGCTGGGATACGATTCACTGATCACCCGGAGCCGCAATTCGCTGGTGGCGAAATTCATGGACCAGCCGGATGCGACGCATCTGATGTTCGTGGATGCGGATATCACATTCCAGCCGGCGCAGATTTTCCGGATGGCGGCTTTCGGCAAGGATGTGGTGGCGGGGATGTATCCGCTGAAAATCCGCGACTGGTCGGCCGAGGCAATCGGCCGGGTGCGGGGCGGGGAGTCGTTGGAGACGGCGCCGCTGCGCTATGTGGGGCTGCCTTGCGGGGATGATGAGCGGCAGACGGAAAACGGATTTGTCACCGGCGCGTATGCGGGTACCGGATTCATGATGATAAGGCGGGAGGCATTGCTGCGGATGATGGCGGCCTACCCGGAGCTGAAATTTGCCGCGGCGCATGACCGCGCGCATCAGAACCCAAGCCCGCATCAATACGCGCTGTTCGATTGCATGATCGAGCCGGAGACGCGGCATTATCTGAGCGAGGATTACACGTTCTGCCGGCGGTGGCGCGATATCGGCGGGGAGATTTGGCTGGATACGCAGGGGGCGCTGGTTCATACGGGGTCGCAGGATTTCGTGGGTAACGTGGCGCTGCGATATCCACCGCCAGCGCCCGCCCAGTTGGCGAAGGCTGGCTGAAAAAGAAAGCAAGAATGTTCTTTTCTGAAGAAAAGAACCAAAAGACTTTTGTTTTTCCGCCTCTCTCACGACCGACGCGATGGCCTGGATCTTTCCGCGAGCGCCAGACATAAAAGTCTTTTGCTTCTTTTCTTCAGAAAAGAAGGCCTTTCTTGCTCTGCCTTGCCAGCCTGGTGGAGGCGGCGGTAAACCTCCTTTGGTGCCATAGAACGCGCCGGCTTGCCAAGTCAGGGAGATGAATTCCGTGCCATCCGCTTCCGCCGCGCCTGCGCGGGATTTGTTCGACAATCCGCTCGGCACGGATGGGTTCGAGTTTGTCGAATTCACCTCGCCCGACCCCACTGTTCTGGCCGAGCGATTCCGCCTCATGGGATTTACCGCCGTGGCGCGGCACCGGTCCAAGAACGTGGTGCGCTACCGGCAGGGCGACATCAATTTTTTGTTGAACATGGAGCCTTCCGGCCAGGCGGCGGAATTTCGCGGGCGGCATGGCGCATCGGCGAATGCGATGGCGTTTCGGGTGCGGGATGCTGCGCAGGCGTTGAGACTGGCGTTGGAGCGTGGGGCAAAGCAGGTGGCGGGTCCGGTAGGGCCGATGGAGCTGAATATTCCGGCGATCGAGGGGATCGGCGGCAGCAATCTGTATCTGGTGGACCGGTATGGCGCGCAGGAAATCTATGACGTGGATTTTGTGGCGATCGAGGGTGCAGCCCAACAGGTTGTGGAGAACTCGGTTGGGCTGACCTATCTGGATCACCTGACGCATAACGTGTTCCGCGGCAACATGGCGAAGTGGGCCGGCTTCTACGAGAGCATCTTCAATTTCCGGCAGATCCGGTATTTCGATATCGAGGGCAAGCAGACCGGGTTGTTTTCCAAGGCGATGACGAGCCCTTGCGGCAAGATAAGGATACCGTTGAACGAGAGCCAGGACGACAAGAGCCAGATCGAGGAGTTTCTGGCCAATTACAAGGGCGAGGGCATTCAGCATCTGGCCCTCGGCACCGACGACATTTTCGATACCGTGGAAAAGATGCGGGCGCGGGGAATCGAATTCCAGGATACCCCGGAAACCTATTACGAAGCGATCGATACGCGTGTGCCGGGGCATGGCGAGGATGTGGAGCGCATGCGCCAATTGCGTGTGCTGATCGACGGTGCGCCGACCGAGGGCCAGGGTTTGTTGCTGCAGATTTTCACCGCCAATGCGGTAGGGCCAATCTTCTTCGAGATCATCCAGCGCAAAGGCAATGAAGGATTTGGCGAAGGCAATTTCAAAGCGCTTTTCGAAAGCCTGGAACTGGATCAGATTCGCAGGGGCGTGCTTGCTGATCATAAATTGCCATGAAGCCCTCACTCTCCCACCGCTTCGCGGCGGGCCTCTCCCGCAAGCGCGGGCGAGGGTTTGTTGAAGCAGGCAGTATCGTGATTTTCCGAAGGGTTCGCGGATGCTGATCGCGGCGATTGCCGTGCTCAGTTTCGTTGTCATGGCGGGTATCTGGCTTGGGGCGCTCTATATGCTGGTGGACCGGCCGCCGGCGCGGCTGGGCTGGCAGGGGGCGCTGCATGGCGTGGGCGGCATTGTCGGGTTTGTGATTTTGGTGATCGCGTTGCGGGAAAATCCGCCGACGGTGCATGCGGTGAAGATGGGCGTTTCGGCTTTCGGCGTTTTTTCGGGCGCGCTGATTGGGGTTGCGTTGGCGATCGGGCTGGCGATCTTGGTGCGCCATGTGCGGCGGCGAGCGGTGCCGCTGGGGTTGGTGGCGGGGCACGGGTTGCTGGCGGTGGTTGGATACACGCTGCTGCTGACGTATCTTACGATGTTGCATTGAGATCATTGTGGTTGCCGGGGGGGATGGCGGGCGCAGCCCGCCCTACGGCAACCTTTGGTTTATCAGGGTGCGCGGTTGTAGAAGGTTTCTGGTTGGCGGCATTTTTTGCATGGCTGACCATTGGCTTTATCGTGAGCTTAACTTTGCTGTGCCCTTATAAGGCCGCTCCCGGTCGCTCATATGCGGCCGTCCATGACGCCTCTCGCACGTGCCGCGAGCTCCTGCCCCGGAGCACAAGCAACGACGGCAGCGTCCTTTGTCGCCGAACCGGCCAAAAGCGGCCGGAGAACGCTTTGAGGGATACGGCTATGTTGGCTTTCCGGGTGACCGCGACCTGCCCTGCGAAACATCACGCGCAGGATATCCAGAGTTTTTAGGCCGGGCGCTCCCCGGCCGTAAAAACGCTGTCTGTCCTTCCGGACGGAGAAAATCCGTCCGGCACCTGTGTGATCTTTCCTGCAAGGTTTCCGTGCCATGAGCGAATTGCGCGCGCGTCTCGCCGCCTGCCTGCCCTGTGTCGACGATGTTGTGGCCCTGGAGCGGCCGACGGAGCCGATGCATTGCCTGCGCCCTGCGACTATCATTGGCGCCGCGGAGGCGTTTGTCGGCGGGTTCGCCGGCGATGTGCTGTACGCCGTGAAGTGCAATCCGGAACCGGCGGTGCTCGAGGCGCTTTGGGAAGGCGGTGTGCGGCATTTCGATTGCGCATCGCTCGCCGAGGTGGCGCTGGTGTCGCGCGTTCTGCCGAGAGGCAAAATCCATTTCATGCATCCGGTGAAATCGCGGCGGGCGATTGCGGCGGCCTATGCGGTGCATGGCGTGCGCGATTTCGTGCTCGACAGCGCGGAGGAGCTGGAAAAAATCCTGCATGAGACCGGGCAGGCTCGGGATCTGGGGTTGATCGTTCGGCTGGCCTTGCCGGCGGGAACCGCGCGCTACGATCTTTCCGGCAAATTCGGCGCGTGGCCGGAGGAGGCGGTGGCGCTGCTACGGGCCGCGCGGCCGCATGCGGAAAAGCTTGGCGTGAGTTTTCATGTCGGTTCGCAATGCCTCGATCCGCTGGCCTGGCGGTCGGCGATCGCGCTGGCCGGCCGGGTGATCCGTGCCGCCGGCGTCGCGGTGGAGGTGCTGGATGTGGGCGGCGGTTTCCCGGTGGCCTATCCCGACATGACTCCGCCGCCATTGGGCGCGTTCTTCGCCGAGATCGAAGCGAGCGTGGAGGCGCTGGGCATGCCCGGCCTCGCGGTGTGGGCGGAGCCGGGCCGGGCGCTGGCGGCTTCCGGCACGTCGGTGGTGGCCCAGGTGCTGCACCGTCGGAATGACACTTTGTTCATAAATGACGGCGTCTACGGCAGCCTTTCGGATGCCGGGTTGCCCGGGTTTCGGTTTCCGGTGCGGCTGCTTCGGCCCTCGCAGGCGGCGGGCCGGGGGTTCGGCTTTTTTGGGCCGACCTGCGACAGCGCGGACTTCATGCGCGGCCCGTTTGTGCTGCCCGACGATGTCCGGGAAGGCGATTGGATCGAGATCGGCCAGTTGGGGGCCTATGGCGCCTGCCTGCGCACCGGGTTCAACGGGTTTACCGAGGGAAGGTCGGTAGAGGTGCGGGACGCGGCAATGGCTACCAAGGCACCTGTGTAATCAAGTGAGATCAGATGCGTCGCCCGTTGGGCGACGCATCCACCGCGCAAAGTGGAAAGCGTCAGACACCGGGCTTGGCGGAGGGATCCGACATATGCAGGCCGTAGGATTCACACCACGCCCGGAGAGCATTGAGGGTGCTCTGCTCCTCGAACCGGTACCATTGATCGAGCAAGTTGCGTTCGCCAAGGACTTGCTTGAAACGGCGAAATGCGCCTTTGCGCCGGAACATATCGCGTATGTCGGCCCAATCATCCGGTATGGTTTCCCGCACAAATTCAAATACCATATCCTGCCCTAGGCCAAGCTCTCTCTTGCTGGGCAGGGCAACGTAGTCGTCGGACGTCTCCAAATCCTCCGGAATCTCTTCGTCGGGATCCTTGTAGTCGGTGATGATATAGGTTTTGCCGGTGCTGAGGGAGACGAAGGCCTTGTTGTCGTAGCCGGATGCGACATTTGCGATGTCAAACGCGGCAAAGAGGTCGTGCGCATCCACCTTCACTGTGCCGACGGCCATGGCGGTCGATCTCCTGAATGTATCGATCTGGAGCTGTCATGTGGACGTCCAGCAATCGGTCAGGTGTCAAGGCGCACATGCGTCCGAATCGTATTTGTGCAT
>Ga0116231_10014338_pt1 | contig 10691 bp, 11 predicted proteins | sample S1TSphgellanicum_2_FD_89695 | JGI IMG/M metagenome (GOLD analysis project Ga0116231, IMG submission 89695) | Host-associated microbial communities from peat moss isolated from Minnesota, USA - S1T2_Fd - Sphagnum magellanicum MG | ecosystem: Host-associated > Plants > Peat moss > Unclassified... | reverse complement strand
ATTTCATTTATTCATTTTTTTTTATTTTTTTTCACTAAAAAAAAAAAAAAAATTTTTATTTTTTTTTTTCTTTCAGCCCACACCCCCCTTTTTTAACCCCCCCCCCCCCCCCCCCCCCCCCAAACTAACCCTTCAACAAATTGTTAATGCTAATTCAAAAATCAATTGTTCATTCATCCCAACTTGAACAACAAGATTATGAGTAATTGCTTAAAAGACTAGTCACATCCTCTAGTTTGTTACAAAATTGTTTTTTGAAGCTTCGATTTTTGTTTTTATCATCTCTAAATTTTTTTTCAATATTTCATTCATAATTTATTCAACTACTACTTGCTTTAATTAGATAAAGACATCTTTCCATTAGATTGTTATGATACTAAATATTGTGAGCATATTAACCTTCCATTATTTCTTTGTGTGGTATCCATGCATTTATTAAATGATTTATAGTCACACAATTTTCCTAATAGGAATTTCAAAGCTGACTCATTCAATCCCTCTGAAGCATGAAATAAACATGTAGTAGTACTCTATGCCCAATTCTATTTTTTGAATTGGAAAATCAAGGAACCAATTTACATCTTTGCTAATTAAGCTTGAAAATTTGATGTAGGAGCCTATGCACTTTTCCAAAGCTCCCAGTCACATTTACTAACCTCTCCTTGATCCACCCTAGAAGCTTTGAAGCAAGCCCTGACAAAAAAACATTTGGCCCTTGAGGCCCAAATCTTGATGTGTAACGTGCACCGACCAATAAGATTGCTGCATAGTCTCCAATGTGCCTTATGGCTTTCCCTGGAGAATACATCTTCCTTATCAACAAGATTTACTTTCAAGCTTCAATGATTAGTGACTGATGCATCATCCACAAAACCTAGCAAGAAATTAGTGGCATCTAGTTATTGTTGTGTATCAAAAATTCACAACTGTTGGGATTTTGGGGAAATATGTTTACCTATTGACTGGTTGATAACCTTCATGTAGAGATTTTCATAGTACTCCCTCCTTCACTACTTGTAGGGTTGCAATGAAAGGATACCTAATACTCCAACTAGCTTGTCACTCCCACTGATTATTTGGTTGCTTGGCAAGCTATCTAGGTATTTCATTCACTCCATAAGCTCTAGATGTCATGGACTTGGGTACAATAGACATGGCATCACCACACATCGTCCCATACCATCATTGAAGTTGATTCCTTTAGACATCTTTCCACCACCCGTACCCACCATCACCACACATTGTCCCATATCATCACTAAAGTTGATTCCTTCAGACATCTTTCCACCAACCACACAAAGAAGTATGGTACCCCTTTGATTCCCCTTCATTATCTTGTCAACTTTGTTAGATGCCTAGGAGATGCCCTCTTTGTATTCCTACAGTGTTGCTTCAATGATAAAGGTGTTGCGTGGTTCCCTAAGCACATGCTTCTTGGCTTCAATCACTACCAAAACGCCTTTGCTTTCCCACGCTATATACACTTGGTTTTCATTCTCAAAAGATGGGAAGAAAACAACAATACCCTTTGGAACCACAAATGAAATGTTACTTATGAGCCTTCCTAGTTTGTCTACCTGATCAATGCCACCATGGCAAAATTCAAATAGAACACACAAGTGGTCACAGTGTAACCGACGACTCTTTGTTTGCAAAGACCTTTTTGTTACAAGCAATCACCCCTTGAAGTAAATAAGGCCAATTGTGTAATTCAAAGCAAATGGATTGGGAGAACAACAAAACCTACAGAATTGGAACAAGGTACTAACATACATACTTTCTCAGGAGGCAAATGTGGAAAGAGGCAATCACACAGTTGAGAAATAGGCTACAAGGTGCCTCCTATTAATACAATGGCTCTGGCTTCTTTGACCACCTGCATCAAACCACTACATGTGATCATCTTGGTTCTTCTCCAAACATAAGAATGTTTCACCAATCACAAATCCCATGTTGATATGCAATTCATGAAGGATCCCATGGCCCATAGTTCTAGGCTTTGAACTAGCAACAAACAAGTATTTTGCTTATAATCAAAATTGATCAAATTATTAAAAAATGAATTTATACCAAATCCAAGCCCTCAAAAAGACCTTCACCCTTGATTGCTAATGTTTTGAAAATGGCCCATTGTCTACTTTTTAAAAAACAATTTGGATATTAAAATTTGGCAATTCTTTCCAAAAATTTAACAAAATTAGTCAAATTTACACTAGAAAAACACATTTATCCAAAAATTTCCCAATTTGTTTGGTTCAACAAATGAGAAATTCTATTGAAAAACTATCAATGCTTGCCGCACAAGGATTTTGAGTCTTAAGGGGAGTCAAAAGAATAAACCAAAGATTAACAAAATAAAATAATTAACAGCAATGAGAATCTGCCCACCAGTGACACTACAACAAAACAATGTCAGGCAATTTGCAAATCTAGGGATAAGCAAACAAGTTACCATCAATGAATACTTGACTGCCATCTGGAAGTTACCAATTCATTACAGTCTAGCAACAGACCCAATGATCAAAACCACCCAAAGTCACATTTGTTTTTAATTGATATTATATTAACTATACTATTATATCATATATATTAATTCACTACGTCTGTCAGTGTGTGTGTCTGTCTGTAAAACCTGATCTCCCCAACAACATGACAATTATTACCACTACTTTCTAAGGCAATTAATTGTGGTAAATAATAAATAAAAAGAATTTTTTACCGTGGCATTTAAAGTTTTGTTTGACCTTGGTTACAGCATTAATAATATAATGAAAGTAAATAAAGTAAATGAGTTGTTACGTAAGCAAAGGCAAGTAAGTAATTACGTAAATAAAAGGTAGTAAGTTAAAGCAAGTAAAAATAAAAGTGAAGTAAACTTAAGGTAATAAGTAGCCTAAGTAGCTCATGGGGTAGTATGAGCCCTAGAAGACTTTTGTAACAGTCTTTTCAAGGGGTCACAAATTTACACGTCGATATCACTAATTATTTATTACTGAGGGGCCCAAAAAAAAAAAAAAACCTTGAGTGTGACGATGGGCCAAAGGTCCCCAGCCCACCCATGCTGGCCCACCGTCTGTGCCTTACAAGCACGGGTTACCACTAGTTATTGTTAATTGAAGAATTTTTCTTTTAGTGCACAAGGTTGGTCATCTTTTTGAAAATTACAGGTAATTTTTTTTTTGTCAATTGCAAATAAAAACTTGGGAAATACGAAGAGAGGTGCCATTAACAGAGTGACCACATGCAATTACTCAACCACCCAAAACAACATCACGCACTATTGTCAAGCCCTCCATTCCTGGCAAGGGAAAACCTTCTACCAAAATCTCACAACCCATCACGCCACAAACTTAATATCAATCTTGCACACAAAGATACAAAAATCTCAAGATTGCCACATGTGAACATTTAGCACCAATTTTAGGAACATTTTAGCCTTGTTAATTTGTCAATTTGGGGAAAGGTCACATACATTTTTACAAAAATGACATCAGTTTCAAATAAGGGTACTATTTATTTACTTTGGAAGTTCTATTTATTAAACATTTCAGAATTTAAAGTAGATTGAACAATCTTCAATCTTGAAAATGTTTCTATAACACTTAACAATGAGGTTGACAATATAGTTAAAGATGTTCAAATTTACCTTCTTGAATGCTACATACCTCCATACCACAAGTCTTGGTCTACTGTTGTTTGTTCAATAAAGGTATCTGCCTCAACCTCTCAATCATACACTACCAACCAATGCCAAGTGTTAAGCCTCGAATTCAGGCACTAGTCCAATTTACTGTGTACATTAATTATAGAGAAGAGATATTTCAGATCAAACAGCTAAAAGGATATCTAGAAAGGCTGAAATTGCATGTTCATAATTGGAATATGCAATTGAAAATCAGAGACAATTGTCGTTGCCAGAATTTGGACTTCCAAGATGTTCAACACCTTTGCGATATCTATACAAGGAAGGAAATCTCCACCAAAATTAATGTAGGAAAAATATACTATCCACTTGCTCATTGGCAACCACCAAGACAATCAAGCTATGCTATCTTCTGGGAACAACACTACATTTGTTGAGTTTTGGTGTTTGCAGATATAGGAGGCACGCATGCAAACTATATACCAACATGTTAAAAAAATATTGCAAACATGTGAGGCTGTTATGTGTGGCAGAACTCAAAAGGTTGCTTATAACGTTGGAAGTGCCCAATCTTCAACTACTTCACACCCTGAGACATATCCAAATTTAAACATTTCAAACCTACTAAACTAAAGGTGCAGACACTCTACCTTTGTGCTACGAAATGGGACATTCCAGGAATTTTTCCTAGCATTGATTGGGGCATCCCTAGAATTTGACCTGCAAGATAATCATCTACAATGAGTACATTAAAACACACCCAATGCAGTTCATAAGGCAGTGAAGTGATAGAACCCCCATTCAATTGGAGAGGAAGTTGGCAATCACAGTTAGAAGAACTACATATCATGGAGACATTCCCCATTCCCAGCTGATAAAAGACAAAAAGGGTAATGTTGAAGACAAATGGACCATCAGCCAAAAAGTTATCTGTAGCTGTGAGTGGGGATGGTTTGAATGAGATGCAATATACTGTGCTCCAAACTTCTTCATGACATGCTTGTCAAACTTCTTCAAAATCTGCCAAAGAACAATTGCATTAAGTTCCACAAATTGTAGCAGTGAAACAATTCTGCAATTATAAGTGTAACATGTAGCCCTAGTTTGCTAACAAGTGGACACTTAAGAGGACACTTGCATCTCCTTCTATAATATGTGGGATCCTCATAGATGCAAATCCCCCAATGTCATTGTTTCACCATACCCTTTGTATGAAGTTTCCATGGAGAATGTATCATATAGTGCCTTACATTAATGGCCCTGATGCGTACAACTAAATCAGCCATATATGGACAATTACACGTAGTTACGTTAAAATTGTCTACCCCCAGTAGGACATTGAGGTCATCTATGACAAACAAATTTGAATTTGAGGAAAACAACACTGAACCAAAATGCCACACCCAATGACCAACTAGAAAGCCTCATTCAAATATCTCCTCAGTCACAACAATGCCTTGCATTGTGGTTTGTGAAGAATGAATAGGTTAGCATCCAATCTCTCATCATATAGATGCAAAATTGTAACAAACTATCCTAACCATGGATAATAGGTGTTGATGACCTTGTTATAATAACGATGTACAACCATATGTTGTGTCCACTCATAATAATGGTCAATAGTCACTAAACCATTGTTGCACTTGGTGTAGTAGGTCCAAACTACTCAAACAATAATTTTCAGCACCTTCCTGAATGATGGGAAGAAACAGTACCTTGCCAGTTGCGTAGGACCTTGAGTTGGTGCCCGTGATCATGTCAAGGGTATTAAAATTGCTTAATAGGCCACGCAAAACATGTTATAGCCATTGCCAAAACAAAGAAACCTCACACACGTGGTGGAGTGAATTGCTGCTTCATGTCTCAAAATGTGTTACAGGCTTGTAGCTCAACCAACATCCTCATCATCATCAAATGGTCTTTGTAGTGCTTCAGCTGCCAGGATGACATCATCCCCACTCAATTCAATGGAACTTACAAGTGCCGTGTTGCTTGGCAAATCAGGAATTTCCAGTGGAACTTTTGCTCCGATACAATTATCAAGTAGAGTAACTGTGTCAATAATGTTCTCTGATATGACTCGCCTTGACCTTGGTTCCTTATGGAGGACAACCTTCCAATGTGGCTGGTTTGGTTCTTCATAAAAGAACAATTACTGCACTTGGGCTGGGAACATATATGGCTCATCAACTTCAGGTTGTAGGTGGCGAAAGGCCAGCAAAAAACCATCCTCATCACACCTATACGTGGGCTTACCCCACTTGTCAACACCATTTCTAACCCAATCAAACTTGTACAACACGACTAGCTATGAAACAGGACCATAATCCATGAGAATTATGTCCCTCAACACCCCAACATATTGTACAGACCCTAGTGTGGTGCCTTCTTGAGATTCTTGTTGTTGTTGGAAAACAGATGCCACACTCGAATCATATGTAGCCATTGAGGTGTTCATATGTGTATCTCCACATACCCTAAAGTGGTTGCCATATGACCGGATTCATGTATATCTTGAAGCGTAAAATTGTGGTTGAATTGGTAGATGCATAAGGTCCATGTCCTCAATTTGCCCACCTTGAGCAATGTGGTTCATGATTTGTTCGCAGACCCAAGTTGCTAAGTCTTGTACTTCCCCAAGCTCTGTTAGATATTCCACAGGCCTCCATGTTGTTGCAGGCCCTCTGTGCCACTGGGCTTCCCACTTCGCTCGCAGACTTGTTATTCGTGCCAGGCTTCCCACTCTGCTCGCAAACTTGTTACTCGTGCCGTCTCTTGTTCATGCTTACTGCACCCCCCTCCCACATGTAAACAATTCCTCTCCAGCATTAATAGCCCATATATTTGAATTATTGGACAAACATAGACATAGCTAAAAATCCTATGTTAAGTGGGGTGAGTAATTGATTGCAAATGTTATAGAGAGTGATCACAATCAGACATCAAGGATTATAATTACCCAATCCACCCAATACCACATCTTTGAAGGTCAATGAATTGCATCATGATGATTGTAGGTATGGCCATGAAAACTGGTATTTCTAGCATCATTGGGTAATTTTACAAATGACTGCCTTTTGGACACAAGTTGATCCATAACCCAAATCTCCCTTGTATGTCATATGTACGCACCGGACCCATGGTGCCAAGCAAGGGACATTCGTGAGCACATACTGACGTGCTAGTTCTCAAACAATAGGGTCAAGATGAAACTGTGTTACAGCACCCTCAAGAACCTCGTCACACACACCTTCCTCCTCATCTGGATCCCAAATCCAAGATCTTACATGCCTGAACTCATGCATGTATTCAACAAAAAAACCAATCATTTCGTCATATACATAACCTTTTGCCATGGATGCTTCAGGCCTTGCCTTGTTATGTACATACCCTTTAAAAAATCTTCATTGCCCTAGAGTGCATAGGGCCACAAATGTTAAGCTCTTCAACCACATGCAATACTAGATGAGTCATCACATCAAAAAAGGCCCCAAGCAACTCCCACTCAGCTAGGGAGAGCATTGTTGCCATGTCATCTTGTAGAGATGAAAGGTTAGCTAGATCCCAGACCTTCCCATAAATGCACCGGAAAACTCAACTAAGCTGCATCAAACACAACCTAACATGCTCGTCCATCAACCCCCTCAAAGCTAATGGTAGTAATTGTTGCATCATGACATGCCATTCATGGCTTTTCATCGACCCCAATTTCCTATCTGCAATGTGTTTAGCTACTACACCACAGTAGTCTATCAACACCTTCACAGATGCCAGCCCATTCAAAAAAGTTTTCAGCTCTTCTTACTTTAAGACATATGGGGCCATAGGTTTGAAAATCATGCCAGGTATCCAAGGGTCCTGTGTTAGCCACAGGTGTGGACGAACTGCACATACTTCCATGTCGTAGCAGACCTTGATTGCATCCTCGAACCTGAACAAGAACTTGATTAGGCTCCCACACACGCTTTTCTCTATGTGCATTACATCCAAAATGTGCCGAACCAACAAATGCTGTAAGTGAGTAATCGAGTTAGTTGGTGTTTTGTTTTTAGAATTTGCTTCAAATAGCTAATGGATCTGTTGCAATCTGGGCATCTACATTTTGCTTGTTGGCTAACATACTTAGCAATACTTCATGCAAATGGAATGCGAAATAGATAGGTGCCCAACTTGCCAATATGGCAATGTAAACAAAGTAGAAAGGCGCTTGACCCCAGCTTTCCGTGATGGGCACCCAATTGCTCCCAAAACATTGCCTACCCTAACCCACTCCTCAGTTCGCCTTGCTTGTCACATTATTTCTTCAACACTTGTTCTATGTGGCCTCCTTTGCAGCTCTTCCCTGCCATCAAAGTGTCTTGCATTAGGGTGAGTCTTATATGGATGGTTTCACTGCAACCATCGACGAATCCATTCAAAGATAGGTTTCCCAAGTTTTTTGGACAACCTACTGACCATTCTTGAACCATAGGGAGGATATGCCCTGTAGCCTTGATGTTGGCAACCAGAGACAATACCATAGCCAGGGAGGTCGTGTATGGTCCACATTAGTATTGCCCTAAGCATAAAATGTCATCCACCTGTAGGCTGTAGCACATCAATGCCTGGCACTCCTTTCCATAGTTCATGCAACTCCTCCAGCAAAGGGGCTAAGTAAACATCAAAGTTGTAGCTCTTGACACTATTGGGCCTTGGGATTATTAATGACAATAACAAGAAAAATTGTCGTGTCAACATGCATGGTGGAAGGTTGTAGATCAATAATAAAACAAGCCATGTTGACTAGGCATTGTTCTTCTCCCCAAATGTGTTAACTCCATTAGTAGCAAGACCTAATCGAACATTCCTATTGTTAGCTACAAAATCAAACCAGGTGGAATCGGTGTGATGCTAAGTTTTGTTGTTAGGCACATGGTGAACTTTGCCATTAGTGCTCCAATTTCTACTTTGCCACGTCATTAGGTCAACTGTTGTTGTGGCTCGATACATGCGAAGCTTAAGAATTAACTTAAGAATTTAGTGGGAAGTGTCGCAAGATTGTCACTACCACACGAGTTCTGCCATGTGCCTTGTACTGATCAACTCCACGTTAAGGGTAGGACTCAAGTGCTGCAAATTATTTTCTAAATAAAACATATTAGTTTACACAAGCATGTATGTTCTGATAATTCAGGCCCACCTTGGTAGTTAGAGTTTTTGTTGCATACATGCTAGGGGGTAAACTGTTATCCTTCGGTAACAGATGTCTATGGAGTAGAGCCAATAATTCATCAGCAAATTTGTTCAAGACATTGTGCACTTTGTATATGTTCATCAATAACAATGTCAATGCAAGCACGGTGGACCTAGACCCGAAGAACAAAGGCTAGCACGCTTCTCGTAAGCAATTAACCTCATTTGCAATGTCATCATCATTAGGTGCCACTCTTGTTGCTCCCATGTTAAGGTCCTCATCTCCCATGGGTTGGGTTACATCACCATCTTCAACCTTGAGCTCTGGTTAGCCATGCATAGTCTCAGGTGTGGATGCCAACAGATCCATGATCTCACATGCATCTTGCACAATCTGCAATCCTTTCGTCCCATGTGCAGCAGGATGTTCATGCATGACCTCATCTATTGCACCAAGGACTACTTCATTTGCAGGTGGGAAAAGATGATGCAAAAGTTGTCCTACATTAACGCCCTCATTAATGACTTACTGTCATGTTTGCTACCCATTCTTCATCAAAATCGTCAAGTAGGCCAGGTACTTTCCACACCCTAAATAAGGGGTGCCTACCATTTGCAATGAGATGTTCACAGACAATGTGAAGCAAAAGTGGGTAGCCCTTACCCTCACATTTGGTGCATGGGCACTGCATTTTATTCACCCCATGTTGTGAGGCCCATGTAAACTCCTGCTTCCACAACTTGTCGTCCCTTGTTTGCCGCCTTGCATATTCACTAACTGGGCCATGTAGGTGGCAAACTCCAAGAGGCATTTCAAGTGCCAATTCCTAGAGAGGAGCAGCGAACACCTCAATCTCTATGACAGTGGTCTTTATGATAGTAGTAACATATCTAGATCATCAACTTGACAGGTGTAGGAGTTTGTCTTTATTCAAACTAGTGTGAACCCCGTGCATAATGCACAGGTGTGTTATTTCAACAATGTTTGGTCCCCCCTCGCCCCGGCGATTCTTTATATTTTTCCAATTGCTGCTAAACACTGGTTTCCATCGGATCACACTGGGCCGCCAGAGTGATTCATGTGGGATCAAAGGGGTTGTTCAAAAAAATTCTATTTCAAAATCTTAAATGGACCCTTAATTGTGTGACTATTGTTGCAAATATTTGGAGTTATTACAATGTTTTGGCTACCAGTCCTCCTTCAAATTCCTGGTGTTTCCCTACACTTAATAAATGACCTTGGGTTCACTGAGTTCATAGGGTCAGGGAAAAGGTACCCCAACTGCCTGACTCCGTCCACCATCTGGTTTATATACCTAAAGTGAACAAACAGTAGAAACTGAGGAGCCGGAGAAGCGTCCTAATGACACCGCGTTCACACGGAAATAGTTTTCCTACTTCTGTCCAGTCAGTCACACGTGCCTGCCCGACCCCCCATCCCCGGCAGCACTCACGTATTGCTGATCCAAAACGGGCTGCCCGCCCGGGCGCCGAGAACGCGGCGCGGCCGCGCCGACTAAGGTAGAACACAAAACCGTCACAAACGGACAAAACCGTCACAAACGGACGTAGTGAATTAATATTAGTGGGAATCCGTGACCTTTGGTCACTGTGAAGTCCCCCAGTTTATTTATTTAAACCGTATTTATTTCCTTTAAATCGAGATCGTGCCCCTCCCGAGCAAGACGGTTTCGAGCTTGATTTGAAAAATGGTTTTGGGACAACATATTTATATAAAATGTCTGGTGATTGGCAAAAGCCATTACGTACACACTCTAAATCTTGTTGTTGATTGGCAAGATTGCTTGATTAGTCTCCAAAGCATGGTCTCCCACTTTCAAGTTTATGGGTGAGGCTGGGGTATAGAATCAAAGCT
>Ga0116231_10014337_pt1 | contig 10692 bp, 8 predicted proteins | sample S1TSphgellanicum_2_FD_89695 | JGI IMG/M metagenome (GOLD analysis project Ga0116231, IMG submission 89695) | Host-associated microbial communities from peat moss isolated from Minnesota, USA - S1T2_Fd - Sphagnum magellanicum MG | ecosystem: Host-associated > Plants > Peat moss > Unclassified... | reverse complement strand
TGATTTTAAACTTTCAAAAGGAAATAAATGTAATTATGTACATTATTGAATTAAAAAAAAAAAAACTCGAATCGTTTCATTTGAACAAAATCTCAATAATATATGAATTTTCAAAGTTTATGTTTTTGTAATGTTTAAAACAAAGTATTTGATAAATAAAATGTAATGTAATATAGTATCACAACAAATGTGGTGGCTTGATGGTAAAGGTGTTTGACCCCATTCCAAAGGTCAAGGGATTGAACCTCATGGGTGGTGTTGTGCGTGATCAACAATGGTATGTTCTCCATATTCTCCTATCAAATTCTTTTAGTCTAGGTGCCTAGGTTAATTACATGGCCTACTTAACTACCTAGGTTAAGTTTTTAACCTAGCATAGGTAGTGACACGTGTCAATAAATAATAAGTTTTAAAAATCATGAAATTATCAATAATATTCTATATTAAATAATTATAATTTAATTAATTTCTATACTGATTAGTTAATTAATTAGCAAGTGAATGGTTTGGTAAATTTATATTTCACTTGAGAATAACCTTGTTTCACTAGGTACTAATGAAACAAGTCATTCTCCGTAACAACTGGTCCCCGTTCACTAGGGGGTTACACAATTTCACTAGGTGAAAATGTTCAAATTCACTCAAAAATCTAATGAAACCCAAAGTGAACTAGGAGGCATTTCCTAGTAGTGAAAAAAAATGCAAATTGGGAGTTGAACCGACTTATAATAATTTAAAACTATATGTTAATAGAGGTGCACCTATATTCTATTTTTTAAAATATGGTCTCCACCTTTTGTCCTTTTAAAAATAAAAATAAAAATTTGGATATATATTTTACAAGTATAGTTTTTTTTTATTGTTTAAAATATTTGATTTAACTAGTAATTAATCTAAATAACATTTTTACTAATTTTCAAATATATATTCTCATATATCATGAAAATTTCAATAACTTCAACCTTTGATATAAATGCATCATTATTTGTATAATGCAAATTTCAAAAAAGATGAATAATTTCCAAACCAACAATTATTCAATTGAAATGTTTACTCCGAAGGACAACATTTACAAGATCTTGAACATTTCAAATGTTTATGACCCCTTCATTTTGCATGACATGTAAGTTGTTTGTTTTACTATGATAAAAAAATTTCTTTTTTATTAATTTAAAAGATTAAATTTTTTATAATGTGAACACTTGTAAGCATTATCTAACATGTTTTGAATTTAATTTGATTTTTGGATCTGCACATTGTTTATGTAACTATGATACTAATTACTTTTACCTCTTCAAAAGTTTCACATTTTTTAACAAGTCTTTAAACATGTGAACTTGACATATTAACATTTTAATAATAATCGATGCCTTGTATAATAAGTGAAATACAAAAACAACATTGAAATTAAACCTTTAATAATTCATGGTTGTGAATGTCATGATACTTTTGCCAAGGTTTGAATGTTCATGGGGTTCAACTTGATTTTCCACACATGATCTTGATGACCATTTGTGGTGCCACCTTGACTCAACTTTTCATCTTCTCCCATGATGTAAGAATGAACAAATTTAATTGCATTGACAAAAATTATTAACATCATAATATTTTACAACTCTACGACAAACTTTAATAAGATTTATTTTTGCAAATTGAAAAAGCAAAAGCTTGAGTCTTGGTTATAAAATTTTAAAAATTCGTACAAATGTAATTAACATATATTAAAAGGATTTATCTTTTGTCCTTTCAATTTAATCATGAATTCTTTTGTAAAATCCACAAATCTTCAACATCAAAACATCAACACATCAAGTTGTGATTTTATCATTCATCAAGTAAGAATCATTTTATTTCAAATTGTCAATTTTAATACGATGATTCACTTAAAATGATTCAATCTAATTAATGGGTCCCACATAAATTATATAGGTTGAACTTTTAAAACATGTTTGTTATCACTTGGTCTTATTTGCCCAATTTCAAGAAGATGGGTCACTCCATAATTTAAACATGTTATGTTTATAATTTATCCTAGGTTTTCATTGTTTTCACACAAGAACCCCATCCCAAAATTACATATTAATATTATTTTTCATGTTACACCCACAAACTTGACAAAATCCCTTTATTTCTCAAAAAAGACATAATAAAATCAAATAACATAATGATAAGAAACATAAAACACATAACTCAATAAAAAATAATGGGCTAAATTACATAATAATTAGGCAATTATCATGCATTGTTGCCCCATTTCATAAGACGACATTATTTAACATACTATAATAAACTATTGCAAAGAATGTAATTATTCTTATTTGTTGATGGCATGACACTTTACCACTTGTGAGTTTAATAAATAGTTTTTATCAAGATAAAAACTTGATTCTAACAATGCGTCAAACATTTAAATACAATTCTTTCATTCCTTAAGTTCTTGGATAATTTTATTTTTTTTGGATTTTTGAATCAATCAATTTATTTCTTTTCTCTAGGATTTCGAATAACGCAAATGATTTGTAAATTCAACCTTTTATGAAACCATAATGAAAATTTCAAATTTGTTTATAATATTTAATTATAAATAAATAAAAATACTAACGTTAAATGACTTTGCTTCATACCGGTTAATCATATGATGATTCTAGAATTAACATTGTCAAAATCGACATGATGCACCAAAATTGTGTTCATTCGTCCAGACACATTTACCATTTTTTTTGGTGATTGAAAAATTGTAATCAGACCAATTTTCATGACCAAAAATGATCGAAAATTTTTGGTTGCCCAATTTTCTTGTCATTGAATTGGGTGATTGAATTGTTTTCTATTTGTCCAAAAAAATTGGGAGTTTCTCAAACACTTTTAATTGTCCAATCAACAATGGCCATTGATTTAGTAATTGAAAAGCAATTTGTCAATACCCAAAAATTTTGGGTTGCCAATTTTTGGTCATCTGCGGTCACTAGTGTGGGCAACCAAAATAATTCAGTTGCCTTTGGTTGCCATACTAGGCAACTGAAAAATTTCGGTCGCAAATCAAGTTTAAAATGTGAAAATAATAATTCGATAGTTGAATGGAGTAACATAATTTGAATCATTGGCAAAAATCTATATATATACAACAATGGTGATATTAGGCATGAGGGTGCATTTTTAGATGTGTACAAAAGGACAAAATGATATGTAAAAATTTGTTGTATGAAAATATTAAATGTGGATGTACCTTGAAATAGATTTTGTGAAATTATGTTATTGGATGAAAAGAGGTTCATGAATTTTTTTTACTTAGATGAAAACTTAACGAGAAGCTGAATCAAATTGTTGAAAGGTGAAAAAGACAAAAGAGCTAACAATTGATGTTGATCCTTTCTTCTTTTTAGTTGTTGTGTGTTTGTGTTTTGATTGTTACATGTTTATAACACTAGAAAAATGGATGGTGTTGCTCTAGTGTGTTTTATTTCATGACGACAATCAAGTGAGTGGCTTGTTTGCTTGCCCATGTTGGTCTTTAATGATGGTAGGAATTGTTGTGGGAATTCAATGAAGAAGTGAGAGAAGGAGGCACCTTGATGGAAAGATAAACATCTGGGTATTCTTGTTGTAGTTGTTCAACATAAGTACGTGTGAGTGTGTTTGTTTGTTGTTAGAACATTTTATGAAAAAATGGTTCCAATCTTTAGGTTTGATTGGAGTCTTGAACTTTTTCATTGCACACACGAATAAAATATGTGATATCTGGTGGAAGTGATGAAAGCCATTAGGGAACAAAAAGGTTGGTTTGTGAAAGGCATCAAAATAGTTGGGTTGTAAGGATTTTGGGTGTGTGGGGAACTCATGTTTAGGGAAAGATTCAAATTGTTGGGAACTCCATGAGCATAGTTGTTTCATAACGCGTAAAAATACTAGTTTTTAAGGGGCGCATGCTTAATAACAATGATGGTTATTATCCAAGGATAGACTTGTGGCCACTCATAGATGCAAAATTAAAAAGATTTTTCTTCACCTTTTACATTTTGATAAAATCAAGTTATAATCTTCAACTTGTTTATTTATGTCTTTAGGCAGTGACATAATACTTAAGGTATAAAGGATGCATATGCAATGTAAGTAATATAAATATGTAGTAAATTGACAAGTAATAAAAGGCATTAACATGTAACCCAAGTACATTAAGAACTAATTACAACTTACATTAATAGTAATAAACAACATTCACATGTAAAACCATGTAATGTTAATAAGTAATTAAATGTAACATGTACCCTTAATGTAACATGTAATCCATGTAACAAACATAAACCATAATATGCAATAGTAACATTACCCAAGTATTATATTAACAAGGAACTTGTAACATTTATAAATTAGTAACATAGATCACAAGTTACGTATGTTGTATTAATGTTTATCATTGTTACATGTTACATGTGTAATGTGTTTAGGGTTGTTCTGCTGACCGTTGAGTGGCATTTCCCCATAGGGTGAAATCATATTATAGGTGAACCAATTTTCACAAAAAACCATGGAGTATAATTAATATTATATTACCCAGTAAATTCAGATTTTGATGACATCATTTGACAATCCTATACATAAGCAAAAAGCCCTAGAATGTGCACAACAACATTTTGGAACTCAAATTTCACTTTAAATCAAGATTAATTTCAATCCAATGGTTAAATGAAAAGGATTGAATAAAATCAATGTACACAACATATATAATGTGCAAATTTTTATCAGCCATAGAGCCTTATGTTTGTGGTTCATAAGAAATTACTAAACAAAAGAGATCTGAAAAAATAATGTAATGCCCAACTATAAAATCTCTTTCTCTTTCATTTGGTATTGGTTTTTCTTTAAATACATATAATATATATTTTTTTTTGCTGAAAAAATGAGAAAAACACATATTTTGAAGGAATTTTCAGCCAAAAATTTAAACTTCCAAATGACCTTAGATTCAATTGATGTATATTAATAATAGTGACCACAAAAATATCCAACAAAAAATTCCACCCACAACCCTAGTTTTGAAGTATGCAATTTTTCATATTTCATGATGAGTATTATTTCGTCACAAATATACTTCATATGTTGAAGTTCACTAATGTTTGTTGGAGTTTTCTTTTTAATTGATTGTCTTAAGTCTAAATATAATCCAATATACTTCAAACAAATAAATAAATCCAAAATGTGATGTTTATACTTACATAAAAAAACCAAATGCAAAAATGCAACAATAATGAAGTAAAACATCATCAACTAGTTCATGTATTGCCCAATCCACACATCTCCCATGGAAATCTACCCTTGAAGGAACAAAGGGTGGCCTTTAGATTTGCATGGTAGTTCTTAATAGCTGCATTAGTATCTTGTCGTATGTAAGGTAAGTTATGGTTACCCACCATCCACATTTGAGTTTTTTGTAGCCATTCAGACTTTATGTAATTCCAAAAGGAATTAATAGTGGGCATTTCATTTGCTACCCTTGCCAATTCAACTTTTGCCCATGGATCCAACTTTTGATCATTTGGGCAATTTGTGTTATACATTATATTTCCCAACACCTTGAGTGCACACGCACGAGTAGAAACATCCTTAATTTTAATGCATGCTTGTTTCAACCAAGTTCTTTTAACATGCCACAAACATAAGAATATTTTTGTTTCTGGTCACACCCAGCTGGTTGCATGTAATCAAACTCCAGTTACATAAAATGAACATAGGGGTACATTCAAAAAACTCCAATTATTATGAGATAATTTTAATAATGTAACTTGTAACAAACTTGCAATGTGAAAAGTTACCAAATGTGTAAAACCTAATTACAAACCATGTAACCCACAAACTTCACATGCAAGAAGTTGTGGTTACATGCAATGAACCATACTTATCATATAAGATATTATATGCACATAATATTTGCTAAAATTAAGATATGTTATCTAGATAGTTAGGTTGGGTTGGTTGTCATGCTTTGAAACTTGTTACTTGTGATAAAAAAAATTACCCACCAATGATGAGTAGAAGCAGTTGTGTCATCATGTACCTTAGGTTGTTTATTTATGCTTAGACATCATCAACAATGAATGCATTAGGGTGCCAATAAGCCTTAACAAGCAACAAGCTTTTGTTCAAAACATCCATCTAAGGGGACAAATCACGTGTCTTGTAGTTAGAAGTGATTATGTAGGCAACATGCACACCATTATGCCATTCATCAAAAACCATCATGGTGTACAATGGAAATTGTGGACACAAGAACACCAAGTTGGCATGTTATATAAAAGACAATGTTACTAATTACAAGTTACAATGGGATTGCGGGACAAAATTTATAACATGCCACATGAAAAGCTGCAAAAATAAATTACAAAATTACCACCTACATGTTAGAAAATGATAATCATCAACAAAACATGTTACATGTTAGAAAGGAAGGTAAACAACAACATATGTTACAATGAAGGACCTATAACATGCACACACTAAATATCAAGATATTCACATATATTGCATGTTACTAGAACAATGTATCCCTAAAGTAAAGAGATATGGCTACCTTTTTGTTTGTTGTTCTCGACATAGCATCAATAGACACACCACTTTCATGTCCATGATGTAGCATCATCTCCTTTTGCCATTTAGTTTATATGCCAATTTGTGAAAGGCATGTTACCACCATTCAAGTTTCCTTCGACTTGAACATTAAATTCTTGGTAGAAGAAAACCTTTTCCTTGTTTTCAATGACCCACATTCGAACATCATTTTCATCTTTCTTGTAGGTTTCTTTTGCAAGCTTTCCTACCATGTTACGAATGTCTTGCTCACATAAAAAAAAATCCCTTGGCAAGTTTCCATTATTCTCCATGATCTCCTTAATTTGAGATTTGTGCTTGTTCATAACTTGATATATAGAAAGGCCTAGGCGAAGGTTTTCCAAAACAAAGGATCTAGTTTCCTTTGATACAGGGGCTGAAAATGTTGACTTGTAACTAGATTTGACATTACCATGGACAACACGACCCAATTTGTTGACATGTTGAAAAGTGGTGTAAGAAATTTTTACAACTGTTGGGTGAAGGTAAAATCTCTTTAAAGTGAATGAACAACAACACCTTTTTTTTTTCTGCGAATCTCCTTGGCCTTTCATGGAAGTTTAGGGACCCTTATGCCCTTGGCTAAAATTTTCATTGCCTTTGTTTTTCTTTTGGTTTTCTTGGAGGCCATATTGGGTTGGAGCATTTGCATGGTGCTAGAAGAATATGTCGGTCCATATTCACAATAATACATTTGTAGAATTTAGTGCCATCACGCACATTGGTGGATGCATACAAACCCTAATAGTGTAAACTAAAATGTATTATAACATGTCACAATAATTTAAACATGTGCATGCAATATTATATGTTAGAAATAAATGGTTTGATAAACCCTAATTGACATTCCCACTTTATAATATGTTCATTATGTTCTACAAGTATTGCATTGTGACAAGTGTAATGCTTTCACATAACTTTAATGAACAACAGTAGTCAACTAGATTAGTTGATGCTTTAATTGTTGCAGGATTGTTTTATGTATGTCTTTGAAATAACATGTACAATCATGTTACATGTTATTGACCACTAACTTTGAATTGGTTTATCGCATGCTTCTAGGATAGTTGTTGCATTGTGGATTTTTTAGGTATTCATTGATCCATTTGTTTTTTTAGATGAATTTGCATTGCACATCCCCTTTTCTTTTTTCCCTGGCCAAGAAATCATGAACTATGTCCCATGGAATATATGCCACATAAACCTTCTTGTGAATGCATGTGCCATCCACACCATGTTGTGGGGTTACACGATACTCATTCCACCAACAAATGTCCTTATAATTAAAAGAACTAGGAGGTGGTTGTTGAACACATTCCATCATTACTTCCAAAGTTTCTTTATGGGGATCCATGTACACCTTCCCATAATCTAAAGTTTTAGTAACATCAATGCCACCTTCTTCACTTGCCATCTTCTCCATAATATTTCTCTTACATTTCCTATTACAAGAAGCCTTCACAAGTTAGGAGAGACACTATTAAATGTTACAACAAATTGGGATTACCGTATATCAAGGTAAAGGGGACTAGTTACAACAACAGTAAACAAGCTTCCCCATATAACTAAAAGCTACATTACAAGATGGGATTGACATTATCTAGTGATCCATGTTACGCCTAGGATTATGTACACAAATTATGGGCATGTTACAGAGGATAGGTTGAATACCTTGTTGAGATGAGTTGCAAGTTACAAACTGTGGGTCACTGGACTTGTAGGGACTACACTGGAACGTTGTTAGATGTCACATGAAATAATTGGGGTGGTTATAAGAGAAGTAGAGCAAGTTACATACCTTAACCAACAAGGTACAAGATCAGCAATTCATGAATAAGGACATGTTCCAAGACATGTTACATGAAATTGGCATCATTGTATTATCTGAGCAAGTGGACCTAGTTACAACACCATCAAACAAGTTCCATCAAATGATTCACAAGGTAAAATATTGTAAGAGGGGTCTTGTTACAAGGCATGGACATGTTACTTGGAATTTAAATCATTTAGTAAGTCATGTTTCAATTAAAATTGAGTTGGCAAAATAGGCCAATTTAGGCAAGATATTGAATTAAACACATTTTGTGGGCATGTTACAAAGGATAGATTAAGGTTGCTTGGAATGAATACCTTGTTGAAATGAATTGTAGGTTACACAATGTGGTTCAATTGATTTGCAAAGGCACCACTAAAACATTGTCAGCACAAAATGGGGACAATTCGTGGGCAGGCATGTTATAGGGGAAAGCCTACAATTGTAATTTGATTGAATGCCTTGTTTCAAATGAGTTGTAGGTTTCAAAGGATAAGAAACAAAAAAAAACCATGCAAACAAGAAAATTTAATAATATGTACATGATATAAAGGAAACTCTTGAACAATGCATACCTTTTTGACTCTAGGGAGCACAAAAAAGAACTAGATCTTCCATAAAATGTTGACGAACGTAGTTGAAATTAAATGAAGGAATAATGCCTACAAGAAACATGTGATCAAGCGCTATCTATCTAATCAAGAAGGGGGAATTGGGATCACTTTGGGAAATGCAAGATGTTGAAGATTTTGACCAAACTAATGAAGGTAACAATGAAGAAGGAAGGAGAGAGACATCTCCATTTAGGCACACAACATTTAGACAAAATTGTGCATTTGGCAATTTCAAAAAAGGACTAAAAACGATCTTGCACTTGTAATTTGTACATCCAAGCTTGCCAAGCAAAGATAACTTCTTCTACATGTAATTTCTACAAGCAAATTACAAGCAATGCAGGACCTTTGAATTGGGCAATGCACACATTGGATAGGGTGTTGTAGAATCATTTGTAGCAATTGTATTGATGCAATTAATCAACAATGAAGGCATTGGAAAAGAATGAGAGTTGTTGTGAGAGCATTCGACAGTGGGCGTAGGCACATAGAAAAATAATGGAGGGAGATGTTGCAAGACTATGCAATACAAATTGCAAAACATGCACAATGACAAAGGATGATGACGACGCCTTAAAGTGAAAAGGTATGTCATCATGATGGTAGGAGGACATGGTGGTATGGCATGCATGGCACAATAGTGCCATGGGGATGGGGATGTTGATGGTCCGTTACGCAAAATAGATAATATGAGCGTAACTATAGATGAACGAAAGGCTTGTTACCCAAGGAGGGAAACAAAGGGCTTGAAGGTTACGAAGTCAAGGGGAACGAAGATGTCATGGTGACATGGGGTAGTCCTTTCATATCGGTAGCATTCAAGACCCTTGGCTTGTTTAACATTTTACATATGGTAGCCTCCAACATTACCAACATTAAAGGAAAGCTCCAAAATTCAATGTTTATGAACCACAAATACCTTGCTCGATAATAAACATGATGAACAAAGGTCACTATGTGCCCCAAGGATTGCCACCTATCTAAATCCCATGAGGACAACTAGCTCATCTTTAGTAGATAGGATTGTCACCAAAAACGAGAGGGGAGATATATTAAACAAACACCCTAACAACTCGCTGGTTCCATGCACACTTGTAGTATATGAGTTTCTGCAGCAGGCCACAAGCTTTATTCTTCTCTTCCCTGTCTTCGTACAAGAATTCGCCTGTAGACGCCTACTGATCTTTACAACGTACACAACTTACACTTACATACCATCAGCAGCTGTGATACCAAAAGCGAGGGTGCAAGACCCTACACGCACACTGATCATTCATAGACACAATTCACATTCACACAAATTCGACAGAGCTGATCACTAAAGCCAGAACTCTGAAATTTTACTTGCAAGTAACACGACAAAATGCAAACTTCTTTGCTACAGCATATGTCATCCAGATCAGACACCTTACAACGTTGAGCCCGTCATATCAAAGTTCTCAATATGCTCTGGGTCCATGGAGTTTCTGACCCTGATCTCTACAAATTGCAGTAACACAACCTTACTGTACTCTGCATTTGCTGATCACCCACGACTCGAAGGCTCTCAGATCCACATAAGTTGGGAGACTTCCAACATGAAGCAACATGACTCCAAGACTCGCTATTGCTACCCAATGGACTGATCCTCATACCACTAAGATCAGCAGACCTCTTCCCATC
>Ga0116231_10014336_pt1 | contig 10692 bp, 6 predicted proteins | sample S1TSphgellanicum_2_FD_89695 | JGI IMG/M metagenome (GOLD analysis project Ga0116231, IMG submission 89695) | Host-associated microbial communities from peat moss isolated from Minnesota, USA - S1T2_Fd - Sphagnum magellanicum MG | ecosystem: Host-associated > Plants > Peat moss > Unclassified... | reverse complement strand
TGGGTGGTTTCGTTGCTCAAAAAATCTCCAAAAAATCCGAGCCCACCACCCCGCAAAATCGCTTTTCCCCAAAACGAGAGATTGTCTAGCGGGTTCATGTCGTCTGGATCTTGACCGGACAGCAAATTACGAATTTGGTTTCCAGCCGCGACAATGAGAGTGCCGTAAACAAAAAGCGGCGCCATATATTTAATTTTGCCAAAGCCCGGCATGCTGGCCGCTCGCGCCCAATGTTTCATCATCATCGAAAATGCAAACCCGCGAAACAGGTTCATAGAGCGCCAGATTTCCCCACCGTAGCTACCCCGTTTGGTACCCAAATTCACGGCAATTCGCTGGCGCGGTCCAGTGTCCATGGCGCCCATTCCGGCTTCTTCAAGCACGTGCGCCAGTAACGTCGATGCCGCTTCGCGTTTGATTGCAGTGGGATTTCCTAAATCTTTCAGTTCATCATCCGGAATTGCCCAAATCGATTTAGGCGTGAGCACACTATCGGTATAACCGCCCCAATCTTCCGGATTGGCCCTACGCCATGCCTGCCATACGCGATTCGGTATTCCTTTATCCGCGATGACGCCGTGATCTTCTCGCGTCAGTTTTTCCGAGCTATCGAGCGTTCGCGTCAGTTTCCCAAGACCGGCCATGATAACGGCACCCGCACCTTGTCGGCGTGATGCCCACATTCGTTCAGCGCCCGATAAACGCATGACGGTATTTGCCATTTTGCCAGAGAACGATGGTTCAAATTCTTCTTGCGCCCACCGGTTCATATGACCAAGCATCACGTCAAGACCAAGCGCCGCGTTTTCGCCTTGTGCCCGAGCTTCCCCGGGCGCAACGCTTTTCAATTCCCGAACGAGCATTGCGGCATACGGCACTTTGTTGGCGATGGCGGTGCTCATCATTCCGGCCTCGTCACCCAACGCAGTAATGACCACTTTGCCAAGTTTTGTTGCAGTCATCCAATTGCGAAAAGCCTGAAAAGCATTTGCTACCCGTTGATCGACAACCTGGTCTTTGCCGGCAACCGCATCGAATAATGCTTCGTTGAAAGCGGACTGTTTTTTCAGTGAGTTGATTTTGGTCGGCGCTGAACGCAGTTCGTCTTGTAAACTTCGGTCGTTGAAATACCGAAACGTCTGTTCGGCGTTTGGCCCCAATCGTTCGACCAATGCGATGTCGCGCGCCAACCGCGATACATGGCCGGTCAGCAGATTGTTGAGCGACTTCTCACCATAGAGCGCGTTGTATTCGGCGGCGGCGTCTGAATCCTTGAAGAATATCTGCCGATGCGCGGCGTTGCGGTTCGCAATGACGCCGGATCCAGATACCGAACCAGGCTCCCGGCCATTGTGTCCATCCGTGGTAATTGAATCGTAGGCGTGCAACAGAAATTCGTGGACCTGATCGTCCGACATGCGGGAACCGTCGTAATTGACGTATTTGGAACGGTCGAGCTTTGGCATGATGTCGCCGATCCATTTATCCACGCCCGCCGTTGCGACGCGCATCTGGCTGTGGTGCTGCGGTTTGCTCCAATCCTCAAGTTTGCCGATATTGCCGCCGCCGTCATTAAATCGTTGGCGCAGCCCTTCCGTGACTTCTTTCCACGCCTTTGCGCCCTCCGCCGCCGTTGCGTTGCCGGAATGCTCGCCGTGCAGCTCTTTCCAAAGGTCTTGGACGCCTTGGGTATTCTCGAACAATCCAAAAAAATTGCCGGGGATCGCTTCCCAGGTCTTGATAAGATTGCTGTATGCCTCGTTACGAACTGCGTTCGCCCAAGATTGCACGCTGGCATAGCCGCCCGCGCGAGTATCGAAGTCCAGCAACCGAGAGACCGCTTTTAGCGAGTCCCCCGCTTTCTCGTTCCGTTGAGTCAGCAGGAAATTCTCGATCCGGTCATGCACCGCGATCTGCTTCTCGACGAGTTGGCGCTTCCTCGCAAACTCGTCCTTCATCTGCTGTGCGGCGGTTGCTGCTGCTTCTTGCAGCCGCGTATAGTATGATTTTTGCCGCCAAGCCTCCGGATCCTGTCGCGCAAGAATGCGCATCTGCGCTTTCACTCGTGCTTCGATCTTCTCGCCTTGCTGTGGTGCCAATTGGCGGCCGAGCATTTCTGATACCGCGTCGAGACAGTCCTGTTTCATGAGTAGCGCGCCTCGCAATTGACGGCAGCGGTATGCATCGGTTCGGCCTCTGCGTTGGCTTGGGCTTCATCGGCTTTGGCTTGCTCCAAGACATCAGCCGCGCGCACAGTGTTGGAAGTGGATTGCGGCGGTTTTTCCGCCGGAATTTCCAAATCCGGACGACTCGCCAATGCCGTGTCGGTATCGATATCCGCTTCTTCCGTCTCGCCTTTTGCCTCGGTCGTCTCGAATTGCGGAGGTTTTGTCTCAGTGGATTTTGGTTTCGTTTCAGGTTTCGGCGCCGGTACTTCCGGCCGATCCTCCCGTTCACCCGCAAGCCACCGATCAAACTCCGCCGCATCGTCCAGCACGCCAGATTCGACGAATGCCGCGCGCATGATCTCGCGCGCCTGCTCCGTGTTTTCCTCCGGCCGCGCAAACATGGCCCCGTCCATCCGGTCCGCATCGAGGTCCACCGGCTTATTCGCCATTAGATCGCCCAGAGCGGTCTCAAGTGCTTCCCGGTGCGTAGCGGCCGATTTCATGTTGACCGGCACGCCGGGGGCCCGTGCGTCGGCCGAAACCCTGTCCTGTACGACCTTTGCGGCGTCTCTTACCGATGGGTCGAGATCGGGCGCTTTGAGGCCGTGCCATGCCGCGTGAGCGCCGAAGAACAGTCCCGAGATCGCATCGGCCGCGATGCTCGTTGCATCGGCTGGTTCCATTGCGTCCGACATTTGCGGATAACCCGCGTCACGTAGAATTTTGGCCTGCGCGTATCGGGACGCAAGTCCAAAGGCGCTATTGATGGCAGCCCCTGCGGTCGCTTGGGCAGCATACGTGCCGGGTACCGTCAGTCCCGCAACCCATTTTGCTGGAAACGACATAGGCAGCAATGCCCCCCCGCCAGCCAGCGCGCCCTCGAGCAGCGCGGAACGACGCGCGGTATCCTCATCGACACCCTGGTCTTTCAAATCATGGTAATGCGCGTAACCTTCCGACGTGCCCAAAAGCGCCGCTCCGCCGTAAAGGCCGGCAACTGCGGAGCCTGCCGCAAAATCGGTGACGGCTTTGCTGACACCTTGCACGAGGTTTGCGCCGACTCCGGTCACGCGAGGGTCGGGCACGAGCGACTTGGAGTATTCGCGTGCTTTGCGTTCCAGCTCGTCGGGTGCGCCCTCGGGCGGTTTCCAGGGTTGCATGGTATCGGAACGGACACCGAACGCCCGTTCGGGGGATGTCAAATCGACAATATGCCCGAGAGACTGTAGCGCGTGATAGGGGTACTCAACGCCATGCGCCAACAGGGCTATCCCATTCGCTGCGCCCTGTCCTATTCCGCGAAATGGCGAACCCGCGACGTTGTCAAAGAAAGACGGCTTCTGGTCGTCAATCGTCCAGCCGGGACCGTTGTTGGCGTCGTTTTCAATCTGGTCTTGATCGTGAAACAAGCCTTCGCTAAATGCCATCCCCAACTCCTATCTGCCGGCCACCTTTGCCTGCGAACCCTGAAATCTTCGTGGGTTCCTCCGGCGTTGGCGAGGTGTTGCCGTTCAAATTGATGGTAATTGTCTGGCCGCTGCGCGACTTCAACGGATCGCCGTTGCCGTTGATGATGACGTACCGGCCGGTCCCCAAGGTGTCGCCCAGCTCCCGCAGTCCGTAACCCCGGAGTGCGGCTTGGTCCTTGGCATCGTATCCGGCCGCCGTTAAAGCCCGTTGAGTGGCTTGATTGACGGCCCCCTCGAATCGAGTGGGGTCCATGCCGGACGGCACCCTGACCGTGCTGTGTTCGTATTGCGCGACGTTGCCAATGACTTCAGAAGCCGCTCTTTGAGCGATGGTCGAATCGATGACACCGTTTGCTTTGCCCGCTCGGTTCGCTTCAGCCGCATAGACCGCTTTGAATGCGGCGTAATAGGCTTCCAAGGATTCGGGCCTGCCTCGGAACAGGTCGCTGTTCGCGCCGCCGATTGCCGAAGCAAAAGCCGGTTGCAAATCCTTGTCTTGCGGCATTGGAAACGGCGACTTGATGCCCTTCTCGTCCTTCTCGCGCAGGATCTGCTCGCCCTCAAGCATACGCACACCGACGTTGGGATCGTTCGCATGGTTCGGGTCATACCACGCCGGCGTTTGTCCTTTGGGCGGCTGATCGACCAACGTCCCGGCAATTGCCGTCAGCGGGGAATTCGGCATGACTTGTTTCAAAAGCGCCGCATAGTTTTGGTCGTACAACGTGCCGCGCAAAGCCGTCAGGGTTTGCATCCGATCTTCTGGCGGTTGACTCGATAGCATGTTGGTGAACTGCTTTGCTTCCTGCTTTGACAGCAGCGGGGTATTGACGCCCGATTGTTCGGAGACTGCTGGCCGGGTGTTTGCTCTTGAGCGAATTTGCGCCAGCATGTTGGTTGCGTTCCCAAAATCAAGCGGTCTCCATGCGCCGTTGTCTATGGCGAATTGCCCTGGATCCGCAACCCGGGCGCGAATCGATTCTTGGGCTGCGCGGGCCAAAGTTTCATAAGAATTGATTGCAAAAGAAGCCTCTGGTCCACCTTGCGTCGGTTTGGCTTTATCAACTGTCGCTTGAATAGCGTCGGGCGTCATTTGGTCGAATTGCTTGGCTTTTGCGCCCGCCGCCGCCACCATCATCAAACCGTCCCATCTGCGCTGTGCGTCCTTGGGAAACGCGATGTCCATTTCTGCCCGGGATACTGTCACGGGGTTTTTCAGACCGTATTGCGCGGCTTGCAAAGAATCCTGGTATTTGTCCATGATTCCCTGCTTCTGGTCGTTCTGCTGTTCCTTCACTCGACTGTTTATCATGTCCTGCAAGGTGAGCGCGGTGTGCGCGTCTAAACCACCTTGAGCACGAGCGGTATTCAAATACTGCTGCGCCATTGGAATCTTGTTGTCGGTCAACATCGAATCGATGACATCGGTATGAAACTTGGAATACGCTTTATCTTTGGTTGCCTCTATTGTCTCCGGCGACCAGCCGTTGCGCTGCCCCATCTGGTCGATGGTGTAGCCTATGGTGTCGTGATTGCTCGCGATGATGTTCGGGTTGTTGTAATTAGCCGCCGCCGCTCGCCCCGCGATCTCCACCGCGTTCTGATCGGTTTGATCGGCATACGCCTTGTGCTGCGACAATTCGTGCGTGTCGAGCTGTTCGACGAGTTGGTTTTGCAGTTGCGGGGCGACGCTGGTTTGAAACGCAAGGCGCGCTTTCGGATCGGCAATGCCTTGCGCGATCTGCGCGACGCCCTTTTGAAACTGCGGCAGATACTGTTGCGTCAGACCAAAGGCGTCTTTTCCTTGCCGGGTGAACGCTCCCGTGTTGGGATCGTGCGTAAGCTGCAACGACAACGCCTGGGCTTGGTTGTGTGCATCGGAGAGCTGAGTTTGCCGCGCCTGCTGCACCATCTGATCGTGCACCCGGGCAATTTCACCCGATGCTTGCTCGACGGACTGACCAACCCCCACTCCATAGGCTTGCGGGCTGACTTCATCCGGCAACCGGGGATAGGGTCGCCCGGGTAGGGCCTCCGGTTCGACGCTGGCTTGGTAACTTAAATCGACCATCAGGTGTCAGACCATTGTCCGTAAGCGCGTGCACCGGATGTGATGAGGCTGCCGAGTGCACCCATATCGCCTTGGGCTTGCGCCTGATTGGCGCGGAACAAATCGCCTTGCTGTTGAACTTGAAATCCCCATGCTTTTCGAGCGGCATTCGTTTGTATGCGTGCAATGTCCTGCGCGCCCAGGTACTGCGTGTTTTCCAACGACCTCAACGCACTACCCGAAGTCGTAATATTGGCGCCTCCAATGCTGGCACCTTCTTTGCCTAATGTCGCTTCCAGGTGCTGGCGGTACAGCTCGGCCTGCTCGGCACCGGCTTCGCTTTCCGATTGTGCGGATTCTCCGGCGATCGCGGCGTTTGCGCGCAACAGTTTGGCCGATGCGGATCCCGAGGCAAGGTTGCCGTAAATGCCCATGCCGCCGCCGAACAGCGAAAGATAGGGGCTGTAATTGGTGGCGCCGGATTGGTCGGTAAAATCGAACATCAGCCCGCTTCTCCCAAATCGACCTCGACTTGCCAACCAAGTACGGTCAAGGGTGCCGGATCGCTCATTTGTAAACACACCGTTGCATCGTCCGAAGGATAATGCGGCAACTGAACATGCAGGACGCCGGTGTGCAGTTCGGTCGGCACGCCGTAATCCTCGAATTCGCGCTGGACCGATTGGTTCATGTGGTTGAAATCCGCCCCGACATAAAATAACGCAGATTCATCAACCACCACCGACATTCGTGCCGGCGTTTTTGACAGGTTTCGGATGCTAGGTTGTCCCTGCACGTTCAACTGCAAAGACTCCAATTGCGACACATACGGCAGACCCGCGTGCACGACACCGCCGGCAACGGGCAATGTCAAGGTGCCGAGCGCCGACACCACGGCTTGCGGCAATACGGTTCCATCGGCCTGGACCGCCACGGTCGCGCCAACCAAGTTCGTCAGCCCCGAAAAGAGCGTCCGCGCAAACGTATAATTCGACGTAGGATAGTCTTGGACCGACGTTGGCACTGGGTCCAAAAACAGCACTGAAGCGGCATTGGCGCCGAGATAGGCGGTGATTTGTAGACGACACAAACGGTTGCCGTAACCATCGGTGATCCAGATGGCGTTTTGGTATTCGACATCGCTCGCCTGAAAGATGCCGGTAGATGCCGACACGCTGCCCACGTCTCCCGCAAGCCAAGTCGTTCCACCCGTCACCGTGACCGCAATACCGACATTGGTGTTGCGCCCGTCGTAGGTCAACCCCGAATCCACGAAAAAATAATCGTAGATCGACGCGGTCTCTCGAGGCGCAAAACGCTCGATGTACCGAACCGTGCGGGTATTGACAGTTCGGCGCACGATCACATAAACCGAGTAAGTTCCGTTTTCCGGCACGACGCAAACATCCTCGAAAAATCCTTGCGTCGTATATCGTGACCACGCCGTGACCTGCTGTTCCGGCAAGTACGCACAGACGCACAATACGCCATCCGAACGCACGACGAACAAAAGCCCATAAGGCTCCGGCGCAAACGCCATGCGCGTGGCTGTCGTTCCGAATGGTAAAATCTGCCGCGCCAGTACCGTGAGTTCCGTGCCGACGAACTTGTCGTATTGGAACTGGTATGCGAGGTCGCGAATTTTGCGACCGCCCCATTGCACGTAAATCACGGTATCACCCGTCTGTACCGAAGGAACCGGTTGTTCACCGTAAAAATTTTGCGGCAACAACGAAATGTCGCTCGGCGTGATCGCCCCAACCGACGTGGAATGCGTGATACGCCACATGGTCGATGCGGTACCGACCAGGAGGTCATTCAAGGGAATCAAATCGACGATGGGATTTTCGCGTCTTGCATTGATCGTCGCCGTGATCGCGTCGGTGTCGACCGTGGGATTCGACACGCCAAAATTGACATACACTGCGGTCTGTGACGTAAAAAAACTTTGCGGCTGATTACTGCAACCCCCAAATACCAGCCGGTCGTTGAAATACACGACCGTCGCGGGATATCCGTTTACGGGCGAAAATGATCCGAAGGCCCAGTAAGTCGACAGACACAACCCCTGCATCGGTTGCGCGGCCACAAAGCTGCCGTTGACGATCTCGGGCTGCGTGAGAGTACCCACCACTTGGACGACCGACACGGCGGCGCCGTTCGCTGGCGGGGTATAAAACGTGATCGAGGTACCAGACAGGCTGACTATGTAGGTTGAAGGGTCTTGAAAAATCCCCGCCACCGTCACGTAAAACTGATTGGGGTCTGCCGTAGTGATGCCAGTCAGGCCCGTGAACACCGTTTGGGTGCCGGTGCCTGTGTAAGTGAAAGGTCCTTGAACCGTCTGCGGTCCGCCAACCACGGTGGGAGGGAAATTCGAGTAGACCCCTTCGTAAGATTGCACGGTTGCCTGAACTTGAGTGGCGCTCACGTAACCGGTGATTTTGGCGACTCCCGCGTTGGTTGAAACGAACTGCCAATACACGCCAACGATGTCCGCCAAATCTGGAATTGCTTTGCCATCACCGTCCTGTTGAGTTCCCGAAATGTGCACCGGCTGAAACGATCCCGTGGCCGTGGCCGTAGAAGCAGTCCCAGGCGTATTCACGCATTTGTAAATCTTGCTGTCTGATCGGCAATAAAGCCCGATGGGAGAGTTGGTTCCTTGAAACAATACCCGCTCGGATTCCCATGGAATGACGGGTGCCAAGAATTGTTCTTGGATCGTGAACAAAGATCCTACGTGCGTTGGCAAGAAAATGCCCTTCGATGCCGTGATTGTCACATTGCCTTGAGTACCCGATGCGTAAACCGTGGTCGTGCCATCGGTGTTCAAATCTTGAAAAGGTCCGTTGACGTAATTTGGTTCCGTGAAACTGAAGCTCGTGACGGTGTTGCGGGTCAGCGTGTAAGGCGGATTGGTCGTCACGACGACGTTCAACACATCGGCCGATTGCGCCCATCGCAAATTCGGCAAATCGGCAAACGAATACGTGGTTGTGATGTTGGATTCGATGGTCGCGCCATTCGAGTAAACATTGATAAGTCCCGCGGCAAATTCGCACACGTAGGACTGTTCGTTGTTGTAAATGAACGGTATCAGGTAAGAGCCGTTCGGCGTCGACGACGCGCAGGAAGCGATGTATTGAAGGCCGGGGCGGTTGCTCACAGCACCTTCGGCGCGCACGAAGAAATTGACGCAAGTCTGCAAACCGTTTTGATAAAACGCCGCATCGGTGCGAGCGGCCGCTATCGGGCTAACTTCACCTCGACTGAACGATACCTGCGAGATGTCTGGCATTTACCATCGAGCCTGCACTGACGGAGAATCGGCTTCAATGTCCTGTTGGGATTGATTGAGCACTTGCGCCAGTGCATTCAAACGTGCTTGCATCGCGACTTGCTGGCAATATTGCACCTTACCCATGTTGGCCGACCTCAACGCCATCCCGACTTTCCAGCCGATCATCGCGGCCAGTGCATCGCAAAACAGCACATCGAACTGTGCCGTATCGGTCACGCACTGAATGTAAAATAGGTAGAGCGGATTTTGGCCATTGCCGAGCAGATCGCAAAGGATCATTTTTTGTCCGGGATTCGCTTGCGACTGCACGACCTTGTAGGGTGTTTTCGGAATGTAAGGCGCGATGCCGACCGATCCGGTCCAGTAATTGGACCAATACGAATTTCCCGCGCGCTGTCCTGCGTAGGTCGTGACGGCAACCGCTTGCAAGCAATCGTTTGGGTACACGTATCCGTAACGCCAGCCCGGAAAAGCATAGACCGCACCAGGACTTCCAGGAGGTCCTTGCGTTGAGCCGTCTGTCGCCAGGATCGCGCAAGTGTAGGCAAAATCCCAAGGCGCCCATTTGAGGAGCTGATCTCGAGCCTTTGGGTACCAAAACGCGCAGGCTTTGGCCTGCTCGGTGGCGTCAGGTGGATTGATCGATTGGATCTGCGTCGAGATCCCGATCATCGACAAACCCATGTTGCAGATGTCGACGTCCGCGAGCGCGGTCACGCTAGTCACGCAGAATCCCTGTCGGTGTCTCCCCCGTACAGTTTCGCGGCTTTGGCTTTGCGCGCAGTCTCGCGGTTTTTGTCCGAATCTTGCTCCATCGCGAGATGGGTAATTTGAACCCGTACATGCGCGCTATCGACGTCGCCATCGGCGTCTGGATCTTCGGTGCTTGCGCTCGTGACCACGCCGATCGCTTCGATCTTGAATGTCGAGCCTGCCGGCGGCAGTTCCTCAAATCCCAACGTTTCGAGATCTTCTTGGGTCAAACAAAGGCAACAGCCATACGGATACTGCGGCTCCGCTGGCACAGACAGCATTGCCTGATTGCGCGGAGAATCGAGTTTTAGGTCGGTGAGTTTCATGCTCAGCTTTGTTTGCAGACGTGGGTCACGTCTGCTCTACTCGCCGTACTCTGACATGCAAGTGAAAGCCGTGGAGTGCCAGCAATCCGATCAAAAACAGCAAGCTATAAATCCATCTGAATTGCACATCAACGACGTGCTGACGCTCCTGAGAAGCAGCAACCAGCAATGCGGTGATACACTCAGGCCGATAACTTTTTGGTGTCTTCATATCTTCTTCGTAAACAGCACATTTCGGCTCTACTTCGGCAATGTTCTCTGCGATCAAACCAATCTGGTTATGAGTCGCATTCGCATCATGATTGCCAACGTCCTTAAGTTGATACGAAACGACTTGCAGTTTTTCTAGCTCGGTGAGCGCGTCTCCAGTAAATGTTTTGACCTGCTCCTTAAATCGTAGCGATGAGATTGTGCATGCGGATGCTTGCACCAAAATTACGCCAACTGAAGAAAGGCAAAGGAAATCGGCATTGGTTCCAGTGGTTAAACCCAGCAAAGAAATTGCTGGATTGGTAGTGGTGTTTCCAATTGTGATCGCGGTACTACTTAAAGACAGGTCAGTGTAAGCAGACTGCTGAGTTGTGCCTGATGTGGCTGGAACTGGTGTCTCCAGCATTATCGT